>Ga0268264_10005757_pt1 | contig 10510 bp, 3 predicted proteins | sample KBSSwiS32_FD_190357 | JGI IMG/M metagenome (GOLD analysis project Ga0268264, IMG submission 190357) | Switchgrass rhizosphere microbial communities from Kellogg Biological Station, Michigan, USA - KBS Switchgrass S3-2 (SPAdes) (version 2) | ecosystem: Host-associated > Plants > Roots >... | reverse complement strand
AGAAGCCGCGGAGAAATTGCAATTCTCGAACATCGAGCTTGAGCAAAAAAATCGTGAGCTGGAATGGAGCAATAGCGAATTGGAACAATTTGCATATGTGGCAAGTCACGATTTGCAGGAGCCACTCAGAAAGATCCGGACTTATTCCGGCATATTACATGAAAGCCTGAGGTCACAGGTGAAAGATAGCTCCCTTGATACGCTTCAAAAAATCATGAACTCGGCCGAGAGAATGTCAACCCTGATTTACGATCTGCTGAATTTCTCAAGGTTAATTCACCCTGATAAAACATTTGAACCTACAGATCTTAATAAAGTCATACGAAGTGTGATCAACGATTTTGAATTAACGATTCAACAGAAAAAAGCGAAGATCGTGGTTGATAAACTCCCAGTTATCCGTGCGACCCCTTTGCAAATGAATCAGCTTTTTTACAACCTGATTAATAATGCGCTAAAGTTTACAAAGGATAGTACACTGCCCATCATAACAATTACACACAAACCGCTTAAGTCGACGGACATTGTCAAATTCAAAAACTTGAATCCTGATCTCAACTATATAGATATAACGGTCACGGATAACGGAATTGGGTTCGACCAACAATATGCTGAACAGATTTTCGAAGTCTTCAAACGCCTTCAAAACAAAAACATATATCCCGGATCTGGTATTGGCCTGGCTCTATGCAAAAAAATACTTCTAAATCACCAGGGCGATATCCGCGCGGAGGGAAAAGAAAACGAGGGATCAGTGTTTCATATTATTTTGCCGGAAGGAATTGCATAAGAGATATGAAATTTTGCAGAGTCGAGGATTTAGCAGATCCGGTTTCACACAAAGGCACAAAAACACAAAGAAAGTCTTCCTCTCTCCGTGCCTTTGTGTGAAGCCAGGTCCGCGTAATCGATCCGAAAAGGAATTATCAATCCCAAGCACCTTTCGAAAAAATTTTTATTTTTGCATGTCTAACCATCACAAATGCCCCGAGTAACCAGTGTAGCTCTGATCGACGATGATCATGATGATCACGAAATATTTTCATTTGCACTGCAGGAGGCGGTCCCATCTGTAACGTGCATATATTTCGACTCGGGTAAAGAGGCATTGACAAAACTGACTCAAGACAACCATTTACTTCCGGATTATATTTTCCTTGATCTCAATATGCCGGGGATGACCGGTATTCAATTTCTTGAAACAATCAAAAAACGTGACACCATTTCTCAAATTCCCGTTGTCGTTTATTCAACCAGCATCTTACCACAGGAAAGGGAAAAAGCAATGGAACTCGGGGCTCACCGGTTCTTTATCAAACCCTCTTCTCACACGGAGCTGATTGAAATGCTGAAGGGATTTTTTGAGTAAAAATGAGGTGTGTCGCAGATTACATGCATTTGAGCAGATTACACTGATTCCTCACATTTCCACTAAATTTATATTTCAAAATTCATTCGGATGAAAACGTCCCTGCGATCAGTATTGATAAAAACGTTGAAGATTTCAGGGATCACAGCAGGAAGCATTTTGCTTTTGTTATTTCTCGCGCCTTATATTTTTCCAAACACTGTAGCCGAAAGGATTAAGGGCTGGACAAATAACAGTATCAAAGGCGAATTAAACTTCTCAAAGGCGCGACTTTCATTCTTCAATCATTTTCCCTCACTCACACTGACGCTTCATGATTTTACCCTGAAGGGATCTGCACCATATGAAAACGATACGCTCATCGCAGCGGAAAAAATTTCTCTCGGAATAAATTTAAAAACACTGTTGTTTGACAAGAAAATAAATATTAATAAGATCTACCTGACGAATTCATCCGTTGACGTCGAGATCAGCGAAAAAGGAGAAGCGAATTACAATATCTATGAATCGAAAAGCAAGTCTTCCGCTGATGCATCAAACGATACATCCTCCACTTCACTTCGCCTTGAAAAGATTGTTATCAGCAATTCACATGTGGTATACCACGACAGGTCAGTCCCGATGCTCATAGACGCAAAACATTTTAATTATGAAGGTAACGGGGATCTCAGCAAGGCGATATTCGACTTAAAATCGCATATCCAATCCGACTCATTGAACTTTGTCTTAAACAATGAATCCTATCTCACAAATAAAAAAGTTGACGCAAATCTCATCACAAAAATCAATACCAATTCACTCGCATTTATTTTTGAAAAGAATGATTTGATCATCAACAAGCTCGCCGTTCAATTCAATGGCAAACTTGATTTTCTAAAAAATGGAATTGATATCGAAATTGCACTCGCAACATTCAATTCCAATTTGCACGATGTGATCACCGCCTTGCCTCCAAAATATCTCGATTGGCTGCAAAAAACAAAAGTGAAGGGGACCGTTGACTTGAACATTCTTTTTAAAGGACAATATATCGCCTCCACGAACAGTATGCCCAGTTTGTCCTGCAATTTGAAAATCAGGGACGGTTATATCTCATACCAGGACGCTCCCGCCCCTGCAAATAACCTATTTGCAAAACTGGATGTCAAAATTCCGGCATTGAATATCGACAGTATGCGGGTCAACCTGGATTCACTGTATTTCACCGTAGAGAAAAATTATCTCAGGGCGCAGCTTCATTCAAAAGGATTTTCTCATCCATATATTTCAATGACAGCGAATGCACAACTTGATCTTGAAAAATTACAGAAGGCACTGGGAATCGATTTCATTGCAATGAAAGGAACTCTCGATCTTATCCTTAAAGCGGATGGAAGGTATTCAACGGGCGTTGTTACGTCGGGCCTGCGGCAAAAAAAAGATACCGTTATTACCGGTATTCCAAAATTCAATCTTGATGCTACATTGAAGAGCGGTTATCTCAAATACAAAAATCTTTCTCAGCCCATTACAGATATATATGTAACGATACGTGCCTCTTGCACCGATTACAATTATAAGAGCACGTCCATTCATATCGACACATTATCTGTCAAGGCGCTTAACAATTATATCAACGGAACTGCCAGTATAGGGGGATTTAAAGATTTCCCTCTTATGGCAAACATCCACGGATCCATCAACATGTCAGATATCAAACAATTCTACCCGCTCGACAGCTTCGATATCGGAGGATTCTTGAAGTTTGATATCAATTCAAAAGGAAAATATTCTCCCGCGAAAAAAATGTTTCCAAACACCACGGCAGATATCACCTGGCACAATGGATCCATCCAGACAAAATATTATCCCCGCCCGATTGAAAATATTGAACTCTCAGCAAAAGCATCGGATAACGATGGCACATTACAAACCCTGAACGTTTTAATTGAACCAGCTTCGTTCCAGTTTGAAGGAAGTCCATTCACGATCACTGCCAATTTGAAAAATTTTGATAATCTCATTTATGATGTAAAAGCAAAAGGAGAAATTAACATTGGTAGGATCTACCAGGTATTTTCTCAACAGGGAGTTGACGTGAAAGGATATGCGAAAACTGCCGTAACGTTTAAAGGAAGACAAAGCGATGCAACAAATGGACGCTATCAAAACCTGATTAATTCAGGAACCATCGAGCTAAAAGATATCCGGCTTAACCACGAATATTTTCCGTTGCCATTTGTTGTAAAAGAAGGGCTATTTAGTTTTCGCCAGGATAAAATGTGGTTTGATAAATTTCTTGCGACTTATGGAAAATCAGATTTGCGCCTCGACGGATTTCTTCAAAATTTCATTGATTATCTTTTATCTGATCATGGTCAACTCAAAGGCAATTTTAATCTCAATTCCAATTTTATATCTGTTGATGAATTCTCTGCATTTTCATCTCCTGCCACTGAAAAAAAACTAATGCCGGAGAAAAGAGGTGATTCAGTAGCGACAATTCAGTCCGGCGTTATCATGATTCCCACCAATCTTGATCTCATCATCAAGGCCGATGCAAATAAAGTTTCATATAATGGACTCGATATTCAAAATTTTTCAGGCGGCCTCGCCATCAGCAACGGACAAATTCATTTGTCGGAAACAGCATTTACTTTAATCGGCTGTAGCGTTAATATGGATGGCTTGTACGGAAATACCAGTCCAACCCGCGCCATTTTTGAATACCATATACAAGCAAAGGATTTTGATATCAATAAAGCATACAATGAAGTGAAACTATTTCATGATCTCGCGACATCGGCGGCGAGTGCGCAGGGAATTGTTTCGCTTGATTATAATTTGAAAGGACGGCTCAATGAGAGCATGGCGCCGATATATCCTTCACTAAGTGGCGGTGGCGTATTGTCTATTAAAAACGTTAAACTAAAAGGATTAAAACTGTTTAATGCTGTTAGTTCCACAACGGAAAAGCAAGACATCAAAGATCCGGATCTTTCAAAAATTGATTTTAAAACAACTATAAAGAATAATCTGATCACACTCGAACGCGTAAAATTCAAGACTGCCGGTTTCCGGATTCGTCTCGAGGGACAAACATCTTTCGACAATAAAATAAATCTGAAAATGCGATTGGGTCTGCCACCACTCGGCATTATCGGAATTCCCATGCGCATCACCGGTAGTTCCGATGATCCAAAAGTTAAACTCGGGAAAAGCGATAAGGATGAGTTGGTGGAGAAGGAGGACACGGAGTGAGCGTGACGTTAAGGTTAAGGTTAAGGTTGAGGTTAAGGTTGAGGTTGAGAAGTTGAAAAGTCGATATCGCAATATAATACTCTCAACAATTATTTTATCAACCTTTCAACCAATCAACTTCTCAATCTCAACCTTAACCTCAAGCTCAACTTTTACCTAAATGAAATCAACGCCGGCGCCTGCAATGCAAATACGTTAAACCCTAAAATGGATATCGATGTTATCTGGAAGAAAAAAGATTTTGGGCCGCCTGCCACAGGTGGAAGATAATTTGCCGCAAACGACAAAGTATTGAACGCAAGATTTTCGTTGCGAACCTGGAACCCCAATCCAATTCCGGAATAAAGAGGACCGTTAAAAAGATTTTGTTTTTTCTCAGCAAGCAAAGACGCCTGGAACAATGCAAAAAAATTAAATTTGAAACCGTAAATGTTCACGGGGCTATAGTAAGTCGTTTGTGTGCCCAGGTTCAGTCGCTGGTAACCATTGTACAACGTGTTTCGATAACCGAAAATTCCAAACTCTTTATTTATGTTTACCGGCTTATACAAAACAGGATTCAAACAAATAATATAATCGCCATGGATGAATTGGCGCAGTTTCGGTCCATTTAACCGGAACAAATTACTATAGTAGTCCGTTTGCAAATGAAGTACAGCATCTTCCGATTTCCCATTGTACCAAAAATTACCAAATCCAAACGCAGTACTGATCAGGTTCTTTCCTTTCAGCCAAAACTTTTGTGCTTCGATGGCGGTATAAGTTCGTTTTCGTCCAACCCAATCGTCCACGCCAAATGATACACCCGCATTATATCCTAGAGGAATATCTTCCGTTCTGCCGAATCCAAAGAAATAGTTTGTCTTGAAGAAGTCCTGGTGAAACACAACAAATTTACTTAGCAGGTAATGATGATCGTTATAATTTGGATTGTCGTTATACTTTGCCTGGTAAGGCGTTTTGGTGAAATTTACATTATAGCTTCGTAACTCCACGGCGAGGTTTGGCTTTTCTGAGTTCAGCCCATTATTTTTAAATTGGGTCCTGAAATTATATCCGCCCCATACATCTTCAACGTTATAACGATAGCTGGCGTAGAGCGAATCGGGAAGCACATTGATGTTGACGGACGTGTTATATGAAAATGTCAAACCACCCGTAAATCTTGCCCAGGAACTATAAAGTGGGCGGTTTGCTGTTACATAGTACGAACGTTCGTATACGCCGGTGTCTGCAAGGATCCGGTCATTTAAAAAACTATAACCAACTGCTATGTCAGTGAATGTTCCTGCCAGGTTATACTTGCTGTATCCAATACCGGTTCGCCATTGCGGGGAATAGCCTTCGTCCCACTTGAATCCAAATGATATTCTCTGTCCGGCCCCAAAGGCGTTTGTATTAAAAACAGAAGCAGCGATCGAAGACGGGTTAAACTGCGAAACCGTTCCTCCATATTCGAAGATATCCTTCGTCACAACCACGATGTCAATCGAATCCGAATTTTGATAGGTGTTGATCACATAAATTCTCGCATCCTGGATAAAAGGAAGACTACGCAGGTATCTTTCGTTGTCCACCAGTTTGTAAGCATTGACCGTATCATTTTCCTTGAAAAAAAGCGATTGACGGATCATCCACTCCCGGGTATCGAAATGCAGCCTGTTGGCAAACCTGACAATCTTTGAAGGATTGTATGAGGTATCTTCGATCAGTGTACCGAACACTTTTAGCCTGTTGAAATAGATGTACCGGATCACGTTTCCACGATAAGGTGTGAAATTATTCTCTCGTCTCTCCCACAGGATGCTGTCAGAAACCGGGGCAGGCGCATTTTTCTTCGACAGTTTGGTAAACAGCGAATCACGTTGCTGTTTATCCGTAATAATGTTAAAGTACCGCGCGACCTTGCCTTTCTTCTCAGGCGTAGGAACCGAATCCGCCTGTGTATAAGCATCGTTTCGCTCATCGGCCAGCGCCGAAACAGGTAAAATAAAAAATATAGTGCAGAGAAACACAGATGCTGCGAATCTCGTAACTATATGATGATATGCTTTCAAATTATTATGAATACAGTTTCACTTGATTGCGATTGTGATTTTCAACAGGAAGGTGTAAGATCGATATTAAAACCAGGCAATAAAAAATGCGGTTAAATATATTAATCTGTAAATAAAAATTAATTTGGTTGATTGCGAAAATAATTCTTGTTAAATCTCGTACAGAACTAGCTATCAATTTTTTAGATACTAAAATAATAAATTGGAAAAATCGTTTCTAACATTATTTTCCCAGACACGGCACTACTGTAAAGCATGCTATTTTTACATATGTTCTGAAAAGATCATGCCCACAGATTTGACCCAGATTGGCGATGCCTCCAACAAACCGTAATGAAGCATTTTTGTATTTTGACCATTTGCTGCTGCTTTCTTTTCAAATTTTCGATGGCGCAAAAGCCAACGAGCCCACCTCATTTCAAAAACGGATTTCTCGATAAAAATAAAAACTTACTTCAGAAGAAAATTCAAGGTTCAGCCCTATTGCGAAGCCGCTTCAACCAAAAGTATTTTCTAATCATTCAATTCGAGAATTTGCCCGATTTGAACGCGCGACAGGAATTGGCATCTCATGGCATCAAATTATTTGACTATCTCCCAGCCAATGCGTTTCTCGCAGAACTGAGCGATAGCTCGCAGATCAAGGACTTAAAAAGCCTTCATGTAACAGGAGCATACAGTCTTCCAACCAATCTTAAAATTGAAAATAGAATTTTGCAAAATGCATCACAATCACAGTCTGACGTAAATGCAATTGCAGTAAATTTTTTTGGTTCGATAGACCGGTCACAGGTCGTGGAAACATTGCAACACCTGGGTGCGAGAATGGTAAAAACAAAAATTCAACCGCATCAAACGATTTTCATCAATGGTTCGACAGACGTTTTGCAAAAGATCGCAGCGCTTCCCTTCGTTTCATTTGTAGCCACTCAGTCACTGCTTGATGTGCCACTTAATAACAATAACAGGGGAATTCATGCAGTCGACGCGCTCAGTGCATCAACAGGAAGAAATCTTTGGGGAAAAGGTGTTGTACTAGGAATCGGTGACAACGCGGATCCTTCTTCACACATCGATTTTACGGGAAGGTTGATCCAAAGAAATCCAACAACATTAAGCGCTCACGGAACGCATACTGCGGGAACTATGGCCGGCGGCGGAATTTTAAATCCACGATACAAGGGCATGGCGCCAAAAGCAACGATCCTTCCACAATATTTTAGCGATATCATTGCAAACACAGCCTTGTATTGTAGTGACAACAACATGGTGCTCACAAACAACTCCTATTATACCGGTGCAGATTTTTGCCCTGGTGATGGCCAATATGATGCACTCAGTAGCTACGCCGATTACCAACTCGATTCCATAACGTTTCTCTTACATGTTTTTGCCGCTGGGAATGACGGTTCGCGCACATGCTCCCCGTATCCCCTTTCTTTCGCAACTATTAAGTCGGGATTTCAATGCGCAAAAAATATCCTGACTGTTGGTGCAATGAGCAACGTAACATATTCAAACTGGGTAAACACCAGTAAAGGACCAGTTAGCGATGGCAGATTAAAACCAGAAATAGTTACAAGCGGACAAGGCATAACCTCCACTATACCTTTTAACAATTATGGCTCAATGTCCGGAACCAGTATGGCTGCACCAACTGCTACCGGCATTCTTGCATTGTTATATGAACGATACAGGCAGCTTCATGGCGGATCGAATCCTCCCGGGGCTTTGATCAAATCGATTGTATGTAACAGCGCAGACGATCTTGGAAATACCGGCCCCGATTTTACATATGGCTTCGGAATGTTGAATGCGAGGACTTCTGTTGAAACGATGGAAAAAAATCAATATTTCTCCGGCTCTGTTTCAAACTCGGCGACAAACACGCACACGATCTCGGGAATTCCTGCCGGAACGCGGCAGCTAAAGGTTATGTTATATTGGCCAGATGCGCCGGCAGCACCTTTCGCCCCAACTTCATTGGTTAATAACTTGGATCTTACTGTGACGGCACCGGATGCCACCATTCATCGCCCGCTGATCCTCGATCCAAGTCCCACTGCATTCAATAACCTTGCAGTAGAAGGAACCGACAACACAAATAACATCGAACAGGTCGTCATCAATAATCCGCCTGCCGGAAATTTTACCATTTCAGTCACAGGTGCGAGTGTCCCTTCCATATCACAAAATTATTTTGTCGCATATGAAATAATTGATCCGGCAATAACTGTTGAATATCCTTTTGGGAGCGAAACGCTCAATCCAGGCAATGTCGAAAACATTCGGTGGAGCGCCTATGATAATAGCAATAACAGTTTTACGATTGAGTACTCTACGGATAACGGCTCAACCTGGACGCTGATCGACAATAACGTTGGTGCGGCAAACAGGTCATTTGCATGGACCGTTCCCGCCGTCGTAACTAATGCTGCATTGATTCGCGTTACACGAAACGGTGGAGGAGCAAGCGATGTGAGCGATCAAAATTTTATCATCCTTGGGCAACCAACCATCACCGTTAGTAACCCTTGTCCCGGCTATGCACAAATTGACTGGCCCGCGATTCCTTCCGCGACCCAATACGAAATCATGTTATTGAAAGGGGATAGCATGCAAACTGTCACCACGACGTCGTCAACAAGTTTTATTTTACCAGGATTGAGTAATGACAGCTCGTATTACATCAGTGTGCGGGCAATCAACAATACGTACGCCGGACTAAGATCCAGCGCGCAGTTTATCATTCCGAATAGCGGCGCCTGCACATCTGCATATTTTGACAATGATTTTACATGTGACTCTCTCATTATGCCGGTAAATGGTCGTCAATTCACATCGTCTCAGTTGGGAACAAATCAAATCAAGGTTCAGATCAGCAATAAGGGAAATGTTATATCGTCCGGTACTTTCAACGTTTCATACCAGGTTAATGGAGGACCCACTGTTATTGAAACGAGTTCGGATATTATACCGGCGCATGGCGGTGAGAACTATACATTCTCTCTTGCAAACAGCTATGACTTTTCAGCTCCCGGAATTTATGATATAAAAGTGTGGGTCGATTATCCGGGTGATCCCAGGTCTGTAAATGACACGCTGCATGCAATAGTTAAGAATTTGAGGAATGATCCGCTCGTTTTAAATTCCACTTTCTTCGAGGGATTTGAAAGCGCTACACAACAAACACTCGTAACGAACACGCTTGGATTTGAGGGACTCGATCGTTTCGATTTTTCTACGAATAACAGCAATGGCCGTGCTCGAACATTCGTCAATACTGGATTTGCACGGACCGGGAACCGTTGCACTACGCTCGATCAAAAACAAAACCTCGGAACATTTAGTGTAGATAGCCTGGTTGGGACCTTCAATCTATCAAACTATTCATCAACCGATCATATCTGGCTAAATTTCTATTATAAAAATCATGGAATCGATTTCGCAACGACTGAAAACAAAGCGTGGATAAGAGGCAACGACCAGGCAGCGTGGATACCTGTAGATACTTTTTCAATTGACCCGTTTGAATTCGACATTTATCAGCCATCAAAAAATATTGATATCAGTGGAATTTTATCATCAGCGGTACCGGCGCAGACAATCAGTAGCAGTTTCCAAATAAAATTTACAGAACAGGGAAAGACATCGGCAAATTCGGTTGTACCTGATGGTAACCTCGACGATGGTTATTCCTTTGATGATATCGTATTGACAAAATCCGATAATGATGTAGCAACGCTCTCATTACTACAACCGAATGTATCGGCTATCTGTGGCCTGTCCAACGCAGAAACGGTTACCGTGCAGGTAAAGAATTATATGAGTGTTACACTTACCA
>Ga0268264_10005756_pt1 | contig 10510 bp, 9 predicted proteins | sample KBSSwiS32_FD_190357 | JGI IMG/M metagenome (GOLD analysis project Ga0268264, IMG submission 190357) | Switchgrass rhizosphere microbial communities from Kellogg Biological Station, Michigan, USA - KBS Switchgrass S3-2 (SPAdes) (version 2) | ecosystem: Host-associated > Plants > Roots >... | reverse complement strand
AAATTCATCCGGGGTGACTGTCCGCCGGAGAGGGCAGACCTACACCCCAACAAAGTTCGACCCTGAGCGTCATAAGGGCATGACCATCTGGGGAACCCCCCTCCGTTTCCGGAGCCTGCAGCTCAAGAACCGCGTCCTCCGCGCCAGCCGGTCTTCCCCGGCGGAGGCGGGTGCCGAATGGCGCTCGCTGGAGTGGGAGCTGGAGTACGCCCGGGCTGGAGTGGGGGCCGTGGTCTCCGCGCGCGCGGACGTGCTCGCGCCCGTTCGCCCGGAGCCGGACGCGCTGGCCATCCACGGGGACGAGGCGATCGCCCGGTGGCAGCAGCACGTGGGCCGCGTCCACGCGTACCGGTGCCGGTACCTCATCCGGATCGGCCTGGGGGTGGCGCCGCAGCGGCTGGGCCCGGAGGACCTCCGGGACGTCGTCCGCGCCTTCGCGGAGGCGGGTCGGCGGGCGCGGGAGACGGGGGCGGACGGGGTGGAGATCGACGGGGCGGACGGATCGCTGATCGCGCGGTTCCTGGCGCCGGGCGTGGCGAACGACCGGCCGCCTGCCTACCAGGGCGCGCTGGAGCAGCGGGCGCGGCTGGCGCGGCAGATCGCCCGGGGCGTGCGGCACCACGTCGGGTCGGACTTCCACGTCCAGGTTCGCCTGGGGGTGACCAGCCCGCTGGGGATGATGGTGGCGGGCGTGCCTCAGTTGCTGAAGTGGCTGGAGCAGGACGGCGTGGACGCGGTCCACGTCAACGCCAACGCGGTGGCGGGGCGCTACTTGAAGGAGACGGCGAACGTGCCGGTGGTGCGGGGCGGCCGCTTCGAGTCGGAGGCGGCGGCGCGGTCGGCGCTGGAGGACGGCTCGTGCGACGCGGTGGCGCTGGCGCGGCCGCTGGAATTTCAGCCGCGAGAAGTCGTTGCGCCATGGCGGCCGGCCGCATGACTGGAGCCGAGACGGGGGGGAGCTGATGTCGAGTCGCATCGTGGACGCCACGCTGGAGACCTTCAGCGTGTCCTGGCGGGCGCCGTGGAGAGGCCCGCGCCGCTACGCCATGCTCACCTCCTGCCTGGGAGACCCCGGCCGCTTCGTGGCCTACGGCACGGACGGGTACATCTCCTTCCGGGTGGAGGGCTCCTGGCGCGCGGACCTCTCGCGCTTCGTGGCGCGGATGGCGATCGACGGGGTGGAGCTCATCCCGCCGCCGCACACCGCGCTGGTGTTCTCACCGGACCAGCTGACCTTCCCGGATCCGCTCACCGTCCAGGGCTGCTTCGACGCGCGGATGGGGCGGGCGGCGGCCTGAGCAGGGGCGGGAGCGCGGCTTCCCAACAAAAGGCCAGGAAAGAACGTTGAAGGAGTGCGTCTTTCCTTCAGAACCGGAGCGCAGCCCCCCATGGCCTTCTCGACCTACCGTTCCCCACCTCTTCCCGACCCGCTGGACGAAGCGCTCCGGGATGCCCGCGAGGCGCTGGAGCGCCTGCGCGCCACGCTCGCCACCGCGCCGCTCTCGGGCGTCGACCCCACGCGTCAACCCGCCGACCCCGCGGCCTCTGGAGCGGTCCGTGCCCGCGTGTGTCGCTGAAGCGCCCCTGGAGACCTTCAGCGCCTCCTGGCGGGTGGGCTGGCGGGGCCAGCACCGCCTGGCGATGCTGACCTCCAGCCTGGCCGACCCATCCCAGTTCATCGCCTACGGCACCGACGGACAGGTCGCCTTCCGCGTCCAGGGCAGCTGGCGAGCGGACCTCTCGCGGTTCATGAACCGGATGGCGATGGACGAGGTGGAGGTCCTCCCCCCGCCGCTCATCACCCTGGCGCCTCCTCCCGGCCAGCCGTCCTATCCGGATCCCTTCGCGGTCCAGCGCTGCTTCAACGCCCGGATGGGGGCCGGGGATCGCCGCGTGAGCCCAGGTGGCGTCTGGAGCCTTCCCTCGCGGTAGGCTCGGGGCGTGGCGCCCCGGCACTGCGACGCGGACACCCTCCGCGGCCTCGCCCACGGAACGCTCGCCTCCGCCGAGGCGGTGCAGGCCAGGTCGCATCTCGACCGCTGCCAGGTGTGCGCGCGCGCGCTGGCGGACCTGGACCCGCTGGCGGGCGAGACGGTGGTCCACGAGCGCGGCGCTCGAGTGCCCCAGACCGGCGAGGCGGTGCACGGCTCGACGCGGCGCACGCTGGAGCCCGGCAGCCGGATCGACCGCTACGTCATCCTGGAGCGGCTGGGCTCGGGCGGGATGGGGGAGATCTACGCCGCCTATGACCCGGGCCTGGACCGGAAGATCGCGCTGAAGCTGATGCGGATGGACGTGCTCTCCGCCATGGGCACCCACAGCGGGAAGGCGAAGCTCCTGGCGGAGGCGAAGGCGCTCGCCCGGCTCAACCACCCCAACGTGGTGGCGGTGCACGACGTGGGGGAGGTGGGCGAGGAGATCTTCATCGCCATGGAGCTGGTGGACGGCGACGTCCTCCGCGACTGGCTGGCGGTCACCCCGCGCTCCACCGCCCAGGTGCTGGAGGTGTTCAAGCAGTCGGGCCGCGGCCTGGGGGCGGCGCACGCGGTGGGCCTGGTGCACCGCGACTTCAAGCCGCTCAACGTCATCGTCGGCCGGGATGGGCGGGCGCGGGTGGTGGACTTCGGCCTGGCGCGCACCGCCACCATCCTGGCGGACACCGTCCCCGGCCGCACCGCGAAGCCGGGGCCCATCAAGCCCGGCGACCAGACCCCCACCATCCCGAGGGTGGAGGCCAGCTCCATCGTCCTCTCCGGGACGCCGGCGTACATGTCCCCGGAGCAGCTCCGCGCCGACCCCACCGACGCCCGGACCGACCAGTTCTCCTTCGCGGTGTCGCTGTACGAGGCGCTCGCCGGCCAGCGCCCGTTCATCGCGGAGACCACGGACGAGCTGATGGACGTCATCCCCCGCGGCCCCCCGCCCTCGCGCAGCGTCCCGGCGTGGATCCACGCGGTGCTGGCGCGCGGCCTCGCCTACGACCGGGAGGCGCGCTACCCGAGCATGGACGCGATGCTGGCGGCGCTGGAGAAGGACCCGTCCGCGCGGCGCCGGCAGCGGTGGGGGATGGCGGGCGTGGCGCTGGCGGCGGCCCTGGTGGTGTCCGGGGCGGCGGCGGCGCGCTTCTCGGCGCAGCGGCGGTGCGCGCCGCCGGAGTCGCGCTGGGCGGGGGTGTGGGACGCCGCGCGGAGGTCGGACCTGCGGGCGGCGTTCGCCAGGACGGACAAGCCGTTCGCCGCCGCGGCGTCGGACGCGGTGGACCGGGCGATGGACCGGTACCGGCAGAGCTGGCTCTACCTGCACCAGCAGGCGTGCCTGGCCACCCTGGACGGCGCCCAGGCGCGGGACGTGCTGCAGCTGCAGACGGAGTGCCTGGACCGGCGGCTGGTGGAGGCGCGGGAGCTGGTGGAGCAGCTGGCCCGCGCGGACGAGGGGACGGTGAAGAACGCCGCCCGCGCGGTGTCGGACCTGCAGCCGCTGTCGGAGTGCGCGGACGAGCGGGCGCTGCGCGCCGGGGCCGCCTGGCCGGTGGACCCGTCGAGGCGGGCGGAGGTGGAGGCGGTGCGGGCGCGGGTGGCGGAGCTGCGCGCGCTGTTCGAGACCGGCCACCTCAAGGACGCGGTGGAGGCGGGGGAGAAGACGGCGGCGGCGGCGCGGGCCAGCGGGTACAAGCCGCTGGAGGCGGAGGCGGAGCTGCTGGTGGCCAAGGTGCGGGCCCAGCGGTACGAGTTCCGGGAGGCGGTGGCGGCGGAGCACCGGGCGGCGGCGGCGGCCCAGGCCACCGGGCAGCTGGAGCTGGCGGAGCAGGCGTGGACGCTGCTGGTGCGGCACACCGCGATGCTGGGGGGCGACTCGGACACCTGGGCGGCGTACGCGGACGCGCTGCTGAACCGGCTCCCGGGCGACACGCGGCGCCTGCGGGCGATGCTGCTCAAGGCGCGGGCGGCGGCGGAGACGCAGCGGCGGCAGTACGAGAAGGCGCGCGAGCTGGGCCGCCAGTCGCTGGCGCTGGTGGAGCAGGCGCTGGGGAAGGAAGACCTGCTGGCGCAGGAGGCGCTGGGCACCATCGCCAGCGCGTCGTGGTACCTGGGGGACCTGGACACCGCGCTCAAGATGAACGAGCGGGCGGCGGAGATCTCCCGGCTGGTCCAGGGCCCGGACCACCCGACGTACGGGGACCACCTGCGAGACGAGGCGGGGATCCTCCTGGAGCGCGGCGACTACGAGGAGGCGGTGCGGCGCGCCACGGCGGCGGAGGACATCTACCTGCGGGCCTTCTCGCCGGACGCGCCGCCCCTGGTGACGGCGCGGTACCACCGGGTCCAGGCAATGGCGATGCTGGAGCTGGAGCGGGGCGCGGCGCCGGGGAAGCCGGACGCGGAGGCGCTGTCGCGGGAGACGGTGCGGTTCCTGGAAGGGGTGAAGTCGGAGGAGCAGCTGGTGTTCACGGCGCAGGTGATGCTGGCGGCGGTGCTGCAGATCCGCGGCCGGTGCCAGGAGGCGCTGCCGGTGTTCGAGAAGGTGGAGGCGCTGCTCGCGCCGGAGGCCTCCACCGCCTCCGACCAGTGGGACCTGTCGGAGAACCGGGAGCGGCTGGGCGCGTGCCTTTTGGCCACCGGCGCGCCCGTTCGCGCCAGGGCGGTGCTGGAGCCGGCCGTGAAGTGGTTCGCGGACAACGGGACCAGGAACCTCCTCCGGGCGGAGGGGCAGTTCCTCCTCGCCCAGGCGGAGTGGGCGACCGGGGCCAAGGGCGAGGCGCGGCGGGACGCGGAGTCGGCGCGCGCCATGCTCCCGTCCGTCAGCCCGCGGGGGAGGAAGCTGGTGCCGGAGGTCGACCGCTGGCTGGCGGCCCACGCGCGCTAGCTGGGGCGCGAGCGGTCCGGCGGCAGGAGGATCTGGCTGATGCTGAAGTCCAGCCGACTCCCCAGCGACCGCACCCGGGCGAGGGGCGGCGAGGTCGCCTCTTGGCGGCGGGAGGGGTTACGCTTGGTTCAGATGGACCCTCTCGACCGAATCAGCGTGGTGCCAGGGGTCTGCGGCGGGCAACCGACGATCCGGGGGCTCCGGATTCCGGTCTCGCTCATCGTCCGCCACGTCGCGGACGGGCAGACGAGCGCCCAGGTGATCGCCGAGTACCCAGAGCTTGAGCTTGAGGACGTTCGTCAGGCCCTGCTTTACGCGGCGTGGGCCGCCGCAGGGCGAACCATCTCGATCGCGAGCTCGTGAAGGTCATCGCGACATCAACATCTCGGTACGAATCGTGGCAGCCCTCCAGGGGCGCGGGCATGACGTCGTGCGAGCGGACACGTACGTGCCGGCCACCGCGACCGATGCCGAGATCGCGGAGCTGGCAGCCAGCCTTGGCGCATTGGTCCTTACTCGCGATCAGGATTTCGCTGCGCTGCTCGCGATGACCAGAGCGCGCGCGCCGTCCCTGATCAATCTGCGCCACTCACGAACCAACTCAGAGTTCCTGGTCCAGTTGCTCGACGGGATCCTGCGGCAACATGCCGGAGTGCTCCACGGAGGCGCCATCCTGACGGTCGACGAGCGCGGAGTACGTGTTCACATGCTCCCGATTGGCCGTGCAACGTAGGGCAACCATGGTCGGGACTCGCTGGGTGGGCGCGAGCTTGATGTCTGAACATCCGTGTAGGCTGTCCGAGATGGTAGCGAAGCGGACGAAGCGAGGGGCGGGCAAAGCCCACCGGTTTGGTGGCGACTGGACGACGGCGAAGCTCGAAGTGTTGGCGAGCTACCTCTCCGGCTACACGAAGGTGCTCAAGGACAAGCCGTCCAGGGAGCGGCCGTTCCGGAAGGCCTATATCGATGCGTTTGCGGGCACCGGGTACCGCGAAGCGAGGCGAGACAGCGAGGGCAGCGAATCGTCCCAAACCTCGCTGTTGCTGCCGGATCTGGCAGCAAGGGAGCAGCAGGGGCTCCTGGATGGTTCCGCTCGGCAGGCGCTGAAGGTGGAGCCACGCTTTGATCGGTACGTGTTCATCGAGCGCAGCGCGGAGCGGTGCGCGCAACTCCAGGCGCTCAAAGTGGAATTCCCTCACCTCGCCGAGGACATCTTGATCCGGCATGGCGACGCGAACGCCGAGATCCAGGCGCTGTGCCAGAAGGACTGGCGTTCGAGCCGAGCGGTCTTGTTCCTGGACCCCTATGGGATGCAGGTCGAATGGAAGACAATCGAGGCTATCGCTGGAACGAGAGCGATCGACCTATGGCTGCTCTTCCCTCTGGGTATCGGCGTCAACCGCCTTCTCACGAGGTCTGGAGAGATCCCGGAGTCGTGGCGGAAGCGGCTCGACCTCCTGCTGGGGACCGAGAGTTGGTACGACGAGCTCTACCGGGTGGAGCGTGAGCACACGTTGTTCGGTGAGGCAGACCACGTCGTCAAGGCGACGACTGAGACCATTGGACGCTATTTCAACCAGCGCCTGAAGACGGTGTTCAAGAACGTGGCGGAGAAGCCGCGCGTCCTGAGAAATTCGGCCAACTGTCCTTGTACCTGCTCTGCTTCGCCGTCGGGAACGAGAAGGGCGCGCCCATCGCGTTGCGGATCGCGAACCATCTGCTGAAAGACGAGGTGCAGTGATGGCGCAAGGCTCCGGCATCGAATGGACGGAGTCGACGTGGAACCCCGTCACCGGCTGCATCAAGGTCAGCCCGGGGTGCAAGCACTGCTACGCCGAACGGATGGCGGAGCGGCTTCAAGCGATGGGACAGGCGAACTACCGGAACGGATTCGAGCTGACGCTCCAACCGCACATGCTCGAGCTGCCACTGCGCTGGAAGAAGCCGCAGGCCATCTTCGTGAACTCGATGAGCGATCTGTTCCACGACGAAGTGCCGGCCGACTACATCCAGCGCGTCTTCGACGTGATGCGCCGCGCGAGATGGCACCGCTTCCAGGTGCTGACCAAGCGCGCCGAGCGCCTCGCCGAGCTCGATTCGGAGTTGCACTGGGCCCCGAACATCTGGATGGGCGTGAGCGTCGAGAGCGACAAGTACCGGTTCCGCGTCGAGGCCCTCCGAGCCACGGGCGCGATGCTCAAGTTCCTCTCGCTCGAGCCGCTCCTCGGGCCACTCCCCGACCTGGATCTGCGCGGCATCGACTGGGTCATCGTGGGTGGCGAATCCGGCCCCGGCGCGAGGTCCATGGACCCGGCCTGGGCCAAGAGCCTGCGCGACCAGTGCAGGCGAGCCCGGGTGCCGTTCTTCTTCAAGCAGTGGGGAGGGAAGAACAAGAAACGGGCTGGCCGTGTGCTCGATGGACGGACGTGGGACCAGATGCCCCTGGTGCGAGCCGCTCCGACGAGCCCGCTCTAGCTGGGGCGCGAGCGGTCCGGCGGCAGGAGGATCTGGCTGATGCTGAAGTCCAGCCGGCTCCCCAGCGACCGCACGATGCTCTCCAGCTCCCTCCCGCTCACCCGTAGCCTTTGCGTCAACAGCTGCCGCGTGTTCGCCACCAGCGACGCCCGCGCCTGCTGGATCCACCGCGTCACCGTGGTCCGGTGCACCTGGTAGTACCGCGCGATCCCCTCCACCCCCGCGCCCTCCACCACGTGCAGCCGCAGCACCATCCGCTCCCGCGGGTCCAGCGCCGCCATCGCCTCCTTGAGGCACGCCGCGAACTGGGGGCGGTACTGCTTCTTCACGTACTCCAGCTCCGGGTCGAGCTGGGTGGCCGTGGCGCGCTCCAGCGCCTCGTCCTCCCCGGTGCTCGCCCGCGTGCCCCGCGTCAAGTTCAGCGCCGTCCGCGCCGCCGCCGCCCGCAGCCATGACTTGAGCGGCGCGCGCCCCTCGTAATCCAGGATGCGCGGCCGCCCGTCCTCCGGCGAGAGCAGCTTCTGCCGCAGCGCCTGCGCCACGTCGTCCGCGAACGCCGGCGAGCGGTCGATCCGCGACGACGCCGCCGCGCACACCTGCATCGGCCCCTGGTCCAGCGCCTCCAGCGCCGCCCGGTCCCCCTCGGCGCACGCGCAGGCCAGGTACAGGTCCGCCGCGTGGAGCGCGTCCACCTGCGCCACCTCCGCGCCGTCGGGGAGCCGCTCGTCCACGAACGCCGCGAAGCGCTCCGGCGACAGCCGCACCCTGGGGAAGGTGGCCCGCCCGGACGCGAGCGCCCGTTCGAACGCCTGCTGAAGCTCCCCGCTTTTCCGGAACGGCGCTGGCATGAGGACTTCTCCGGGGCCCCTGATCGAGGGAGCCTACTCCTGAATGGCGTGCCTCACCGAAAACCAGCTCCTGGACCACGCCGCGGGCCGGCTCACTCCGGCGGAAGCGCGCGCCGCGGACGAGCACCTGGACGGGTGCGCCGCCTGCCGCGCGGTGCTGGCCGCGCTGGTGGATTCGGAAGAGGAAGCCGACGACCGCGAGGGCGACTCCACCGCGGGCGAGAGCGACGCCTCGGACGCCCCCGAGCTGGGCGCGGCCCGCGAGGGCACGGTGCTGGTGTCCGGCTCGCCCGAGGACGACCTCCCGCGCGGCACCGCGCTCGACCGCTACGTGCTGCTCAAGCGCGTGGGCGCCGGTGGGATGGGCGTCGTCTACGCCGCCTACGACCCGCGGCTGGACCGGACCATCGCGGTGAAGGTGCTCCGCTCCGACGTGGCGGCCACCATGACCCAGGAGGCGCGCGCCCGCATGCTGCGCGAGGCCCAGGCCATGGCCCGGCTCAACCACCCCAACGTGGTGGCGGTCCACGACGCGGGCACCTTCCAGGACCGCCTCTACCTGGCCATCGAGTACCTGGACGAAGGCACGCTGGCGGACTGGCTGCCCCGCCGCTCCCGGTCCTGGCGCGAGGTGCTGGAGGTCTTCGTCCAGGCGGGCCGGGGGCTGGCAGCGGCGCACGCGCACGGGCTGGTCCACCGGGACTTCAAGCCCCAGAACGTGCTCGTGGGGCGCGACGGCCGGGTGCGCATCACCGACTTCGGGCTGGTGCGGCCCTCCGGCGCGCCGGCGCGCTCGGACGAGCTGACGCGCCCGTTCCTCGAGCTGCCCGTGGGGGAGCGCCCCGCGGACCGGCTCACCCGCATCGGCGCGCTGATCGGCACGCCCCGGTACATGGCGCCGGAGCAGCTCGCGGGCGAGGACGTGGACGCGCGCGCGGACCAGTACGGCTTCTGCGCGGCGCTCTACGAGGCGGTCTACGGCACCCTCCCGTTCGAGCCCGCCGGCCCGGACGCGCTCCGCCGCAACATCGCGGAGGGCCGCTTCAACCGCCCCGCGCCCGGCCGCCGCGTGCCCGAGTGGCTGCGGCGGGTGCTGGTGCGAGGGCTGAGCGCCACCCCGGAGGCGCGCTTCAAGTCCATGGACGCGCTCCTGGACGCGTTCGCCGGCGGGCGCGAGCAGGCGCTGCGCCGCCAGGCCGCCGCGGTCATCGCCTCGGTGGTGGTGGTGACGGTGGTGGGCGCCTCCGCCGTGCTGGTGCGGAGGACGCGCGCCTGCGCCGGCGGGACCGAGGTGACGGTGCACGCGTGGGCGCCGGAGCGGAAGGAGGCGGTGCGCCGGGCCTTCGAGCGTTCGGGCGCGCCCATGGCCTCGCAGGCGTTCCAGCGCGCCGCGAACGGGCTGGACGCGTACGCCGCCGCCTGGACCTCGGCGCAGGCCGAGGCGTGCGCCGCCACCCGCCGCCGCGGGGAGCAGCCGGAGTCGGTGATGGCGGCGCGGATGGCGTGCCTGGACCGGCGGCTGCTGGACCTGGACGCGCTGGCCCGGCTGCTGGGCGCCGCCGACCCGCAGATGGTCCGGGAGTCGGCGCGGGCCATCAACTCGCTCCGCCCGCCGGCGCTCTGCCTGAGCGCGGGCCACCCGTCGGAGGAGGCGGCGCGGCCTTCGACCCCGGACGCGGCGCAGCGGTTGTTCGAGGCGCGGCGCGGGCTGGCGGAGGCGCGCGGGCTGCTCACGTCCGGGAAGTTCGTGGAGGCGGAGGCGGCCGCCGCCCGCGCGTCGGAGGCGGCGCGGTCCGCGAAGGACCGGGAGTCGGCGGCGGAGGCGGAAGGGCTGAAGGGGCAGGCGCAGCTCAGGGGCGGCCGGTGGCTGGACGCGGAGGCGACGCTGCTGGAGGGGGAGATCCTCGCCGAACAGGTCCACCGCGAGGACCTGGCGGCGGAGCTCTCCACCGCGCTGTCCAAGGTGTACCTGGCGCAGGCGCGGCGGCGGGAGGCGCAGCTCTGGGCGGACCACGCCGAGGCGGCGCTGCAGACGATGCCCGGCCGGGACGAGGTGGTGGAGGCGGGGGTGGTGGAGCAGCAGGCGCGGCTGGCGAGCGCGGCCGGGCACTGGGAGCAGGCGATTGCCCCCCTGCGGCGCGCGCTGGAGCTGAAGCAGCGGGCGCTGGGGCCCAACAACCCGGCGGTGGCGGACGGCCGATACGCCCGCCGGTACGCGCGCGATGTGGGTGCGCGGCACTTCGGCAGCGCCCCGATGGCGCAATTCGGTGCGCCTTCCGCGTCGAGCCCGGCCCGCCGCGCAGTGGCTGCGACGCCGGCCTTCG
>Ga0268264_10005751_pt1 | contig 10513 bp, 8 predicted proteins | sample KBSSwiS32_FD_190357 | JGI IMG/M metagenome (GOLD analysis project Ga0268264, IMG submission 190357) | Switchgrass rhizosphere microbial communities from Kellogg Biological Station, Michigan, USA - KBS Switchgrass S3-2 (SPAdes) (version 2) | ecosystem: Host-associated > Plants > Roots >... | reverse complement strand
TGGAGGATTATGATGCGCTGGTTCTTCCGGGAGGGGTATTGAATCCCGATCAGCTCCGGCAGAATAAGAAAGCTGTGGAATTTGCGCAACAGTTCCTGGAGGCGGGCAAACCTGTAGCTGCCATCTGTCATGGACCGCAGCTGCTGATAGAAACGGGGCTGATAGAAGGGCGGAATATGACTTCCTATCCTTCCTTGAGGACAGATCTTCAAAATGCGGGGGTGCTTTGGGTGGATAAGGAAGTTGTTACCGATAATGGGCTTGTGACGAGCAGGACGCCGAAGGATTTGGATGCCTTTAATAAAAAGGCGATCGAGGAGATTGGGGAAGGTCTGCACTCGCCGGCGGCCTATACGCCGGGGCCGAGCCATTGAGGGGGCTCCGGGTACAGATGTTGAGTGGGCGGCCTGCGGGAGATGGACGGGAATGCGCGCTGGGGTTGAATATCTAGCTTGCAGGGTCAGAAATTTCGCCAAATAATGCTAACTTTATTAGTATGAACCGGAGCGGTGCAGCAGATCTTCCCTTACATTATGGCTATGTTCCCCAGTGGCTGGCGGAGCGTATGGCCAAGCTGGGCCTTGCTATTACGGAGACGCTCCTGCTGGACTATGGCAGGACGGAAGTCATCCGCCGCCTGAGTGACCCTTTCTGGTTTCAGAGCCTGGGCGCTGTTATGGGTATGGACTGGCATTCTTCGGGTGTCACCACCTCTGTGATGGGGGCTTTGAAGCGGGCTATCAATCCACATTCCCGTGAGCTGGGGATCTATATCTGCGGTGGCAAGGGGAAATTTTCCCGGCAGGCGCCGGAAGAGATCAGGAAGGTCTGTGAAAGTACGGGGTTGAATGGCGATGAGCTCGTACGTTGCAGCAAGCTGAGCGCCAAGGTTGACAATACCGCCGTACAAGACGGATTTCAGCTATATACCCACAATTTTATTCTTACCAGCGAAGGGCAATGGACCGTGATCCAACAGGGGATGAGCGAAGGCTATTCGATGGCGAGACGTTATCACTGGCATTCTGCTGATCTTTCTTCTTTTGTCAGCGCACCGCATACGGCTGTATGCGGGGTCAACCAGGGTATGATCCTCAACATGACGGACAGGGAAGCCCTTCCTGCACAAGAAGGAGTTCTAACCATCAGCAAGGAGAAGCCTGAGCTTATGATGCGGGATATACAACAGCTGGTGCTGCCATCTCATCATGATGTTCGTACCGAGGATGTAAATCTGAAAAGATTAGGAGCCGTGTTATGGCTGGCTCATGAGAAGCAGCCCTCCGACTTTGAAGAATTGCTGCTATTGGAAGGTGTAGGCCCACGTACATTGCAATCACTGGCCCTGGTCAGCGAAGTGATACACGGGACTCCGTCAAGATTCCGCGATCCGGCCCGGTTTGCGTTTGCGCATGGGGGAAAGGACGGTCATCCTTTTCCCGTGCCCATCAAGGTATATGACGAGACCATCGGTATTTTACAAACTGCCGTACAAAAGGCAAAGGTGGGGCAGACGGATAAAAAAGAAGCCATCCGTCAGTTGAGCGAATTGGCCCGCAAGGCGGAAAAAGATTTTACGCCAACAGGTGGGCTGGACCGGCTGATAGAAAATGAAAGGAGCGAGTCCTGGAAATATGGAGGCCGCACCGTTTTTGGCAAGGCGCAGCCGCCCAAAGGACAGCAGCAACAGCAGCTTCGGCTGTTTTAGAGCAACGGGGCTGCCGGCGGCTTCTTTTTCGACTGCCTGCAGATCTTCAATCCCGGGTTCTTGTCAATCAATAGATTGGCCTTTTGTTCAGTAGCCTGAACGGATAGCCATTTAGACATGAGCTTTTTAAGCACTTTGGCCTTTTCGGACTTTTCTTTAGGGGTGTCAAACATGATCAGAATACCTTTAACCTTGTGCCCAAATGTAAGATGTCATCTCTAACCGCAATACCCCCACGTGCGGTCGTTTTTACACACTAATGGTTTTCCTTAGAATATACTCTTCCCATTATTTAGTGAGCATTGTAGTTATTGGACGGGCCTGGCTTTTGCACCGATTATATTAAAAAATTCTCTATGCCGGAAGGCCCTTCCATTGTCATTCTAAAAGAGCTGGTGCATCCTTACAAGAGAAAGAAGATCGTGTCGGCGACCGGAAATACGAAGACTATTGACAAGGAGTCGCTCGTTGGCGAGAAAATAGTCGATTTTAAGAGCTGGGGAAAGCATTTTCTTATCTGTCTGCCGGGGCGGACAATCCGGATACATTTCATGCTTTTTGGATCTTACAGCATTGATGAACCAACGAAGCCAAATCCACGGCTATGTTTGAAATTTGCAAAGGGCGCTCTTTATTTCTACGCCTGCTCGGTCAGACTGCTGGAGGGGCCTGCTGATGAGCTGTATGACTGGAGCGCGGATGTCATGAATGATAAGTGGAACGCCCGAAAGGCGCGTAGAAAATTAAAAGCGGCGCCGGACATGCTGGTATGCGATGCCCTGCTGAGCCAGGAAATATTTGCGGGAGTGGGTAATATCATTAAGAATGAAGTGCTTTTTCGCATCCGTGTCCATCCCGAAAGTCTCGTAGGCGCGCTGCCATCCCGTAAGCTGGGTGAGATGATAAAAGAAGCCAGGAACTATTCTTTCGACTTCCTCCGATGGAAAAAAGCATTTGAATTGAGAAAGCACTGGCTGGTACATACGAAGAAGATCTGTCCCCGATGTCATATCCCTATAATAAAGATCCAACATCTGGGGAGGACCAAGAGGAGGGCTTTTTTCTGTAATAATTGTCAGCTCCTGTACCAGTAAATATGCCCGGGACCAGCCAGTGAAGCTGCCGATGAGCAGTGAGCCCTCTACATATTATAAGCGCCGTAATACGCGGCGCCTAACAGGGCCATCTTGTCGTTGAGAATAGTATATACGGGAACCTTCTCGGAAAGATCATGCATGCGCCCATTGTTGTCGAAATTCTTTTCCCAGTTCTCGTTTTGTATAAGCGGTAAGATCTTTGGAGGTATGCCTCCGCCCAGGTAGAGCCCGCCTGTGGCCATTAATTTCAGCACCAGGCTGGAAGCTTCTGTGGCGAGGTATCGGACAAAGAGGTCCATCACTTCGGCACAGACGGGGTCTTCTTTTTTCAAAGCAGCCTCGCTGACCACTGCGGCAAGATCTTCTTTCTCCATTCTTTTTGTCAGCCAGTCGGGTACTTTTTCATTTTGTGCCTCGGTGCAGAATTTATAAAGTGTTTTGATTCCCATTCCGGACACTACCCTCTCCCAGCTGACATGCCCAAACTGCTGCCGGAGGTATCGGAACACTTCTATGTCCACATCGGTACGTGGAGCAAAGTCACTGTGCCCGCCCTCGGTGGCAAAAGGATGGTAGGCCTTGCCATCCCAGAACAATCCGGCTTCACCCAGCCCTGTACCGGGTGCGATGATGGCAATATTGCCTTCGGCACCGGCTTCACCGGGTGCGATGACGGCCAATTCGTTGTCTTTTAGTCCTGCCAGACCGTATGCGGTTGCTTCCAGGTCGTTGATAAATGAGACGGGTCGTCCCAGGGAAGCGTTCATGGCCTCACTGTCGAGTGTCCACGAAAGATTGGTCAGCTTGCTTTTGCCATGGAGCACGGGTCCTGCTACGGCTGCACAGATCTGATCGGGCAGCTTGCCGCCGGTGAAATCATGGATGATATCTTCGAGCGCTTTATAGTCTTTGGAGGCGTAACGTTTTTCGTTCAGGATGGTGAACTCGCCTTTCTCGAGACGGTATAACGCCATATTGGTCTTGGTGCCGCCGACGTCGCCGGCCAGTACGGTAACTGAGTATGTCTTGTCGTCAATGTCCTTTTTAAATGCGATGGGGATCCTCGATCGATTGGCTGCCATGCTATAAAGTTACATGTTTCGGCGATATTGTCCCCCTACCTCGTATAATGCATGTGTGATCTCTCCCAGGGTACAATATTTTACGGTCTCCATCAGCTCGGCAAACAAATTGCCATTGGTGACAGCTGTCTGCTGGAGTCTTTTTAGCATCGCGGCACTGTTGGTCTGGTTCCTTTTTTTGAATGCAAGCAAATTTTGTATCTGCTGGTCCTTTTCCTCTGTGGTGCTGCGGATGACCTCACCCGGGAGTACGGTAGGGGACCCTTTTTTATTCAGGAAGGTGTTGACCCCCACGATGGGAAGCTCGCCGCTGTGTTTCATGCCTTCATAGTAAAGACTTTCTTCCTGTATCTTGTTCCGCTGGTACATCCGCTCCATAGCGCCCAGTACGCCGCCACGATCTGTCAGCCTGTCGAATTCCGTCATCACGGCTTCTTCCACCAGGTCGGTGAGCTCTTCGATGGCGAAGCTGCCCTGTACAAAATTCTCTGTTTTCCCGCTGCCGAGCTCCCTGTTAATGATCAGCTGTATGGCCATGGCCCTTCGTACGCTGTCTTCGGTGGGCGTAGTGATGGCTTCGTCGTAGGCATTTGTATGGAGGGAATTGCAATTGTCATAAATGGCGTACAGGGCCTGCAGGGTGGTGCGTATGTCGTTGAAGTCGATCTCCTGCGCATGCAGACTCCGGCCGGAGGTCTGAATATGGTATTTCAGCTTCTGGCTCCGGCTATTGCCTTTATACAGGTGTTTGATAGCCTTGGCCCAGATGCGTCTTGCCACACGTCCGATGACGCTGTATTCCGGATCCATCCCATTGCTGAAGAAAAAAGAAAGGTTGGGGGCAAAGTCGTCGATGTCCATGCCCCTGGAAAGATAATATTCCACATAGGTGAAACCGTTGGCCAGCGTAAAAGCCAGCTGTGTGATCGGATTGGCGCCGGCCTCGGCGATATGATAGCCGCTGATAGAGACGCTGTAAAAATTGCGTACATCCTTTTCGATAAAATAACTTTGTACGTCGCCCATTAATCTTAGTGCGAATTCCGTGCTGAAGATACAGGTGTTCTGGGCCTGGTCTTCTTTCAATATATCTGCCTGTACCGTGCCACGCACCTGGGACAGCGCTTCGGCCTTTATCTTTTCGTATACTTCTTTGGTCAGGACCTCATCTCCACTGAGTCCCAGCAGCTTTAGCCCAAGTCCGTTGTTGCCTTCGGGCAGGCGACCGGGATGAGACGGATTATAATACTGAGGCCGGATGAGCGTGTTGAATTTTTTTTGAATGATCTTGTTTGTTTGCTCCCAGCCATTTGTCTTGTCGAGGTGCTTTTCACATTGCTGGTCGATGGCTGCATTCATGAAAAAAGCGAGAATGATCGGCGCCGGTCCGTTGATCGTCATGCTCACCGAGGTCCTTGGATCACAGAGGTCGAAGCCGCAGTATAATTTTTTAGCGTCGTCCACTGTGGCGATGCTGACTCCCGCATTGCCTACTTTACCATAGATGTCGGGGCGTGGATCGGGGTCTTCGCCATAAAGAGTGACTGAGTCAAATGCGGTGCTGAGACGCTTGGCCGGCTGGTCAAAGGAGACGTAGTGAAATCGTTTGTTGGTTCTTTCCGGTGAGCCCTCGCCGGCGAACATGCGGGTCGGGTCTTCTTCCGAGCGTTTGAGCGGGAAGCTGCCGGCGGTGAAAGGATATTTTCCCGGGAAGTTCTCCTGTAATCTCCAGCGGAGGATATCGCCCCAGTCGTGGTAGCGGGGGACGGCGATCTTTGGCACTTTGAGATGGGAGAGCGATTCGCTGTACAGGGGCTGACGGATGACCTTTTCGCGGACATGGTATTCGAAGAATTCTTTCTGGTAGCGGGCTTTTGTCTCTTCCCATTCGTCGACGAGCTTTTTACAGACAGGGAACAGCTGTTTTTCCAATCGTTGCTTTTGTTCTTCCAGCGCCGCCGCGGCGGAAGAATCTTTTGGAAGGTCTTTTAATACCCCGTCCAGCTGGTATAATTTGGAGGCTATAACTGCCTGTTCGTCTGTCAGCCGGTTGTACTCCCTTACCTGTCCGCTGATCTCTGAGAGATACCGGACCCTGGGGGAAGGGATAATGGTGGATTGTGCAGAGGTGTCTTTTAGATGGGGGTGCTGCTCTACGGGCGGGAAGGCTTCTGCTCTTTTTTTATTGATCAGGTCCATCAGCTTTTCAAAGAGCTCATTGACACCTGTGTCGTTGAATTGCGAGGCGATGGTCCCTATTACCGGCAGGTCGTCGTCCTTGGCGGTAAAGAGATTGTGATTCCTTTTGTATTGTTTGCGTATATCATGAAGGGCATCTTTGGCGCCTGCCTTGTCGAATTTATTCAGCACCACCAAGTCGGCGTAATCGAGCATATTGATCTTTTCCAGCTGCGAAGCGGCTCCATATTCGGGTGTCATCACGTATATGCTCAGGTCTGCATAGTCCAGGATGGAGGCGTCGCTTTGACCTACTCCGGCGGATTCCAGGATGATGAGGTCATAACCCGCCTCGCGGCAGATATCCAGGGCTTCCTGTACATGGGAGCTGAGAGCTTTGTCGCTGTCCCGGGTGGCGAGGCTGCGCATATAAGAGCGTGGGCCTGAGATAGCGTTCATACGGATGCGGTCGCCCAGGAGCGCGCCTCCTGTCTTTTTCTTGGAGGGGTCGACCGAGATGACTGCGATGGTCTTGTCGGTGAAGGCGTTCAGATAACGCCGGACCAGTTCGTCTGTTACGGAGGATTTGCCGGCTCCGCCTGTGCCTGTGATGCCGATGATCAAGCTTCCGACATTTCCTACGGAAATGTTGGCGGGAGCGCCGTTCTCTGCATTGGAAATAGCCCGGGCTATTTTGCGTATATCCTTCCATTCGCCCAGCTTCATCTTCCCTTTGAATTGAGTGGGATTGCCATTGAGGGGAAAGTCACATTGTTTTATTACGTCCTCGATCATTCCTTCCAGGCCCATCCGGCGTCCGTCATCGGGAGAGTAGATACGGGTGATGCCGTATTGATGCAGTTCGTGGATCTCCTGGGGGAGGATGGTGCCGCCGCCGCCGCCAAACAGTTTTATGTGCCCGCAGCCATTTTCGTCGAGCAGGTCTTTTATGTATTTGAAGAATTCCAGGTGGCCGCCCTGGTAGGAGGTGATGGCGATGCCCTGGACGTCTTCTTCGATGGCGCATTCCACGATCTCAGCTGCCGAGCGGTTGTGTCCCAGGTGGATGATCTCCGCCCCTTTGGTCTGCAACAGGCGACGCATGATGTTGATGGCGGCATCATGGCCGTCGAACAAGGCTGCGGCCGTCACGAGACGAACTTTATGTAAAGGGGTGTAGCTCATTGGGTTAAGTTTGGGAATTGGACAAAGTTAGTTAAAAAACTAACAGTCATTAGTTTTTTGAGAAGGCAACTATATAAATACTAAAAACCTTACATTTACCTGTGGCCAATTACACTTCTCCCAGGAAGGCAACCCTTAAAAAGGCCGCAAAGAAGAAATAACAACTATGAAAAGCTATTTTTTACTCAGGTATCTTATTCCTGTAGTTTTAATGATTGGCTGGGTGTTATACCAATTGGTGATAAAAAGAAAAAAATGGGAGAATGTCCAAGCTGATGCGCTAGCCTGTTGCGTATTTGCGGCTGTGTGGATGCTAATCGCTTATTTTTTTACTAACTGATCTCATGTGACAAGTTCCACCCTATCTTTATAGTACCCATTACTTCCTTCGCAGCCCGTCGCCCCCTGTGCGGCATATTTTTCATTTGCAAAATTTCGTCTCATGACCAAGACAACGGTGCTTGCGATCCTTCTTTTTGTCAGCCCTCTGGCGCTTGTCGCTCAATTGCCTTCCGGAGCTGTGGCCCTTTATCCGGCAGACAATAATAGTATCAACGATATCAGTGGTAATGGATACAACGGTACGCTGACATCGACTACCGCGGCCACCAATCGATTTGGGACTTCCAACAGCAGCATTCACTTCACTGCCAGCGGTTCTACCGGGACATTGCCGTCAGGACTGGTAACCGCGATGAAGGACGATTTTACCATTGGCTATTGGTTCAATACCACAATGACTGCGCCGAGCTCGTCGCAGTGGTATGGCGGCTCCGCGCTGGTAGACGCGGAGGTCTGCGGCGGCACCACGGACTGGGGTACTGCATTGATCGACGGAGGCAAGGTAAGCATGGGCATCGGCAACCCGGATATCACCATCAAGTCTACAAGCGCCACCTACAACGACGGCGCCTGGCATTTTGTGACCGCGACCCGCGACGAGGCCGCAGGTGTTATCACCCTGTATGTCGATGGGGCCCAGGTGGCAACCACTACGGGGACCGCAACGACCGCCCGGACAGCCCCTACACTGATCGGTATGGCTAGAAATGTTTGTGCTTCAACCGGCGCATATACCGGAAATCTCGATGATGTTATCGCATATAGCCGTGCATTGAGCAGTACGGAGGTAAGCAATCTTTACAATTATTATAGCGCAAGCCCATTGCCGCTGAAATGGGTATCGTTTACGGCCCAGGCCAGAGGCGATCATGTCGATCTGCATTGGCAGGCGGCGAATGTCACCAACAACGATCATTTTGACATAGAACGTTCAGCGGGCGGTAATAGTTTCAGTACGATCGGATCGTTGTCCAACAATAGCGGTGAGATGGACATTTCCGGAGGGGGCTCCTATCGTTTTACCGACCCTGCTCCCGTGGAGGGCGATGATCTTTATCGTATCAGGCAGGTTGACATCGACGGAAGATATTCCTGGTCACCCACTGTAGAGGTCAGGGTTACGCCACAGGCCGAAGGAATTTATCTGCGGGCCAATCCTGTCAGGGATGCCGTAACCCTCGTGAACACCCGACAGCAGATGGTCCGGGCGCTGCAGGTCCTCGACCTCTCAGGTAGGGTGATTATCAGCAGGACCTGCAATTCGCCGAATAATCTTATTAGTGAAAACGTCGGCTGGCTGAAACCCGGATATTATTTTCTGCGGATATCTACAGGTGAGAATGCGATGACGATGAGGTTTATAAAGCTATAACCTGCTGACTTTGAAGGTTAAAAGGATGGTAAAATGTTTGATTGTCGCATTGCCACCGACGGATAAGGCCAGATGTATAGACGTCATTAAGTTCAAGATGTATTTAGCCCGGGAGTTAAAAAAATCTCCACTATTTGATAAAATTCCCTAATTTGAGTCACGTAAAGTATACATGAAGCGGATTGCTGCTATACTGCTAATGGGGATTTTGTTCTTTAACTGGTACGGCTACAAGCTGTTGTCTTTCTACCTGGAAGGCAAGGCCAACCGTCAGTTAGAAGCCCGCCTGGATGAGGCTCGCTACGACGAGTCACAGCTTATCTCTATTAAAGTACCTTCTTCCCATCTCTCTTATTACAACAGCTCTACCCAGTTCGAACGCGTGGACGGCCAGATAGAGGTCGGTGGCGTACAATATAAATATGTCAAACGCCGGCTGTTCAACGACTCGCTGGAACTGCTCTGTATCCCCAACCAAACCGCCATGAACCTGCAGACGGCGAGGAATCAATTTTTCCAGCTGGTGAACGATATCCAGCAGCACAATGGACAGGGGAAGAAATCGGACCATTCCATTTCAAAGAACTTTTCACCCACCGACTATGAGACGGTCTCGTCCATTACGGTGAATCAACTGGATTATACCATTAAACCTCCTATGTTCAGGGACCTTGTGCCCACTCTTTCCTCCACTCATCATCTTACGATCGAGCAGCCGCCCGATCACATTTCCTGCTGATCATGCCTCGTGACTGATGTCTCCTGAGGCCAACGGAACCGTTCTGTTGCATCCGGCGCTGATATCATACAGCTTCCCGGAGTTCCAGTGTTTAAATTCACAATATGTATAGATCTCTGGTCATCATCGGTGTGATGACAGGTTTAGTAGCTTGTAACGGCAAAAAAGATTACGATACTGTCTTCAAGGACCCTAACCTGTACTGCGCCACTGTTTATCAACTGAATACGGTAGTAATGGGGAATAATTTCTCTCCCATTGTAGCTTCCCGTAATTATCTCTATGCCAATGTTGCGGCTTATGAGGTAGTGGCAGGCAGCTATCCGGATCAGTATAATTCATTAGCCGGACAGGTCAATGGATTAAAAGCCGTACCCAAACCCATCGCGGGCAAGTCCATCGATGCAGAGTTTGCTGCCTTGCTGGCATTCTGTAAGCTGGGTGAAGCCGTAACCTTCCCTGCGGGCAGCATGAAGGATTATGTCGACAGCCTGAAAAAGCTGGCCGAAGATCACGGGATGCCGTCCGATGTGTTTAAGAATTCCGTAGCCTATGCGGACACGGTGGGCTCCACCATCATGAAATGGAGCCGTAAGGACAATTACCTGGAGACACGCGGTGCGCCGGAATATACGGTGATGGATTCACCTGGCCGGTGGGTGCCTACTCCACCCGCCTATACATCCGCCATGGAGCCCCATTGGAATACCATCCGGCCCGTGGTCATGGAAAAAGCTGATCAGTTCGCTCCACCGCCTCCTTTCAAATTCGATGTGACGAACAAGAACAGCGACTATTGTAAAGAAGTGA
>Ga0268264_10005748_pt1 | contig 10516 bp, 5 predicted proteins | sample KBSSwiS32_FD_190357 | JGI IMG/M metagenome (GOLD analysis project Ga0268264, IMG submission 190357) | Switchgrass rhizosphere microbial communities from Kellogg Biological Station, Michigan, USA - KBS Switchgrass S3-2 (SPAdes) (version 2) | ecosystem: Host-associated > Plants > Roots >... | reverse complement strand
TTGCCAAACTTTTGGTTGACGTAAATTACCCGCCGGTAGCGGTTGTAGTTCTGGGTTTCAGATCCGAAGCGATCGGAAAGAAGCTCGACGGTTTCGGTTTTCTTATCCCGAGTAAAGAAAACCGACCGATCCTTGGTACGCTCTATCATTCGGCGGTTTTTCCCGAACGATCGCCTGATGGCTTTGAGCTTTTGATGACCTTTGTCGGCGGCGTTCGCTCGGGTGACAAGCTCGATGCGATGTCGGACGATGAATTGAGATCGGTCGTTCTCGGCGAACTCCGCGATATATTGCATCTAAAAGGTGAGCCACAGTTTGAACACATCAAACGCTGGAAAAAGGCTATCCCGCAGTACCGGATAGGTTACGAAGCGGTGACTAAGGCATGTACCGAGTTTGAGAAAACAAATCGCGGGATATATTTTTGCAGCAACTTTTATCGCGGCATCTCGATCGGCGACTGTGTAAAGAACGCATTCGAAACCGCGGACAGCATTGAAGAATATTTGAATTTAAAGAATTAAGTTAATGAGCAATTTTACCTTACCGAATTTTCCTGTTTCGCGTCTTCGGCGGCTGCGCAGGTCAGCGGCTATTCGTGACATGTTCAGGGAAACGTCACTTTCTTTTTCCGATCTGATCTATCCGCTTTTTGTTGTCGAAGGCGACAATGTAAAAAAAGATATCTCATCGATGCCGGAACAATTTCAGCTTTCTGTGGACAATGTTTTGCGTGAATGCGAAGAGTTTCAGAAGCTTGGCGTTAATTCCGTGATCCTTTTCGGCATCCCTAACGAAAAGGACGAAGTTGGCTCGGGCGCCTACGATGACAATGGTGTTATCCAAAAGGCATTGCGGGCAATAAAAAAAGAATTTCCTGAATTGGTCGCGATCACGGATGTTTGCCTTTGCGAATATACGTCTCACGGCCATTGCGGTGTGATCGAAAACGGCGACGTTCAGAATGACAAGACTCTGGAGCTTCTGGTCAGCGAAGCTTTGTCGCACGCGCGGGCGGGCGCCGATATCATCGCGCCGAGCGATATGATGGACGGACGGATCGGGGCGATCCGTACCGCATTGGACGCCAGCGGGTTTGCCGACACGCCGATCATGGCCTATTCCGCGAAGTATTCGTCTGCGTTTTATGGCCCATTTCGCGAAGCTGCCGAATCAACTCCGCAGTTCGGCGATCGGAAAACCTATCAAATGGATCTCGGCAACAGTGATGAAGCAATGCGTGAGATAGCACTCGACATACAGGAAGGTGCCGACATCGTGATGGTAAAACCGGCACTTTCATACCTCGACGTCATCCGCCGTGCAAAGGATACATTCAACATGCCGATGGCGGCATACAATGTCAGCGGCGAATATTCTATGGTGAAGGCAGCCGCTCAGCAGGGCTGGCTTGATGGTGAAAAAGTGATGATGGAGATCCTCACTTCCATCAAGCGTGCCGGTGCGGACGTAATAATCACCTACTTTGCCAAAGAAGCCGCACGTGTGCTTAATCGATAGACTCAAAAACCCGCAACAAGTTCAACACTCATCGCTAATAATGAACACCAGTAAAAGCTCAGAATTATTCAAAGAAGCACAGCAGCATATGCCCGGCGGCGTAAATTCGCCGGTTCGGGCATTCAAATCCGTCGGCCGCGATCCTCTTTACATCAGCAGGGCGAAAGGCTCGCGGATCTTCGATGTCGATGGAAATGAATTTATCGATTACATCGGATCGTGGGGACCGATGATACTTGGACATGCGTATGCGAAGGTGATCGATGCTGTAAAACGTGCTGCCGAAGACAGCACGAGCTTTGGAGCAAGCTGCGAGAAGGAGATCGAGCTCGCAAAGCTGGTAAAGAAGTTTGTACCGTCGATCGAGATCGTCCGAATGGTCAATTCGGGAACGGAGGCGACAATGAGCGCCTTGCGCTTAGCCCGTGGTTTCACCGGCCGTGAAAAGATCATCAAATTCGAAGGATGCTATCACGGCCACGGTGATTCATTTTTGAGCAAAGCGGGTTCGGGTGTTGCGACCTTAAGCTTGCCAGATAGCCCCGGCGTAACAAGATCGACCGCCGGTGACACGCTTAATGCAAAATACAATGACATCAAATCCGTTACAGATCTGATCGAGCAGAATAAGGGTCAGATCGCAGCAGTATTCATCGAACCGGTTGCCGGTAATATGGGCTGCGTGCCGGCCGACAAGGAGTTTTTGTCCGCGCTCCGCGACATTTGCACTTCGGAAGGCATACTTTTGATCTTCGATGAGGTGATGTCGGGTTTTCGTGTCGCGCGCGGCGGGGCACAGGAACTATACGGGATCAAAGCCGATCTGACGACGTTCGGTAAGATTATTGGCGGCGGACTTCCCGTCGGAGCCTACGGCGGGCGCCACGAGATCATGGAAATGATCGCACCTGCCGGCCCGGTTTATCAGGCAGGTACACTTTCGGGCAATCCTCTTGCGATGACCGCAGGTATCGAAACTCTACGGGCGATCGACGACGATCCTGATTTCTACACGCGATTGGGCAAATCTTGTAATTACCTTTATGACGGATTCCGAAACAATCTGTCGGAACTCAATGCTGATTGCACGATCAACGCTTGCGGATCGATGTTCACTTTATTTTTTACCGCGGAACCGGTTACGGATTTCGACTCGGCCAAAACATCGGACACCGCAAAGTTCAGATCCTATTTCGGTCAAATGCTGGACAGTGGTGTGTATCTCCCTCCGTCTCAGTTCGAAGCCTGTTTCATTTCGGCCGCTCATCAGAAAGACGACCTCGATAAGACCATAGCTGCAAATTACAAAGCGCTGAAGGCTTCCTAAAGCATCTACCGCAGTGCCTCGCGTCGCGGGTATCACCAAAAGATCACCCTGCCTTCGAAGATTCTTGTCTCTTTTCTTATAGGTTTTGAGACTTTTCTTATAGAAAAAATGAGTTTTTCTATAGAAATATTGGTTTTTTCTATAGAAATAATGAGTTTTTTTATAGAAATATTGGTTATTTTTATAGAAATAATGAGTTTTTTTATAAAAATATTGGTTTTTTCTATAGAAATAATGAGTTTTTTTATAGAAATATTCAGTTTTTCTATAGAAATAATGAGTTTTTCTATAGAAAAAACGACTTTTTTTAGTGTTTTTGGTTTTACTTTTTGGCGTTTTTGCCCGAAAAAGTATTTGCAGACTGACGGCTTGATGGTACCGCACCTGTCTCAAACGCAATAAAGAATGCGATTTTGACCAAGGTCGGGTATTATGACGGTTTCTGATCGATGACACCTGAATGCTGGCAACAGATCGAAGCGATCTTTCACGAGGCCCTGGAGCTCGGCGATGGCGAGCGCGCGAAATTCGTACGCGAGCGTGCCGGAAACGACATTGAGCTGATCGCCGAGGTTGAAAAACTGCTCGAACAGTTCGGTGAAGCAAGTAGCTTCATCGAACAACCGCTCTACGACAATGCAAGGACCGGCTTTTTGTCGGCCCTTTTCGACGATACCGACGATGATCCAATGGTCGGCAAGGTCCTGGGCAGTTATCGCATTGAACGAGAGATCGGACGCGGCGGCATGGGTGCGGTTTACGAGGCGTTGCGGGCAGACGGGGAATTTCGGCTGCGGGTTGCGATAAAGGTAGTAAAGCGCGGCATTGATACTGATTTTGTCCTCAAGCGTTTTCGCAATGAGCGTCAGATCCTGGCTGCGCTCGATCACCCATTCATTACGCGTCTCATCGATGGCGGCACAACGGACGACGGACGGCCATATTTTGTGATGGAATTTATCGATGGCCTGCCGCTATATCGCTACTGCGATAAGAACCGCCTTTCAATAAACGAGCGGCTCCGGCTATTTTGCCGCATATCCGAAGCGGTCGAATATGCCCATCAAAAGCTTGTCATCCACCGTGATCTAAAGCCCTCGAACATCTTTATCGCAAATGATGGAACGCCGCGACTGCTCGATTTTGGCATTGCCAAGCTCCTCGATCCGGAAATGGCGTCCGACACACTGCAGCCGACCGCGACGGCGTTAAGGATGATGACCGTCGATTATGCGAGTCCCGAGCAGATCCGGGGCGAAAAGGTAGCATACGCGACAGACGTTTACAGTCTGGGCGTAATTCTCTTCGAATTGCTGACGGGGCACCGGCCGTATAAGGTGAAAAGCCGTTCGGCTCATGATGTCGCGCGTGCTATCTGCGATGACGATCCGTACCTGCCTAGTGACGCAGTGACTGGCAATGGCGAAGTGACGCCGGTCGGAGTCAATCCGCTGGCGCAAACGTTGACGAGCCTCGCTGATCTGCGGCGCGAATCTCCATCGCGATTAAAGGAACAGCTTCGCGGAAGTCTCGACAACATCATAATTAAGGCGCTTGGAAAAAAGACAGATCAGCGGTACGAGTCGGTCGCGGCATTTCGAAAGGATATCGAGCGCCATTTAAGCGGCGAACCTATTTCGCTTCCGTCGTATTATGCTTCCGCCAGTGCCAGCCGTTCACCTGTTCCTTCTGGAAATGAATCAAAACTTGTTGCCGTTCTTCCTTTGACCCTGATGAACCCGTCCGGCGTGGAAAATACGGATGAAGCATACCTCACCGTCGGGCTTGCAGACGCCATAATCATGCGCCTGACAAGTGTAAAGAAACTGACGGTCAGGCCAACCAGTTCGATCACGCGCTACGACGAACAACCCATCAATCCGTTTCGTGCCGGGGCGGAACTCGGCGTAGATTTTGTTCTCGACGGACGGCTCCGCCGATTTGGCGACAGGCTGCGAATTTCCCTGCAGTTGCTCGATGTCAAAAACATTACTGCGATCTGGGCGGGCCAGTTCGACGAGAATTTGAGAGACGTCCTGGAACTTGAGGACGCGATCTCGGAGCAGGTGGCAGCTGCTCTAATCCCGCAATTGACCGGTGAGGAAAAACAAAAGCTCGCCAAACGCGGCACCAACGATCCCCAGGCATACGACGCATATCTTAAGGGCCGCTTCTACTGGAATCAGTTTACCGCCCAGTCACTGCCAAAGGCGATCGAATCGTTTCAACGCGCGATCGAACTCGATCCGGAATACGCTCTCGCATATGTCGGCGTGGCCGATTTTTACACCTGGGCGAATATTTACGGGCTTGTGCCCGCGACAGAATCTTATGAATTGGCGGGAAGGGCGGCCAGAAGGGCGCTCACGATCGACAAAGACCTGGGCGAAGCCTATGCCTCGCTCGCCCTGATAGTCCGTAATCAATTTCGATATCGCGAGGCCGAAAGCCTTCACAAAAAGGCGATCGAACTTAGCCCGCATTACTCGCTCGCCCGCGAATGGTACTCAGCGTTACTGATCGGAACCGGACGCTTTTCGGAAGGACTCGATCAAATGCGGATCGCCGAGGAGCTGGATCCGCTTTCGCTGCGAACCAAAACGCTTGTTGCCTGGGTCCATTACCAGTGCGGCGAGCTTCAAACGGCGCTTGCAAAGGCGGATGAGATCATTAGCCTCGACGAGAATTATCCGCAGGGACATCTGCAGCGCGGAAATATTTTATGCGAACTCGGCCGGGCCGCCGAGGCTGTAGAGTCGATCGAGCGCAGCATGCGCCTAATGCCGGAATCAGATCTTGCACAGTTTCAATATTGCTTGGCCCTTTCCGCGGCGGGCCGCCGCGAAGAGGCTGTCAGCCTGGCGGAAGAAATGAGGCGTGCCGCCGAAACTCGTTACGTCAAGCCTATGTTCCTCTGTTACGCGTTTACCGCAGCGGGTGAATTGGACACAGCGTTCTCATATCTTGAAACGGCGATCGAGGAACATGATCCCTGGCTGTGCTGGCTCATGACGGACCCCGGGCTTAAAGCTCTGCGTCCTGATCCGCGTTTCGCCGAGCTATGTCGTCGGACTCTCGAGGTTGGTGGCAGTCAGCATCATTCGGACCGGATCACCGATCCCACAGCAAAAGATGTCGACTTATTTCGAGGATCTGTGACGCAGATCGGTTCAGAAATGCCCACGCGGCAATTCAGCCGAAGTTTCGTGCGCAGAAATTATGGAAAGCTTGCGGCGGCCGCGGTTGTCTTGATCGGACTTTTTGCAGCATATTCAACCGGCATTCTTACCGTTTCGTTCCGCAATCAGCTTCCCGGTGTCCGCACCCCGGCGACAGCTCCCGGTTCGATAGCTGTCCTGCCATTCGTAAACTCTACGGGTGATCCAGCTAACGATTATATTTCTGATGGAATGAGCGAAGCGCTCATCAGCCGGATGGCAACCTTGTCCGAGATCCACACGGTCTCGCGTGCTGCAACGTTTGCCTATCGCGGGAAGACAGTCGACCCGACGTCTGTCGGGCGGGAATTGGGTGTGGAGGCGGTGCTGGTCGGGACTCTGACGCGAAAAGAAGATGAGTTTACATTAAGGACCGATCTCATCAGGGTGTCCGACGGGAATGGCCTTTTCACGATGTTCTTTGTCGATAAACCGGACAAGATACTGTCGCTGCAAGACGAGCTGATCTCAAAAACATTTGAGCGGCTCGATCTTCCGCTTTCGGCCCAGACTTTTGTCGCAAAGAAAAATTACACCGACAACGATGACGCCTTTCAACTATATCTAAAGGGCGAATTTAGTCGCCAAAAATCAAGCCCGACCGGTATCCAGGAGAGCATTCGTTTGTATGAAAAGGCGCTTGAACTAGACCCGAACTACGCCCTTGCCTTTCAGGGGTTGTCACTTGCATACCGGTACGCTCCGGCGTACGGGTTTCTTCTGCCGCAGGAAGCATATCCGAAGGCGAAGGATGCGGCACAAAAGGCGCTCGCTATCGACCCGTCACTCAGCACGGCATATGTTTCCCTCGCTTCTATCAAAACCACCTACGACTGGGATTTCGAAGGCGCGGAAAGAGAATACAAGCAGGCGATACAGATCGCGCCGAATAACTCGGAGGCACATTTTTCATACGGGAATTTCCTTGTCGCAATGGGACGGACAGATGACGGGCTGAAGGAACTGCGTATCGCTCAACAAATAGATCCTCTGTCGCTGAATATTCCTACCAACATCGGGTGGGCTCTTTATATTGCCGGCCGTTATGATGAGGCAGTGGAACAGATCCGTCAGGTCATAAACCGCGACCCGTCATTTGCGCGAGCACACATGAATCTCGGAGAGGTCCTGCAGGAACAAGGTAAATTTGACGAGGCGATCGCCGAGCTCAATAGATCTCGTAGTCTTTCGCAGGACCCGTTGGCCGATATGGCACTCGGCCACGCTCTCGCAGTTGCAGGGCGACGTGCCGAGGCAACAAAGATCGCAGTCGACCTGGAAGAAAAGGTCCGGCAAAAACAGGTCTCGCCGTTTTTGCCCGCCGTCATCTATGCGGGACTTAACGATAAGGACAAATCTTTCTATTGGCTCGAAAGAGCATACCAGGAACGCTCTAACTGGCTCTCACTAATAAAAGTAGGTCACCGGCTGAAGAACCTTCGCGGTGACCCAAGATTTGACGACCTCCTAAAACGCGTCGGATTCACGGCATAGCAACTTCTCCGAAGCCTGCGAATTAATGTCGGATCACTCCTTCTCTTTTCGATAGCAGGTTTCGCCCTTGGTATTTGTCAGGCAGACAAACAATTTCCCGTATTCGTCCGTTTTGGTTGAAACGTCGTAGGTCTCGGGATCAAGGACGTAATTTCTCACTTTGTTCGAACTGGGGCTGCAGCTATACGTGTTCTTCCAATAGTTTTTGGTCAAACGCAACGTGAGCTGCGAGCCATTCAATTCGTAACGGCCTTGCTTATCGTTGAAAAGATCTGTCGTACAGCCGTACAACGTCGACTGAAGATAACCGGTGAATGCGAACCGGCCGTCCACTCCGAAGACGAACTTCAATGTGTGCCCATTACTCGGCGTCGTTGAGCCGGTCACGGTGTTTCGGTCGGCCATCATCGACATGCCGCCCGTCTGCCACGTTCCAACCAGATCAGACCGGGTAAACCCGCCGTCCTGGGCCGGAACCATGACAGCCGCCACAACTAAAACAAATATGATCAGTGGTAAAACTCTCAGCATAATATCTCTCCTGCTTTATAAAATTTTCCGCCTATGCGGCTCATCAAATAAGGCGAAGAAACGTGTGCAAAAAGTATCAAAAAAAGAGCGGCCGTGTTTCCACAGCCGCTCATCATCTGCAGAACTAATCGAGATCACACCGCAACCGCTTCTATGATGCTTAGGAACGATTCCGTCGGCAGTATTCGCTCGATCTTGTACCCGGCCTTTTGCAGCAGAGAGCGCCATTCGGTTTCGGTTCGCTCTCGGCCGCCGGTCATGGTCAGCATGATCAGGTCAAAGAATTTGCTGAAATGCGGATCACCCGATTCGGGGACAACAGCTTCGGCGAGAAGCAGCTTTCCGTTCTCAGGCAGCACTTTCCGTATGTTTTCGAGGATCGTGATCGACTTTGTGTCTTCCCAGTCATGAAGTATCCATCGCATCGAATAGACGTCGCCCCCCTCCGGCACCGATTTGAAAAAGTCGCCGCCTGTCGTCTCGACGCGGTCCGACAGGCCTTTTGATGCAAGGAACTCTTTCGACTTCGCGACGACCGAGGGTGCGTCGTAAACCACTCCCTTAAGATGCGGATTGGCAAGAAGAATAGCTGAGATCATGCCCCCAAGCCCGCCGCCGACGTCAACGAGCTTTGAGACTCCCGAAAAATCATATGTCGTGCTGATCGCCTGATTCAGTGGTTCAGAGCTTGTCGCCATATAGCGATTGAAATTCTCAGCCTTTTCCGGATCGGTTTCGAAATATTGCCAGATATTCTTTCCGAAATGATCGTCAAATGCGATCTCGCCGGTCTTGACCGAATGCAGGATGTTTCCCCATGCGGCATAATGCACTTCGCCCATCTCGGCGATCGCGCCGGCCCGTAACGAGCCGACTATGTCCGATCGCAGCGTTTCGGACAACGGTGTCAGCGCAAATGTCTGCCCGGCGCTCTCGGCGAAAATCCCGATCATGCCAAGCATCCTCAGGATGCGATACAGCGAATCGGCATGGGTTCCTGTCGACGCCGCCAGTTCCGCGGCCGTCCGCGGCCCGTCGATCAACAGATCGGCGATACCGAGTTTTGCTGCAACATAGATCCCTCGCGAAACCCAGAGCCCCGACATCATCTGCAGCATTTGTTCAGTCGGCCCGATCTCTAATGCTTTTTGTGTATTTGTACTAGCCATAATTTCTCCTTTTTGAAGATGAAAGTTACTTGTCGGTGCCTTTCGAGCGGCACCAGAACGGGTCAATTCTCTTATTTCCCAACCGCGTCGATGAGTGCCTGCGCGACCTGTTCGACGATTGCAGAAACGATGTCGTCGCCGTCCGACTTGGCCCTTGTCTTAAACTGTCTGGCAAGGGCTGGGTTGTTATCCGTCACCGAGAGCAGACGCAAGTCGAGCGCTATCTCGTCCTTTGATTTGACGCTGCCTGACATTGAGCCTGCGGTAACGATCGCTGTGGTAGCCACTTGACCGGCAATATTTCCGACGGTGCTGCCAGTATGCCCTATACCGGTTTGACTGACGACCTGACCAAGCATTTTTCCGAATCCGAAACCGCCCCCGCCGCCTTTCTTATGCGAGGCCGTCGCGTAAAGAAGGTAATCACACTCCTTCTCCTTCGCCTCGGCACTCTGCGCGGCCGCAAGCTTTGCCTCCAGCGGAACCACCTCGACCTTAGTACCCTTCAGATAATCGCCGAGTGAATTTTGGATGGCGGCACTCAGGTCGTTTGGCAAAACGCCTTCACCGGCGGCAGTGGTTTTTACTGAAACGCCGATGCGTACGGTTCCTGCTTTCTTCGCCCCGACGCTTGCGGATTCGCCAGATCTCGATGCCGCTGCATTGCGGATCGAATTGCCAATGCCCGACGACGTCTGACTGCTCGACGTTGGTGATACGGGCGAGGCCGCTGGTCCCGAATACGACAGACCGGACGAACCTCCGGTGGCATACATCTGCGAAGCGTCCTTTACCTCACGATAATCCGCCGGTGCTTCAAATAACGACTGTTCAAGTGTCGCCTTCGACAGTTCGACCACTTCCTGGACCATCGAGTAACTTTCTTTTCCGCTTGCATCGAATGACGTCATTTTCTGCCAGAGTGGATATCCCGATTTAGCCGCACCCATCGTCTTCGGCACGATCTTATCCGAGCAGCCGCCTGATCTGCTGTTGGTGCTCGGACGGTATTGACGGGTCTGGGTGCACGGAAGATTGAACTCCGCATCGATCACCCACATATCCATTTCCATTTTGGATTTGGTCGGATTACACGAATCCGGTGAGCTTTCCATTTCAATTGTTTGGATGATATGACGGGCAGTAAAACCGAACATCTGCTTGCGCTCACCCGTGTCCTTGATGGTCGTCGTTACGTAAAGCGTTCCGCCTTTCGTAACCGGAGCTGCATCTCCGGGTTTGACCGCACCGGGCGT
>Ga0268264_10005747_pt1 | contig 10517 bp, 8 predicted proteins | sample KBSSwiS32_FD_190357 | JGI IMG/M metagenome (GOLD analysis project Ga0268264, IMG submission 190357) | Switchgrass rhizosphere microbial communities from Kellogg Biological Station, Michigan, USA - KBS Switchgrass S3-2 (SPAdes) (version 2) | ecosystem: Host-associated > Plants > Roots >... | reverse complement strand
CGCCAGATGCAGCGTCGCGCAGCCGGTAAAGCCGGTGAGCGCGGTCAGCAGCATCCGCCGCGAACCGAACCGCATCACCAGCCGCGAATTCAGCCAGGCACTGACCGCCATCGGCCCGGCGATGCAGGCGAAGGCGAGGCCAAGCATCGCGGGCTGGTGGAAGACGTCGAATACCACCTGCTGGATCGAGTTCAGCATGCCGACCAGCGCGCCGAAGATGATGGTCACCGCGAGGGTGTTGCCGGCCGAGACGCGGTTGGTCAGCGTTTCCTTCACCGCCGCGCCGATATGGCGGGCCGAAAGCGGCTGGCGATCCTCCGGGGCCAAAGTCTCGGGCAGCCGCAATACCCCCCAGATCGCCAGGCCCAGCGCATAGACGGCGAGCACGAGGAAGATCAGCCGCCAGCTGCCAAGCGCGAGCAGCAACTGGCCGAGGCTCGGCGCCAGTACGGGTACGATCATGAACACGATCATCGCCGTCGACATGATCTGCGCCATCGCCGAACCCTGGTAGCGGTCGCGGACGATCGCGACGACCAGCACGCGCCCGCCCGCTGCGGCAATGCCGTTCAGCATCCGCGCGGCGAGCAGCAAGGTGAAGCTGCCCGCCAGTCCGCAGAGCAGGGCGCAGGTTGCATAGGCCACCAGGCAGCCGATCAGCAGCCGCTTGCGCCCGAACCGGTCGGCGAGCGGCCCGTAGACCAGTTGCGCGAGCCCGAAGCCGAACATGTAGAAGCTGATCACCAGCTGGCGCCGGTTCTCGTCAGCGACGTGCAGCGCTTCGCCGATTGCGGGCAGGCCCGGCAGCATTGAATCGATGGCGAGCGCGTTCGACGCCATCAGGGCGGCGATGAGCAGCACGAATTCTCTTCTGCCCGGCCCACGGCCGGCGGCGCTCGCGTCCATGATCCAGCTTTCAAAAAGGGCTGCGCCTGCCCGAAGCACCGGGGCCGGCGAGTTTCGTCCGGGTGCCTATAAACCCTGTCCCGCCCACCGCAACCGTCTGCCCAGGTCCGAGCCGAAAAGCCGCTCGCCGTGCCGACCCCGATGCTCTAGACCGCGCCCATGCTCGCAGCCACTGAATGGCAGGGAAAGACCGGCGAGGCCTGGGCCGAGGAGTGGCGTCGCACCGACCGCACACTCGCCCCGCTCAACCCGGCCTTGCTCGCCCATGCCTTGCCCTTCGAAGGCCGGCGTATCCTCGACATCGGCTGCGGCGCCGGCGCCACCAGCTTCGCCTTCGCCGCCGCTCTGTCGGACGCCGAGATCACCGGCCTCGATCTCTCCGACGCCCTGGTCGCCACCGCACAGGCGCGGGTGGACGGACGTGCGAACGTCCGATTCGTCGCCGGCGACGCCTCGTCCTGGACGCCCGCCGACGGCGCCCCGTTCGATCTGATCGTCTCGCGGCACGGCGTGATGTTCTTCCCCGATCCGGTGGCCGCCTTCGCGCATCTTCACGGCCTCGCGCCGCGCGGACGGTTGCTTTTCTCCTGCTTCCGCGCTGCGGCCGAGAATGAGTGGATGACGGCGATGCGCGGCATCATCCAGCGCCACGCGCCGGACACGCTGGCCGCGCCGCCCGATGCCGCCGGTCCGTTCGCCTTCGCCGAACGGGCGCATATCGCGGCAGTGCTCGAAGGCGCGGGCTTTGCGCCGCCGGCGATCAAGCCGTTCGATTTCACCTTCCTGGCCGGCGCGGGCGACGATCCGGTGGCGGACGCGATGGCCTATTTCCGGCGGATCGGGCCGATGGCGCGGCTGGCCGCGGCGATGGACGGCGACGCCAAAGCCGCCTTCGTCGCCGATCTCGAAACGGTCGTGGCCGGCCATGCCGGGAAGGACGGCGTCACCTTCCGCGCCGCCGCCTGGATCGTCAGCAGCCAGGCATGACCGCGCCGGACATCACCGCCATGCTTGCGGCCAGGCTCGTCAAGGAGCTGGCCTCCCTCGTGCCAGGAGCGCGCTTATGATCAAGGTCCATCATCTCGAGAACAGCCGCTCGCAGCGCGTCCTCTGGCTGCTCGAGGAACTGGAATTGCCCTATGAGGTGATCAGCTACAAACGCGATCCGAAGACCATGCTGGCGCCGCCGGAGCTCAAGCGGGTGCATCCGCTCGGCAAGTCGCCGGTGATCGAGGATGAGGGTCCGGCCGGCAATCACCGGATCATCGCGGAGACCGGCGCGATCGTCGAATATCTCGTCGAGAAAGCGGAGGGCCGGCTCGGACCGCCGCCCAATCGCGATGCGGTCCTGCTGTACCGGCAATATCTGCATTATGCCGAGGGTTCGATGATGCCGCCTCTGCTGGCGATCCTCGTCGTCAATCGCCTCGGCCTGCTCGGCAGGCCGGCGAAGAAGCCGCTGCTCGCCATGTTCCGCCAGCATCTCGACTTCCTCGAAGGCGAACTTGGCTCCCGCCCCTGGTTTGCCGGCGAGGAATTCACCGCGGCCGACGTGATGATGAGCTTCCCGCTCGAGGCCGCGCGCCAGCGGGCCGGGCTCGGGCCGGCCCATCCGAACATCATGGACTGGCTGGAGCGCATCCATGCCCGCCCGGCTTATGCCGAAGCGCTGCGCCGGGGCGGTCCCTATGCCTATGCGTGACGGCGCGAGACCAGAGCGAGCTGCACGGCAAGCGCCCCCATGGCCGTCGCCGCCAGCCAGCGCGCCGCCCGCCCCAGCCAGGAGATGTGCCGCAGCCGGTTCGCCGCGCCTGCCGCAGCCAGTGCCACTGCGATATTGACCAGGGTCCCCGCGAAATCGAACCAGAGCCCGAGGCAGAATATCTGCAGCGCCGGCACCTGCGCGGCCGGATCGACGAATTGCGGAAGGAAGGCGAGGAAGAACAGGGCGACCTTCGGGTTCAATATGTTGACCAGCATGGCGGCGCGGAACAGCCGCCAGGGCGACGAGGGCGGACGCGGCTTTCCCTGAGCCTCGCCATTTGACCTCAGCAGCGAAAGAGCCAGCCAGAGAAGATAGATGGCGCCGAGCCATTTGAGCAGCTCGAACGCCGCCTGCGAGGACGCAAGGATCGCGGAGAGGCCGAGCCCGGCGGCGAGAATATGGATCATCGCCCCAGCGCCGATCCCGAGCGCGGCGATTACGCCGTCGCGCCGGCCGCCGCGCGCGGCACTGGCAATGACGAAGGTCATGTCCGCGCCCGGCACGATATTGAGCGCCAGCCCCGCGGCGACGAAGCCCAGGAAGACCGGACAGGCCGGCAGCAATTCGATCCCGGCTACCTCAAGCATGCCGTCTAGGCCTTGGCTTCAGGTCCGCCCGTCCCCCCGAACTGATCCCCCGCATCCGACGGGTGATGGTGGGATGAGGGGGCGTGCGGCGGCTCCTCTGCCGCCGGTTCGGGCGCGTCGAGTTGACCCTCCCAGCGCGCCACCACCGCGCTCGCCACCGCATTGCCGACCACGTTGGTCGCCGAGCGGCCCATGTCGAGGAAATGATCGACGCCCAGAATGAGCAGCAGGCCGGCTTCCGGAATGCCGAAGGTCGGCATGACCGCGAGAATGACCACAAGGCTCGCGCGCGGCACGCCGGCAATGCCCTTAGAGCTCACCATCAGCATCAGGAGCATGGCGATCTCCTGCCCCAGCGTCAGGTCAATGCCATAAGCCTGCGCGATGAAGATGGTCGCGAAGGTCATGTAAAGCATCGAGCCGTCCAGGTTGAACGAATAGCCCAGCGGCAGGACGAAGCTCGCGATCCTGCGCGGCACGCCGAACCGGTCGAGTGCCTCCAGCGTTTTCGGATAGGCCGCTTCCGACGAAGCGGTCGAGAAGGCGAGCAGCAGCGGGTCGCGGATGTAGCGCACGAGCTGGCGGATGCGCGGACCGATGAAGAGGAAGCCGAGCCCGATCAAAATCGCCCAGAGAAGGAAGAGGCCCAGGTAGAAGCTGCCGATGAAGCGGCCGAAGGTGGTGATGATCCCCAGCCCTTCCTTGGCGATCACCGAGGTCACCGCGGCGAAGACCGCGAACGGGGCCACGCGCATGACGTAATTGGTGACCTGCAGCATGATGTCGACGAGCGCGTCGACCGCGCGCACCAACGGCTTCGCCTTCTCGCCCACGGCGGTGATCGCGACGCCGATGAACAGCGAGAAGACGACGATCTGCAGGATCTCGTTGTTCGCCATCGCGTCGATGCCGGACTTCGGGAAGATGTGGGTGATGAAATTGGAGAGGCTGAAGGCGCTCTGCTCGACGCCCGCCGCCGCGGTCGCGGGCGGGAGCGCAAGCCCGAGCCCGACACCGGGCTGCAGCAGGTTCACCAGCAGCAGGCCGAGGGAGAGCGAGACAAGACTCGCGCAGATGAACCAGCCGACCGCCCTGACCCCGATCCGGCCGAGCGCGCCGGTATCCCCCATATGGGCGATGCCCGCGACCAGGGTCGCGAAAACCAACGGCGCGATGATCATCTTGATCAGGTTGAGAAAGACCGTCGTGATGATCTGGATGTAGCCGGCGATATCGACCAGCAAGGCCGGGGCGGTCTTGTTCTCGCCGATCCAGCCCCAGCTCAGGAAGACGGCGCGGATCGACTCGCTGTTCGTATTGAGCGCCCAGCCAAGGAGCACGCCGAGCACCAGGCCCGCGAGAATGTAATAAGTGAGCCGCTTGCCCATGATCGCTCCCCTTATGGTCGGGGCGACGACAGCCGATTGTCGCCCCGCGGTCAAGCGATACGGGGGTCAGCGGACGACCGGCTCCTGGGTGTTCGTGGCCGTGGCCGGCGGTCGCCGCGGCACCCGGCGGAGGATCGGGTTTGTGCCGGTGGTCCGCGGCGGTTGCGTCTGCGTGGTGCCCGGGACGTTGGTCGCGGGCGGGCGGCTGTTGTTCGGGGAGGCCGGCGTGTCGCCGGTCGCCGGCGTCCGCGGCGGCCGGGTCGGGTTGTTGGGGCGCCGCGGTCGGTCCGGCAGGCTGTTGATGATGCCGCCGATGAGCCCCGGCAGATCGATCCGCGGCCGCCGCGGCCGTTCGGGCGGCGGCTCGTAGGGCGGCGGCGGCTTGTCGTCCGTGCGCGGCGGCGGCGTGTAGGGCGGCGGGGTGTAGACTGGCGGCCCTTCCACCGGCGGCGTCGCGACCGGAGGCCGGTCGACGGGTGGGCGCACCTGCGGCGCCCGCCCGGGTCGCGTGGGCGGCATTGGGCCCGGCGTCGGGGTCGGCGCGACTGTGGGTGGAGCAGGGGCAGGGACCGCGACCGGTTCGTCGACGGGTGGTGCCACCGGCGCCGGGGGTGCCGCCGGGGCCGCCTGGTTCTGCGCCGCCTCCAGCTCGGTGACCCGCGCCTGCAGCATCGCCCGGTCGTTCAGCAGGGTGCGCACCGCGCCGAACGCCCAGACCGCCGCGCCGACCGCGCCGGCGGCGGCGAACAGCTGGAAGATCAGCATGATCCAGGCGGTGCGCACGAAGCGCCGCGTGGTGGGGGAATCGTGCGTGCTCATCGGCGGGAGGCCCTGGCAATGCGGGTGAGGGTGAAAATGGTCAGCAGCAACAGGGTCGCCGACGCCGCCATGGCGAAGACGGTGAAGCCGCCGAAATATTGCGCCGGCAGCCGGCCGGTCGCGACCAGCCCGGTGATCAAAGCGATCGCGGCGGCGAGCAGGATCGCCGCCCAGCCGAGCAGCGAGACCTTGCCGAGTCCCTGCAAGGCGGGTCCCGGCGGTGGCTCATGGGCGTCGACCCATTCGCCGTTGAGCCGGCGGCGGACGCGGCCGTCGAGCGTGGTCCAGCACTCGTCGGTCCGAACCCCGCCCCAGGCGCTGAAATCGACGAAGTTCAGCGCGGAGAAGGGAAGGGGAAGCCGCGTGCGGTCGAGGTTGATCTGGACGAGCTTGCCGGCGTCCAGCGCCTCATTGGCCTCGGCGCGGACCCAGAGCGATTGCCGGGCCGTCTCCGACCAGGCGACGACGACGCATTTGGACGCGTCGATCTGCTCCTCGATCAGCAGCGCATAATCGTCGCCGGGGGCCAGCGCGCGGTCCCACCAGACCGAATAGCCGGTCTCTTCCAGATTGTCGCTGACGGTCAGGATCCGGTCGCGATTGACCCGTGAATAGGAGACGAACACGTCGGCCATAACGGCAACGTATCAAAGAAAGCCCCGCGTGTCAGCGTGGGCAGGATGATCCCCTACCAGTCTCCAATCATCAGGCCGGCTCAAGCTCCTTCTGCACCACCTTGTCGGCCAGCACACCGTTCAGCTCGGCGAGATGGTCGTAGGCCGCCTCGTAGGTCGCCAACCCCTGGCTCAGCGAGCGCAGCTCCGCGTCGAAGCCCTGCATCTCCGCCTCGGGGATCAGCGCCTCCACCCGGTCCCAGCGCGACCAGCCCTCGCGCGGCTCCATGCCGAGCATCTGCCCGCGCCGGCTCGCCACCGCCGACGTCGCTTTGGAGGTGGCGTGATTGGGCACGGTGATAGTCACCCTCATCACCGGCTCGAGCAAATGCGGCTGGGCCTGGGCCAGGGCCTCGGCCATGCCGATCCGCCCGGCCGTGCGGAAGGCAAGCTCCGAGGAATCGACGCTGTGATAGGAGCCGTCGATCAGGGTGACGTGCACGTCGACCACCGGGAAACCGAGCGCGCCCTTGACCAGCGCATCCCTGACGCCGTCCTCGACCGCCGGAATCCACTGTTTCGGCACGACGCCGCCGGTGATCCGGTCGTCGAACCTGAAGCCCTCGCCGCGGGCCAGCGGCTTCACCTCCAGCACGCAATCGCCGAACTGGCCGTGGCCGCCCGACTGCTTCTTGTGCCGGCCACGCTGGGTGACGCTCTTGCGGATCGATTCCTTATAGCCGACCGCCGGCTGGCGGCTGTCGATGGCGACGCCGTAGCGCCGCCGGAGGCGCTCCAGCGTCACCTTCAGATGCTCGTCATTGATCCCCTTCAGCCGGGTCTCGTGCAGCGCCTCGTCCTGCTCCCAGAGCAGGGCCCGGTCCTCCTCGGTCAACTTGTGCAGCGCGGTCGACAGGCGGACATCGTCCTTGCGGTCCTTGGTCGCGATGGCGAGCGTGTAGTTGCGGACCGGCTGGGCGAGGTTGAGCGCCGCCGGCGCCTTGCCATGGCCAAGCCATTCGCCGGCATGGACGCCCTCCAGCTTGGCGATCGCGACCACGTCGCCGTCCTTCGCCTCGGACAGTTTGGCGGTCTTCTCGCCCTGCATGGCGAACAAAGTGCCGATGCGGACATGTTCGCCGCCGCTCGACACCAGCTCCTGGCCTTCCTTCAGGCCGGCGCCGAAGACGCGGGCATAGGACAGGCGCCCCATCGCCCCGCCATGGCTGACCTTGAACACGATCGCGCCGGACCCGCCGAGCCGCTCGGTCGCCGCCGACGGCGCCGGCGCCTCGTGGCGCAGCGCCTTCATCAGCCGGCGGATGCCCTGCGTCCCCGTCGCCGAGCCGAACAGCACCGGCACGATCTGCCCGGCGCCGGTCTCCTTCGCGAGGTCGGTGAACACCGTCTCCCGGTCCGGCACCTCGTCCATCAGCAAGGCCTCGAGCAAAGCGTCGTCATGGTCGGCGAGCTTCTCCAGCATCGCGCTGCGCTCCAGCGCCTCGCGGTCGGCGAGGTCGGCGGGGATGTCCTTCTGCTCGCTCGGCTTGCCGGGCTGGTAATAATAAGCGCGCTCCAGCGCGATATCGACGAAGCCGGTGATCTTCTCGCCGTCGCGGATCGGGATCCAGCGGGCGATCAGCGGGGAGGCGCTCATCGGCTGCAGCGCCTCGAGCAGGCCCTGGATCGAGCCGCGCGCCTGGTCGATCTTGTTGACGAAGATCATGTGGGGAATGCCCTGCGCCTCCAGCTGGCGGAGCGTCGGCTCGGCGAGCAAGGCGCGGTCGGCATCGGGATCGACGACGACGATGGCGAGGTCGGCCACGGCGGCGCCCATCGCCCCGTCGGCGGCGAAGCCGACCGAGCCCGGGCAGTCGGTCAGCACATAATGGTCGCCCAGATAGTCGTAGTGCATCAGGTTGAGCTCGGTCGAGCCGCCGCGCGCCCTGGCTTCGGGGCTGGCATCGCCGGTGCTCGAGCCGTCCGCGACGCTGCCCTGCCGCCCGATCGCACCCGCCGCAAAAAGAAGGGCCTCGGCTAGGCTGGTCTTACCCGCCCCGCCGGGGCCCATGAGCGCGATATTTCTGGTGCCTGGGGCTCTGGTGGGCATGTTCGTCTCCTCCGTCCGCCTGCGCGGGTCCGCGAAGAAGACGCGGCCCGCGCCTCATAGGGAAACGTTCAGCTTCGGACTCTCCGCGGCGAAGCGCAAGGGGGGAAAATCGCGGCTGGTCCCGCGCTTGTGTGCGCTTCGCCGCTTGCCTAGGCTGACGATGCCGGTTTGGGGACCCGACGCATGCGCCACATCGCCACGCTGCTCTTTCTGATCACCACGTTCGCAGTCTACGGACTGCTGTCGGAATTGCGCTGGCTGAATGTTCCTTTCTACAAATTCCTCCTCACGGCCTTCCTCGCCTTCTTCGTGATCCTCGTCCATGAGCTCGGCCATGCGCTGGCGGCGCGGAGCTACGGGCGTCCGATCCTGCGTTTCGCGGTGATGCCGTTCGAGCTTCGCTTTACGCCGCTGCGCCTTCGCCTTGCCGGGAATGATGCGGGCAGCGGCGACGTCGGCGGCTATGTCCAATATAGCGGCAAGCGGCCCGAGACGCGCCGGGAACATGCGGTCATCGCCTTCGCCGGCCCGGCCGCCAACTTCCTGCTGGCCGCGGCCGCGCTGCTGCTTGCGGCCTGGCTGTCGACGCGGCCCGATACATCCGGCCTTCCCACCCTGGTTCCGATCGAGCCGACGCCACCCGCGCAGCCGATACCGGGAACGCATTTTGCGATCCTGCCGCCCGACGACAAGGTAGTTCAGGCCTTGAGGACGCCTGGCTATTTCCCCGGCAGCAGGCCGGTGGGTGCGATCTTCGCTGAGGCTTTCGCTGCACTCTCCATCGGCACAGGGCTCGCCAATCTGATCCCGTTCAAGGGCAGCGACGGGGACGCCATCCTGACCGCCCTGTTCCGCGGCCGGTCCCGCACCTGACGCGCTCTGCTTGCCGCAATGCAGCATGTCGCTTACATCGCCGCTATGACTTCGACGAACGACATCCGCCGGGCCTTCCTCGACTATTTCGGCCGCGAGGGGCACGAAATCGTGCGCTCCGCGCCGCTCGTCCCGCAGAACGATCCGACGCTGATGTTCGTGAACGCCGGCATGGTGCCGTTCAAGAACGTGTTCACCGGGCTCGAGACCCGGCCTTATGTCCGGGCGACGAGTTCACAGAAATGCGTGCGCGCCGGCGGCAAGCACAATGACCTCGACAATGTCGGCTATACCGCGCGCCACCACACCTTCTTCGAGATGCTGGGGAATTTCTCCTTCGGCGACTATTTCAAGGAGCGGGCGATCCTGCTCGCCTGGAATCTGCTGACCAAGGAATGGGGGCTCGACCCAGCCCGGCTGACCGCCACCGTCTATCATACCGACGACCAGGCCTGGGATCTGTGGAAGAAGATCGCCGGCCTGCCCGACGAGCGGATCATCCGTATCCCGACCAAGGACAATTTCTGGGCGATGGGCCCGGACGGCCCCTGCGGTCCCTGCTCGGAAATCTTCTACGATCATGGCGACCATATCCCTGGCGGGCCTCCGGGTTCCCCGGACGAGGATGGCGACCGCTTCACCGAAATCTGGAACCTGGTCTTCATGCAGTTCCTGCAGGAAAATGACGTCCAGGTCGCCGAGCTGCCCAATCCCTCGATCGACACCGGCATGGGCCTCGAGCGGATCGCCGCGGTCATGCAGGGCGTCCACGACAATTATGACACGGACACGTTCAAGGCGTTGATCGCGGCCTCGTCGGAGCTGACCAGGACGACGGCGGAGGGCGAGCAGAAGGCCAGCCACCGGGTCATCGCAGATCACCTGCGCGCCTCGGGTTTCCTGATCGCGGACGGCGTGCTGCCGGGGCCCGAAGGCCGCGGCTATGTGCTGCGCCGGATCATGCGGCGCGCCATGCGCCATGCCCGCATCCTCGGCGCCGCCGAACCGCTCATGTACCGGCTGGTGCCGGCGCTCGTCTCCGAAATGGGTGCCGCCTATCCGGAGCTGGTCCGCGCCCAGCCCTTGATCGAAGAAACGCTGAAGCTGGAGGAAACCCGCTTCCGCCAGACCCTCGACACCGGCCTACGCCTGCTCGACGAAGCGACCGCGACGATGCGCCCTGGCGACACGCTCGCCGGCGCCACGGCGTTCAAGCTCTACGATACCTACGGCTTCCCCTACGATCTGACCGAGGACGCGCTTCGCGCCCAGGGCTACGGCCTGGACCGCGCCGGCTTCGACGCCGCCATGGCCGAGCAGAAGGCTGCCGCGCGCGCCGCCTGGAAGGGGTCGGGATCCAGGGCCAGCGAGGACGTCTGGTTCGACATCGTCGAGGAGCTCGGCGGCACCGAATTCACCGGCTATCTCGGCCATGACGGCGAGGGCGTGGTGGTC
>Ga0268264_10005746_pt1 | contig 10518 bp, 7 predicted proteins | sample KBSSwiS32_FD_190357 | JGI IMG/M metagenome (GOLD analysis project Ga0268264, IMG submission 190357) | Switchgrass rhizosphere microbial communities from Kellogg Biological Station, Michigan, USA - KBS Switchgrass S3-2 (SPAdes) (version 2) | ecosystem: Host-associated > Plants > Roots >... | reverse complement strand
CCCCCCAATATCAAATAAAAAAACCCGGATATTCTCCGGGCCTTCTTCTCACGTGTATTTAATTATTAAATAAGTTAATTTACAAACTTTGCATCTGCCGCATCATATTTATCCTGGTACAACTTCACCTTATCGTTTTGATTCAGGCTTTGATAAATCTTTTGCATGAGATCTACAATTGTTTTATATCGGGATTTATCAGATTTCTTATACCCTGCTTCCAATGTACCCAGCGCTTTACTACCATAGGGAATTGCTTTATTGAAATTGACTTTGGATTCAGCAGTCAGATCCGCTTTCCTCTTTACATCATCTGGTTTGGGGCCTTTTATTTTTAGAGCCGAATCCCTGATATCAATACCTTTATTATAATAATACTGCGAATAGAGCCAGTTCGTAACAACATTAGAAGAGTCTATGGCATGCGCTTTCTCAAGCTGCTCTCCCAGTGTTTTTGACAAGGCTTCCTTATCTTTAACCACAACACCCGCATCACCATTATAGAGGTAAGCGAAGATATCGTTGGCATAATTAAAATGATACAACAGGCTATCAGGACGTGCTGTAACCAATTCGTTATACTTTGCGAACAAGGCTGTATTATCCTTTTTGTCACGGTAATGATCGAGTAAAACCAGGTCAAAATAATCCTCGTTTGGAAAAAGTTTTTTGCCAAGGTTTGCATATTTCATCATGTTAGCCTCGTCTTTGGCTTGTTTATAATTTAAGGTGAGCCACTGGTAAGGAAGTGCAAAAGTTGAATTACCAGCTCCCCCATCTTTGGTTCCACTAATACCCGCATCGGCGAGTTTTTGAAAGTAAATCCTTGCAGTATCATTCTTACCGGCATTCAAGGCTGCTTTACCTATATTCAGGACGAGTGTAGTGTCAACCACGGGTATCCTTGACCAGCCACGACTGGCAATATATTGCCCCACATTATCTGCTTTTATAAATAATTCCATCGCAGTTGCAAAGCCCGCCTTATCCCCTGCAGGCGCGGCAGCGTTGAAAGCGGCCGCTCCAGCTTCGTAGGACCCGGTATATAAACTAAATATCGGCTGGTATTGATCCTTCAATGCCATCAATGTCATTTTAGCATTTCCTGTATCTGCCATTGCTTTTTTAAATGCCTCAAAAGCTTCCTGTCGTGCATCACCCGTTACAAGACTTTTGAATGCAGCGCTGTCCGATATTTGCTGATAAATTTTAGCCTTCATATAATTTCCTTCAGGATCGGAAGGCGATTTTGCCAGGAAGGCATCAATCTCAGTTTTTGCCTTGTCGAGTTGCTTTTTATCCAGGTAAGATTTTGCAGTCTTGAGATCCTGTGCAAATACCATACTTACAAGGCAGGTTAATAATAAGGAGAATAGTAGTCTTTTCATTGTTGTTTATTTATTGATTTTCAGATTCATTTCCAGGTTCATTTGAAGTTTTATCGAAGTTATCTTCCCCGGTATCTCCAGGAAGGTCTAACTCAGCGATTATCCCATTTTGAGTTATTTCCTCCTCCTCGTGCTCACTCAATTTTGTAATAGCAGCTATTTCATCTCCATCATCCAGGCGAATCAGCTTTACTCCCTGTGTGGCACGGCCTGCTTCCCTTATAGTCGCAATTGAGGTACGAATAGTTACACCCGACTTGCAGGTTATCATTAAATCTTCCCTTTCATTCACATTTAAAAGTCCGATCAATGAGCCGGTTTTTTCTGTAACATTTATTGTCTTTACTCCTTTTCCGCCCCGGTTGGTAATGCGGTACTCTTCTACAGCAGTTCTTTTGCCAAATCCCTTTGAACTTACCACAAGAACACTTACATCCGGATCATGACTATTTACACAAATCATACCAACCACTTCATCATCCTGTTTATCTACTGAAATTCCAAAAACTCCAATCGCTCCCCTGCCTGTTGGTCTTACTTTTGCTTCAGGAAAACGAATAGCGTTCCCGCTTTTAACAGCCATCATTATTTCTTTACTTCCGTCGGTAAGACACGCATCCAATAATTGGTCCCCTTCATTAATAGTAATTGCATTGACCCCATTTTGCCTTGGCCTTGAAAAATCTGCCACCCTGGTTTTTTTAATAATCCCCTTCCTGGTACACAACACAATATAATTGTTATTAATGTATTCTGTGTCCTCCAGGCTTTTTATATCAATAATTGCCCTCACTTTATCATCACCGGGAATCTGCATAAGATTTTGTATGGCTCTCCCCTTACTTTGTTTATCTCCGTCCGGTATTTCATATACTTTCAGCCAGAAACATTTTCCATTTTCAGTAAAAAATAGTAAGCTATGATGGGTAGACGCCACAAAAAGATGTTCAATATAGTCTTCCTCCCGCGTGCTGCTTCCCCTGGCTCCTCTTCCGCCTCTGCGCTGCTGCCTGTATTCTGTAGCAGATGTTCTTTTAATATAACCTAAATGTGAGATCGTTACAACCACATCCTCGTCTTCAATAAGATCTTCAATTCTCATTTCATCTGCGAGGTAAGTAATCTCTGTCTTACGGGAATCACCAAATTTTTGTTTGATCTCCTCCAGTTCATCTTTGATAATCTGGAAACGAAGTGTTTCATTGGCAAGAATTTCATTTAACCTGCCTATCAAAGCCATAACCTCTGCATGCTCCTCCTTAATTTTATCCCGTTCCATTCCCGTAAGGCGCTGCAATCTAAGTTCCAGCACCGCCTTTGCCTGGAGGTCACTCATTTCAAAATCCCGCATCAAACCTTCTTTGGCAACATCAGGTGTTGATGAATTTCTTATTAATTTTATCACTTCATCGAGATGATCCAAAGCAATAAGATATCCTTCAAGAATATGTGCTCTTTCTTTCGCTTTTTTTAATTCAAATTCTGTTCTTCTTTTAACAACTTCATGACGGAAGTCTATAAATTCTCTAATCAGGTCTTTTATATTCAGAACCTTAGGCCTTCCTTTAATTAGAGCAACATTGTTAATGCCGAATGAAGTTTGTAATTCGCTGTGCTTATACAGCTGATTGATCACAACCTGGGCAATGACGTCTTTTTTAAGCTCGACAACTATACGGGTCCCCTCCTTGTTATTGCTCTCATTATTTACGTCGGAAACACCTTCAATTACTTTATCATTTATAAGATGTCCTATCTTTTCAGTAAGCATATCACGGTTAACCTGGTAAGGTACCTCGGTGATCACTATTTTTTCTCTGCCATTCTTTAAAGTTTCAACAGTCACTCTTCCCCTCAGCACTACCCTACCCCGGCCCGTATGCATGGCGACTTTAATGCCTTCATAGCCATAAATAATTCCGCCTGTTGGAAAATCCGGAGCCTTTACAATTTTAATAAGCTCATCAATGGTAATTTCTTTGTCGCTGATATAAGCAGTACATGCATCTATAACTTCGGTAAGATTATGAGGAAGCATATTCGTAGCCATACCTACAGCAATGCCACTGGATCCGTTTACCATTAATTGCGGAATACGCGTTGGAAGAACGGATGGCTCTTTCGTAGTATCATCATAATTAAGCTGAAAATCGATAGTGTCCTTTTCAATGTCATCGAGCATTGTTTCAGCAATACGTTGTAATCTCACTTCTGTATACCGCATTGCTGCCGGGCTATCACCATCCTGGCTCCCGAAATTTCCCTGCCCGTCCACAAGGGTATAACGCATACTCCAGTCCTGTGCCATTCTTACCATGGTATCATAAATCGCCTTATCTCCATGTGGATGATATTTACCCATAACATCACCGACAATACGAGCCGATTTTTTAAAAGGCCTGTTGTAGAAATTGGACATTTCATACATGCCATATAATATGCGGCGGTGCACTGGTTTCAGGCCATCGCGGGCATCCGGTAAAGCACGCCCAACGATCACGCTCATCGAATAATCGATGTAAGACGATTTCATTTGTTCCTCTATATTCACGGGAATAATCCTTCCTCTTTCGGGGCCGCTCACCGGCAGTTGGTCTTCAGTTGTATCCATAAAATTTAACTATCTGCAAATATACTTTTTATAGAGGGTTTTTCCTTATAAAAATCGCCAAAACCGGTGTTTTTTTTCACCATAATTTTAGCCGGTTGTGGATAAGAAAAATCATTAAATTTCTTCAATTTACCACCATATTTTTCTTTCCTTTGCGTGCCTTCGGCACGCGGAAAAATTCCGGCGCTAATGCGATAGATTCCTTGCGATAAATTCCTGATAAAAAAGTATTGATGAAAAAAATTTTGATCTTTGGAGCCGGCAAATCTGCTACCAGTCTCATAGAATACATGTGTTTCACATGTGAAGAAAATAACTGGGCACTTTTATTATGCGATACTGATCTTAGGCTGGCGCAATCTAAAATTACGAATTGCAAAAATGCCCACGCCATTTCCATCGATGTAAGTAATAATAAAAAGAGAATGCACCTGGTAAAAGATGCGGACATCGTAATTTCCATGTTACCGCCTCACTTGCATTTTTTAGTTGCCAAAGATTGCCTGGATTTCGCCAAGCACCTCTTAACGGCTTCTTATATTGATGAAAAAGTTAAAGCTCTCAGCGGGGAAATTGAACAAAAGGGTGTTATCTTTTTATGTGAAATGGGCCTCGATCCAGGCATTGATCACATGAGTGCCATGAAAATGATTAACCAGGTAACAAAGGAAGGTGGAAAAATTACCTCCTTTAAATCGCACTGCGGCGGATTGGTATCACCTGAGAGTGATAATAATCCCTGGCATTATAAAATAACCTGGAATCCTGCAAACATTGTAATGGCTGGATCTTCAGGAGCAATTTACAGGAGTAAGGGCCACACTGTCGACATACCTTATAAGAATATTTTTAGCGATTGTACAGTGATAGATATTCCCGGCCTTTTTCCACTGGCGTGTTATCCCAACCGCGATTCACTTACGTATACGAATATTTATGGGCTCAATAATATTGATACTTTTATACGCACCACTTTACGGTATCCTTCATTTTGCAGGGGATGGAATAAGATTGTAAACCTGGGGCTTACTGATTTAAATGACTACGGGCAGATTAAAGATTGCAAAACATATAACGAATGGTATCAGAAAAAAAAGATAACTGCGCACCTCTCATATTACCAGGATAAAAATGAAGATGAATTTACCGAACAGATTGATTACATTGGTTTGCGCAGTAATACTCCTATTGAGGCAGATGTAAAAAATTCAGCTGGATTGTTGCAAAACATTTTAGAAAGAAAGCTCGCAATGCAGCCGCATGACAAAGATATGATCGTAATGCTGCATGAAATTGGCTATGAAATAAATGGTAAAAATAAAGAACTAAGAAGCAGCCTCATTGTGTTCGGGGAAGATCAGAAGAAAACAGCCATGGCGAAAACGGTAGGATTACCGCTAGGCATAGCCGCTAAATTAATTTTACAAAACAAAATACAATTAACCGGCCTGCATATCCCGGTATTCCCTGAAATTTATGAACCCGTTTTGGCCGAGCTGGAAGAATACCTGGTAAAATTTAATGAAGATGTTGGAACATGATGTGCATTGAAAAATTTATAGAAATAGTTATCTTGTATAAAAAATAATATTATGAAAAATATTTTATTTTTTGCTCTCCTCCTTGCGACATCCGATACTTTTTCGCAAAATTGTAACACCTATTATTTCCTGCAAAACAATAAAACAATTGAGATGACCATTTACAATAAAAAAGGCGAAGAAAATGGTAAACAGGTCTATATGGTTTCGAAGGTAGAGACTTCAGGAGATAATGTAACAGCAACCCTGAATTCGGAATTTTTTGACAAAAAAGGCAAATCGACGATTAAAGCAGTGAATGAAATTAAATGCAGTGGTGGCGTAATGATGATGGATATGAAAATGAGCATGCCCCAGGGGCAGTCCTCACAATTTAAAGACCCGAATGCTACAGCAACGAATGTTTATATAGAGTACCCGCCCGGTATGAAGGAAGGAGATAATTTAAAAGATGCAGCTATGAAAATTGATATTGATAACAATGGTATGAAACAAACTGTGGATATGCAGGTTATCAATAGAAAAGTACAGGGTAAAGAAACGATTACGACAACCGCCGGTACCTGGGATTGTTACAAAATCACCAATACTACCAAAATGAAAATAAAAACTATGGGCATTGGAGTACCTGTAAATACGGATGTTACCGAATGGTTTGCCCCGGGGTTTGGTGTAGTAAAATCGGAATCCAAAGGCGGCGGGACTGCTATTACGGCGATTCGTTAATTTGTTTCATAGAGGTGTCCGGTTACTTAGGCTTTCTTTTTGCAGAATCTTTTAATGGCCCTGACACCTGTTCATGCCGAAAAATATCTTTCTTCATTTGTAAAATCAATCAAAGGGCTTTATAAAGGTGTCTGGCCACTTAAACTTTCTTTTAGTGCAGACATTCTTTTAACGGCCTGACACCTGTTCATGCCGAAAAATATCTTTCTTCATTTGTAAAATCAATCAAAGGCAATTTCGTTTTAATTTTTTTTATTTTTTCCAACAAGCCATTCATGAATTTTTTATGGGCAATGCTTTCCCTTTGGAAAGGCTTATGATTCATTGCTGCCACAATCATTTTTATTTCCTCCATCAATTTTTTCCCGGCTTCATCTACAAATGCATTACAGAAATTTTCAAATACATAGGCCGTGGCATCGTCATTTGGATGAACAAGGTCATTTCGATAAAACCTGTAATCACGCAATACATCAATTATCAATTCATAAGCGGGAAAATAAAATACATTCTGCATCTTTTCTTTCACAGAATGCATTACTTCGATGAGCCGTGCCTTGCTCCTGTTGTTTTCTATAACACCATCTCTAACATGCCGTACAGGACTAACGGTAAAAATGACATTCACGTTTGGATTAAAGCGCCGGACTTTTGAAAGCGTATTAGACAAACTGTGTTCTATTTCTTCAACAGGTAACAATCTTTTTTCAAAAAAATCCTGCGGCGCCTTATGACAATTGGCAACGGGTTCACCCGTTTTTTTTAAAAGATAGTTATAAGACGTGCCTTCTGTTATAATAAGCCATGAAGATGTTTTCAAAAAATGGTGAGCTTCAAATTGGGAATTATTGATGTTTTGTAAAACTTTTACTTTATTCATTCCTGAAAAAACAGAATGATGTTGCCAGCTATGCCATAAATCTTCCAGCAGGAAAAGATCGTTTTCAGTAAACCTTTTATTATCAACGTAAGAATCCAGTGCCAAACTGATACTTAGAGGATCATATAAAATGCCATTAGGGTTTTGCAGTACATCAAATTTCAGGCTCTTCATTTGCCTGCCTATTTCTTCAGTAAAACATGAACCGACAAAAAGGATTTTATCCGTATAAGAAATTTTAAGTGGCGAAGGTGCAACCTGGAATGGTAAGAGCAATTCCATTTTGTAAAAATTAAGTAACGAAATTCAGGACAATTTTTTTAAATAAATATTTCTGATGCAAGCCTGGAACTTTCTGCAAGTGCATTGGCATCAATTTCTTTGAGATACCCGAGTTTTTGGAACCAGGGAATCATCAATTCGGAATCCATATTTCCCACCAGTTCATCATTGGCCATCGGGCAGCCGCCAATCCCTTTTAAAGCGCCATCAAAACGGGTACAGCCCATTTCCAGGGCGGCTTCAATTTTTTGTTGCCAATTGAAGTTTGTGGAATGAAGATGTACGCCTGTTTCTATTTGAGGAAATGAAGAAATAACCTTTCCTGTAACCGATGACACCTGCGATGGGTTTGCAATGCCCACTGTGTCAGCTAAAGAAATAATGTGGATCCCCTCCCCTACGAGTTTGCCAACCCATTCTAAAACAATGTTCTCATCATAGTCATCCCCATAGGGATTTCCAAAAGCCATGGATATATAAATAACAACCTCCTTCCTGTTTTTATCACAAATATTTTTTATTTCTTTCACACGTTCCAATGATTGTTCTATGGTGCTATTGGTGTTTCTCATTTGAAAAGTGGGGGAAATAGAAAAAGGAAATCCAAGATAAGTAATTGCATCATATACAGAAGCTTCCATTGCACCCCGTACATTGGCAATAATAGCTAACAATTTGGTTTTAGTGTTGACAATTGACAATTGACTGATGACTTCTTTTGTATCAGCCATTTGAGGAATCGCCTTTGGAGAAACAAAACTTCCGAAATCTATGGCATCGAAACCAACCTGCAATAGCTGGTTAAGGTAGGCAATCTTTTTTTTTGTTGCTATAAACTTTTTCCATCCCTGCATAGCATCACGTGGACACTCAACCAGTTGAATAGTATTATTCATTACAGGTGCAAATTAACATTAAAAATTGCAGTGATCTTTGTAAAAGTGTTGCTATTTATTGTAAAAACCGGGCAATGGCAGTACACTAAATAAAAATCGTTTCCGGCTTACATCATTCTTTGTTTCATAACCTCGTATAAGATCATCCCGGCAGCAACTGACACATTTAATGATTCAAAATTGTTTTGCATTGGAATTTTAAAACGGGTGTCGGAGGCTTTATATAATGCAGGCTGAATTCCCTTGTCTTCGCTTCCCAGCAGTATTGCACAGGGCTCTTTGAAATCTACATCAAAAATATTTTTGGCTGCGCTCATCTCACTTGCAAAAACACGTATCCCATTCAAATGCATTTCTTCAATTGCAATCATAAGGCTCTTAACCCTGCATACTGCTATATTTTCGAGTGCCCCTGCAGATGTTGCAATAGCATCTTCATTCAGGGCCCCCACCCCCTTTTCCGGAATTACAATTGCATGCACGCCACAGCAATACGCCGTTCTTGAGAGTGCGCCTATATTACGAATATCTGTTATGCCATCGAGCATCAGCAACAAAGGGGTTTCTCCATTCTCAACAATTAAGGAAATTACATCCTGCAGGTCCTGGTATTGAATTTTAGATTTAACTGCAATACATCCATTATGGTTTTCCAGGTTAAAATTTCTCAGTTTTTCAAACGGAACTTTGTTTACCGGTATCCCATATTTTTCAGCAACAGATCTTAATTTTTCTGCTTCAGGAGAATTTACGGTGGATTGCAGGTATATCCTTTCCAGCTGTTGACCGGCATTCATCGCCTCAATTACAGAATTAATGCCCCCAATCAAAAGATTTTTTTTTGGGCGATGTTGTTGAACAAAAGGTTTATTATATTGTCTCACTTTTCAAATTTACCCCAATACTTACCGGTAAACAAAAAGCCTCCTGTTTGGAGGCCCTGTTATAATTTTTTAAAAAATTACTATATCCCAAAGGCCTTCTTTACCTTGTCAACGTAGTCGAGTTTTTCCCAGGTAAATAATTCGGCTTTCACTTTCTTATCTTTCCCGTTGGGTAACTTAAATATTTTTGTAACCACTTCGTTTTTACGGCCCATATGACCATAAGCTGCGGTTTCACTATAAATAGGATTGCGAAGCTTTAATCGTTGCTCAATAAAATAGGGACGCATATCAAAAAGGCCTTGCACCTTTTTAGCAATTTCACCATCTTTCAATTTTACTTTAGCCGTGCCATAAGTATTTACATTTATGCTTGTAGGCTGCGCGACACCAATTGCATAAGAAACCTGCACCAGCACCTCATCACAAACCCCGGCGGCAACTAAATTCTTTGCAATATGACGCGTGGCATACGCTGCACTTCTATCAACTTTGCTTGGATCCTTACCGCTGAAAGCACCCCCGCCATGAGCGCCCTTGCCACCATAAGTATCAACAATAATTTTACGGCCGGTCAAGCCGGTATCACCATGAGGGCCACCTATTACGAATTTACCTGTGGGATTAATATGATACTTTATATTCCCATTAAACAAATGACCATATTTTTTATATTTCGCTTTAACCCGCGGCATAAGAATTTTCTTAATATCATCTGAAATCTTTTGCTGCATTTTCGGCTCTGTGTCGAAATCGTCGTGCTGGGTGGAAACAACTATTGCATCAATTCTTATAGGTTTATTATTATCATCATATTCCAGCGTAACCTGGCTTTTGGCATCGGGACGTAAATATTTGATTTGCTTATTTTCCCTTCTTATGACAGCCAGTTCCTTCAATAAATTATTAGCAATATCCAATGGCAGTGGCATATAATCTTCTGTTTCATTGCTGGCATAGCCAAACATCATTCCCTGGTCACCTGCACCCTGTTCTTCTTTGTTTACTTTATCTACCCCCTGGTTAATATCAGATGATTGCTCATGTATGGCAGAAAGAATCCCGCATGAATTTGCCTCAAACATATATTCACTTTTGGTATACCCGATTTTCCTGATGACCTCCCTTGCAATTTCCTGTACATCCAGGTATGCTTTTGATTTCACTTCTCCTGCAAGAACTACCTGGCCGGTAGTTACCAAAGTTTCACAGGCAACTTTACTTTGAGGGTCAAATGCTAAAAAATTATCTATAAGCGCATCGCTTATCTGGTCAGCTATTTTATCAGGATGTCCTTCACTCACTGATTC
>Ga0268264_10005744_pt1 | contig 10519 bp, 4 predicted proteins | sample KBSSwiS32_FD_190357 | JGI IMG/M metagenome (GOLD analysis project Ga0268264, IMG submission 190357) | Switchgrass rhizosphere microbial communities from Kellogg Biological Station, Michigan, USA - KBS Switchgrass S3-2 (SPAdes) (version 2) | ecosystem: Host-associated > Plants > Roots >... | reverse complement strand
TTGTTGACGCATCAGAAGTGCGTTGTTCAAGCTACCCAACGACTGCGCCAGCACGTGCGTTGAACTCAGCGCGCCGTGGGCCAACAAAGCCGTGTTCAATGGATCCTGAACCTGTTCGGGCTGAGGCAGTGCACCGAACGTTGTCAGGATCAGCCCTGTCAACACAGGCTTTTCGTTATACCAACCGGCGGGAAAGTGATTCTTATCGTTGAGATCAATCAGTTGATACGTTGTGATTGGTTGATTCTTCGGACCTTTCGTTGTCACCGCCACCCGAAAGATGTGCTGCGTGCGGAACCACGCGGCGACGGCGTTCTGCTGCTGCGTGATTTGCTCTTGCTTGTCGTTGCCGAAGATCGTCGCCGGATCCTTGAGCGGCGGTACGTCGGTCAGCGTGAAGTGCTGTTGGGCCCACGCGATGAGACCCTTGTCGACTTGATAGTCAAGTTCGTCAGCCACTGCACCGGCGCCTACGATCGCGGTCTTGAGATCGAAGAGCGTCAGGCCCATCAAATACTGAGCGATGTTAAAGCGGAGCATTCGTCCCGCACCGGGCGTCAACGTCGTCCGGCCGGTGTAGACGTTATCAGTCTCTCCCATTGTGAACTTACTTGGCAGGCACGTGAGTAATAAATTGCCGGCGTTCACGTCAAATTCATAATTTACCCCTACAAAATCGGGCCGGTAGTCGTTGCCTGACAGGGACTGGTTTTTATCCGTTTCCATCCCGCGAATTTCCGGCCACACACTAACTTCCCATTCCAGATTGATCGGATGCCAGGGTTCTTCAGTCTGCCGTGAAAAACCGATCGTGTTGGGCGTCAACTCCTGGGGACGAAGACTCTCGATCGTGAATTGAATCGTCTGAACTACCTTGTGAGGATCGCCATGGCGCAGTTGCGAACTGATGCCGCCACTATCCAGGGCGGTCGTAACCGTCAGCACCTGGCAACTCAGGGTGTCGTCCTCGTTCGCCCGTCCGTCTTCGCCGTGCCTCGGAGTTTTGGTAATGGCGGCGCCTTTCAGTAGTACAGCAGGTTCATTCGGCTGCCAGAACTGAGGCGCTGATTTTCGCAGAAGGACTAACTCGTGTTGTGCGTGCTGCATCGCCGGCGCGGCGTTGTACTCGTCAAGTCGTGACGACAACTGCCGTAATTTCAGCACTACGCCCTGCGCCAACGTGAATTGATTCGCAACGTATGGATTATCGTTTGAGGCCGTCGCCGAGAAAGCGACTTTGCCGGTTGCATCTTTGGCAATCTCGATAAGGCCCGCCCGCGCGACGCGTTGCTGCAGCGCCTGCAGGCTGCCCTCGCGAATGTAAGGAAGTATCTCGTCTGCATCGCCGATGAAGCCGACCGGTTTTATATTGCCGGCTTTCAGGTTCGCCCACGTGGGGGCCTGGTCTTCGGGCTGCTGCTGCCTGACCGGTACGTCCTCAAACTTCGTATAGATGATCGTGCTATTGCGCGAATGAATGTTGTACGCACTCTCAAACTTGAACCAGTCTGCGAATACCCTATGACGAAGCGTTTCGATCTCCTGCCAGGCAAGATCGTAATCTGCCTGCGACAAATTGAGTTCATTTAGTAGATGCGCAACGTCAGCGGGGAGCGCAGGCTGTTTGGAGGGCGGCTCGCTGCTCGACTTACCGGCTTTGTTAATGGTGCTGCGCAACTGGACGGACCAGAGCGTTCCGCCTGTGCGCGGCTGAAATCCCTTGTTGTGACGCGCCTCACGGAACCGCGCATCCAGATCCACACTTGAACTACTTAATTCGTGACGCAGGCCGATAGCTTCCAACTGATCTTCCATGATCAGCCGGTTGGTTTTATCACCCTGGGCCAGAGTGTTAGCGATGTCAGCCGAGAGCGCCTCTGTGCCGGTGTTGCCGACTGCCACTGTCAGCCCCGCATAACTCGGTGGTCCATCTTTATGCGGGGTCGCGCCGGCGATCGCGGGGTTAGGCTTCAACTGTGGCGCTATGTCAAGGCTGGCGTAATAAACGCTGTTCGTGGGAAAAGCGGCAGGAGGATTTGTTACTTTCCATTTGTACTCCGAGACGAGGGCGTCATAGAGGTTGCTTCCCGGTTTCTGTCTGGCCAGCGACGCATACAGTTGCAGGCAATCGTTGGTGCTCTCGTACCACCCGAGTATGTCATAGCGGCGGAGCTGATCGTTTTGAGCACTGTTATCAACAAAACCGAACACGGTGGAACAGTTCGTGTAGACGGCTGCAAACAGTGGATCGCCATAACCGACTGCCGTCAGCCCGTCGGGCATGAACTGGTGCAAGTATTGAGAACTGCTGGGATCGTTGGTAGTCCAGTTTGAAAGCTGCTGAGCGCGTCCCATGTAACGGAATGGCGCGGAGTAGACGGCGTTGTAAGCGGGATCAGTGATGTCGTTCGGTGATGTTGGAGCATCCGGCGGCGAGTTGGTTAATACTTTCTTGTACTGCTCCGCGGGCACGATGGGAAAGGTGATAGCAGCTTGCGGTGACACTCCACTTCGCGTGGCATCTTCCGGATAGAGGTAATCGCTTTCGACAACCCATTGCGATGCGACTTGCCAGTTTCCGTTCGCTTTGGTCTTGCTGGTAATCAGCCAACGATTGGGAACCTGCGGGAAACGCAGGCGGTTGTTGCTATCTGGATCAGCACGCATGACCGTCAGCGCGTCGGGCAGTGACCAATGCAAATGAATTCCCGTCGCTGCTGCCACGTAGTCTGCCAGTGCTGCGGGTTTGCGCATGATGTTCTGGCTGGTAAACGGGTCATCCGTATTGAACTCTATCGTCAACGTGCTTGGAGGGAGATGCGGGTGAACACGTTCCGTGACCCAGCAGGTGTAGGGCATCTTACTGAAATCGGCCAGCGGACCAATCAGTTTCGAGTGACTGTCGCTAACGCACAGCGCATCGACGTGAATCGGAACCAGTAGTACTTCAGACATAATTTAATGGCTGTTCTCTGTGCAAGGCACTAGTTCAAGCGGCCTTGCACGAAAAGTCTGATTCTCTGTGCAACCTCTGTGTTCTCTGTGACTCTGTGGTTGTTTTTTCTGAGCAATCTTCAACCACAGAGTCACAGAGAACACAGAGGTTGCACAGAGAAGAGCATGTTGGACGACTTTTCGTGCAAAGCCAGTTCAAGCTTTAACTCATTTGCGCTGTTTGTGCTCTTTTGTGGTCTAACTTTTCTTCTATCAGATTCTCCAGCCGCTCGAGACGCGCTCGCAGTTCGGCGTTCTCCTCGCGCAAAGCCTGAACCTCTGCGTCTTTCTCACGTTTGATCTGCTGGGTAGCGGAGACATTGAGCATCGCGATAGCGTCGTAGTCAACGTTGAGAAAGTCGTCAACTTCGCGGCCGAAGACAAAGACCTGGGAACTCTCCGTTTCGAAGTCGGTACGGAACTTTCCTTCGGCGATTTCGAGGACTTCGTGGATGCTTTCGTTCTTCTCTCCAATGAGGCGAACGCGCTCGCCGGTCTTTAAATTTGTCGCGAGCTGCACCCAGCCATCGTGAATAGCGGCAGTCTCGTAGATATCCGGCACCGCGTTAGTGCATTTGGAAACAGCTTGCGGAAAAACCCTCATTAACTGCTGGGCTATAAGCTTCTTGTGGGTAGCAGTGCCTTTAGAGATCCAGTCAATGTAGGAATAGTCGGTCACCTCTATACCGAGCAACGTATTGAGATCCGCCGCTCCATCGGAGACGCCGTGGACGTGCTTCAGCCGTAAATCGGAAGACGCGATGACCCATGAGTTGATCCAAACCAGGCTATCTGTGTAAATCGAGACGTTCCGCCCGCCGGTAAGCTGTTGTGCATTGGAATAACAGCCATTCGAGGCAACCAACCCACCAGAGATGTTGGCGCTGTTGTACAAAACATTACTTGCCACTTCCAACCCCGCTTTGGTCGGGGCGGTCCCGATGCCGACTTTGCCATTGATGGTCAGGTCACGAGTGCCTGAATTTAGACTCATTGCCTCATTGCTGTTAGTGTCCCGCCACGAGTGAATGCTGGCCGTGTAAAATTGGGTATTAGCATTAAGTCCCAGGCCAAACCCACCCCAAAATTGCAGCTTCAGTTGGTTCGTTACGCCTTCGTTTGTAAAAATGATCTGCTGACTGCCGTCTAACTGGATTGAACCTCCTGCCACTTCTAACTTATGTTTGGGATCGTTCGTGCCGATACCGACCTTGCCTTCGACGATTAATTCGTTTGGCTTGGCAACACTAGCCGCGTAAGTAGCACCAACCGCCGCTCCTCCCTTTACCGATAACGTGCTCTTTGGATCGTTTGTGCCGATACCGACACTGCCTTCAACGATTAGGTTATTCGGCTTGGCAACACTAGCTGCATAAGTCGCGCCGACCGCCGCTCCTCCCTTTACCGATAACGTGCTCTTCGGATCGCTCGTGCCGATACCGACATTGCCCGTCTCCCTCCAGGAGAGCGCAATCTTCTGTTCGCCGGCGTTTGAACCTAACACGCCTCCCAGGAAACCAAATACAGCGGGTCCGTTTACATCCGTGTTAGCAAACGGCTTGCCCGATCCGTAAAAACCAATGCCATGGAACTTATCGGAGCCTGGCCGGAACCACAGAGTGTGATCATTTATGCGGGCATCGCCCTCGATGTTTACTCCATTTCCACCCTTGAAGTGCGCACTGCTGCCTCCGCCGGACTGATTCACCATCAACAGATCAACTGTTGTGTCTCCGTTAATAGCCAATCCCTGATGTTCCCCCGTCGCTCCGTTGCTCACCAGGCCAGAGTTGAGTTCGCTGTTGTAGATCAAAGGCGACTTCTCGATCTGTGCAACGAGAGTCTGTGTCCCGTAGTTAGGAAACTCCCGTAACGTGACATACAGGTTCGTAAAACCCGGAGGCAGCGAAGTCTTTATACCGTGTATCGGAAACTCGAGCGCAGAGTTGTGGGGGATTTGCGTCGTCTTCTTATAGTCCGGCCGTAACAGCCACGTCTTTTGCCCCGCCGTATCAGGAATAGGCTCTTCGTTCCAATTGGCGGGGCGATCCACCACCAGCGCATCCGTCTCGTCTGACTTGCACAATGCCCAGGCAGCAGCGCCGTCCACATCAATGGCTAGCTGAATCGACGTCGGCGTCTTGCCACCATTCCCGGAGGGAGGAGTAAAAGTGACGGGTTCGGGAGACGTGTTTACCAACCGCAGCAACAGTGACTGTGAACGGTCGGGCTGATTCGCGAGAATCGTCCGAGGTTGCACTAACGTGGCAACCAGCGGTGTTGGCACGCCCGCATCCGTGAATGTGGTCAGGTGGACCGTCTCGGTTCCTGTGACCGGTTGCCGATCGGAGTTGACTATGGCAAAAACGTTTTGGCCCACTGTCACCCCGATTTGCAGTATCTCAACTTCGGGGTTGGCGAGTATGACGTCGGTATACTGCAACTGAACCGTGGTCGTACTGCCGCCTGCCACCGAGACTGGTCTGAGATTGATGTCCACGGTGCTGAGCAGATAGAGATCCATTATGTAACCGGGGCCTGCCTCGGGTACGGCTTTCATGGACCACTGGGGATTAATCAGTGTCGGTGGGACAGAGCTAAAGAAACACTGGTTGCTAACGAATTTAATATTGAAGTGATAGTTTTCGGGCGAAGCCGGCCCGGGCTGGCCCACAATCCGCACCTCTTTGGTAAGGATATTCGTAATTGATAGGTTCAGTTCCTGCGGAATGTTGCTATCGACGTGGATGACATTCGCGCCAAGACTGTCGCTCAGGCTCAAAGTCAACGCCTTGTTGACCGCGTTAGCGATAAGGAAGTCCAGCAATTTTTGAAACGTCTCTTCATTAATAGGCATGGGTCGGTCCTCCTGAATGTTGGTCTGGCTTTGCACGAAAAGTCGTCCAACATGCTCTTCTCTGTGCAACCTCTGTGTTCTCTGTGACTCTGTGGTTGAAGATTGCTCAGGAAAAACAACCACAGAGTCACAGAGAACACAGAGGTTTGCACAGAGAAATCAGACTTTTCGTGCAAGGCCTGTTGGTCTTTACTTCCGGACTGAATGGCTCAACTACGTGTGCTGCGCTACATGAGAGGCGCCCCTGCAATATTCGTCAGAAGTGTTCTCGGTCTTCGCACCTCAGTTACTTCCACTGACAACGTGTTGTGGTATTGCAGTGCGACTTTCAGTCTCGAGAGGCTAGCTTCTTGTATTTAATAAATCCATGATTGTGCCAACCGAGAGTTGCAAGGACTCTTTGAGCATTGAGAGATTAAGTGAGAAGAAAATAGTGATCTGTGCGCTACCACACATATGCAAGGGTTTAGGGGTTGCTTAGTGACAAAGTTTGGCCGTCCCGTACGAGAATCGAATCCGGTTACCGCTGTGAAAGAAACCCAATTTGAGGGATTCTCTCACAGAAGTCCGAGCCTACCTGGCGAAATGTAGCTGTACATTCGAGAAGGTGTCGCAGGCGGCGTTGCGGGGTCGGGCTAACCTGAATTATAGAAAGGCTGATTGAAATGAAGACATCCTCAAATGTTTTGCTTCTCACGTTGATCCTGACGATCCTGCCGGCGATGACGCAGATAAAATGTCTGGCGCAGTCTCCGACGCCGGCGGAAAAGAAAGATCCGGCGTCGTCCTTGAAGGATTATGTCGGCAGGTACGAGTTAACTGGCAGCGATATTCCCATTACCACCATTGATGTGACGTTTGACAAGCAAGGACTTTGGGCCAAGCCCTCGCTTGCAGCGAAGCGTAAGCTTGTGGCCCAGTCCAAGCTCGAGTTTCGTGATGAATTAGAGAATGCTCGATACACGTTCACCAGGGATGACAGCAAAAAGGTTGTTAGCCTGACTTTTGAGTATCACGGCCAGACCTATACTGCGCATAAATTGAAACTGGCCGCTCCGAATGTTAGTGGGAACGTGATGTTTCAATTGCTTGGTTATGGAGATGCGAACGTGGTTGCGCTCGCCGGCACTTTCAATGGGTGGAAACAGTCAGACACGTTTTTGGTTAAGGACGGGAATCGTTGGTGGTGCCGGTTGAAGCTCGAGCCCGGAAAATACCTCTACAAATTCATCGTCGATGGAGACTGGATAACGGATCCGGCCAACAACAACAGTGAAGACGATGGACACGGCAATATCAACTCTATACTGGTGGTGGGGCCTTAAGAAAGGCGGGTTGGGAACGACCAGCCGCCGTATCAGTGATTTGCGCTGGCTTTGGCAGTTAGTACGCTCGCTGTATTTGCGGCAACCACCGTATCGGCAACGATTTGTTGGCCCATCCGATCGCGAATCCCCTTAATGTCATTACCTCCCGGCCATGCGCAAATGACAGCGCCATCGCTGTTAATAAGCAGGTGTGAAGGGACTGTCATTTTAAATACTGAAGGTGGCGGCGCACCTGTCGCGGCATCCCACAAGAAGCTTGGCGCACCGACGCCGAGCGAATCGCCGTACTTAAAAAAATCCATATTCGCCTGAGGTGGGGCAAAGGAAACCATATAGTAATCGATGTTTATGGCCGCCAGTTTTTCGCGGACATAACGCATCTCATCGCTGGAAGTTTTGCACATGGGACAAGTTGAATTGACTAAGACGATCGCGGTTGGACGCTGGCTAATTACACTCGCGAGAGTTGTTCCATCTTTCTTTTTCAAACGAGTCAAATCGATCTTCTCGCCGATATCGGGTCCCCGCCATTCAATATCGCCAGACCTAAGCGCACCGAAATCGAAGCCTTCGGTAAGGAATGGTTTGTTGACCGGAGTTTCCTTCCGCGCGAAGAATGCTTTGATGGTGAACGCGGCCAGAGCCGCAGCGACTACGACTCCAATAATGACACCTAATTTGAAGCCAAAGTAAGGAGTTTTTCCGGCGAGCATTCTGTTTCCTTCCCTCAGTTGATTGTCTTTGGTTGGGGTTTGGTTTCCTTCGCGCTTTTCATTCGTTCCAGGCAGGCGCCTAACAATTCCAGTCGTACTAGTGCGCGTGTTTCAGGCGAGGAGATCGATGAGACCGCTTCTCTGACGGCAAACTCGTTTAGCTCAAGTAGAGACGCGGAGAGACCTCCTGAGATTAATGACTTGTCAACGCTGAACCGATCGTTGCCATTGCTCTTTTGGTTTTCTGACTCGGCGGCATGGTTGAGGGCCGTGACCACTTCCTTGAGAACGGCAGTCGCGTCAGCGGGCTGGAACTTAACTGCCAATTGCAAGAGGGTAAAGTACCAACCGATTTTCTGCGCATCAGGGATCGAGGAGCGACCTAAGTCTTTGCGCGCATCGTTAAGAAACTCAAGGGTGGGATCATTGTCTTTGTTCTTGCTTCCTGGTAACTGACTGACAAATCTTATTTTGGCGAAAACCTGCAGATCAGCGGGCACGGCATTCATGACGAGGCGCATTCCATAAATGTCTCCGCTCTTGAGGTGGCGCAGCGCGGAAAGGGCGGCCCAGTCCCAGCGATAGGCTTCCCATGATCCACCCATGAACTCGCGGGATTCAGCACTCATGCTATCGAGAATCTTGAGCGCGCGGTCAAGATCATTCTGTTCTTTTGCCAACCCGGCTGCACGGAACAAGTAAACCGTACTGACCTTGGAATCTTCGGCATCAGCCGCGGCCTTCAGCAGGCCGTCAACCGTATTCAGTGGCTGATCGCGTAGCGCGTCGTCGACGCGTTGAGCCGCCAAAGGATTTGTGACCTGACACTGGTTAATGGTTTGCCGGATGAGGTTAGACTTTTGCGGTAGAAAGTGATCGAAATTAGCGAGTACGGGAGTGATAAATGAGATCACACCGGTGCAAAGCGAAGTTCGATTCTCCTCGTTGATCGGATTGGTCTGTAGATATGCGAGGTCCAGTTTCAGTAATTCGATTCGCATACTATCGGGCAGCGGAGGTTTGCGAGCACCCGGCTGCATCGATTCAGGAAAAACAATCTGTGTCAGTGAATTAATGAACTCAGGATCCAGAGTTTGCTGGACGACCTGAATCGTTTGCGTAAACAAAGCGCCGCCCAGTTTAGGATCTTTGGAAAGCAAGTTTGAGATCAGCCAGACGATTTTGGTTGAACGACCAGCTTGCAGCGCTAAAGTGCCCAACTCGGCTGCGCGTTGTGGATCTTTATCGACTAAAGAAATGGCGGCTTCGATTATTCCGTCGGCATTGGCTGTACGGTCAGCGTCCGTCGCCTGCTCACTTGCCTGGGTCAGAACGGCCAACAGCCGTTGGGCTAATTTCTGATCGAGGGGCATGACAATATTCAAAAGCGATCGCGCTGTGTTTAACCGTTGAGTTCGGTCTTCAGGATTCTCTCGGTTCGGAACGGCTTCCACGAACTCGATCGCTTTTAATATCCAGAGACGGGCTTTCTCCGGATCATCCCGCCACCACGTTTGCGCCAATGTAGCCCACATGAGCGCACGTTTTGATGAATTCAGAGTAGTGAAATCCTTTAACAGATCTTCCGTAATGGCCTGCGAACGAATCAGCCAAAGTTCGTGGGCACTACTTCCGGGCTGGACGGACGCTGCTTGTTGCGCAATACCTGACAACGGCTGCATTGCCACGATCAAGAAACAAATACATAAAAACCGCATGCTCAATATCTCTATGACTAATGGTGTCTAACCCAAGCATTGGATCCGACAGAAACGCGTGCCGGATCCAACGCTCAGGCGTCGTCGAGTTGTTCCTAGGTACAGGTGCGAGTACCGCTACACCACGTAGCTGGAGGAATGTTGTAAAGGCTGCATACATTATGGCCTGTTCCATCGTAATGACAGCCGAAGTTACCGCATCCCGCGGGTGCGGGACAGCCGCCGCTGCCACCATAGTTTTGCGCGAAGGCTTGTTGTGTGAATGTTCCGAAACTGTTCAGGGCTCCAACCATCGCGCCCAGCAACAGCAGAGTTAGCGCTACAGAGCGTATAGAACGCCAAGTGAGCCTTTTCATTTGGGAATTTCTCCAGGTTGTGAAGACACTTCTCACAGGAAATGAGAAAGAGTCTAGAGTTGAGGGAATGCAATCGTCAGGGCAATTGCGTGCCGGTAAAGGCAGAGCTTGCGTCGAAACAGCAAGGTTGGGTGGCTGGAGAGTGTCACACTTCGTTTGGACGTGTCAAGTTTGTCTCGTTTTTGGTGGTGTCTTAATTTGCATTTCTTCTCTGTGCAACCTCAGTGTTCTCTGTGTCTTTGTGGTTAGTTGGGCCGAGAATTAGTTCACCACAAAGACACAGAGAACACCGAGGTTGCACAGAGAAATCCCAAACTAAGACACTACCTCGTTTTTATCAGGCAGTTCGCGCGTTGACCCAATGAGATAGACAATCCAACCAGCGACGGCGATGCCGAGCAAACCAATTAGTAATCCCACCAACCGCACCTTTGACCCTTGCCACTTGAGTGACGGCTTTGCGGAATCCAACATGCCCATCCCTCCCTGGCCCGTCAGAAAAACAGCATTCCCGTGCTCCGTCTTCCAGGCAGGGAAGTAAGCCGCGTTGGTT
>Ga0268264_10005742_pt1 | contig 10520 bp, 10 predicted proteins | sample KBSSwiS32_FD_190357 | JGI IMG/M metagenome (GOLD analysis project Ga0268264, IMG submission 190357) | Switchgrass rhizosphere microbial communities from Kellogg Biological Station, Michigan, USA - KBS Switchgrass S3-2 (SPAdes) (version 2) | ecosystem: Host-associated > Plants > Roots >... | reverse complement strand
GAGCCCCCACTCCTTGGCGCGCGTGCCCTTCACGCCGTCGGGACTCGTGCAGAAGATGTCGGCGTGATCGCGCCGCACCCGGCGCTTGTCGGTCAGTCGCGTCAGACCACCGGTACCCGGAAGGACGCCCAGCAGCGGCACTTCCGGGAGGCTGACCGCTGAGGACCGATCATCGACCAGGATGATCTCGTCGCACGCCAGCGCCAGCTCGTACCCACCACCGGCAGTCGTGCCGTTGCAGGCCGCGAGAAACTTCAGACCCGAGTGATGACTGGCGTCCTCGATTCCGTTACGCGTCTCATTGGTGAACTTGCAGAAATTCACCTTCCACGCATGGCTCGACTGCGCCAGCATGTAAATGTTTGCGCCCGACGAGAACACCCGGTTCTTTGCACTCGTGATCACGACGGCGCCGATTTCCGGATGCTCGAAGCGGATGCGCTGCAGGATGTCGTACAGCTCGATGTCGACGCCCAGGTCGTATGAGTTCAACTTCAGTTTGTAGCCCGGCCTGAGACCGCCGTCTTCGGCGACGTCCATGGTGACGGTCGCCACGCGGTCGGCATACGACACGCGCCAATGCTTATAGGTGCCGGGATTGACCTGATAATCGACGATTTCTCTGGTCTCAATCACGTCGTCAACTCCGCCGAGCGCGCCGCTCTTTCTCGAAGTTTATAGCGCTGCACCTTGCCGGTCGCGGTCTTGGGCAGCTCGTCAATGAACTCCACCCAACGCGGCCGTTTGTATTCCGAGAGGCGCCCGCGCACGAATTGTTGCAACTCTGCCGCCAGCTCTGGTGTTCCAGTCTTGCCGTTTTTCAGAACGACGAACGCATAAGGCTTCAGCAAGCCGTCATGATCCGCACGTGACCCGACGCCGCACTCCTGCACCGCTGAGTGCTCGAGCAGCGTGTTCTCCACCTCGATGGGACTGACCCAGATCCCGCCTACCTTCATCATGTCGTCGGAACGGCCCGCGTACCAGTAGTAACCCTCGGCGTCCTGGTAGTACTTGTCGCCGGTACGAATCCAACGACCCTCGATTGTCGTCTTGGTTTTCTCGTGTTTGTTCCAGTAGCAGGCACAGGTCGAATCACCGCTCACGAGCAGATTGCCAATCTCGCCGGACGCGACGTCTCGATTCTCTTCATCGACGATCCGGGCCTCGTATCCTTCGACAATCCGTCCGCTCGACCCGGGTCGGATGTCGCCGGGCCGGTTGGAGATGAAAATGTGCAGAATCTCCGTCGAGCCGATGCCATCGAGGATTTCGACGCCGAAGCGCTGCTTGAAACGTTCGAACAACGCTGGAGGGAGCGACTCGCCGGCCGAAACCGCATGGCGGATGCTCGACAGGTCGAAATCGCGCCCGTCGCGCGCGTGTGCGAGCAGCATCCCGTAGTTGGTCGGGACCGAGAACAAGAGCGTCGGCCGATGTCGCTCGATGACGGAATAGACGTTGGCCGCAGCCGGAGGGCCGGGCCACAGAACGGTCGTCGCGCCAACGCCGAAGGGGCAATACATCGCGTTGCCGAGACCGTACGCGAAAAACAGTTTGGCCACACTGAAGCAGCGATCGGCCTCGGTCATGTTGAGGATCGCCTTGCCGTACAGCTCGGTGCAGACCACCATGTCGTGCTGCAGGTGAACGCACCCCTTGGGAAACCCCGTACTCCCGGAGGAATAGAGCCAGAAGGCCGGATCGTCCTTGCTGGTCGGCTCAGCCTCGAGTTCGGAAGACGCCTCCAACATCAATTCGTGGAACGCCGCTCCGACCACCACAACGTGCTTCAAGTACCGCAGGCGCTCGCGTGGAATCGCAGTCAACTGCGGCAGCAATGCTTCGCTGATGACGATGACGCGCGCCCGGGAGTCGTTGAGGACGTACTCGTAGTCGGCGGGCTTCCATAACGTGCTGGTCGGAATCGGCACGGCGCCGATCTTCACGGCGCCGAAAAACGTGTAGATGAACTCGGGGCCGTCGACAAGGAGCAGCACGACACGCTCCTCGAGGCGAACGTCGAATTGATCGCGCAGCATGTTCCCAACGCGATTGACACGCTCGAGCACTTCCGCGTAGCTGATGCGCTGATCGCCGCATTCGATCGCAACTTTGGGGCCTCGCCCTTCAGCAACGTTACGATCGATGAACCAGCTCGCCGCGTTGAAGGTATCCGGCAGCGCGATCACGCGCTTATCCTATCGCGTGTGGTGGATCTCGACTTCGTCACGGTTGACGGCGCTCGGCTCGAGTACGCGTGGCATGGCCCGTCGCCGGCTGACGCGCCGACGATGGTGTTTCTGCACGAGGGGCTCGGGTCGGTCAGCCAGTGGCGGCGCTTCCCAGCGGAGCTGTGCTCGCGCCTTGGATGCGGCGGGCTCGTGTACAGCCGCTGTGGCTATGGAAGGTCGGACGCGTGGACGTCGCCGAGAACGACTCGGTTCATGCATCACGAAGCGCTGACGGTGCTGCCGCGGCTGGTAGACATGTTCGGTATCAGGCGTCCCATCATTGTCGGCCACAGCGACGGCGCTTCCATTGCGCTGATCTATACGGGGTCGGGCGCCGGGGATCCATACGCGCTGATTCTCGAAGCACCGCATGTGTTTGTCGAAGACGTGACCGTGAAAAGCATCGCGGAACTCCGCGATCTCTACCGTACGAGCGACCTACGCACCCGTCTCGCGCGCCATCACGGCACAAATGTAGACGCGATGTTCCAGTACTGGACCGATGTATGGCTGCGCCCCGAGTTCCGCGCGTGGACCATCGAACGATACCTGCCAGACGTCACCTGTCCCACGCTCATCATTCAGGGGAAGCAGGACGAGTACGGAACGGACCGTCAAGTCAACACGCTGCTGGCGGAGCTCGGTGGGCGGTGTGAGAGCGTCATGCTCGAACGCTGCGGACACTCGCCGCACCTCGATCAACGGGCAACGGTGGAGGACCTGATGATTCGATTCGTTCGCGGTCTAGAATGAATCCATGCCCTCGCCCGCGGGGCGCCTGACGCGCGCCCTGCAGCATCGTAATTTCCGCCTCTTCTTCGCCGGTCAGAGCATTTCCCTCGTTGGCACCTGGATCACCCGTGTTGCGACGAGCTGGCTGGTCTATCGGCTGACCGGATCGGAGCTGCTCCTCGGTGTCGCTGGCTTCGCCGGTCAGATACCGACCTTGATCATCACGCCGTTTGCGGGTGTCCTCGTCGATCGTCACGACCGGCGTCGTATTCTCCTGTGGACTCAGGCGGGTTCGCTCGTCCAGTCGGCGCTGCTCGCGGTGCTGACGTTCACCGACATCATCACGGTCAAGCAGATCATCTGGCTGCAGGTGGTTCAGGGGATCATCAACTCGTTCGACACGCCCGCCCGGCAAGCGTTTGTCAGCGAGATGGTCGAAGACCGGCGTGATCTGCCGAACGCCATTGCGCTGAACTCCTCGATGGTGAACGGCACGCGCATCATTGGACCCTCGATTGGAGGTGTGCTGATCGCGGCGTTCGGTGAAGGCTGGTGCTTTGCGATCGATGCGATTTCCTATGTCGCCGTCATCGCATCCATTGTCGCGATGCGCGTACGGCCGCGTGCCCATCACGAGGCCGCGGAAATGCATCTGCTCGAGGAGCTGCACCACGGGTGGAAGTACGTGTTCCACTCCATTCCGATTCGTTCGGCCCTGCTGCTGGTCGCGATCGTGAGCACGGCAGGTACACCGTATACGGTGCTGATGCCCGCCATTGCCGCCCAGGTGCTGCATGGTGGCCCGAATACCCTCGGCCTGCTCATGACCGGGACCGGTGTCGGAGCGCTGCTCGGCGCGCTGTATCTCGCGCAGCGCGAGTCGGTCGTCGGTCTCGGCCGCATCATCATGTGGGCATCGGCGGTGTTCGGCATCGGTTTAGTGATCTTTTCGCTGACGACTTCTCTCTGGCCCGCATTCCTGGTGCTGGCCATCGCCGGCTGTGGTTTCATGATCCAGCTCGCAGCCACCAACACCATCCTGCAGACGATCGTCGAGGAGCGGCTCCGTGGCCGCGTGATGTCGTTCTATACGATGGCCTTCTTCGGAACGGTTCCCATCGGCAGTCTGCTCGGGGGGATCATGGCGGACCACTATGGTGCGACGAGGACGGTGCTCGTCAGCGGCATCATCTGCCTGGCCGGAAGCGCCTGGTTCGCGTACAAGCTGCCTGCTATCCGCGAGGTTATCCGCCCGATCTATCGCGAACGCGGCATCATCACGGTGCCCGCAGTCGATACTGGTGCGAAGACCCTCTAACTCCAGCTCGGAAACGAACCTGGCGATTCGGGATGCCTAAGGCGCTGGTTATCGGAGCAGGCATCGGCGGTCTAGCGGCGGCTGTGGCGCTGCGACGCGCGGGCTGGAACGTTCGGATCTTCGAGCGTGCTGCTTCCCCGCGCGAACTTGGATTCGCCCTCCTCCTTGCACCCAATGCGATGCACGCGCTCGGTGAGCTGGGCCTTGGCGATGCCGTCAGGCGCGGTGGGTTTGTCGCGACAAGCGGCGAAATGCGGCGCCCTGACGGAACGGTCCTGCGCCGCTTCGACATCGCATCGGTGCGGATGGTGCTTGACGAGGACACGGTGTGCATCCTGCGTCCCGTGCTGCACGGGGCGCTGCTCGACGCCGTCGGCCTTTCTTCCATCGAGCTCGAATCCGCCGCCGTCGGGTTTGTCACTCACGACGACGGCGTTCGCCTGACGCTTGCCGACGGCCGCACCGCTGACGGGCAGATTCTCATTGGCGCCGACGGAGTGGCATCGGCCATACGTTCGCAGCTCCACCCAGGCGAACCGGCGCCCCGAGCCAGTGGCCTGCTCGCGATTCGCGGCGTCGCGCGCGACGTTGTGACGCATCTGGCCGGCGCGAGCGGCGCACAGTATTTCGGTCGCGGCGTCGAAGCCGGCATCGCCCGGGCAGGTGAACGAGAGGTTTATTGGTATCTGTCGATCAAGGCAGCCCACTTCGACGAGCGGTGGGACGCTATGACTGTCGCGGAACGCTGCGCGGTTCAATTCCACGAACCATTTCGTGCCATCGTCGGGGCGACACCGCCCGAGGATCTGCGCCTCGACGAGTTGCTCGAGCGCGATCCAATCAATCCGTGGGGCCGCGGACCCGTCACGCTGCTGGGCGATGCGGCCCATCCGATGCTGCCGCACGCGGGCCAGGGTGCCGCGCAGGCGCTCGAAGATGCGGTCGTGCTCGGCTCGTCGCTCCGCGATATCGAGGATCCATCCGAGATCGACGCTGGTTTGAGGCACTACGAGCGTGTCCGCATGCCCCGCACGCGCGCGGTCGTCGCGCTCGCGAAGCGCAATGCGCGTATGGGATCGATCGACAACGCGGTCGGCTGTTGGATGCGGGATCAGATCATTCGTGTCATCCCGCAGGCGGTCATCCTCAAGTCGCTCGTGGCGCTCGGCAAGCCGCCGCGATAACATCGGCTCACCGCATGAGCACACTCTACGCCGTCGTGGTCACGGCCTCCGACCGTCCGGGCATGATGTCCGCGGTCACCAAGGTGCTGGCCGATCACAATGCCAACATCCGCTATGTCGATCTCCATTCGGGTGGCGAACATGCGGATATTTATTTCGAGATGACGCTCGAGGGACCGCCGGACACACTGTTTGCGGATCTCAAGCGGCTCGATGGGGTCCACGGCCTCGAGGAGATTCCTTCCTTCGCCAAGATTTACGGCAAGCGCATCATCGTCATGGGAGGCGGCGCCCAGGTTGGCCAGGTCGCACTCGGCGCCATTGCCGAAGCCGATCGCCACAACATCCGCGGCGAGCGCATCTCCGTCGACACGATTCCTCTCGTCGGTGAGCGGGAACTTGCCGCGGCCGTCCGCGCGACGGCGCGCCTCCCGCGTGTCAAGCTGCTCGTGCTTGCAGGGTCGCTGATGGGCGGCGACATTTCGCAGGCGGTCGAGGAAGTCCGAAAGACAGGCCTGTATGTAATCTCGCTGAACATGGCCGGCAGCGTCCCTGACGCTGCCGACCTCGTCGTGAGCGATCCGATTCAGGCAGGCGTGATGGCCGTCATGGCCATTGCCGATACGGCGAAGTTCGATCTCGTCAGGCAGCAAAAACGCCGCTACTGACTACGCTGGCGTCACTCGGTCGCGTTTTTCGGCGCCGAGTGAATGTTGTTCAACATGATCGGCTGCGTCGCGAAATCTTCCAGTTCGATCACATTGTTCTTGTGCGCCACGATCTTCGTGGCATACGAGAGGGTCCCTGAACCGTTCCCCTCCCGATCCAGCTTCATTTGAATCACCGTGAAGGGATAGTCGATCGAGCGCGGGTGCTCTGTGGCTTCCCAGAAGCCGATCGGACGGTCCGTAGCGATGACGATCATCCGCCCGCCTTCCGGCAGCGGCGTCTGCTGCGCGTAGCGGAGGTCGTATCCGAGCGAGTCGGGCGTCCGGATGCGGCCGACCGGCTTGTTCTTCTGCAGCTGCTTCAGCAGCTCGTCTGGTCCTTTCGTCTGCAGCACGGTCACCAGTCGCTCGCGCTCCGAATTCGGCGACCATCGGTCAACCGTGATGTCGACGACGCGCTGCCCCGTCCCGTATTCCGGGCTCAACGACACCGCGTTGGCGGTGAACCGCTCAGGCTGTCCGTTGGTCTGGCTGTACGCCACGACCGCGAGCAGCATGAGCGCCACTGCCATCACAGTGAATTGACGACGTTTCATTGCGGTGTGCTCCTTTTTCGGCGGACCCGTCCGGCGGAACGTGAAGGTCCGCCGCTACAGGTGCCAGGGCCACACTCATTCACGATGGATGCCCGGCGAGCCCGGCAATGTAGCGGCGCTCATCCGGACCAAGCCAGGGGGGATCACCTGCAGCCGCATTCGCCAGGAGATGATCGGCGGACGAGGTCGCGGGAATCGCGACGTGGCACCGCGGGTCGCTGAGAATCCATTTGAGCAATGCCTGCGGCCACGACCGGATGCCGAAGGGCTTCAACGGGTCGAGCGCGGACGAGTTCACGTGCCTGCGAGCGAGCGATCCTTCGCCGAAGGGCCGCATGACGATAACGCCGAGTCCGAGGTCGGCGGCGGCGGGAAGAATTGACGATTCGATCCAGCGCTCGCGTGGGTTGTACGGCACCTGGACCGCCTGGACACGTGGATCCTTCATCGCGCGCAGGAAATCGTCCGCGGCGCTGGCAGCGTAATGGGTGAGGCCGAGCGCGCGCACGGCGCCGGAGTCTCTGAGCTGCTGCAATTGATCGAGTCGAGTGCGCCACGCGACCAGGTTGTGCACCTGGAACACGTCAACACGGCGTCGAAACAACGCGAGTGAGGCGTTGATTTGTCTCATCGCCTCGCCATCGTTCGAGGTCCACACCTTCGTCGCGACAATCGCGTCGTCGCGTCGCCCGCGCAGCGTTCTTCCAAGCACTCGTTCGGCTTCACCGTACATCGGCGAGGAGTCGAAGAAGGTCGCGCCCGCTTTGAACGCCGCGTCGGTCACCCGCTTCCGCTGGTTTGCTTCCTCACCGGTGACGTCGAAGGTGTGCCACGTCCCCATCCCGACGACCGGGACCGTCAGACCTGTACTGCCGAACACGCGCTTTTCCATGAACGACCCGAACGAATTATGGTTCGTTAACTTCGAGCAGCAGTGGGAAGTGATCGGAGGCGCTCGCCACGTCGGGCGTCCTCACGATTTCGCACGATCGCACGTGTTGCACGAACGCCCCGGGCACGAACGCATAGTCGAGCCGCACGTGCGGATCGGGCGTTGGCAGCGTGTAGCCGAGATCGTGCGGATGCAGCTGTCTGAACGAATCGACGTAGCCGGCTGCGAGCACGGTCGCAATCGTACGCCAGCGGATGTGTCCGCCGCTCAGCCACACGAGCGCGCGCAGCCGTCTCGGCAGCCGCCACACGTCAAAGATTTCGCCAGGCGCCACGGTGTTGAAGTCTCCGATGAGGATGTGGGGGCCCGCTTGATGCGTGGCAACCGCTCGCAGCAACGCACGCAGCTCGAACAGGCGCCGCCGCTCCGTCCACGCCGCATGCACGGCGCTGAGGTGGACGCCGAAGACACGCCAGCTCGTGGCGGCGGGCACGATTTCAAGGAACGCGTGACGTGAAATCGCCGGGCGATGGGCGGCATACGAGACGATGGAATGGCGGCTCATGAATGCGAGCGACTTGCCCGCCTTCGATGACCACTGCTGCATGCCTGTGTCGGACGCAAGGCGCTCGACCACGTCCGGCCGGGTCGCCTCCTCCAGAACGACCACGTCAGGGTTCACGGTCCGGATGACCGAAGCCAGTGACACCTCGCGGCCGGCGCCGCCGCGACGGATGTTGTACGAGAGGATGCGCACGTTACGTCTTCTCAATCAGCGTCAGGAACGGCTGATCGAGCAGCCCTCCCCGAAACTGGATCACCACGTCGCGCGAGGCCTGAATGTTGACGGGCCTTCCCGTCATGACCATCAGCGCTTCACGCAGCGGGATCAACGATGGCGCAATGTCCGGGTCTTCGTCGGACACCGGCCGTGAGTGCAGTCCGGGGACAAAGAAGCCTGTCGGTTTGAACAGCGCCACCGCTTCCTCGCCGACCAGCGTGAGATCTAGATCGCTCGTGCCCGGCCCGTCCGCGTCGAATCGCGCACCATCCTTCCACCGCGTTCCGGTGACCGCGCTCCCCCGCAGCACCACGGCCGTTCCCTCGGGGATCTCCTCACGAATCATTCGGCAGAACTCGTCGAATCGCTCTTGATCGCCGCCGAATGCGAGCCGTAGCACGTTGGCGCGCTTCTCAGTGTCGGTCAGGCCGCCCTGGACGTGGTCGGCCGCTTCATTGGAAGTCAACTTGGAATTGCCCCGATGTTTTGTGTAAGCTCAGGCGAAATGGCCTTCATCATCACCGACCCCTGCATCGGCACCAAAGACACCGCCTGCGTCGACGTCTGCCCGGTCGACTGCATCCATCCGCGGAAGGATGAACCCGAGTTCGAGCAGTCGCCAATGCTCTTCATCCACCCGGACGAGTGCATCGACTGCGGTGCCTGCGTGCCTGCATGTCCCGTGTCTGCCATCTACGACAGCCCGGACGCGACGCCTGCGACGCAAAAGGCCCTCATCGAGGCGAACGCGACGTATCGTTCCGGCGATCCCGGCGCCTTTACGGCCGCGACAAACATCGTCAACGCCCATGTGTCGGCGCACCCCGAGCTGATGAACGTTCCCGGCACGGAGCGCGCGGCCGCGCATCAGGGGTAGGCCGAGACGGGCGGGCCATCCCGCCCTTCCGGCCCTCGGATCATCTGGTCCGCGTTTTTCTCACATCGCCTGCCAGGATGGTCCACGCCATCCAGAACCCGCCGGCGGCCGCGGCCAGGAACAGCAGCATCGCGATCCACGGGTAGCCGAAGATCGTGAGGCTCGTGGGAATGCGCATCAGCATCGCGGCCCCGACGATCAATGCGGCCAGCACGAGGCCGAGCGCGATCCGGTTGGCGACTTTCTGCAGGCCGTCGATGATTGATCCCTGATCGATCACCTCGACCTTGAAGCGCAGATCGTTGGCCGCCAGCGCGTCGAGGATGCGATTGACCCGACCCGGCAGCCGTTCGGCAAACTCCCGCACGTCCATCGCCGCGGAGAACACGTTGGCCGGCGTCGCGCTCTTCAGCATACGGCGCCGCATCACAGACGACGCGTTGCGTCGCAGCGACGCGTTGACATCGAACTCCGGATCGAGCACGCGTCCCACCTCGTCGAGGTGCAGCAGGGTCTTGCCGAGCAGCGCCAGCTCGGGCGGCATCTTCAATCCGTGTTCGCCGCTGCTGCGCGACATCTCGAGCATCACGCGCCCGACATTCATCTCGCGCATCGTCAAGCGATGGAATCGGCCGATCAGGTCGGCGATCGCGCGCCGCATCTCCGACTCACTAAAGTCTTCGTGCCGTTCGCCGAGAGAAATCAGGATCTCCGCCGCCGCGTCCCCGCGCCCCTCGCCGATTGCCAGGATCAGCTTGAAGAGCTGCTCCTGCGTCGTGCTCGAAATGCGTCCGATCATCCCGAGATCGATGAGCGCGATGCGTCTGTCTGGCGTCAGCAGCACGTTTCCCGGATGCGGATCGGCGTGGAACACGCCGTCGATCAGAATCTGCTGCAGATAGGCGCGGAAGAGATCCTCGGCGAGCGCGATCCCGTCCACTTCGGTCCATTCCACGCGGCTGACCGCGGTGATCTTGGTCCCCGCGACATAATCCATCGTCAGCACTCGCGCAGTTGTGAAGTCGTCGACTGGCAGCGGCACGACGATATGCTCGAAGTCGCGAAGCTGGTGAGCGATCGTCACGAGGTTGCGTGCCTCCTCGCGATAATCGAGTTCCGACATCAGCGTCCGTTTGAATTCATCGACGACGCGTGCGGCGTCCATATTCGGTGCAGCCCCGATGCGATCGATGACCGCCGCGATTTCGTGAAATGCGGAAAGGTCCTGTTCGACCTGC
>Ga0268264_10005738_pt1 | contig 10523 bp, 8 predicted proteins | sample KBSSwiS32_FD_190357 | JGI IMG/M metagenome (GOLD analysis project Ga0268264, IMG submission 190357) | Switchgrass rhizosphere microbial communities from Kellogg Biological Station, Michigan, USA - KBS Switchgrass S3-2 (SPAdes) (version 2) | ecosystem: Host-associated > Plants > Roots >... | reverse complement strand
CGGGGGTCGTCCTCTTATAAAATTAATTTATATACACAATCCTTTTCTGAAATTATGCCGACATATTTATTATTGTTTCTTACAATAAGGAAACTGCGATTCTTTTCCTTCAATATTTTCGCCGCCTTTAGTACAGTAGAATTTGCGGTAACGTAATTAGTAGGTGTCCCTTTTTTTCCAAGTATCCCTGCGACAGTGTGCATCTGATTTTTAATTTCGACAAATGTAGAAATTAAAACGGGTTATCGTTATTGATTTAATAATGAAAATTTTTCACGACGACTTCCCATCAATCGGGTACTGGGTGGCGGGCTAAAACAAAACCTTGTAAAGAGATAGCATAATTCTAAATTATCTTCCCTAAAACCTTATTTCCTTATAATTTAAATTTCAATGCTTTTCTGCACCGGATTAAATTATACCAGGAACGGATTTAGCTAAATAAACTTTGAGAGGAAAGAAAAATGCCGGTTAAAATATTAACTCTTTTGTTTGCTGGGATGCAGACGTATTATTATGTGTACGGCAATAAGAATTTCAAAAATGATTTCTTTGATTATCATAGGTAAGGATTTAGATGTATTTAACGCCCCTGTTTAAAAATTATTATATAGAATATCCTTATAATTTTTTAAAATGCGAGCTATTGTGTGAGTGAAATCCAAGTGTACCCCTTTATGGGTGGCTCATTAGGGACATACCTTCCCCCGACATATTTTGTTCCTAAATGCCCAGACTATTGTTCTGCGGTGAATTACAACCGAAAGCGGGAGGGAATGAATTGCAAAATACCAGTCAAAAGAGTATTACAACAGTAAAAGGCTAATTATCATTGCCCAAATCGCTCACTTACTTTTTTCCAGTTAACTACATTCCAAAAGGCATTTAAATATTCAGGTCGCCTGTTTTGATATTTTAAATAATACGCATGTTCCCAAACATCACATCCTAATATTGGTGAGCCCTTTGTTTCTGCAACATCCATTAAAGGATTATCCTGGTTGGGTGTAGATGCAATAACCAATTTACCATCTTGCTTCATAAGCCATGCCCAGCCACTTCCGAAACGTGTTGTTCCAGCGGTATTAAATTTTTCTTTAAATGCTTCAAACGACCCAAACTCTTTGTTGATGGCATCTGCTAAATTTCCGTCGGGAGTTCCTCCTGCATCTGGCCCCAAAATTTCCCAAAAAAAACTGTGATTCCAGTGGCCGCCGCCATTATTTCTCACAGCCGGGCTAATGCTGCCCGCATGTTTTACCAATTCTTCGATGCTTTTATTTTCATTATCGGTGCCTGCGATAGCTTTGTTCAAATTATCAACATATGCCTGGTGATGTTTATCATGATGAATCTGCATAGTTAATTTATCAATATGTGGCTCCAATGCCTCGTATGCATAAGGTAAAGCCGGAACTGTAAATGCCATAGATATTATTTTTAGGAGTTATTAAAAAATTGGCTACAAAATTACTTAGTTAATGTTATAAAAAATATGAATAATAATTTTTACACGCCACCGAAGCATTCATTATCTTTTAGCTTTAAAAAAAGTTTTTATTAAAGTGGCGCATTCTTCGCTGCAAATGCTACTAACAATTTCTGTTTTGGGATGAAGAATTTTCTTTGCGTTTTTAATGGTGGAGAAGGCCCCGTTTTTTTCATCATCGGCGCCGTACACTAACTTTCCTATCTTACTCCAATACAATGCTCCTGCGCACATAATGCACGGCTCAATGGTTACATATAAAGTTGCCTCGGGCAAATATTTGGATCCCAAAAAATTATAGGCAGAAGTGAGTGCAATAATTTCAGCATGTGCAGTGGAATCATTTAGCTTTTCTACCTGGTTGTAGCCGCGGCTTATTATTTTATCCTGCATTACAATTACGGCCCCTATTGGCACCTCTTCATCATCATGAGCTCTCTGTGCTTCTTTTAAAGCTTGCTGCATATAATATTCATCACTCAATGTCATGTTTGACTTAGTTTTCTCCTGTAACAAATGTACCAGTAAAGATGATTTGAACATCAGCTGCAAAGCTGACTTTTGTGCAGTTACAACTATTAATAAAAACCAGGCTTTTTATTTTAAATATTTTTTATTTCGGGCACACAATTATTTCAGATTTTTGCATACCTTTTCGAACCGCTCATCTCCAATTAATAATTAAAATTGTTTGCTATGAAAAAAATTTCAACGGATATTGTTATTGTATTATCACTTCTAGTTTTTACTTTCTCTCAATGCAATCAAAATGAAAGTAAGCCTGATACCATGAATCGAAATGATACCGCCGTAGTTGCTACGAACAGCAACGGTGGTTTTGAAAACCAGGTTAAATGGGGTGAGCACCTGGTAACTATTGGTGGCTGCAATGATTGTCATACACCAAAAAAGATGACTCCAATGGGTCCGGTGGATGATTCTTCATTAACTTTATCCGGACATCCTGCTCACATGCCTCCACCAGATGTTGATCGAAGAGCAATGGAAAGCAAAGGGTACGCAGTTACCCAAACTCTCACGTCATGGGTAGGCCCATGGGGTATTTCATATGCCGCTAATCTTACTTCTGATAGTAGCGGCATTGGTGACTGGAATGAAGACCGGTTTATCTTTTGCCTGCGGGAAGGTAAATGGGAAGGTCTTGCCGGAAGCCGGTCATTGTTGCCTCCCATGCCATGGGCAAGTATCAGGTTAATGACAGATGATGAATTAAAAGCCATCTTCGCTTATTTAAAATCTACTAAACCTATAAAAAATGACGTGCCAGTTGCAGCGACTCCGGTATCTGCGCCAAAAATGTAAGTAGTTTATGGGCATTGTATTTTTCCTCACTTGTTTAATTATTTTATATGAAAACCTTTATTTATTTAGGAGCCACGATTCTCCTTCTGGTGTTCTGCGGAGCAACTCAACATAAGAGCAAGGATAAGTGGATACCGTTGTTTGATGGTAAGTCGCTCAATGGCTGGAAGGTGGGAAATAATGCAGGCACATTTACTGTGCAAGATGGATCAATTGTGGCTAATGGAGATGTGGCACATTTATTTTATGATGGAGACGTACAACAGCACAACTTTAAAAATTTTGAATTTAAGGCAGATGTAATGACTACTCCCGGTTCGAACTCAGGAATATATATCCATACTGCTTACCAGGAAAGCGGGTGGCCCGCAAAGGGTTATGAAGTGCAGGTAAATAATTCTCATACAGACTGGCGCAGAACAGGAGGCTTGTATGCCGTTCAGGATGTTAAGGAGGTGTATGTAAAAGATAATGAATGGTTCACTGAATATATTATGGTAAAAGGAAAAAGAGTAATCGTTAAGATAAATGATAAAACTGTTGTTGATTATACAGAACCCGATAATGTAGAAAGGCCGGCGGACATGAAAGGACGCGTTCTCTCATCAGGTACATTTGCCTTACAAGGGCACGACCCGAAAAGTAAAGTTTACTTTAAAAATATTTTAGTGAGGCCGCTGGAAGATTAGCGATATCCTCCCGACAATTCCTCTCTTATTTTTTCTTCAACCCCTCAAGATATTCAAGAAGATTTGCCATATCCTGCGTTGACATATTTGCATATAAATTTTCAGGCATAGAAGACATTTTCATTTGCTCCATAGATTTTATATCACTTCTTTTAATTTGCTTTTTGCTGCCTCCGGCAAATTTAATGTCAATATCAGTTTCGGTTTTGCTGGCAATAATGCCTGAAACAATTGACCCATCTTTCATTTTCAACTCCCATGTTTCATACCCAAAGCTAATGCCTGCAGAAGGATGTTCAATGGCATCAAGTAAGCCTTCTTTCGGTAGCTTAGAGCCGATGCCACTGAGGTTTGGCCCGAAGTCGTAACCCGTTCCATTGGCCTGGTGACACACAGAACAGTTGTTCGTAAATATTTTTATCCCGTCGGCAGCATTTGGAGTGAGTGATGATATTTCCTTAATTGATGGTGCCTTTTTAACTGTTACATTTTTCTCACCTTCCGATAAATAACTTTGCGCTTCGCTGCGAACGGAGCCACGCCATGCATTTTCAACACTTGCAACCAAATCAGGAATTAAGTCATTAGACACTTTTTTGCTTCTTAATAATTTTAATACTCTTTCTTCACCACTCCAGCTTTTACCAATTTTGTGTGCAGCATGTTTTCTCAATTGAATATCATATTTACTGTTCAATGCAATGCCCTGTAGCATATCAATTGATTCATTGCTTCCGACACCGCCAAGAGCGGTCAGCAAATTATTTTGCTGGGCAGTATCTTTCCCATTTATTAAAGGTTGAAGTAATCTACTTCCACCAAATTGCAACAACAATCCCGCAGCATTTTTGCCCATTTGCTCATTAGGTTTATCAAGCGCTAATTGCAAAAGATTTTTATTTTCTGATGTTACTTTATAACGGCTTACCAGCTCTATATATTCATCTGTCCCGGCTACTGATTGTAATACGTCTTTGAGAGTTTTTTGTGCAAGCGCAGATTGCATTACTGTCTTATCATCCAAATGATGCAATACCAATTTATTTAAAGCAACATCAATACCGGCGTTGTCTTTTATCATCTTAATAAGCAAGCTGTATTTTGCGGGACCATTATTAAAATCAAATGCACGAAAATATCTTAGACGATCATGGAGTGCCACATTGCTATCAGCGGCAAGTCTTGCAATATAGGGCACAGCTTCTTCGGTACGTGCCCTCCATATTATATCTTTTGAGGCAGGGCTTTGTAGCGTATCGCCAATTTTAGAAAGATAAGCGGCAAAGAATTTATCCCATTGCCTGTCTGCCCCAATGCCCAGGGCTTCAAGATACCAGCGATCTTTTCCATCATGCCTTGCCGCAAGCGTTGCCCATAAGTCTGCAGCCTCCTTAGATTTATTGTGATGAAGCGCTAAAGCGCATTGCCGCCGCACCTGCGCATCGTCATCATTCACTAATTCACTAATTACATTCATCAAATTTGCGTTCAATTCTGTGGCCGCTCGTAGTGCCATTATGCGTAAATCGGAATTCTTATCGTTAACAGCGTCCTCAATATATTCGTTAACATTTGCATGGGGCATTTTTACCAACACCCAAAAAGCTCTTGCCCGCATTCGTGGATCTGCGGATGACAGCCACAGTTTTTTTAACTCAGGAATTGCACTGTTTCCCATAGCTTGTAACGCCGTCCATGCATGATAGCGAACAGAAAGATTTGGATTTTGTAAAGCGATAACCGCATCTGCCGGTGAAGTGTAGTTCTGTTTTGGGATTATATATTTTGAACCAGCAGGTGCCACACGATAAATTCTTCCACGTGTTTGATCACCTGCCGCATGCCCTCCCACACCAGGGTCATACCAGTCGGCTATTATGAGAGAACCATCAGGAGCCACGCATATATCTGCAGGTCGGAACCATTGATCTTTTTCGCCTTTTAAGATATTGACAATTTCTGCTGTATAGCCCGCACCTCTTTTTTTAACCCGGTAACTACGCACAACATTTGGCCCTGCATCGCAATGAACCATCTGCCCATAAAACTGCGGCAGTAATTGACCTTCATAAATTGCCATACCTGTAGGTGAGCCTGCGCCGGTTTGTAAAAGATTAGGAATAGCACCAGGGTCATTGAGGTGCCAGTGACGAAGCGGAATTGAATCTTCAATATTGGTGCGGTTTGCCTGCCAGCCTGCTCCTGTCATTTCATCGGTAAATCCATAGTTACCGTACTCCATTACATAATTAATGCGGGTACCAAAGTTGCCGTCATCATCATTGTCGCTTTGCCATAAACCACCATAGCTATCAACAGCAATTTCGTAAGGGTTACGAAAGTTGTTAGCAAGACATTCGACATGAGAGCCATTTGTATCACACCGGAAAACCATTCCCTGCTTGTATTTTTTAGGGCCTATTACATCTCCATCCTGGTCGGTGATATCTTTCCCATTCTTGTCTTTTAAGGTTTTTCCAGCATTGCCGAAATTGAAATATAATTTACCATCAGCGCCAAAAGTAAAAGCATGTATGCCATGATCATGTTGTTCTCCGCCAACTCCTTCAAACAATATTTCTTTACGGTCGGCCTTGTCATCACCATTATCATCATGAAATATCCATACATAAGGGCTTTGAGAAACGATCACTTTATTGCCCAAAACACAAATACCAAGTGGCGCATTAATTTCGGGCCCCTGGTAAAATACTTTTGCAGTGTCTGCTTTACCATCTCCATCATTATCTTCCAATATCATTATACGGTCGCCTTTTGGGTTGGTAGGATTATTATTGATAGCTGGCCGGTAATTATATGCTTCCGTAACCCACACTCTTCCCCGTTCGTCCACATCAATATTAGTTGGATTTTTAAGCATTGGCTCAGTCGCCATAGCATGCACTTCCAGGCCGCTTGCAATGGTTAAACCCTTCAATGCATTTTCAGGCAGACGTTGCTGTTCGGGAGTAAGAGTATCTTCTTTTGTATCTTCCGTTACAACTTTTTTGTTTACGGTTTCCGGGTTATTGCAGGAAAATATGCAAGCCGCAATAAATAAAAGAAACAGAATAAAATAACGTTTAGCCAGGCAATTAATTATTTTCATTTTCGCATTAATTAAGTGGTGATATTTATCGGGTAAGCTAACAAAAATTCAGCATAGAATTTATAATTGAAAAGAGAGGAAATAATTTTTCTAAAATAATTTTTCTCCGTCCACCTCATCAGCGCTAAAACTTACATACTGTATGCTCCATAATAAGCCGCCCCTAACAAAGGTGTTTTATTATTGAGTATAACGTATACCGGCACCTCCTCTAACAAAGGCTTCATGCGGCCTGCATCAATAAAATGTGTGTACCATTCACTGGTTTGTAAGAAGGGTAATATTTTCGGAGGTATGCCTCCACCTAAATAACATCCACCGGTAGCCTTTAATTTTAGTACCAGGTTGGCGGATTCTATTGCCAGGTAACGCGAAAAATTTTGTAGCGTTTCAACACATACAGGTTCTTGCCGGTGCTGGGCAGCATTGCTTATCACCGCTGCAGGATCATCTTCAAGTAACTGTTCCTGTAACCACACCGGTATAGGTCGTCGTTCAACAGTGGTTAAAAATTTAAAGATCGCATGTATTCCCGGACCGGACAAAATACGCTCCCAACTTACATGGCCATGTTGCTGTTCCAGGAAGCGCCAAAGCGAGACATCCATTTCGGTGCGTGGTGCAAAGCCACAATGACCACCCTCTGCAGCGAAGGGGTAATAACATTTTCCGTCAAAGTACATACCTGCTTCGCCAAGTCCTGTGCCCGGGGCGACAATAGCTATATTACCCATTGTGCCGGCAACTCCGGTGTTCATAACTGCCAGTTCGTTGGCGTGCAAACCCGCAAGCCCATAAGCATTTGCTTCAAGATCATTTAAAAAACTCACAGGCACCTTAAGGGCTGTACTCATAGCATTACTATCAAGTTGCCACAATAAATTAGTAAGAGAAACCTTGCCATGTAACACAGGACCGGCTACTGCAACGCAAATCCGGTCGGGCCATTCAGTGCCGGTAAAGTGTACAATTATTTCTGTGAGAGAAGTATATTCCTGAGATGCGTATCTTGCTTCTCTTAACAGTGTAATACCGTTAGCATCAGCTCTGTAAATCGCTACATTAGTTTTTGTACCTCCAACATCTCCGGCTAAAATTGTAATTGGCTTATCGCTGTTAATATCAGTATGCTTAAAAGCAAGTGGCAATAGTGATTTATCAGGCATATGAAAAATTAAACAATCGATTTAATAAACATTTGAAGGTACATTGAAATACTTATTTGAGAAAAGTGATTCTACATAAAAATGTCTTTCACGAACTTGAATGCATGATTTGGGTATAGTTTGTCAATGATGGAATCTGTGTATCGGCTTCACTTTAAAAGATGGCACCAGGAATCGTCGCAAGCAAGACGTGCGTAAAGGCCGACTACTCGATTATGTGTAGTTAGGCTAAGAATTTCTCAAATATCTTTCGATTTAATTTATTCATTCCAAATGATGCAACAGATGGTCTATTGTCTGGATCGCAAATACTGTTGAAGAGAATCTTGTCTTTATCATACAGGATGGTTATCTGCTCTCCCCAGCTTCTCCAACTAAAGCCGGTTTTTGCGACTACGATTTCATTTGTCATCAGCGTAATATTCCATTCAGGTTCTTTAGCTGTTTGCATAACAGCATGATGAAAATTGTTGTTGCCGACAGAAATGTCTATTGTTTTAAATTTTAGCCTTCCCTTTTGAATGAAGTAAAAAATCAAAGCAGGTAAAATCCAGATATATCCAAAGGTGAAATCAATTGGCTGCGTAGACCTATAAGTATGTGTCACATTATATTTGAAAACGTCAATTGTTGTCATAATAGGCGCAATTAATAAGAACGGAATAACCGAATAGCGCCAAAAGGTTTGTACTCTTGTCAAAATCAAAATTTTGGTATCCTTCATTCTATGAATTTTAGACATTGTCATTTGTTGTTCGTCCTGCGATTACTTAATTCCAAATTTTTTTCTTTCTACATTCAGCCCTTTCAATTTGATTTAAAACGTTTGCTGTATTTGGTCTCTATTGACTTTTTAAAAGGAGCAGATCGTAATAGACTGTTTTGTAAAGAGCCAATTTAGTTATCCTTTTTATCACTGCTGCTTCGCATAAGTTTTAAAGATAAGAATGATGATATCTATCAATTCACCACTATTTCATTTACAAATATCCAACCCGGTTTACCTTTTCCCTCGTGCCATTTCGGTAGCGCCTTAATTGGCTTTACGACAACCTTAAGGAATTTAACTTCTGTAGAATCGAATACAATTTTTGGTTGAATTAATGAAGCAGGTTTATTTTTTGCGGGCATCTCAGAGGTGATTTTAGCCAATGATTTTATGTGTTGATTATCCATACCACCCCATACTTCTATAGTAACCGGCGGGAAAATATATCGGTCTGTATTCTTCAACATATTTAGCAAAACTCTATGCACCGCCACTGCATTATTGAAATATAAAAAGTAAACAGCATCATTTTTTGTATAGCCAACCCATTTACCATCATCCGGATTTGTGTCGCCCAAATCTCCATCTGATAAAAGATCAGCTTTAGTTAATTTATATTTTGGATCAGGAGGAGTGACAAGCTTAATGGAATCAGGTTTGTGATCTCGTTCTATGTAAACAGCCTCCGCTGAGTCGCTGCCATACCATCCTTTCTTAAATGCCTTCGCCATAAGTTTTACATCGCTATTTATATGAATGGGTTCTTTATATAACAGTGCATGGAGGCTGTCAGGCACAGAGCCATCTAATGTATAACGAATATCAACTCCTCTGAAAGGATGTTTTATTTCAATCGTTGCTGTATCATCAAAAACACTGGAAGGCTTTTTGATCATAGGAGGACTTAATGCCACTAATATCTGGCCATTATCAATAAAGCCGGTTTCAATTTTTATTTTTTTAAATCTGTTGCGAAGCGACGCAATCTGCACAGTGTCAATTTTTGTATTCCATATAAATACAGAGGTGAGTTGAGGCATTGAAAGCAATTTCTGCAATCCATTCCGTGTAACTCTTGTTCCGGATAACGAAAGCTCTTGCAACTTTTTTAATCCACTCAATTGTTGTAATCCTGAATCTGTAACGTCTGTATAATTAAGATTAAGCTTTTCTAAATTCATAAACTGCCGCACAATTTTCATTTCATCATCTTTCACCGGCATGCGTGCAACACTTAATTCAGTAACCTGTTGTTTTGCCTGTAATAAATCTTCCAGTGCTTTTGGGTTGTAATTACCGATACCATAAAAATGTACAGCCAGGGCAGGTGAACCAATCCCCTGCGGTTCCACAATGCGATAGTTGGTGTTCAATGATTTTATTATGCTTTCACTTGCAGCAGGAAAATCATAAACAGTTGCATTAATATTGTTTGCCAAAGGAGATAAATAACGGGCAGCTAAAATTTTAAAAGTATCGGTTGCAGGTAATGAAATTAATTTCTGATTCATTACTGCACCTGACTGTATCCATGCATATAATAATGCAGCCTCATCATCTGTAAGCTGGGCTTTGGTTTTAGGAGGCATGTGATGTTTATCTTCGAGGGGCAAATGAATTCGCTTTATCAGCAAGCTTAACGGAGACTTGCCGGCAACAAAGAGCGGTCCGGTTTTGCCACCTTTTAATATACCTGTTGTATCTGCTAGTAACAAACCGCCTTTCATTCCAGATTCGCCATGACAGCTTAAACATTTTTCCTGCAGAATTGGTTTTATCACGTCCTCATAAACAATTGCTTTATCAAGCGGCACTACTTTTTTTTCATTCGTAACAGGGGCTAAAAGATAATTATCACCGTGTGTAATATCAGCGCCAAAATGTCCCGTAAGAATAATACCAACAGCTGCAAGAATGGTAAATGATTTTCCAACTAATTTTTTTCTGCTCAGATAATGATGTGTGTGGTAAAAGATAA
>Ga0268264_10005736_pt1 | contig 10524 bp, 10 predicted proteins | sample KBSSwiS32_FD_190357 | JGI IMG/M metagenome (GOLD analysis project Ga0268264, IMG submission 190357) | Switchgrass rhizosphere microbial communities from Kellogg Biological Station, Michigan, USA - KBS Switchgrass S3-2 (SPAdes) (version 2) | ecosystem: Host-associated > Plants > Roots >... | reverse complement strand
CCTCAATGACGGCTTCGGCTTTCTCCGGTCTGCCGAGGCCAATTACCTCGCCGGTCCGGACGACATCTACGTCGCGCCATCGATTGTGCGGCGTTTTGGCCTGCGCACCGGTGACACGGTCGACGGCGAAATCCGCGGGCCCAAGGAAGGCGAGCGCTATTTCGCTTTGACCCGGGTGACGACAATCAATTTTGACGACCCTGAGCAAGTCCGCCACCGGGTCAATTTCGACAATTTGACGCCGCTCTATCCCGACGAGAAGTTGAGGCTCGATACGCTCGACCCGACGGTCAAGGACAAGTCGGCGCGGGTGATCGATATCGTTTCGCCGCAGGGTAAGGGGCAGCGGTCGCTGATCGTATCGCCACCGCGCGTCGGCAAGACCGTGCTGTTGCAGAATATTGCCAAGGCGATCACCGACAACCATCCCGAGGTATTCCTGATCGTGCTGCTGGTCGACGAGCGGCCGGAAGAAGTGACGGACATGCAGCGGTCGGTGAATGGCGAGGTCATTTCCTCGACGTTCGACGAGCCGGCTTCGCGCCACGTCCAGGTCGCCGAGATGGTGATCGAGAAGGCCAAGCGCCTGGTCGAGCACAAGAAGGACGTCGTGATCCTGCTCGATTCGATTACTCGCCTCGGCCGCGCCTACAACACGGTCGTGCCGAGCTCGGGCAAGGTGCTGACCGGCGGTGTCGATGCCAATGCGCTGCAGCGCCCGAAGCGCTTCTTCGGCGCCGCGCGCAACATCGAGGAAGGCGGGTCGCTGTCGATCATTGCCACCGCGCTGATCGATACCGGGTCGAAGATGGACGAAGTCATCTTCGAAGAGTTCAAGGGCACCGGTAACAGCGAAATCGTCCTCGACCGCAAGGTCGCCGACAAGCGCATCTTCCCGGCACTGGATGTCGGCAAGTCCGGCACCCGCAAGGAAGAGCTGCTGGTCGAACAGGGTACGCTCACCAAGATGTGGGTGCTGCGCCGGATCCTGATGCAGATGGGCACGGTCGACGCGATGCAGTTCCTGCTCGACAAGATGAAGGACGCAAAGTCGAACGAAGACTTCTTCGCTTCGATGAACCAGTAAGCGCGTTCACTCGATATGCCCGGGCTTCCCGTCATGAACTTCTCGGCCGTGCTGACGGCCAGCGGCATGGCCAAGCTCGGGCAGATCATCATCGGCGACCTGACCATGGCTGGCGACAATGTCGTCATCATGGGGTCGCTGGCGTCGGGCCTCCCGGCGCGCGACCGGCGCAAGGTGCTGATGCTCGGCGTCGGCTTGGCGCTGGTGTTCCTGATCATTTTCGCGGTCCTCGCCACCCAGCTGCTCAAGGTCACTGGCCTGGTCTTCGCTGGCGGCCTGCTGCTGCTGTGGGTCGCCTACAACATGTGGCGCGAGCTCCATCCACGGGCGACGGTCATTGCCGACGATGAGCTGACGGCCGAGGTCGAGGGGCCGCCGCGAACGAAGACTTTCCTCCAGGCGGCGATCCAGATCACCATCGCCGATCTCAGCATGAGCCTCGACAATGTGCTGCTGGTGGCCTCGATCGCGCGCGAGAATCCGGCGTTGCTGTTCATCGGCCTGACTTTCTCGGTCCTGTTCATGGGCTTTGCGGCCAATTACGTCGCCCAGCTCATCCAGCGCTTCCACTGGATCAACTATATCGGGCTCGCGGTCATCCTGTGGGTGGCCGGGAACATGATCTACGAAGGCTGGACCAGCAACGAGTACGGCTTGAGGGGTGTGTTCGGTCTCGGCTAGGGCTGGGTCCATGGACTTTGCCAGCCTGTTCAATGCCGCTGCGCTTACCGCGCTGCTTGAGATCCTCGCCATCGACATCGTCCTCGCCGGCGACAATGCGATCGTCGTTGGCGCGCTGGCGGCCGGGCTGCCGACGGATCAGCGCAAGAAGGTGATCGTGATTGGCGTCGCGGCGGCGTTGGTGCTGCGCATCGCCTTTGCCTTGGTTGTCACTCAACTTCTTCAAATCGTTGGGCTTATCCTCGCCGGCGGAATCCTGCTGGTGTGGGTGGCGTGGAAGATGTGGCGTGAGCTTCGTCACAGTGGCGAGAGCGCTGGCTCCGATGAGATCAAGGGCGACGAGCATTCGGGCCTGAGGCCCGCCAAGACCTTTGCCAGCGCCGCCTGGGGCGTTGCTTTGGCCGATGTCAGCATGAGCCTCGATAATGTGCTGGCGGTGGCCGGCGCGGCCCGCGACCACCCGTGGATATTGGTGTTCGGGCTGGTCCTTTCGGTCATTTTAATGGGCATCGCGGCGAACTTCATCGCCAAATATATCGAACGTTACAGGTGGATTGCCTACGTTGGGTTGGTGGTGATCTTGTGGGTCGCCGGCAAGATGATCTGGGACGGCTGGCACGACGTCGCGCCCCATCTCCTCTGAGAGCTTGCCCGTGCGGGCGACTATCTACGCCCTGTCCAGCGGACGGCCACCGGCAGCGATCTCCGTCATTCGGATTAGCGGGCCGGGCGCGCATGCTGCTGGCGAGGGCATGTGCGGCGCGTTGCCGGACGCGCGCGTCGCCGGGCTGCGGGAGCTCCGCAATCCGGCGACAGGCGAGCTGCTCGACCAAGCGCTGGTCCTGCGGTTCGATGGCCCCTTTAGTGCCACGGGCGAGGATCTTGTCGAATTTCAATGCCATGGCGGACGAGCAGTGGTCGATGCCGTGCTTGCCGCACTTCGTGGCATCGCCGGATTGCGCGAGGCCGAGCCCGGCGAGTTCACTCGGCGGGCATTCGCTAACGGTCGTGTCGACCTGACCGAAGCCGAGGGCCTCGCCGACCTGATCGAGGCGGAGACCGAATCGCAGCGCAAGGCCGCTCTGGCCCTGGCCGAAGGCGGGCTGCGCAAGCAGATTGGGTTGTGGCAGGAGCGCCTGCTTGCGCTGTCGGCAGGCGCCGAACGAGCGATCGACTATGATGAGGATGATGAGGCGGTGGATCCAGCGCTGGCCGCGGGCTGCGCCCACCTGTCCGGTGAACTGCGCGAATGGCTCGGCCGGCCCCGCATCGAGCCATTGAAGGACGGTGTCCGGGTCGTCATTGCGGGTCCACCAAACGCTGGCAAATCTAGCCTTCTCAATGCGATAGCTGGTGATGAGCGAGCAATTGTCACGTCCGTTCCGGGTACAACGCGCGATCATATTGAAGTGCCGTTGGCGATCGACGGCGTACCCGTTCTTCTGACCGACACCGCCGGCCTGCGCGCGAGCGAGGATGCGGTCGAGACAATCGGCATTGCCCGGGCGCAAGCACTGATCGAGGCCGCCGACGTCCTTCTCTGGCTCGGCGATCCTCCCGATGCGCCGGACCATCCCCGCCGCATCCTGATTCACCCGAAGGTGGACCTGCCGGATCGACGCCAATGCCCTGAAGGGTCGACGGGGGTCTCAGCACAGACGGGCGAAGGGCTTACGGTGATGCTCGGCCGCGTAGGTGATCTTGCCCGGGCCCTGCTTCCGGCGGAGGATGCGATTGCGTTCAACCGCCGCCAGGCAGCGGAGATCAGCGAGGCTGCCGATGCGCTCGACGCCGCTTTCACCACGGGCGACGTTGTAATCGCCGCAGAGGCGCTGCGCCAGGCGAGAGCGTCATTCGATCGCCTAACCGGACGCGCCGGGATGGAGGACGTGCTCGACGCGCTCTTCGGTCGCTTCTGCCTCGGCAAGTAGTGTTTCACGTGAAACATCATTGAGCTAAGGCGCGGATGTGTTTGACGTACTGGTGATCGGCGCCGGGCATGCCGGGTGCGAAGCTGCGGCCGCCGCAGCGCGCCGCGGCGCGCGCGTCGGATTGCTCACGTTCCGGCCGAATGATGCCGGCCAGATGTCGTGCAACCCGTCGATCGGCGGTGTCGGCAAAGGCCATCTCGTGCGCGAACTCGACGTGTTCGATGGCTTGATGGCGCGCGCGTGGGATTGCTCACGTTCCGGCCGAATGATGCCGGCCAGATGTCGTGCAACCCGTCGATCGGCGGTGTCGGCAAAGGCCATCTCGTGCGCGAACTCGACGTGTTCGATGGCTTGATGGCGCGCGCGGCCGATCATGCCGCGATCCATCGGCGCATGCTCAACCGGTCGAAGGGACCGGCTGTATGGGGGCCGCGCGTCCAGGCCGACCGCAAATTCTATCGAGCCGCAGTTGGCGGACTCCTGGCTGAGACTGGCGTCGAGATTGTCGTGGCGGAGGCGCTGCGCCTCGCTGTAGCCAACGGGCGGATCACCGGGATCGTGACGAGCGAGGGCACCCTCGACTGCCGGGCGGTCGTGGTTGCGACGGGCACGTTCCTCGATGCGCGCATGTTCATCGGTGAGGAGGTGGTTGCCGGGGGACGCCGTGGGGAGCGTGCGTCGCAGGCGCTTGCCGCGCAGGTGCGCGACATTGGGCTGGGGCAGGGGCGGCTCAAGACCGGGACGCCACCGCGGCTCGATGGGCGAACTATCGACTGGGCGCGCATCGAGGCACAGCCGAGCGACCGCGATGCGTGGAGGATGTCTGCGCTCGACGATGGCGTGCGCCTCCCTCAGCTGCGCTGCGCAATTGCCCGGACCACTGCCCGGACTCACGAGATCATCGCTGCCAACTTCGGCCGATCGCCCTTGTTCGCCGGGGCGATTGAAGGGCGGGGACCGCGCTACTGCCCGTCGATCGAGGACAAGGTGAAGCGGTTTTCCGATCGCGATTCCCACCAGATCTTCCTTGAGCCGGAGGGCCTGGATGATCCCCTGGTCTATCCGAACGGCATTTCCACGTCGCTTCCCGCCGATGTGCAAGAGCGGTTCGTCCGGTCGGTGGCCGGGCTGGAACGGGCGGAGATTGTCCGCCCAGGCTATGCAGTCGAATATGAATTCGTCGATCCGCGCGGCCTTGGTGCAACGTTGGAAACGCGCGCTGTTCGTGGGCTATTCCTTGCCGGGCAGATCAACGGGACCACCGGTTATGAAGAGGCCGCGTCGCAAGGGCTGGCTGCGGGGTTGAACGCGGCGGCGTCGGCACTCGACCTGGAGCCCGTTCGGTTCGATCGGCGCTCGAGTTACATCGGCGTGATGATCGACGACCTGACCCTTCAAGGCGTGAGCGAGCCCTATCGGATGATGACCGCCCGCGCCGAGTATCGCCTGGCGCTCCGGGCGGACAATGCGACGTCGCGCCTTGGACCGACGGCAATAAATGCCAATTGCGTGTCTGACCGCCGCCGCGGACAAATAGAGGGCCACCTCGCGGCTCGCAGCGGGGATGATTGGTTGGAAACCGATGAGGGCGCGGCGGACGCACTCTATGCACCGTACCTGGCTCGTCAGCAGCGCGAGTGGGAGGCCGTTCAGCGCGATTCGCAGGTATGGCTTCCGGCCATGATTGACTACACCGCTATCCCCGGCCTCTCCAACGAGATGGTGGAGCGCTTGAGCGGCGCGCGACCCGAGACGCTCGATCAGGCCTCCCGGATACCGGGGGTCACGCCAGCGGCCTTGTCCGCCCTGTATGTTGCCGCCAGCCGCCGGGCAGCCGCGTGACCGAGCTTTTGGAGCAGGCTGCTGGCCGGCCTGTTTCACGTGAAACATTTGAGCGGCTCCAAGCTTACGCAGCGCTGGTTCGAGAGGAAAGTGCGCGCCAGAACCTCGTCTCGGCGTCGACGCTCGACGATCTGTGGGACCGCCATATCGTCGATTCGGTCCAGCTCGTGCGCTTCGCGCCGCATGCGGAGGCCGCCTGGGCGGACATCGGCTCAGGTGCGGGATTGCCCGGAATCGTCATCGCGTGCCTGGTCGAAGGGCCGGTCACCCTCATCGAACCGCGCCGGCTCCGCGCCGAGTTTCTCCACAAGTGCGTAGAATCATTGCAGCTCCGTGCCGAAGTGATCGCGGCGAAGGTCGAGCGCGTTGAGGGCAGCTATGAGGTGATCACCGCGCGGGCGGTCGCCAATCTGTGCAAATTGTTCGAACTATCCGCACATCTGTCCACAGGAAAAACCGTTTGGGCGCTTCCGAAGGGGCGAACGGCTTGCGCGGAACTATCGGAAGCGCAGCGAGCATGGCAAGGTAGCTTCCGTGTGGAGCAGAGCGTCACCGACCCGGAGTCCCGGATCGTGGTCGCGACTGGGGTAAGGGCACGAGGCAGATGATCCGCATTGCGGTTGCCAATCAGAAAGGCGGGGTGGGGAAGACCACGACCGCGATCAATCTTGCCACGGCGCTCGCCGCAATCGGCTCGCGTGTGTTGCTGATCGATCTCGATCCGCAAGGCAACGCCTCCACTGGTCTGGGCATCGCCGCGTCAAAGCGAGAGCGCTCGAGTTATGACGTGCTGATCGGCTCAGCCAGCGTCACCGAAAGCGCGATACCGACGCGGGTGCCGCGGCTCGACCTGTTGCCCGCGACCGTCGACCTGTCGGGAGCGGAAGTCGAAATGGTTGGCCTCGAGGACCGGGCGCATCGCCTTGGCAAGGCCCTTGCCGCGGTTCCGGCGAATCGCTGGGACATCGTCCTGATTGACTGCCCGCCGTCGCTCGGCCTGCTAACCGTCAACGCCCTCGTCGCGGCGCGCCACTTGCTCGTCCCGCTGCAGTGCGAATTCTTTGCTTTAGAAGGACTTAGCCAGCTGCTTCAGACCGTCGAGCGGATTCGCAATGCGTTCAATTCCGAACTGTCGATCCTCGGCGTGGCGTTGACCATGTTCGATCGCCGCAACAATCTGTCGGCCGCGGTGGCTGAGGACGTTCGCGCCTGCCTCGGCACGGCGGTGTTCGACACGATCGTGCCGCGCAACGTCCGGCTGTCCGAAGCGCCGAGCCACGGCCTCCCAGCACTGATCTACGACCTCAAATGCCCCGGCTCCGAGGCGTATATCCGCTTGGCGCGCGAACTGATTGCCCGGCTGCCGCAGCTGGCGGAGGCAGCATGAGCGAGAAGCCCGCGAAAGGGCTCGGGATGGGGCTGCAGGCGCTGCTCGGCGAAGCCAAGCCGGCGGAGGCGCAGCCGCGCTCCGGCGTGCGCGAACTCGAAATCGCGCGCATCCGGCCCAATCCCGACCAGCCACGCACCCACTTTGACGAAGATTCGCTGAAGGAACTGGCAGAGTCGATCGCTGAGCGCGGCGTGCTACAACCCATTCTCGTCCGGCCCGATGGGCCTGAGCATTTCATGATCATCGCCGGCGAGCGGCGCTGGCGCGCGGCGCAACGCGCGCAGCTGCACGCCATTCCGGCCGTAATTCGCGATCAGACGGACGAGGGACTGGCCGCCGAGCTGGCCCTGATCGAGAATATCCAGCGTGAGGATCTGAACGCGATCGAGGAAGCGGAAGGCTATCGCCAGCTCATCAATCGCTACGGTCACGGCCAGGACGAGGTCGGCAAGCTGGTCAACAAGTCGCGGAGCCACGTCGCTAACCTGTTGCGTTTGCTTGATCTTCCGCAGTCAGTGAAGCAATCGCTATTGCAAGGCGATATCAGCATGGGTCACGCACGGGCCGTTCTGACGGCGCCGGACCCCGCTGCGCTGGCCCAGGAAGTCGTCGCCAAGGGCCTCTCCGTGCGGCAAACCGAAGCGCGGGCGAAAGCGGTCAGAAAGGGCACGGGCGAGCTCGTGCTGACCGAAGGCCGCAAGGTCGATGCCGATATCGCCGCGCTGGAACGGCAGCTGGGTGATATGATCGGTCTCAAGGTCCAGGTCGCCAACAAGGGGCAGGGCGGAACCGTCTCGCTCTTTTATTCGAGCCTCGATCAGCTCGACATGATCTGCCAGCGCCTCTCTGGCGAGCCGATCTAACCAGACTTTACCGGCGACTCGCGCCCGCCGCACGGGCGATCGCGATCAGCTCTTCGCCCAGGGCCGCCTGGTCCGGCGCGGCCCCGAACAGAAGGATGCTCTCGAGCTTGCCGACCCGCTCGCCAACCGTCGCCAGCCGGCGCGAATCCCATAGGGAAAGCATCCGCGAGACCAGGGGTTTATCCTTCCAGAACAACGACCTGCCCAATGACGTCATGACGCTGTCCACTGTCTCACCGCGTTCCACCCGGGCGCGTGCCGGTGCCAGCTGAAGCAGCCGGCGCTGGAGCGCGCGGACGACCGGAATGCTCTCGCTCCCCGCCGGGAGATTGCCGAGCTCGACCGCCAGGTCGCCAAGCCGCCCGGCCATCGCCAGGTCAGCCAGGTGCAGCGTTTCGCCTTCGGGCAAATCAGCGCCGACCGCATCGATCGCATCATGATCGAGCTCCTTGGGTGCTTGCGGCGAGGCGTCGATGTAGAGTGCGAGCTTCTCGAGCTCCCGCTGGACGATCGCCTGGTCATTGCCGGCCGAATCAGCCACTCGTGCGGCGACCGGCGGGCTGATCTTCAGCCCCAACCGGCGACCGACCTCGGCAACCATGCGCTCGGCGTCGGCGCCCTCGGGCGCGTAGGAGGCAAACGCCACGCATTGCCGGGAAGCTTCGGCCGTCTTCAGCACGGCGGATGTCTTGCGCAGCGCGCCCGCGATCGCGACCACCGGGCTTTCCGCAGCATTGGCCTCGAGCAATGCCTCGAGCCCGGCGGCTATCTCATCGCCAGCCGGCTCGACCCACACGATGCGAGTCCCACCAAACAGGTTCAGCGCCCCGGCCTCGTCGGCCAGCACCGCCGGGTCGGACTTTACGGAACTCCCGGAGATGATGAACCGGCTGGCCGACAGCGCCTCGCTCAGGCGTTGGCCAAGCGCGCGCGACTGGGCCTCGTCGGGACCATGGAACAGGTAGAAGCGGACGTCGGCGCTCGGCTGGTCAAGGGCACGGCCGATATTGGCTTTGCTCGCCTTCACGGCGTCGGCGCGGTGCGCGTCGCGTAGATGCCGAGGCGCGCGACAATCTGGTCGGCAACGACGTCGGCAAGATTTTCCGCGGCGGTCTGCTCGGCCGCGACCGTCGCATATTCCGAGCTGACGACGTCGATACCGGCGTCGGAGCCTGCCGTGGCGTCGAGCACCACGCCGCCGGTCGCGAGATCGACGAGCTGGTAGCGGGCGCGTAGCGTGCGGCGCTCACGCGTCACGGCGCGGTCGCCGCGGATGCCGAAGCCGGTGATATTGTCGTCGAGCGTCACGTCGAGCCGGTAGCGCGGTGCCGTGGCCGCGCCTTCACCAAGGCGGTCGGTCAGCTTGTTGTGAACCAGCCAGCCAACCTGCCCTTCGATCGGCGCGACCTTCACCGAGCGCAGCGTCGTGGCGACCGTTCCCGAGGAGCCGCCGCCATAGAGCGGATGAAGCCCGCACGACGCGAGCGCGAGAGCTGCCAGGGGGAGGAGTCGCCGCATCACGCGACGATATTCACCAGTCGGTCGGGGACGACAATCACTTTGCGCGGCGCCGCTCCGCCGAGCTGGCGCTGGACCTTCTCGGATGCGAGGGCGAGCGCCTCGGCGTCCTCCCTGGCCAGCCCGCGCGGCGCGGTCAGCGTATCGCGCAATTTGCCGTTGATCTGGACGGCGAGCGTCACCTGGTCGTCGACCAATAGCGCCGGGTCGAACGACGGCCACGGCGCATCGGCGATCATGCCGGCTTGGCCAAGGGTGGCCCAGGCCTCTTCGGCGAGGTGCGGCGCGGCAGGCGCGGCCAACAGGATCAGCGCCCGCACGGCCTCGTCTCGTGTCGCCGATGGTCCGGCTTTCTCGATCGCCGTCGTCAGTTCGTACAGCTGGGCGATCGCCTTGTTGAATTGCAGGCCGTCGATCGCTTCGCCAACCGCGGCAATCGCGCGGTGCAGCTTGCGGTTGAGGGCATCGTCTTCGCCTTCACCGGGGGACGTGCTTCCGGCCAGCCGCCAGACGCGCTGGACAAAGCGCGCGGCGCCCTCAATTCCACCCTCCGACCATTCGAGGTCCCGCTCGGGCGGGCTATCCGACAGCATGAACCAGCGCACCGCATCTGCGCCATATTTGGCGAGGATCGGCTCGGGATCGATGGTGTTGCGCTTCGACTTGGACATCTTCTCGACACGGCCGGTCGTCACCGGGTGGCCGCTCTCAATGTGGATCCAGTCGTCGCCTTCCCTGCGCACTTCGTCGGGGCTGAGCCAACTGCCGTCGCCCGCCTGATAGGTCTCGTGGGTGACCATGCCTTGCGTGAACAGCCCCTTGAACGGCTCGGCCATGCCGAGCTTGCCGAGGCGCTGCAGCGCGCGCGTCCAGAAGCGGGCGTAGAGCAGGTGGAGGATCGCATGCTCGACCCCGCCGATATACTGCCCGACCGGGAGCCATTTCTCGGCCTCGGCGCGATCGAACGGCCGATCCTTGGGCTGGCTGGCGAAGCGGATGAAGTACCAGGACGAATCGACAAACGTGTCGAGCGTGTCGGTCTCGCGTGCAGCGTCGGCACCGCAACTTGGGCAGGCGACGTGCTTCCACGTCGGGTGCCGGTCGAGCGGATTGCCGGGAGTCTCGAAGTCGACATCGTCGGGCAGCACGACCGGCAGCTGCTCGCGCGGCACCGGCACCGCGCCGCACACCGCACAGTGAATGATCGGGATC
>Ga0268264_10005735_pt1 | contig 10525 bp, 4 predicted proteins | sample KBSSwiS32_FD_190357 | JGI IMG/M metagenome (GOLD analysis project Ga0268264, IMG submission 190357) | Switchgrass rhizosphere microbial communities from Kellogg Biological Station, Michigan, USA - KBS Switchgrass S3-2 (SPAdes) (version 2) | ecosystem: Host-associated > Plants > Roots >... | reverse complement strand
GCGACGCGCGGCGTCGAGACCGACCGGCGCGCCCTCTTCCTCGGCCAGCGGCTGCCAGACGAGGCGGTAGCGCACGCCGGTCGAGGTCGGGCGCTTGTGCAATTCCTTGTTGATCGCATCGACCTGGCGTTCGGCGACCTGCAGCAGCCGCTGGATCTCGGCGGCGATCTCCGCCTGGAGATGATTCTCCAGCACCGCCCGCTCGTTCGCGCTGAGCAATTCCTCGCGCTGGGCGACCTCCTGGTCGAGCCGCGCGGCGAGACGGTCGGGGCTTTCGGGACGGTTCTGATAGACGATCTGGACGACGAGGCCCCAGTCGGTGACGTCGGCGATGGTCTGGTGGCCAAGCGCGTTGAGCGCGCGTTGCAGTTCGTCGAAATTCTCGGCGATCTGGCGCTGGATTCGCGTCCAGGCATCGTCGTCGTCCTTGAGATCGGTCAAAGCGGCTTCGGCGCGGCGGGCGACGCCGAGCGCGGGGTCGATCGTCCAGGCGGTCGCCATGTCGGGCAGTTCGACGCCGGGCAGGGCCGAGGCAAGCAAGCCGGTCGCGGCGAATTTCTGCAGGCGGCCGACGGCGTCGCGCCGTGCCGACGTGCGCATCAGCAGATGATCTTCGGCGGTTGCGGCTTTCTCGCCGGCAACGGCACGGGCCTCGCCCGCTTTGCGCAACGCCTCATATGCCGCCTTGAGCATGCGCTCGCCGGTCGCCACGGCCTGCCGGGCATCGCTCAACTGCTGCTTGAGCTCCTCGACCAGCACACCGATCGTCTCGCGCAGCACCGCCAGCCGGGCGTTGGCCTCCTCGGCCTGGACGCGGCTGAGCGCGGCCTGTGCCTCGCGCTGGTCGAGATCGGCGCGGACCTCCGCCTCGCGCAAGGTCTGGCGGCGATATTCCGGTTCGACCAGCCGGAGATCGTCGACCGCACGGACGATCCGGTATTGCGCGTCGTTGAAGCGGCCGCGTTCGATTTCGACCGCCTGCAGCGACGCGACGTCCTCGGGCAGCCGGAGATCGGTTGCGTCGCGCGCCAGCCCGTCGCGCGCGATCTTGACCGCCGCTTCGGCCTCGCGACACTGCTCGTCGATCCGCGCCAGCCGCTCGCGCGCGGCGGCGAATTCGCGCGCGGCGGTGGCGGCGGCGAGATGCGCCTGGCGCAGCGCCTCGTCGCGCGGTGCCGTCCGCCATTCGGACTCGGCCTGCTGCTGATCGGCCTCATGCTCCGCAAATCGCACGAGCAGCGCTGCCCGTTCGACATCGAGTTCGGCCAGCCGTGCGGCGATCTCCGCCAGCCGCCGCGCCCGCGCCGCCGCCCGCGCCGCGAAGCCGACATAGCCGGCCGCGGGCTTGCGCCACGCGCCCGCCAGCGCACCGATGCGGAAGCGGCCGTCGGGCGCGATCCACGCCTCGCAGTCGCCGGGATCGTCGGGTCCGCAGGCAATGCCGGCCAGCAAATTCGCGACCGTGTCGATCGCGACATCGCAACCGGGCGCGGGATCGGGCCGCAGCCAGTTGGTGAGCGCGCCGGATTGGGCGGGACGCCGCACCACCTGGCCGTCGAGCAAAGGGCCATCGCCGCCCAGTTGCAGCTGCCCGTCGGGCGAGACCCACGCGTCGAGCAGCCCGGCGGCCTCCAGCGCCGCCTCGATCCCGGCGCGCTGGTCGGCCGGCACCGCATCGCCGAAATCGACCAGCCGCCACAATGGTGCACCGGCGCGGCCGTCGCGCGCATCGGCGGCGCGGGTCGGCGGCGGCGGCGGTTCGGCATCGACGCCTGCTTCGATCCGTCCCTGCTCGTCCACCAGCGCGCGCCGTTCGCCATCGATCAGCGCCTGCTCGCCGTCGAGCGCGCTTCGCCGCGAAGCGAGCCGCCGGCTCGCCTCCTGCTGCGCGCCATGTAGTGCCTGCTGGGCGGGATTGTCGCCGGCGAGATCGACGACCCATTCGGCGAGCGCGGCCAGCGGCGCATCGGAGTCCAGCCGCAACTGGCGGAGGTTGGCAAAGTGATCGTCCCAGCGCACGACGAGGTCTCCGCCCTGATCCTCGACCGCCGCATCGGCCCGCGCGCGCCGCCCGCCCGCGTCCTCGGCGGCGTCCTCGGCCTCGTCGCGCGCGTGCCGCTGCTGGGCGAATTGCGCCTCGGTCGCCGCCACCTCCGCTTGGCAGCGGCGCAGCAAGGCGATCTCTTCGCCGCGCCGGTCGGCGATGGCGCGCAGATCGGCCTCCGCCGCCTTCACCGCCGCCGGCGCCATCGCGACCAGCGCGGGCGTGTCGTGCGCGGCCAGCGGGTTGCGGGCGAAGGCGTTGGCGATGCCGGCCGCGCCGGAATGCGCCGCCGCCTCGCGGCGCACCGCGTCCAGACCCTGTTCGGCCCGCGCGACCCGCTCGGCCCATTGCCGGCTGTCGGCGACAGCGCGGCCGAGCCGGTCAGCGATCATGCCGCGCGCCGCCTCCGCGTCCTTCATCGCCTGATCGCGCGTGAGCGCATCCTTCTCGGCATGGTCGAGACGGTTGGCGTCCTGCATCGCCGGATCGGCGAGCAGCGTGTCGAGCCGCGCGCGCTGGTGAGTCAAAGCGAGGTCGGCATCGGCATGTTCGGCGACGGCAGTGGCTTCCTGCGTCCGCGCGGTTTCGAGCTGCGCCTGCGCGTCGCTGCGTGCACGGCTGGCGGAATCGAACTCGGTCTGCGCCTGCCGCACGATCCGCGCCTGGCGGCGGCTCTGCGTACCGGCATAGATGCGATAGCGCGCGTCGAATCGCCCGACCGCCTTGGCCAGCGCCTGATAATCGTCGAGCTGGCGGCGGTCCTCCTCGAGCTGGCCGAGCGCCTCGGCGACGTCGCCGAGCAGTTCGGCCGCCAGCGGCGGCAATGCCTCGGTCAGCGCGTTCGACAGCGAGGCTTCGTCGGGCTTCTTCGACAATTGCGGCTGGCGCAGCTGGATCAAAGTGTCGACCAGCGCGTCGTAGCGGCGCGGGCCGAGGTGGAACAGGCGCTCGTCGACCGCGCGGCGATAGGCGGCGCCGGTGTCGAAGATCTGGCCGCGGCCGTCGATCGCGGTGCGCAGCCGGTCCCTGGTCAGCACGATGCGGTCGGTGCTGGTCAGCCAGATGTCGCGGTTGATCCGCGGCGCCTGCGCGCCGCCATCGAGGATGAAGTACCAGCTGTCGACCTGCGGCCGCGCCGCATAGGCTGACAGGCCGGCGCCCAGCGTCAGGAAATGCGCCGCGCCGTCCTCGGCGATCCGCCCGAACTCGATCCACGCATAGCCGATCCGCCGGTCATAGCTGTTCATCAGCAGATTCCACGCCATCTTCTTGGTGGAATCGCCATCGGGTTCGATGCGCGACGATTTGAGCTGGGCGTCGAGCAGGAAGGGCAGGGTCAGCGACAGGATCTTCGACTTGCCGGCGCCATTGTTGCCGCGCAGCAGCAGGTGCCCGTCGCGGAACCAGAATTCCTCGCTGTCATAGTGGAACAGCTCGACCAGCCCCAACCGCAACGGCTGCCACCGCGGCAGCGCCGGCGCCGGCAGCGGCGGCTGCGACGACGAAGACGGTTCCGCCGGGTCGAGCAGATCATCCATCACGGGTCAGAACAATCCCGGCAGCATCGTCGGAGCAGCCTGCGCGCCGCTCATCACGTTCACCGCCGCGTCGCCGAGCGCGAAGCGGGCCAGCGCCGGCAGCGGCCGCACGACATCGCCGTCGCGCGCCAGCAGCTGCAATTTCTCCAGCCGTTCGATCGCGATCGCGGCCAGTTCATGCTCGGCCCCGGGTTCGCGCGCCGATTTGCGCCAGTAACGGCCATAGCTGTCCTTTGCCCGGCCCAGAAAGTCCGCGATCTCGCGCTCCGGCGTCGAGTCCGCCCGTGCCTTGCCGGCGCCCACGCGGAGTCCCCTGGCGAGATATTCGGCGACCAGCAGGGTCGCGTGCGCGTCGGTCCCCTCGGCGGGCATCGCGACGTCGGTCAGCGCGCCGCCCTCGTCGACCAGCGCCAGGCCTTCGGCGCGCTGCTCGGCGATCAGCCCGGCGCCTTCGCACAGCCGTGCCGCCATCGCGCCGCGCTGGTTGGTGAAATAGCCGAGCGCCTCGGGTTCCAGCGTCGTGGCATAGACGACCGGATCGTCGAGCAGCCGGCGCGCGATCGCATGGCGCAGCGCGGTGCGATGGCCTTCGTCGCTGTCCGAGACATGCTCGTCGACCAGCGCGTGCAGCCGCTGGTCGAGCGTGACCGGCGCATCCTCGGGCGCCCAGGTCGACGGACCGCGCACCGCCGCCAGCACGCCGGCGAGCGCGCGGCGGTGGACGTCGTAGAGCGCGTCGCCCTGGTCGCCCGCCGCCTGCACGAACGCCTGCTCGTCGCCGGCCACGCGCTGGAGCACGCCGAGGTCGAGCAAAGTGCGGCACACCGTCACCAGTTCGCGCCGCTCGTGCTGCGCGCCGAGCGTGAAGGTGAAGCCGCGGTTCATCAGCGCGGGTTCGCCGGCCAGTTGCAGCAGCCGCTCGCCCAGCAGGCGCAGCGTGATCTGCGAGTCGGCGCGTTCGAGCACAGCGCAGGCGAGGCACAGCAGCACATAGCGGCGGCGGTCGTAGCCGGGCAGGCCGCGTGTCGGATCGGTCAGGTCGGCCGGCCGCTTGAACAGCCGCGCGCCTTCGCGCTCGATCTGCAAGGTCCAGCCTGCCTCGCGCGCGAACCAGTCGCGCAATGCATCGGCCTGGCGCCGGACGGCGACGAAATCCTCGTGCGCCGGGCTCATCAGCGGCGTCATCAGCAGCGCGCGGACGGCGCCGCGAAACTCGTCGCGCTGCTGGCGCTGCTGGTGGCGGCCGATGCTGCGGCTGTCGGCAAGCGCCATCAGGCCGCCTGCATCGGCGTGATCGTGATCAGATGGTCGCGCCCGGCGAAACTGCCCAGCGGCGTGCGGATGGTCGCGTGGGCAGCGGCGTCGGCGGGTTCGAGGCGGATGTGGAGCAGGCCGTCGCCGGTCTGCCGCTCGACCGTCGCATCGGGCCCGGCCTGTTCGGTCAGCGCCTCGCCGAGCAGTCCCAGGAACAGGCCGAAGCCGTGGGTGTCGAGCTCGCCGAAGTCGGACAGGCGGGTGGGGATGCCGGTGGCGAGGCGGCGGCGGGCGGCCTCGATCTGCTGCGATTCCTCGGCGAGCTGGATGGCGAGCAGCGCGCGCGCCTCGCCGCGGTCGCGCACGCGCGGCAGCGCGCCGCGCGGCGCGGCCTCGCCATATTCGCGCAGCCGCGGATGGATCAGCAGCGGCGGCGCGTCGGCCCAGCGCGTCGATGCGGGCAGCGCGTCGTCGGCATCGGTGTTGAGCGCGAAATGCCGCGCCGGGTTGAGCGCGAACGCGGCGCGGGCGAGACGATGCGCTTCGCCGTCGTCGGCACAGTCGACGAACCAGCCGGCGAGCATGCGGAAATCGGCCGACCGATCGCTGCGCCCGCTGCGCCGTTCGTTGAGCGCGGCGATCGCGCCGAGCAGTTGCGGGATCGCCGAGCGTCCACGCGCGCGCAGCAATTCGGCCTGCGGCGGCTCATGCCCGGTGCTGAGGAACCAGCCGCGCAGTCCCTGCCAGCGTTCGCGCCAGGCATCAAGCCGCTGAATGCGGGCATCGGCCTGCTCCCGTTCGCCGCCGGGCGCGGCATCGCTCGCCTCGCGTTCGGCGACCCTTTCGAGCAGGCCATCGATGCTCGGCGCCAGCGCGAGGATCAGGCTCGCGATCGAATCGGAGCGCCGCACGAGATCGCCCATGAAGCGTTCGAGATAGTCGATCAGCCGGCGCTTGTAGCCGGCCACGGCTTCCGCCTCGGCCTGCTGCAATTCGATGCTGCGCGCGACGCCGGCCATGAAATCCTGGGCGTTTTCGGCGAGCCCCTCGAACACGCGGACGAGATCGCGCAGCACCTCATGGATCTTGGCGACGTCCGATGCACCGTCGTCGACCAGCGCCCGCAGTGCGTGCAGCCGGCTAGTGATGTCCTCCAGCGCCACCGTCTGCAGTTCGGCGCGGCGCTGCAGGGTCTGGATGAACACGGCGAGCGCCGTCTCGACCGCCTCGCCGCCCTGCGACAGCCGATAGAGGAAGCGCGCGCGGTAGAAATCGTTGAGGCTGGCGACGCGCGCGGTATCGGGCTGCGACTCCAGATTGCCCCACGCCGCGAGCTGCGCGAGCGCGGCATTGACCTCCTCGATCCGCGGCCGCCCCTCGGGCCAATGCGCCTCGGCCAGCACTTCGTCGGGCCGCAGCTGCAGCCGGTAGAGCCGCTTGGCGGCGGCGAACACCGCCATGATGCAGCGATAGAAGGCGGCCTTGTCGGCGCTGACGTGGCGGAACAGATCGGCGGAACCGTTTACTGTCTGCACGCGCTGTCGCTCCTTTCGTCGTCAAACTCGATTACGACACGCCGAACCTCGTTGTGGCTTTGTTCCGATTCGTCAAGGAGATTGCAACGCGACATTGACGACGGCCGTTGTCGCCGACTTGCCGTCAAAGCCCGTAAACCGTGCGCAGTCGCGCCACCTGCTCGGCGGCCCCGGCCGGCCGAAGGCCGAGATACTTTGGCACGAAGCCCGCGTCGGCCGCGACCAGTTCGGCAAAAGCGGCCAGGTCAGTCTTGATCGTATCCGGCAGGTTGATCGCGGGACCGGCCGTCATCAATTGCAGCAGCCGAAACACATCGTTGCGGTGTTTGGTGATATCCTTCTGATCGACCTTGCCGCCATCCTGCCTGATTCTTCCCAGGTTGAGAAACGCCACCGCCTTGAACGGAATCAGTGTCGCGACATCGAGCACCGATATCCCGTCGATCAGTGTCATCCCGGATCGCAACAGCGCATAATAGCCATCATCCAGCAATATCGCCGAGAGGCTGGCGATGTCCTGGTCGATCGGGATCGGGGTCAGCGTGCTGTTCGGCGCGAGGCTGATCGTATCGGGCCTGCGCGAGAACAGCTCCAGCATGTGCGGGAAACTTTTGTCCGCCGGTTTGATGAAGCGGTAGAACTGCTTGCCGCCGGTGCTGCGCTCGCGTTGCTCGTAACCGCCGGCTTCGACGAACGCCAGAAAGCGTGTGGCGAAAGCGGCATCCAGCACTTCGACGCAAAGCACGATATCGAGATCCTTGGTGGCCCGAAATTCGAGTCCTGCCCGTTGCATGTGGACTTCGCAGGCCGCGCCGCCGATCAGCGTATATTGATCCTCGCAGCCGGCGAATTGCGCCCGGAACCGGTCGAGGCCGATTACCATGCCATGTCCTCGAGCAGCGCTTCGGCAGCCTGATCGATGCGCTCGTCGCGGCGGTCTTCGAGACTGAGATAGAGCGACAGGCGATCGACCGCGGGGTCCTGGCTCAGCAGCGCCGGATCGTAGGACCAGCTTTCGATCTTCAGCCCATCTTCATCGACGCGGTTATGACGCGCGAACTCGAAATGCTGACTGAGGGCTTTCCAGTCCTTTGCCGCAACGGCGCGTGTTTGCCGCCGTGGATCTGACAGGTTGGTATAGTGCGCGAGAGCCGTTTCGCCGGCGATTGGGGCGATGATCGTCGTTGGCGGTCGCACAATCAGGCGTGATGTGCGCACCGGACTTTGCAGGAGGTCGCGAGCTTGATCCCACAAGCGCCTGCCCCGCCCAGCAAAGTCGATCAATCGCTCGCGACCGACATCGCGGATTTGAGCGAGTTCGAAAGTCTCCAATTCGTCGAACACGCGTCCAATGCTCATGGGACTGTAATCGAAACGGCGCGCCAGGCGGGACGCGGAAAGGCCGTCGAACGTTTGGCCGAGGATTGTCGCAAGCACCAGAACCTGCGCGGCGGGCGTGAGGCGATCGCCGACCGATTTGGACGGAACCCGAAAATTCTCGCGCAGATCGACCGCGAGATCGGGCATGAACAACTGATTGCCAGGTACGATGAAGGGTATGCGGCGAGCAATCAGGCGTCGGCGATCGTGCACGCTCAGTGCATCGGTGAGGATCGCGACAATCCCTCCGCCCAACGCAAGCCGGGCCTGCGACCAGTGCCGGGCGATGGCAGCAGGCGTTTCAAGATCTCTCGCTTGCACCGCCATGAAGATGCAGGGCGTCGCGAACACCATAGCCTGCAGGAAGCGATATCTGTCAGTGAGGAAGAAGGGCAAGCGATCGCAGTCGGCGACCGGCGTCAGACCGAAATCGACACCCAGCACCTCGTTGACGTAAGTCTCCGCCTGCGTGGCCAGCCGATGCAATTCCGGCGCGAGATCGAATGATTCTAACATCGATCTCAACACTAACATTCATTATGTTAGTGTGCAATTCAATGTTAGAGTCGGGGGCGCGGCTTGACTCGGCTTGGCTTGCTTTGCGCCCCCTACCGCCCCTCGATCGTCCCCCGCGCCGTATCCAGCCGCGCCGCATAATCGACCAGCACCTTCGCCGTCCGTCCGGCATAGACATTGGCATCGTCAAAGCGCCGCTCCTCGATCGCCTCGCGCACGCCCGGCAGCGTCTTCGCGCCATAGCCGGTGAAGCGCCCCGGCGCGTAGATCATGTGCTTGTACCAGGTCCGGCCGGGCAGGCCGCGCTCGTCGAGCAGCAACTGGTCGATGTCGCGCAGCTGCGCGTGCAGCGTGCGCAACCGCGCCGGATCGAGCGCGGCGCCCTTGTCGGCCCAGGCGCTGTCATAGGCGGTGGCGGCGGCCTTGAGCTTGTCGACCGCATTTTCCAGCGCGGCGAGTTCGATGTGCGGGGTGGCCGTTTCGGGCGCGGCGGCGGTCACGGGTTTCAGCGGGTCGCTGGTGATGCGGAAGGCATCGTCCTTCAGCAGCGCCTCGCGCTTGCCGTCTTCCGTCCGGCGGTCGTCGGCGAGCTTCTTCACCTCCTTCAGATAGGTCGCGACCGTGTCGGCGAAATCGCCGAAGCGCTGCTGCGGCGCGTCGGCGGCGGCGACGCGCAGCACGATCCGGCCGACCGTCTTCGACAGCGCCGCGCCATATTTCAGCCCGGGATCGTCGAACGTCGTCATGTGGTGGTAGCTGTCATAGGTCGAATGGTAGACGCCGTCGCTCTCGTCCTCGCCGCCATAGCCGATGTTGAGCGCGGCGATGCCGAGATGCTGGAGCATCGCCGAATAGTCCGAGCCCGATCCCAGCGCGCCGATCGGGATGTCGCCGCCCTTCTCGGCAGCGGCGAGCGCGGCCTCGTCGGGCCGGCCGGTCTTGTCATAGGCGCCGACGCGGATCGCGGCGCGCTGCCGCGCGGCGACGCTGACGCCGGTTTCGGGATCGATCACGTCGGCGGCGACCAGATTGACGAGATGCTGATAGTTGTGGCTGCCCTGGACCTGCAGCATGCCGCGGCCATTGCCGTCGGTGTTGATATAGAGCACCGCCTTCGCCCTGAGCTCGGCGGCATGATCCTCGGCCCATTCGGTCGAACCCAGCAGCATCGGCTCCTCGGCGTCCCAGCTGGCATAGACGATCGTCCGCGCCGGCCGCCAGCCCTGTTTCCACAGCGCGCCCAGCGCCTTCGCCTCCGACAGCATCGCGACATTGCCCGACAGCGGATCCGATGCGCCGAACACCCAGCCGTCATGATGATTGCCGCGCACGACCCACTCGTCGGGCAAGGTCGACCCCTTGAGCTTCGCGATCACATTATAGGCCGGCTTCAGCGTCCAGTCCGACTTGACCGCGAGATGGACCTTCACCCCGCCGTCGCCGCCGAGATGGTAGGTGATCGGCAGTCCGCCGCGGAACGGATCGGGTGCGACCGGCCCGCCCAGCTTCGCCAGCAATCTGCCCGCGTCGCCATAGGACATCGGCAGCACCGGGATCTTGAGGATCGTCGGCGCGTCCGCCCGCTTCAGCCGTTTCGCGTTCGCGGTGGCGCCGATGCCGGGGGTCAGCGGATCGCCGGGATAGGTGGTCATGTCGGCGACCGAGCCGCGCTGGACGCCGAAATCGGGCCGCGCGCCGCCCTTGGGATAGGCGTCGCCGACGCCATAGCCGTCCTGCGCGGGATCGGAATAGATAATGCAGCCGATCGCGCCATGCTCCTGCGCCAGCTTGGGCTTGAGGCCGCGCCAGCCGACGCCGTAGCGGGCGATGACGATCTTGCCCTTCACGTCGATGCCGCGCCGCGCGAGCGCCTTGTAATCGTCGGGCAGGCCGTAATTGACGTAGACGAGGTCGGCGGTGACGTCGCCATCGCCCTGGAACGCGACATAGGGCGGCAGCGCGCCGGCGGTGTTGCCCGACGTGTCGTCGCCCGGCACCGCCGGCTCCTGCCCGCCGAGCACGATCCTTTCCGGTGCGACCATCTCGACGGTCGTCGTGATCGGCGTCGGATAAAGCACCTGATAGGTCTCGATCTGCGCGTCCCAGCCCCATGCCCGGAACTTGGCCAGCGTCGATTCGGCATTGGCCTTGTCGTGCGGCGAGCCGACATGGTTGGGCGCGGACGCCATCTCCTTCATCCAGTCGAGCTGGTCCTGCGCGCTGATGCCCGCATCGAACGCGGCTTCGGTCGCCTTGCG
>Ga0268264_10005734_pt1 | contig 10527 bp, 7 predicted proteins | sample KBSSwiS32_FD_190357 | JGI IMG/M metagenome (GOLD analysis project Ga0268264, IMG submission 190357) | Switchgrass rhizosphere microbial communities from Kellogg Biological Station, Michigan, USA - KBS Switchgrass S3-2 (SPAdes) (version 2) | ecosystem: Host-associated > Plants > Roots >... | reverse complement strand
AGCAGCGGGCGCGGATAATTCGGCACATCGAGCACGAAGACATGACTGACGCGGCGCTCGGTGCGCAATCCGGTCTCCTTGTCGAGCACGGCATGCAGCAATTCGTCGGTATGCAGGCTGCCCTTCATGAGCGCCGCCACGCGGCCGGCGCGCGCTAGTTCAACCGCCGTGCTTGCCGAGGCATGACTGTGCTCGGTGGCGACGATCTCGATGCCGCCGAGGTCGAAGCCGTGCTCGGCGGCGAGCGCGCGGATCCGCGCTTCGGGGCCGACCAGGACCGGTTCGATCAACCCTTGCGTGTGCGCGTCGAGCGCCGCTTCGAGCGCCTCGGCGCTGCACGGATGCACGACCGCCATGCGCACGGCACCGGCGGCTTCGGCCGCCCGAAGCAGCCGCTCGTAGCCGCCGTGCTTCTTCGGCGCCTGGCCGGAATCCGCATCGTTGGCGGCGTTTTGCGCCGGAGTATCGGCCACTGTTGCTCCTTGAAAAAATCGGCGAGGCTCACGCCGCGCGTTCGCACCGTATCAAGAGGGTGCGCCTTCCGGGTGATCAAGATCAACTGGCGGGGCTCCATTCCGACCCGGGGTCAGCTCGTAGTGATCGAAGCGCGGCCGGCGCACGCGCCGGCCGTATTCGGTCATGTAGCCGATCCAGTTCTGCGTGTTCCGGCCATTGACGATGTACCAGCTCTTGCAGCCGCCGAAGTAGACAAGGTCGGCGCCGCGCCGCTGCAGCTCCGCATTGAACGCCTTCTGCGCGTCGGCGCGCACCTCGAGGCTGCGCAAGCCGCGGTCGCGAAGCGCCTCGATGCACCGGACCACGTAACGCTGCTGCCGCTCGAGCATGAACAGCATCGTGCCGATGCCGAGGTTGGTGTTCGGGCCGTAGAGCATGAAGAAATTCGGAAAGTCCGCGACGGTCATGCCGAGATAGGCGTCGGCGCCGGCCTTCCAGCGCTCGCGCAGCGAAGCGCCGCCGCGCCCGACAATGTCCATCGGCGCGAGAAAGTGCGCCGTCGCGAAACCGGTGCCGTAGACGATCGCATCCACCGGCCGATGCCGTCCGTCGGCGGTCACGATGCCGGTCGGCGTGATTTCGACGATCGCAGTGGTGACCAGTTCCACGTTCGGCCGCGTCAGCGTGCGAAACCAGTCGTTCGAAAACAGCAGGCGTTTGCAGCCGACCGGAAAGTCCGGTGTCAGCTGGGCGCGCAGCGCCGGATCGGCGACATTCCGGCGCAGCAGAATCTGATGGATCAGGCGCACAATGCGCTTCGACAAGCCGTGGAACAGCGAATTGCGCTGGATCACCGACGCGACGAACTCGATGTACCAGAAGATGCGCAGGCGATCGAGCGTGTGCGTCCACGGCCACGTGCGCAGCAGCCAGCGCTCGGGCCGCGTATAGACCCGGTCGGACTTGTGCAGGCACCAGGCCGGCGTGCGCTGGAATACGTGCAGGTGCCGCACTCGTTTTGCGATTTCCGGTACGTACTGGATTGCGCTCGGACCGGTACCGATACTGGCGACGACCTTGCCGGCGAGATCGACGCCGTGATCCCACTTCGCCGAGTGGAACGACGGTCCCGCGAACGTTTCCATGCCCGGCACGTCGGGCAGCGCAGGACGATGCAGCTGGCCGACCGCAGTGATCAGCACCTGCGCTTCGACGATCTCGCCGTCGCTGCATCGGATCGTCCAGACGCCGCGCGCGGCGTCGAACCGGGCGCCGGCAATCTCGCGACCGAAGCGGATGTGCCGCAACAGGTTGTACTTGCGCGCGAGCTGGCGCTGGTAGTCGAGGATTTCGCGCTGCGGGCCGAATGCCGTCGACCACGGATAGTGCGGATCGAACGAGAACGAATACAGGTGCGACGGTACGTCGCAGGCCGCGCCCGGATACGTGTTCTCGCGCCAGACGCCGCCGACGTCGCCGGCTTTCTCGAAGATCGTGAACGACTCGATGCCGGACTTCTTCAGGTAGTAGCCCATGCCGAGGCCGGCGAAACCGGCGCCGACGATGGCGATGCTGGGGGCATTCGACTCGGGCACGGCTGCGCCTGCTGTTAGTGTCGCAAACTAACAGAATTGCGCCGGCATCACACGTGTCGGGTTACGCAGCAGGCCTAGTGGAACTTCTCGCCGCACGCCAGCATCGCGATGATCGTCTGCTTGCGCCTTTCGCGGGTCTCCGGCTTCTTGGCCGTCTGCAGCCGGTAGACGATCGAGTACAGGTTCGTCTTGTTCAGCGTCTTGAAGAACGCGTGCGCCTTGCGGTTGCGCACCAGCTCGGCGAGGAAGTCCTCGGGCACGGCCGCGCTGCCGAACGCATCGTAGGCGGCCGTCCAGCGGCCGTCGGCGCGGGCTGCGTCGATTTCCTTCTGCCCGGCGTCCGTCATCTCGCCGGATTCGATCAGCCGCTGCGCGTGCGCGGTGTTCTTCTTCGACCAGCCGCTGCCGCGCCGGCGCGGCGTGAATTTCTGCAGCCAGGAGTGCGCGTCGCCGGGGCCCTTCTGCCCGTCGATCCAGCCGAAGCACAGGGCTTCGTCCAGCGCCTCCGCATAGGTAACGGTCGCGATGCCGGACGCCTTCTTGTAGATGCGTAGCAGGATGCCGTCGGACCGGGCATGGTTTCGGCGCAGCCAGGCGCGGAAATCCCGGACGGACTTGAAAGCGAGCGTTTCCATGGCCATCTATCATCGCTGCCGACGCCTGCCTGCCGCAACCAGCAGAACTACAGGCCGGAGAACTTGTGAAATCCGCTCGCGTTCGCGCTGCACCAACGCCTTCGCCCCGAACCGAAACGCCGAAGTCGAGCGGTATTCGCGCTGGCGCTTCGACTTCGCTTGCTGCGCAAGCTACGCTCAGCGCGAACGGATTGTTGATGGTCGAACCACGAGATTCGCCACTGGGCAGCAATGCCACAGGGTGGAACAAGGTCACATGCTCGGCAGCGATGCCACACGCTGGAACAATGTCACATACTGGAAGGAGTTGACCAATGATCCGGATTCGCCGTTCCGCCGAGCGCGGTTTTGTCGATGCCGGCTGGCTGAAGAGCCGGCACACGTTTTCGTTCGGCGGCTATCACGACGACCGCTTCATGGGCTTCGGCCCGCTGCGCGTGATCAACGAAGATCGCGTCGAGCCGGGCCGCGGCTTCGGCCAGCACAGTCACCAGAACATGGAAATCCTTTCATGGGTGCTCGACGGCGGTCTGCAGCACAAGGACAGCCTCGGCACCGGCGCGGTGATAGCGCCGGGCGAGATGCAGCGCATGACCGCCGGCACCGGCATCACGCATTCGGAGTTCAACGATTCCAGTGCGAAGCCCGTGCACTTCCTGCAGATCTGGATACTGCCGGCCGCGCCGGGCCTGAAGCCCGGCTACGAGCAACGCGACTTCTCCGACAAGCTCGACGGCAACCTGCAACTCGTGGCGTCCGAAGACGGCCGCGATGGATCGGTGCTGATCCATCAGGATGTCGACTTGTACGCCGCGCGCCTCAAGACCGACGCGCAGCACACGCATCAATTCAAGCCGGGGCGCATCGGCTGGGTGCAGGTCGCACGCGGCAGCGTCGAACTCGATGGCCAGGTGCTCGAGCAAGGCGACGGCGCGGCGATCGACGGGCAGGCCGAGTTGAAGATCGAAGCACTCGAGGCTGCGGAGATCCTGCTGTTCGATATGGCGGGTACGCCGAAGCGCTGACACGCGCGGCGGATCGCAGTCCGTTTTACGAACCGGGACCGGCAGCGCCGCTCCCGCCGATGCCACCCTCTCCCCAACCCCTCCCCCGTCAAGGGGGAGGGGCTAAAGACGGTCTGCATGCAGTTGTTTTCTGCGATCGTCTGCGAGGCGCACGCAGAACCGAGACGGCAGACTACCTAGAGCACTTCACGTGCACATCAGGAGCACGTAGGCGCATATCTGATCATTGCACAGGCACCATGGCAACTTACCGGACCTGCGGAGCCGCAGCGTCCTCGAGCAACGCATCGAGCGCATCGCGGCGCAGCAGGCGGCCATCGAGCAGCACCGCGTTGATGCGCTGCGTATTGCGGATGTCCTTGGTCGGATCGGCATCGAGCAGCACGAGGTCGGCGCGCATGCCGACCTCGACCGAACCGGCGGCGCCGGCAATGCCGAGGAACTCGGCCGGCGCGAACGTCGCTGCGCGCAGCGCATCGAGCGGTGTCAATCCGGCGTCGACGAGCAGCGCCATTTCCTCGTGCAGCGAAAAGCCCGGATAGACGCCCGGCATCGGTGCGTCGGTGCCGGTCAGGATCCGCACGCCGGCCTGGTGCATTGCCGCAACGATGCGCCGCGCAATGGGCCAGCGCTGCTTCGCCAACGCGGCGTCCTGCGCGCTGTAACCAGCCAGGAATTGCCGCCAGCGCGCATGCTCGTCGTCGCGAAGATAGCGCCAGCGCGAGTCTTTCTCCGGTGAGCCGCCCGCCTGCAGCGTGTCCTCGTCGGCGAGCACCAGCGTCGGCACCTGCGACTGGTTCGCGGCAACCAGCGCCTTGCTGGTGCGCCGGCACGCGCGCTCGTCGAATGCGGCGAGCGCCGGCCCTTCCTGCGCGTCGCGTTTCGCCAGCAGCTTGTCGTCGGCAAGGCCGCGGCGCTCTTCGAGCAACTGCGACTCGATCGACGAACACGACTCGTAGGCCTGCATCAGATGCTCGTTGCTGCGCTGTCCTGTCGACGCGGCATCGAGCAGCGGCATCGCGGCCGGTGCGTGGCCGGCCACCGGCAGCCAGTGTGACCGCGCCGCCTCGACGATCGCGCGAAAATTCGCCGGCGGCACCTCGGAGAACACCTTGATGAAATCCGCGCCGGCATCGGCGGCTGCGCTGACTTCGCGCGCCGCTTCCTCGGGTGATGTGCCATGCACCGCAATGCCCGCCGCGACGATGCGCGGCACGGCCCGCTCGCCGCTGTCGAGCTGCTCGCGCCAGCGCCTGACCTGCGCGATGCCTTCGGCGTCCGAGCGCATCTCGCGGACCGACGTGACTCCGTTGGCGACGTAGAGCGGAAACGTCCAGTCGTTCGGCGGCCGATGCGACGACAGGTTGAACAGGTGGATGTGCATGTCCACCAGTCCCGGAATCAGAAACTTGCCGCGGCCGTCGACGCGTTGCGCGTCGGCCGGGACCTTGCCGCTGCCCGAGTCGATCGCGACGATGCGGCCGTTGTCGATGACGACCGTGCGCGAACCGCTGGTGCGGCCCTTGCGCACGTCGATGACGGTGACATCGGCGATCGCGATCGCCTGTCTCGGCGGCAATGGCCGCGCCTGCGCGCCGGCGACGACTGCGATACCGAGCAGCAACGGCCAAGCGGCGAGGATACGGCTGCGCTTCATCGGCTCACGCGATATGGAATCCCGTCATGCTAGCGTGAGCCGTGCGTGCGCGCCAAGGTTCTGCGGAAAACGGGGCGTGGTCCAGACCTTCGATTGCGGCGTAGCTTGGCTTGTCCTGTCGAACGGCTCGGGCGCGAACGGTTCTCCAAGTTGGGCTATGCATCCAGCATGCAGCGCGCCTGCCGGGCGATGATCTCCGGCAGTGCGCAGGCACGCCGCGTCTGCGCGTCGAGGTGCACGCCGACCAGCGTGCAGGTCGCCGCCGGTTCGCTCGAGCCTTCCTTGTACATCCGGTGCGAAAAGTAGATGGCCTTTTCCCGGACTTCGAGCATCTGCGACGCGACCCTCACCGCATCGCCGGCGAACAGTTCCTGCCGGTAGTTGATGGTCTGCTCGACCGCGGCCATGCGCCGACCCGCTTCGCGCATGTACGCGGCCGTGAGGCCGAAGCGTGCCAGGAACGACCACGACGCTTCGTCGAACTTGCCGGTGTACCACATCACGTTCATGTGGCCCATGTGGTCGCAATGCCACGGATAGACCAGGCCGCGATAGGTGACGAGTTCCTCGCGCGACAGCGCTTTCGCTTCGCGGACGAACGACGCAATTGCAGCGGTATTGTGAGTCATGGCGCGCAGCCTCCTGTTTCGAAACAACCGGTGAAGATTCCGTCGAACGCTTCGATGGAATTGAAGAAGACGACCTTCGACAGATCACCCGGCGGCGGCACCAGCGCGCCGGAGGTCGGCACGGCGCCGGAGGCCTTGCCGAGATAGTTCAGCACGTCGCCGCATTGCGACGGACCGGGCCCGCAACCGGCGGGCTCGCTGCCGCCATTGATCGAGACGAGGCCGCTGCCCGGCGCTGCCGGCGTCATCGTGAACACGTCGCGGCCGGCCCCGCCGACGAGCGCAATCGAACTGGTCGGGCCGATATTTTCGCCGGCCAGGCGGACGTTGGTGCCGCCGTCGCCGCCGCGAATGAAATAGGAGACGTCGTCGGGCACGGCGAAGATCGAGATGTCGTTGGCCGCCTTGCCCGCACGCAGCGTGACGTTTTCGATGTCGGTGGCATCGTTCCAGATCACCCACGCCATGAGCTTGTGCGTGGCACGATCGGTGAAGTCCGCATAGTCCTTGCGTAGCTCGACGTCAGTCGCGATCGTGCTGCCGCTGTCGTCCAACTCGAGGCTCACGGTACCGGCCGAACTGGTCACGAACAGCGGTCCGGTGCTCGTACCGTCGTGCCGCAAGGTGAGGTCGATGAAGTCATCGCCGCCGCCGCCGTCGATGTGCGTTTCCTGGGCGAACAGGCCGTCGACGGTGAACGCATCGGTCTTCGGCCCCGCTTTGAGCTCCAGCCACGACGGATACACGCCGAACGGCGTATTGCAATGGAACGACACGTCGGCCGGCGCGAGGCCGGAGACCACACCGCTGCCCGGCTGCGCCAGCACGGAGACCTGGCGGCTGACGTTGTCGGACCAGGCGTTGAACGTCACGTACAGCGCATCGGTGCAGTTGCCGCCGTCGAACAGCAGAGGCCCCTGCAGCGCCGCCACACTGCCGGTTGCGCCGATGTATGCCGTGTTCGCGCCGCCGGAGCCCGGGCTGATCGTCAAAGGGCCGAGATGGTCGACGCCGAAGATGTTGAATGTGTCGTCGCCTTCGTTCGCAAACACATTGGTCTGACCGACGCGCGCGTGCGCATAGAACTGATCGGCGCCGGAGCCGGCGATGATCGCGAGGGTTCCGGCAAACGCGATGCAGGTCGGGCATTCCGTCGGCGGGTCCTCGAACGGATTGCTGAAACTCGTACTGGTGTAAATGTTGTGCCCGTTGAGCCGCACGAGTTGCTGGGCGCCGAACTGGTTCTTGCCGCCGATTTCGTAGAGGCTTTCGCCACTCGACGTGCGACTCCACACGAGCACGCTGTACGAATCGGCCGGGGCACCGCTGCCGACGGCCAACGCGATCGTGTCGGGAAGATGGCCGTCGGCCGGGAATGCATTCGTGCCGACGACCAGCGTCTCGCCGCCGGCCACCAGTTGGACAAACAAGGCCGTGCTGGCCGATACGTGTGTGTTGACCAGGTTGTGGTTGCCGAGATCGTCCCAGTCCAGGGCCGACAATGCGCGCGACTTGTCCAGACTCATCGCCGCGCTGTGCGCGAGGACCGGATTGCCGAACTCGTCCGGCTGCTGCCAAATGGTCAGCGTCTCGCCGACGCCATCGCAACGGGCCAGCGCGGGTCCGATGCTGTTCGGGGCGAAATAGGCCCACGACGCGGTACAGGTCGCGCCGGCGTCGGCGGCGCACAGCAGCAACATTGCTCCGAAAATCTTCAGCAGGCGTTTCATCATGCGTTCCTCGGTTACAGCGACAATGCGACGTGATCGATTTCGACCGGCGGCGAACGGCCGTAGCCATCCGGCGCGCCCCACAGTTCGAACAGGTACTCGCCCCGGCTGTGGTTCTGCGGCCCGACCGAATACGGCCGGCCGGGACCGGCCAGGCACATCAGGTTCTCGGCCGGCGTGCCGTTGTTGAATGCCTCGCGCGCCAGGAACTCGACGTACTCCTTGCTCGAGGTCTGGTAGAGCAGCTTTGCCTCGATGCTGAGAGACGACGACGTTCCGGCCGGCAGCGCGACCGTGTAGGCGACCTGATCGCGATTGACCAATTCGCCGGAACCCGGGAACGTTTCCGGATACGTGATGCCGACCGGCCGCAGGTCGAACCCGTTCGGATCGGCCGTCGTTGCCGGATGGAAGCCGAGCGGCGGGATGCGCGTGTCTTTCGCGATGCAGTCGTTCAGCACGAAGTGGAAGAACTCGACGCCGCCCGTGTCGGCGTCGCACTTGCCGGTGCCGTTGCGGTTGAAGATACCCTGCAGCGTTTCGTAGACGCGCGCGTTCGCATCGCGGGTCAGCACGCCGGTGGCCGGATCGTACGCGGCGCTCTCGAACACGCGCTTGCCGGACGTCTTGTCGGTGACGGCGATGTTGAGCCACATGCGCCGGCCCTCGCCATAACCGGTCGGCAGCTTGTGGCCGCTGAGGTTGATCACGGTTGCCTGCAGCTTGAGCGAGCCGGCTTGCGATACCGTCGCTGCCTGGAACGACACGAGGTTGAGCTTCAAGTCGGCGCTCGACTGCAGCAGCGCGGTCGCGCGCGACACGGTCTGGTCCAGCGCCGCGGAGCGCGTTGCGTCATTGGCGAAGAATTCGCCTTTCAGGATCTTCGGCACCCAGGTATTGCCGCCGGCGAACTCATGCACCGGCAGATCATCCGTGCGGTCCGGCGAGGTCGAGAAATTCGACGCTTTTGCACCGAGCACGCCGCTGTCCGGCATATGGCAGTTCTGGCAGCTGGCGATGGCGTCGTCCTTCGCCGGGAAATTCGCGCCCTGGAAACCGTCGCGGAACAGCGCATCGGTCCGTGCGTAGTAGCTCTGCTGCCATTCGGAGAACGTGCGCTCGATCGGGAACGGATGGCCGGTGTCGGTGCCGTTGCTCAACTTCAGCGTCTTGACAGCCGCAACGGTCGCCGTGCTCGGCGAGCTGACGTTGTGGCAGGTGCCGCAGAAGCTGCCGTCCTTGAATCCGAGGTCATGCACGACCGGGTGCGGCGGCGTGAAGCCGCCACCGGAATAAAAGTACGGACCGTGCCGGCACGGCTCGTTGCTGCCCGGACAGGCGACGTCGTCGATCACCGCGATGCCGTTGCCGGGCGGCTGCTCTTGTGGCTTCGTGCGATGGCAGTAGTGACAGGCGACGCCGGAAAAATCGCTGGTGTCGTCATCGGTGTGCGCGTAATTGCCGAGCAGCAGGCAACCGGCGGCGCCGAGCGTCACGTCGTTCGTTCCGCCGTGGCCGTTCTTGACGACGCGCCCTTCCGACCAGCCTTTCGTCGCGTGGCAGCGCAGGCAGAAATCGCCGACGCCGGGCACGTCGTTGTTCGCGACGTCGAGTGCGGCCCAGAACAAAGGATCGCGCGTCGCGTTCGCCATCATCGAGCCGGACCAGGTCGGGTGCGGCATGTAGGTCGACGCGAACGCCGGCGAACTGCTGTTCGGCGCATGGCAGCCCGCGCAATTCGACGGCCCGAGGATCGGAAAGCTCAGCCCGGGCTGCGTGCCGGCCGGCGTGAAATCGGTGGCCGTCGTCGCGGCGGCGAGCTGATGCGACACCGCCGTCCAGTCGGTCAATTCGGAGCTGCGAGCCGTGCCGACGCAGGCGAAGAGGAAGATCGCCGCGAACAGGAAGCGAAATGGAATGTGGAAGGGCATGGCGCGCGACTCCAAAATCTCGGGTGCGCTGTCGGATACGGACCGGCATGGCGATTCCCGCCATCGTCCCTGAAGCGACCCAGGGAGAACTTTTGGGGAAGGCCTGAACAAGCTTTTGCTCGTCATTCCAGCGCAGGCTGGGATCCAGCCTTTCCGGCCGATTGCAGAAGAACTGGATCCCAGCTTTCGCTGGGATGACGGCTCATTCAGAGGTTCCTTGGAGCAACGCGAGACCTTTCCGCCACGCCAACCGATCACCGCGCGAGGCGCTTTTCTCCTCCCCTTCGAAGGGAGGCCGGAAGGGGGATGGTGCTTGCGACGGTCACAACGGTCATGGCGGGTTTGACCGCGCCGGTGCGTATCCGGCATCGAACGGCACCCTTGAAGGAACCCCATGCTCGATTCCCTGTTCCGGCGCGTATGCCCGAAACGCCACGCAAGCACAGATCCGCCCGCCGGCGAGGAACGTCCTGCGCGCGTGCTGCGCGAAGCCGATGGCGCGCCGCTCGCGTTTCGGCCCGACCTGGTCGCCGAACTGACTCACGAACATCGCCTGCTGGAAGCCGGCTTCGAATCGCTGGCCGAGGCACATCGCAGCGGCGACGTCGAGGCCTGCATCTTCCGGCTGCGCACGTTCACGAATCTGCTGCGCGCGCATCTGCTGAAAGAGAACCTGCAGCTCTACCGTTACCTGCGTCATGCGCTTGCCGGCGATCCGGAAACGGCCGCGCGGACCGAAGCGCTGCGCAAGGACATGCAGGACATCGGCAGGACGCTGAACGCGTTCACCAACGCGTATCTCGGCGCGACATGGAACCAAGCGCGCCGGCGTGCGCTCGGCCGCGATCTGGTCGAAATCGGCCAGATCC
>Ga0268264_10005730_pt1 | contig 10529 bp, 14 predicted proteins | sample KBSSwiS32_FD_190357 | JGI IMG/M metagenome (GOLD analysis project Ga0268264, IMG submission 190357) | Switchgrass rhizosphere microbial communities from Kellogg Biological Station, Michigan, USA - KBS Switchgrass S3-2 (SPAdes) (version 2) | ecosystem: Host-associated > Plants > Roots >... | reverse complement strand
CCGCCATTTTTTCACCTGCTCCCGATCAGGATGTGAGCGTCTTGCCGACAAATCCGTCCATCCGGCTTTATCTCGAATCCAACCAGTGCATGCAACCGTTCCGAGTGAAACTAGGCCTGATCGGCCAAGGCGGCGGGCACTTCCTTCTGCTTTGTGATCTCACATTAGCCGCTACGCTCCCAGACGATCGGGAGCGAGAACCACCCATCACGGACATTCCCGCCAAAATAGATCGACCGGCAGAAAACGACCAAAGACGGCCGTTCTGACCACGGCGAGCGAACTCCGATTGCTGCCGTTCGCCGTGGCAGGGTTAAGCCGCGATAGCGGCTTCTTGCGTGATGAAGGGGGTAACGACGGCCACGGCCTGATCGACATAGCGCGCCTTTTCGCCTACCGGCGCGACGTAGTGCATCGCCTCCTTGGCATCGCGCATGGACGCGCCGCGAGCGATCATCCAGGTGGCCAGATACTGGGAGGCGAGGCAGCCCCCGGCGGTCGCTACATTGCCGTGCGCGACAAAGGGAGCGTCGATCACCGTCACGCCCGCCTCGATCACCCAAGGCTTGGTCGTCAGATCGGTGCAGGCTGGCAGATCGCCGATCAAACCCAGCTTCGCGAGAAGCAGCGTGCCGGAGCATTGCGCGGCGATCAGCTGGCGCGACGGGTCGAGCTTGATCCGAGACAGTAGGGCAGGATCGGCCACAATATCGCGGGTCTTGATCCCGCTGCCAATCAATACGGCATCGGCTTCGGCAGCAAATTCCAAGGGCTTTTGCCGCTGGACAGTAACGCCGTTCATGGACGTAACCTGCTCAGTCGGTGAGGTGATATGCGCTGCCCAGCCCTGCGCCTTCATGCGGTTGAGGATTGCTGCCGCAACGAACGAGTCCAGTTCGTTGAACCCCTCGAACGTCAGAACTGCAATCTGCATGAACGCCTCCTCTGGCGACTATTGGAGAGCCCGCATAGCCGAAGCTGAGGCGAAACGCACGTCAGCTATCAAGCCGCGAGCGCCAAAAGCTGACCGTCGCTTTTCCACCCAAAGCCGACAGTTTGCACATCCACCGCGGACGGTCCCAGGACAGGAATTCGACGCCCACAGGAGGCCAGTTGACTCTTTCGCCTCGCCATCGTGACATGTCGACATGTGCAATCTTTACAACATCAAGGCGCCCAGGCTGGAGATAAAAGCCTATTTCCACGCACAGGATGACTGGCGCAATGAGATCCCGGTTGAGAAAGACTATGTCGCGCCGGGCAAGCCGGGCCTTGTCGTCCGCGAAGCCGCTGGCCTGCGCGTGCTAAGCGCCATGTTCTGGGGGTTCCCGTTCCAAGGCAAGCTCGTGACCAATGTGCGCAACTACACTAGCCCGTTTTGGAAATCGGCGTCGATGAACCCGGAACGCCGCTGCCTGGTGCCCGTGACCGAATTTCAAGAATGGTCGGTCGAACCGATGCCCGACACCGGCAAGAAGCGGCCCTTCTGGTTCAGCTTGCCATCGCAACCGATATTCGCCTTTGCTGGAATTTGGCGCCCCACAGAGACCGATCCCGTCTTCTCGTTCCTGACCTGTGGTTATGACGGCGACCCATCAGCCCATGCCGTCGGAGCGATCCATCCCAAGGCTTGCCCTGTGATCCTCCATGAGGAGGACTATGACCGCTGGTTGCGGACGGACCTAGACGATGCGCTGACGCTGGCCGCACCATTCCCTTCGCAGTTGATGGCCGTTCTATAAGGCAACTCCCCTGGCGGGCACCAGAGAACCCGATGCCCGCCCAAGGATCAGAAGCGGTAGCCGATGCCCGCCAGCACCTGATGACGGGTCACGCTGACGCCGGTCGGGGTGCCCTGAAAGCTGAACTCACCATAATCTGAATAGCGATATTCCAGACGGCCGAACACCTTGCCGAAAGCAACTTCACCGCCTGCGCCGACACGGAAGCCATCCAGCTCGTCTGACGCTGAAACAGTGGTCGCGCCGGATGTGTAGACAGCCTTGATCCGAGCGTTGGTGTAGCCGCCCTTGACGTACAGCAGGACATTGCTGCCAGCACGGACGCCAGCGCGGGCGCCAACATAGATGTCCCGATCGGCCTTCAGGGTGAAACTGTCGCCAGCCGTAATGACGCTCGTCTCTGTGGTTTCGGTCGAGCTGTCCGCGAGCTCAGCCTCAACGCCAAAGACGAAATGGCCCAGACCGAGATCGTAACCCACGGCCCCACCGTACGCGACACCGTTTTCGCTTTCGCTGTCGGTGCCATCATCTGCACGGACGACATCCACACCAACGAGTGCGGTCGCCGTGAATCCCGTAAAGGTGGGACGCTCAAACGGAACAAGTTCCCCCTGCGCAAACGCAGGCACGGCGAAGACCATACCGCCAAGAAGAGTGGCCAGTACAATTACCTTTTTCATGCAAATACCCCCAAAGTTTTCAATCGTGTTTCTTCTTTTTGGCGATAGCCCGCCGCCCCGCTAGTTGCGTTTCATGTCGCTTATATGACGGAAGAGAGACCTGTTACGGAGGCCCTGAAATCGTTTCCAGTCGCACACCGCCATCCATTGCGCCTACGCAACGGTCGGGCATTTAGGGGGGATTGATGATGAAGAATTGCTACGTCGCTGCGGGCTTGATGGTGCTTGGGGTCTCTCAGGGCCCCGTGCTGGCCGGTGAAGCCGCAACCACAGCTGCGGCCAGGGGTATCGCTTTTATTCCTATGGCGACGCCAGGCTGCTCATTCCCGGACGGGCCGATAGCCCTTTTTTGTCCTGATTCGAGACAACCGGTCATTACGATTTCGTTTGGAGCGAATCGATTAACCATGTTCTATTCGCCCCATATAAATACAGAGGAGTAGTTGCATGTTCGGTTCTGTTTCGCGGATAGTCAAGTTCTCGGCATTGGGTCTTTCGACTCTGGCCGTGTCTGCACCAGCAAATGCAACTATCTTCAACATCGACGCAACGGACTCGGTTGGCACCGAAGTGTCGTTCACGCCGGGCTCCTATCTGATCAAATGGGTCGGCATCGCCGACGGCGGCCTTTATGATTCGGCCAATGTCAGCTTTTGCACCCCCAGTTGCAGCACCGGGTTCAGCAATGCGTTCGTTGCGCGTGACGCAGCCTTCGGCAGCAATGATTTCGAGATCAGCATCTTCACCACCCGCACGCTTTATGCGTCGGCCGCGGATTCGCTAGCTGCTTACAAGTCGGGCAACAATATTTATTCAGACTTTATCCGTTTCGTCAACGGGTCCATCTTCGACAGCGGTACCGATGGATTGATTCCGAACCCCTGGATCGTGACGCCGGATATTTCTGAAACATTCCGCCTGGTCGCGTTCGACGCGGACGGGAATCGTGCCAATAATAGCGGCGGCATCTCCCTGAGTATCGAGCGCCTCGTCGCCGTGCCCGAGCCGGCAAGCTGGGCATTGATGATCGCCGGCTTCGGCATGGTCGGCGCCGCCCTGCGCCGGTCGTCCGGGCGAACGCGCCGGTCGGTGACCTTCGCGGGGGCATAAGGCCGGTCTCGGCCAAGGCAGCGCGGGGGCCTCCCTTGCGCCGCGACCGCCAACCGTTAAGGAAGCCGGGATGTCTCGTCCCCGCTTCGCCTTCTCCATCGCCGCAACGGCCAGGCCTTCACCTGGGATGGACCGCTCGCACTTCCTCCGATTGCCCCCGCTGGCACAGCGGTTCTTAGGATACGACTATTTCGGGACGGGCAAGGGCTACTCGGCACACCAGGGCACCATCAAGCTTACCGGGCGCTTCTGAAGAAGCACAATGGCCTGCTAGCAAGCAGCACTTATGGTGCTGTCCTCGCCAATCGGACCTATCGAGTGGGCTGTTGTTGTCCCCTGATCTTTCCCATGGCTTGATCGGTGACGGTCAGCATCCGCTCCGCGAACAGGTGGCTCTGCTGAATCATCGCTTCGATATTGTCTCGTGCCAGGCTGCTCTGGATGGCAAAGACGTCTTGTGGCGAGCGGGCGCTCAACAGCCTGTTCATGCCTTCCATGTTCTTTTGCATACGGTCGCGCGTCTGACCCAGCAGCTCGCGCGATAGATCCTGGGTAGCACGGGCCAGCACAGTTCCACACTGGACGATCGCCTGGGCGTTGGTGGCGGCCTGCCGCACGGTCTGTTCGCTGCCGCTCCTGGGCATGCCGAGCACCTCCGCAAACTGGTCAAGCGAGCGCAGTGCAACGTCGGACGCCATGGCCATGCCCGACTCCACGGTATTTTGCATGGCTTCGGCATTGCTCCGCGCGATGTCGGCGGCCGCGTCCGTGGTCTGCCGCGCTGTGGCGGCAGTTTCGTCTGCAGCGGTGCGGAACGCCTGCGCCGCTTCATCAGTCGCTCGTCGAGTTGCGTCGGCTGCCCGTTCCTCCGGATTGCGGCGGCCTTCGGGGGCGCTTTCAGTCTCTTTGGATGTGTCGTTGCGCACGGCCATCATTGCGCTCTCCATAGCAAATTTTTTGGGGGGACTCGGGAGGGTACAGCGTATCGCAAAGGGCGCATTAACCCTCGTTAGCGTCAGCACCTACCTCTTCCGAAAGACGGTCAATGGTGCCCGGACCGGGACGAGCTAGCTTCACGCGTTCGACCGGATGTGGTCCCGCAAGGAAGAGCTCAAGGCGCAGTTCGAATCCAATGGCTTGCCCACGCCGGTGACCCCTTCGTTGGTCGGCGCGCAACTTGAACTGGGCGAGCCGGTTGGCTTCATGTTTCTTAACTAATGTCGGCTAGAATCTTGACTATGGCGCTAGCAGAATTTGCAAATGTCGTCCGCCTCCACAGCGGCCCGCCGCCGGCAGTCAGCCCTGGAAGCGTGGATCACATCCTGGCGACTATAAGGTCGCATCTCGGAATGGATGTTGCATTCGTCTCGCACATCGCATCGGGCCATGTCAGAATTTGCAATGCCGATGCGGTGACGAACGCGCCAATCCACGTTGGGGATAGCTTCCCGGCCGAGGATGGCTATTGCCAGCGGATCATCGATGAGCGGATTCCCTACCTCATTCCCGACACGGCCAATGTGCCCGAGGTTGCAAAACTGACCTGCACCCAGGCGATGCCCGTGGGCTCACATCTGAGCGTCCCGCTGCGGCTGAGCGATGGCAGCGTTTACGGCACCTTCTGCTGCTTCAGCTATGTACCCAATCACACGCTCAACCAGCGTGACCTCCAGATGATGCTCGCTTTCGCGGAACTGGCAGCGGCCCAAATTGAGGCGCAGATCAGAATCGAAGAGCGTGCGCGTGATGTTACTGCACGCATCTCCCGTATCATCGAGCAAGATGATCTCACGATGGCATATCAGCCGATCTACCAGTTGAATAACAATCAGGTCGTAGGGGTGGAAAGCCTCGCCCGCTTTCCCGACTCTCCTTCGGACTGGTTTGCCGAAGCCGCTGAGGCCGGATTGGGCATCGAATTGGAAATGACGGCGGTTCGATCCGCCCTTCGCGGGCTGCGATACTTGCCGCGGGATATTTACTTGGCGGTGAACGTGTCGCCCGACGCCATCCTGAGCGGGGCGGTGGAACGGACGTTGAGAGATGCAACGCCTGGGAGAATCCTGCTCGAAGTAACGGAACACGCCCACGTAAACGACTATTCCGGCCTGCTGCAGGCGCTGAAGCCACTGCGCGGCGGGGTGCGCATTGCCGTGGACGATGCAGGTGCAGGGTTTTCGGGGCTCAAGCATATCCTGGAAATCGAGCCGGACATCATCAAGCTCGATCTGACACTCACGCGCGGCATCGACCAGGATCCCGCGCGCGAAGCTCTCGCCACCGCTCTGGTCACATTCGCCAACAAGACCGGCAGCCAGATTGTCGCGGAGGGGATTGAGACCGCTGCCGAACTGGAGGTGCTGCGCCAACTCAAAGTCAGCTTCGGTCAAGGCTATTGGCTAGCCAGGCCTATGCCCCTTTCGGCCGCTGCCCAATTTCTGATGGCGCATTAGAGCACCGGCCCAGATCGAATCGAGTTCAACCCAACGCATCAAGGCACTCCTTTGGCAGCGCCGCGCAAACGGCGAATCATCCTGAGCCATAAAGCCGGAGCTTTTTCCGCGTAGCCCTCAAAGCTTCCGGCGACGTGTCCCGACCGTCCTCGCGACAAACGCGCTGCGCCTTAGCTGCCAGCTTTCAAAGCCAAGCGGCTAGACAGGCGGAGAGCGCTCTCAGCGCCGTCCTATCCCGCTGGCCGGCTGGATCACATGCCGCCTCAAAATCCTGAACGGCGCGCTCGGCGAAGCCCTGGACGCCTCGCATCCGTCTCGACCGGCGGAATGAACCTGGCGCTCGGCTTCGGATTGGAGAGCTGGAAGGCGAGGTGCGGGTCGACCGCGACGTCGAATGTTACGCCGATGCCGCCCGCGCGAATCCAGGCGACCTGCCCCGGAACGTCGCCGATCCCACGGATCGTGACGGACACCGTTTCGCCGAGCTTTGGTGTACAGGAGCATATCGCCATCAATCCACCCGCGGACAGGTTGCGGATGCGGATCTCGACCGGCTGCGGGCTGCTCTCACATCGAAGCTCGCCCTGGAGCAGTGTGCTTTGACGCGGCGATGAGCGCTTCGAGGCGCTCTCGCCCTCAGGTTTTTTTGTCATGACGGTACCTTGTATTTTTTTGACGACCGTTCCCGATCTAGCCGGCCTCTGTTATCAAAGAGCTAACCCGTAAGCGGTGAGGGTTCACGGGTATCAAAGGAAAACTGATACGTCGTAGGGGAGAAAAGGAATCTTGATCGCCCGCTTGCGCAGCGTGAAGTCGATTCCGCTGATAAAATCGGGATCAGCCGGCATGATTACGGTCGCCTCACCGTCTGCGGTCAACGCCAGATTTTGCGCCTGCGCGGGCGAAATACGCAGGCGATACTTGCCCGGCTTGACGCCCGGCATCACGTAGAAGCCGTCGCTTGAACTGCGTGTTGAGCCAATTGACTCGCCGCGATCATTCACAAACTCCACCAGCATTGCCAATGCCACGCGACTTGCCATCCTTGACGAGATAGACCGAGCCGTCGATTTCCCCGGTCATGACGAGCGGAAAATCGATCTTCTGGGCCTTGCCAGGACGAGAAAGCAGTCGCACCCTAGGGATGGCCGGTTGGAGTTGCGCATCGTCGAGAGTGCCTGGATCGAGGCCGATGTCCGTGTAATCCTTCGGCGTCAACCGATAAAGGAGGACGATACCGTCTGCGTTGGTTCGCGCCGGATGGCGGCTTCCGCCATTGATCTTGAAGCCTGCACTCTCGACCGGATCCTCGCCCGGGTCGAAGCGGCCGTTCTGATTGTCGTCGATAAATACCCGGGCAGCGACCATGCCCGACGCGGCCAGAGGCCGCCAGTCACTTACCTCAGAAAGCCTCCGCATCATCGAAATAGCCTCCCTCGCCAAAGAGGTCGGTTCCACCTGGCCGGGGTATTGAGCCTACGTTCCCGGGATCATGGGCCTACTCACAGATATCGTTGATCGCCTTCACAAACTCCAAATATGCGGCGCCAAGAACATCCATGGAGTGCAGATAATCGGGGTTTTCCGGATTGATGCTGAAGACAGGCCATTCTGCCTGGTGCAATGACACCAAGCGCCGATAACGTGAGTGCAGATTCTCGAACTCGCGCAGCATCGCTACGTCGCCGCGCTGTGAAAGAACGCGGCGTCCTGTTGCACCCAGCTCCGTTATTGTCTCCTGCAGAGTCCGCCTCAGGGCGATATGGTTGCGTTGCCAGCCTTCAGGCCGCGCCTGGACAAACCGCACGAATTCTTGGCTGATATTACCGAAAGTCTCCAATTTCTGACGAAGTGCCAATAGCTCAGACACATCTCTCTCCCACCACGCCACAATTGGATCTCGCGCCGATCCGCGCTAGATTAGTACGGTAGTGTTACGAAAATCTTGAAGGGGCCGCGATAGGATTCACCGGATTGCGGGACAACAGCACCCGAAAAAAAGGGCAGCGGATCGCTCCGCCACCCTCAAAGACCTTGAGCCTTGGGCACGCCCGCGAACCCTATGAGCGAGCACTCGGCAAAGCGCCCGGCGCCCTGCGGGTATGCGTGCGCTCTCACTCGCCTTGCGGCACCAAGCGGAAGCTGCCCAGATGGATGTGCACCGCTATGATCGGGCGACGATCCGGCGGCATTTTGAACCTGTCGGCGCCAGAACGAAGCCCGAGATCGCCCAGGCAATCGCCCGACAGATTCCCGCCTTCCATCATTGCCTGCCACCTGTTCGCAAAATCTGGATGAGTGAGCATCCCAGGCAATCGTTGTTTGATGCGGCGGCGCTTGGGATGGCCGACTCGCATCAATGTAGCGCTCGGGGTCTGGGGTGCATCTCTTCGCCTAATGTTCTCCAGACAGAACCTTTTGAACTTCAGCAATAAGTCAGGGTGGCGGATCAGCTAGCGCGCCAACCAAGGTAGACGGTCTGCGCTCGTATGGCGCTACGACTACAACAACGTCAGGCCGCACTCGTCGCTGGGGAACCGAGCACCGGCACAAGCGCGCCGGGCGTGCCTGCAAGATGGACGCGTCACGCCTGGAGCGCTTGTGCCGGCGAGCGAACATGAACATCAAACCGGCAGACTCTCGTTATGACCGCGAGACAGCGGGGATCAGGTCACTCCTGCTTAAGCGGAGTGCCTTGATTGAGTGTGCACGCAGATATTCACGAGGCCGATTGGCTTTGAACCCTCGTGGATGTCGCTCTCGAGTCGCGGGCAGTCAGGAAGACAGCGTTGCTTTTCGACCGATATGCTGCAGCGCCCGGCGTTTTCCGGTCAGCGACCTGCATCCATGCTGAGGCCGCCATCGGCCATGAGCGTGATGCCGGTGAGGAAGCGGCTATCGTCGCTCGCCAGGAACAGGGCAATCGGCGCGATATCGTCCTTTGGTGAGCCATAGCGGCCAAGCGGCGCGAGCGGCTCGGGTGCGAACCCCGAGTCGACCGCCTGCTGGAGTGCTTCGGTCAGTGCGAGCGGGCAGATGACGTTCACCGTGATGCCGTGCGGGCCCCATTCGCGGGCGGCGCAGCGGGTCAATGCGCGAACGGCCTCCTTAGACATGGCATAAGGCGTCAGACTGGCGGTGCCGTTCACGCCGGCCGCCGATCCCATATTGACGATCCTCCCGCCGCCGCGGGCGACCATGCTTGGCTGGCAAAGTTGCATGAAGCGGAGCGACGCATTGGTTCCCCCCATCTGGCGCTGCAGATGCTCGGGAGTGACGTCCACTGCCCAAGCATGGACGTCGCGGGTTTCGTGCGCGTTATTGATCAGGATGTCGACGCCGCCGAAAGCGGCCAGAACACCCTCGACCGTGCGTTCGATGTCTTCGTTGCTGGCAATGTCGCAGACAAATCCGTTTGCCGTTCCGCCGGCCTCGCGGATGGCGCCGACAACCTCATCGACATTTGCGGCAGTCCGAGAGACCACCGCCACGGCAGCTCCCTCACGTGCAAAAAGCTCGGCAATCTCGCGACCCAGGCCGCGGCCCGCGCCAGTAACGATGGCAACCTTGCCAGTCAGTCTTGCCATTTCAGTTTCTCCCTTGCGCTTTTGCCGTGTCAATCGGACGTCGAGCTGCGGCTGGCAAGCTCAAGCGGAAAAGCTCTGATAGAGCGAGGCCGATATCATATATGTGCGGCCCGCGGCAGGGTCCCTAGATTGACCGCCCGGCTATCCGTTGCAACACTGCGAGACTTGAAGATAAAGAATCGAAAGGAGAATGCATGTCGGGCCGTCTTGAAGGAAAGGTCGCGCTGATCGCCGGCTCCGCATCGGGTATGGGCTGCGCCGGCGCGGTGCAGATGGCCGAGCAGGGTGCACGGGTCGTGTTCGGCGACCTGAACGTCGCGGAGGCCGAAAGGCATGCCGAAACCTTGCACGCGCGGGGCCTCGAAGCTGCCGCCGTCGCGCTGGACATCGCCGATCCGGATCAGACGCGCGCGGCAGTCGAATTCACCGTCTCGCGCTTCGGCAGGCTGGATGTGCTGCACAACAATGCCGCGATTTTCTCCAGCGACGTCGCCGCGGACCAGACCATGCCGATCGGCGACATCGATATCGGCGTGTTCGACCGCATCATGCAGGTTAACGTCAGGGGCTTTATCCTGCTGTCGCAGGCGGCCCTGCCGCACATGGCCCGGAACGGGGGCGGTTCGATCATCAACACATCGTCGATGGTGAGCCTGGCGCCCGAGCCGCGCCTCAATATCTATTCGATTTCGAAGGCGGCAGTGAACATGCTCACCCTCTGCCTGGCGGCGAATTACGGCCATCAGGGCATCCGCTGCAACGCCGTTCTGCCCGCGCTGGTCAACACCCATGGCATGACCGGCATTTACGTTGACCTCATGGATCGTCACATGCCGGTACCTTACGCGGCGACGGCGGAAGATCTCGCCAATCTTTTCGTCTTTCTTGCTTCGGATGAGTCGCGCATGATCAATGGCCAGTTGATCCGTGTCGACGGCGGGCTCCTGTCGAAGATGC
>Ga0268264_10005729_pt1 | contig 10529 bp, 7 predicted proteins | sample KBSSwiS32_FD_190357 | JGI IMG/M metagenome (GOLD analysis project Ga0268264, IMG submission 190357) | Switchgrass rhizosphere microbial communities from Kellogg Biological Station, Michigan, USA - KBS Switchgrass S3-2 (SPAdes) (version 2) | ecosystem: Host-associated > Plants > Roots >... | reverse complement strand
TGCGGCGGGGCGTGCCACTCGATGCAGTGGGTCGCGAAGGAACACCGCGAAGGCAGCCATGGCGCGCGCACCGGCATGCGCGCCACCTGCCACGACTGCCACATCCCGCGGGAGTATCCCGAGCTGCTCTGGGTCAAGGCCGTCGCCGGCACCAAGGACGTCATCGGCGAAATCCGCGGCGTCATCGACAGCGAAGAGAAGTTCAACGCCGAGCGCAAGCGCATGGCGGCGAAGGTGTGGACGCAATACCGGGCCGACGATTCGCGCGCCTGCCGCGGCTGCCACGCGTTCTCGCGCGACGTGCTCGCGAAGCAGCAGGAGATGGCGCGCGACGTCCACGCACCGGTGCTCGAGGGCAAGGCGACCTGCATCGACTGCCACAAGGGCGTCGGGCACTCGGCGCCCTGAGCGGGCCGCGCCGCGCACCGTCGGCGCAGGCCGACGCCGGCCGCCGGAGCCGGCATCCGGAGTCGGCCGCTAGCCGGGGAAGAACGGCTTGCCGATCGACGCCGGCATGTTGACGCGGATGAACGTCGCGTTGCGCGAGATGAGGACGAGGACGAGGATCGTCGCCAGGTACGGCAGCATCGTCAGGAACTGGCTCGAGAGCTGAACGCCCTCGCCCTGCAACTGCAGCTGCAGCATCGTCACGCCGCCGAAGAGGTAAGCGCCGAGCAGGATGCGCGCCGGCCGCCAGGTCGCGAACGTCGTCAGTGCGAGCGCGATCCAGCCCTTGCCCGCGGTCATGCCCTCGACCCACAGGTGGGTGTAGACGACCGAGATGTAGGCGCCGGCGACGCCGCACATCGCGCCGCCGACGACGACTGCGGCGAGGCGGATCCGCCGCACCGGATAACCGAGCGCGTGCGCCGATTCGGGCGACTCGCCGATCGCGCGCAGCACCAGGCCGGGACGCGAGCGATAGAGGAACCAGGCGATCGCGATCGTGAGCGCGATCGCGAGGTAGACCATCGGATGCTGGCGGAACAACGCCGGGCCCACGAACGGCAGGTCGGCCACCCCGGGGATCTCGAACGCGCGGTGCTCGCCGAGCTTTTCCTGCGTGTAGCGGATGCCGACGAACGCCGAGAAGCCGGCGCCGAAGAGGCTGAGCGCCAGCCCGGTCGCGTACTGGTTGGTGTTGAGCCAGATGACGAGGGCGCCGAACGCCGCCGCCAGCGCCGCACCGGCGAGCGCGCCGGCGCCGAACGCGATCCAGTCGTTGCCGGTGTGGACGGCGGTCGCGAAGCCGGCAATCGCGGCGACCAGCATCATCCCTTCGGCACCGAGGTTGACGATGCCGGCGCGCTCGTTGATGAGGAGCCCGAGCGCGGCGAACGCGAGCACCGTGCCCGAGTTGAGGGTCGCGGCGACGAGCAGAGCGAGCTGTTCCATGCGCGCTGCAGTCCTCAGGTGCCTTCGCGCGCCGGCAGCGCCGCCGAAGCGACGACCGGGCTCGCCGTCGCGTCGTCGAGCGCAGGCGGCGGCGCCGTCGTCGAGCGCGGCGCCTGCCGGCGGATGCGGTACGCGATCAGGGTGTCGCAGGCGAGCAGCGTGAAGAGCAACAGTCCCTGGAAGACGCCGGTCAGCGATTTCGGCAGGCCGAGCCGCGACTGCGCGAGCTCGCCGCCGATATAGAACATGCTCATCAGGATCGCCGAGAAGACGATCCCGATCGGATGCAGCCGGCCGACGAACGCGACGATGATCGCGGCGAAGCCGTAGCCCGCGGGAACGTGCGGCGTCAGCTGGCCGAGCGGGCCGGCGGCCTCGAGCCCGCCAGCCAGCCCGGCCATGCCGCCCGAGAGCAGCAGCGCGCTCCACAGCGCCTTCCTCGACGAAAAGCCCGCATAGCGAGCCGCCGCCGGAGCGAGCCCGCCGACCTGGAGCTGAAAGCCGGCATAGGTGCGAAAGAGCAGCAGCCAGAACGCCGCGACCGAGAAGAGGGCGATCACCGCGCCGACGTTGACGCGGTAGCCGGCGAAGAGCTTGGGCACCTGCGTCGCCTTCAGGAAGGTGATCGTCTGCGGAAAGTTGTAGCCCTGCGGATCCTTCCAGGGGCCGTAGACGAGGTAGTTGAGCAGCTGCTCGGCGACGTAGACGAGCATCAGGCTGACGAGGATCTCGTTGGCGTTGAAGCGGTCGCGCAGGAGCGCGACGATCGCCGCCCACGCCATGCCGCCGATCATTCCGGCGACGATGACCGGGACGAAGAACCAGCCGCCGGTCGTCGCCGTCGCCTGCATCGCGACGCCGCTCGCCGCGATCGCGCCGACGATGAACTGCCCTTCGGCGCCGATGTTCCAGACGTTCGAGCGAAAGCACAGCGCCAGCCCGAGCGCGATCAGGAGCAGCGGCGTCGCCTTGACCGCGAGCTCGGTGAGCGCGTAGACGCTCTTTACCGGCTCGATGAAGAAGACGGCGAGCCCGCGCAGCGGGTCCTTGCCGAGCAGCACGAACAGCACGGTGCCGATGACGACGGTGATCGCGAGCGCGATCAGCGGCGACGCGACCGACATCGCGCGCGAAGGCTCGGCGCGCGCCTCAAGCTTCAGCATGGCCCGGCTCCGCCGCCCACAGGCCGCTCATCCACTCGCCGATGCGCTCGACCGTCGCTTCGCGCGTCGCGACGCTCGGCGAGACGCGGCCGCGCGCGATCACCAGCAGCCGATCGCAGATCTCGAACAGCTCGTCGAGCTCCTCGCTGACGACGAGCACCGCGCAGCCGGCGTCGCGCAGCGCGAGCAACTCGCCCCTGATCTGCGCCGCGGCGCCGACGTCGACGCCCCAGGTCGGCTGCGAGACGACGAGCAGCTTCGGCTGGGCGTCGATCTCGCGGCCGACGATGAACTTCTGCAGGTTGCCGCCCGAGAGGCTCTTCGCCGCCGAGCCCGGGCCGCCGGCCTTGACGTTGAAGCGCTTGATCAGGGAAGCCGCGAGCGCCTCGATGTCGCCGATCCGCAGCCAGCCGCCCGGGCCGACCGCACGCGTGCGCGTGAGCAGCGTGTTCTGCGCCAGCGACAGCGTCGGCACGGCACCGCGGCCGAGCCGCTCCTCGGGGACGAAGTGCAGCCCGTCGCGGCGGCGCCGGCGCGGCGACGCGCGCGCGATGTCGTGCTCGAACAGGCGGATCGATCCCGGCGACGCACGCCGGTCCTCGCCCGAGATCGCCGCCATCAGCTCCTGCTGGCCGTTGCCCGACACGCCGGCGATGCCGACGACCTCGCCGGCGCGGACGTCGAACGAGATGCCTTCGAGCCCGGTGCCGAACGGATCCTCCTTGGCGAGCGTCAGGTTGCGCACGGCGAGGACGACCGGCCCCGGACGAGACTCGCGGTGCTGCAGCTGCGGCGGCTCGGCGCCGATCATCAGGCGCGACAGGCTCGCATTCGTCTCCCGGGTGGGGTCGACCTCGCCGGTGACGCGGCCGGCGCGCAGCACCGTGCAGTGGTGGCAGAGGGCGCGGATCTCGTCGAGCTTGTGCGAGATGTAGAGCACCGCGCAACCCTCGTTGGCGAGCTGGCGCAGCGTGACGAAGAGCTTCTGCACCGCCTGCGGTGTCAGCACCGACGTCGGCTCGTCGAGGATCAGCAGGCGCGGCTTGGTGAGCAGCGCACGGACGATCTCGACGCGCTGGCGCTCGCCGACCGACAGCGTGTGCACCGGCCGCAGCGGATCGACGTCGAGGCCGTACTCGCCGGCGACGGTGCGGATCCGCGCCGTCACCTCGGCGAGCGAGAACGACCTGTCGAGACCGAGCCAGACGTTCTCGGCCGCGGTCAGCGTGTCGAACAGGCTGAAGTGCTGGTAGACCATGCTGATGCCGAGCGCACGCGCCGCGGCGGGCGTTGCGACCTCGACGCGCCGACCGTCCCAGCGGATCTCGCCGGCGTCGGGGCGAACCGCGCCGTAGATGATCTTCATCAGCGTCGACTTGCCGGCGCCGTTCTCGCCGAGGACGGCGTGGATGTGGCCGGCGGCGACGCGCAGCGACACGCGGTCGTTCGCCTTGACGGCGGGATACGACTTGCTGATCTCGACGAGCTCGAGGCGAAACGGCGTGGTCATCTGAGCGAGGCGAGGATCTCAGGATCGGCAGCGCGGCGGTAGCGCGGTTTCCCGGCGACGTACGCGGCGACCAGATTGCGATCGTCGGCGAGCGTCATCCAGGCGAAGAGCCGCTCATGCAGGCTGCGCGCCACCGCGGCGCGGCGCGTCGCGACGCTGCCGGCGGCGGCGTCCCAGACGCAGACGTCGGCGAACCGCCCGGCCTCGAGGCTGCCGATCTCGTCGGCGAGGCCGAGCGCCACCGCGGCGCCGCGGGTCGCCGCGTGCAGCGCCTGCCATGCGGTCAGGCGCTCGCCGGCGAGCGCCTGCACCTTGTAGGCGTCGGCCATCGTGCGCAGCATCGACAGGCTGGTGCCGCCGCCGACGTCGCTCGCCAGGCTGACGCGCACGCCCGCGTCGTGCGCCGCACGCCACGCGAACACCCCGCTGCCGAGGAACAGGTTCGACGAAGGCGAGTGCGCGATCTGCGCGCCGGCGGCGGCGAGCGCGGTGCGGTCGGCGTCGTCGAGCCAGATGCCGTGCGCGAACACGCTCCTCGCGTGCAGCAGCCCGGCGGCGGCGTAGACGTCGAGGTAGCTGCGCGCCTCCGGGAAGAGCGCGCGCACCCACTCGACCTCGGCGCGGTTCTCGGCGAGGTGGGTCTGCATGTAGAGCGTCGGATCGGCGCGGCAGAGCCGGCCGGCGAGCGCGAGCTGCTCGCGCGAGCTCGTCGGCGCGAAGCGCACCGTGACCGCGTAGGCGAGGCGGCCGCGGCCGTGCCAGCGCGCGATCAGCTCCTCCATGTCGCGCTCGGCGCTGACGACGTCGTCGACGAGGTCGGCGGGCGCGTTGCGGTCCATCAGCACCTTGCCGGCGACGAGCCGCATGCCGCGCGCCTCCGCGGCGGCGAAGATGGCGTCCACCGAGCCGGCGTGGACGGTCGGGAAGACGACCGCCGACGTCGTCCCGTGCGCGAGCAGCGCGTCGACGAAGTGCGCTGCCGCGCTGTCGGCGTGGTCGTGGTCGGCGTGACGCGCCTCGGCGGGAAACGTGTGCGTCGTCAGCCAGTCGAGCAGCGCGGTGCCGTAGCTCGCGATGACGTCGATCTGCGCGCTGTGGACGTGGCTGTCGACGAATCCGGGCAGGACGAGGCAGCCGGAATGGTCGTGGCGGGCCCAGCCCTCGCCGGGCGCGTCGCTCTCGACCGCGACGATGCGGCCGCCGTCGACGAGCAGCCAGTGGTCGGGCCGAAAGCGCACGGCAGCCGTTTCGGTCGCGCCCCAGCCGGGCTCGGCGACGAAGTCGAGCAGATCGCCGCGGATCGCGATGCGGCCGGCGCCCGCGGCGGCAGCCGCGACGGCAGGGGCAGAAGGTGGCGGGGCCATGCGAGATGCGTGTATACCATCGCCACCATGGCGAGCCGCCCGATCCGTTTCTTCCATCGCGGCGCGCTCGTCGCGGTCGAGCCGGCCGCGACGACGCGCACCGTGCTCGACTGGCTGCGCGAGGAAGCGCGCTGCACCGGCACGAAGGAAGGCTGCAACGAGGGCGACTGCGGCGCATGCACGGTCGTCGTCGCCGAGCTCGCGCCCGCCGGCTGCGCCGCCGAGGACGTCGTCGGCGGGCTCAGGCTGCGCACCGCGAACGCGTGCCTGCAGTTCCTGCCGACGCTCGACGGCAAGGCGCTCTTCACCGTCGAGGACCTGCGCGCCGCGGACGGCGCGCTGCATCCGGTGCAGCAGGCGATGGTCGATTGCCACGCGTCGCAGTGCGGCTTCTGCACGCCCGGGTTCGTGATGTCGCTCTGGGCGACGTACCAGCACCACGTCGCGCTCGGGCGAACGCCGACGCGGCGCCGGCTCGCCGACGAACTGTCTGGCAATCTCTGCCGCTGCACCGGCTACCGGCCGATCGTCGACGCCGGCGAGCGCATGTTCGAGCTGCCGGCGGCGGCGCTCGATGCGCCGGCGGTCGTCGCGGCGCTCGAGACGCTGCGCGCCGACCCGCCGCTCGCCTGCGTCGATCGCGCCGGCGCGACGTTCCTCGCGCCGCGCACGCTCGCCGACTTCGCCGCCGCGCGCGCCGCGCACCCCGACGCCCGCATCCTCGCCGGCGCGACCGACATCGGCCTGTGGGTCAACAAGATGTTCCGGCCGCTGCCGCTGCTGCTCTTCGTCGGCGAGGTCGACGAGCTGAAGCGGATCGAAGAGCGCGACGGCATGCTCGCGATCGGCGCCGCCGCCTCGCTCGACGACGCCTGGCGTGCGCTGGTCGCGCGCTGGCCGACGCTGACGGACGTCTGGCTTCGCTTTGCCGGCGTGCCGCTGCGCCACACCGGGACGATGGGCGGCAACGTCGCCAACGGCTCGCCCATCGGCGACTCGGCGCCGGTGCTGATGGCGCTCGACGCACGGCTCGTGCTGCGCCGCGGCGACGCCATCCGCCGCGTCGCCCTCGCCGATTTCTACACCGGCTACATGACCAACGTGCTCGCGCCCGGCGAGTTCGTGCAGGCGATCGAGGTGCCGCCCGCGCCGCGGCGCTGCGACGTCCGCGCCTACAAGATCTCGAAGCGCTTCGACTGCGACATCTCGGCGCTCTGCGCCGGCCTCGCGATCGAGCGCGACGACGACGACGTCGTCGTCGCCGCCCGGCTCGCGTTCGGCGGCATGGCGGCGACCGTCGCGCGGGCGCAGCATGCCGAGGCGGCGCTCGTCGGCGCGCGCTGGGACGAGCCTGCGCTCTGCGCCGCCCAGCAGGCGCTCGCGCGCGACTTCACGCCGCTCACCGACCTGCGCGCGAGCGCGGCGTACCGGACGCAGGTCGCGCAGAACCTGCTGCGCCGCTTCTGGCTCGAGACGCGGAGCGGCGCGCCGCTCGCCGCGGCGGCGACGAGCGTGTGGGCGGCCGCCGATGCGGTCGGAGCGACGCCTTGAACCGCGCGCTCGATCCGCGCTGGCTGCGGCCTGCAGCGGACGCGAAGGCCCGGGGCGCGGCGCGCGTCGGCGTCGCGCTGCCGCACGAGTCGGCGCACCTGCACGTCGCCGGTGCGGCGCCGTACGTCGACGACCTGCCCGAGCTCGCCGGCACGCTGCATGCGGCGCTCGGCCTTTCGCCCGTCGCGCACGGCCGTCTGGTCGCGTTCGACCGCGCGCGCATCGCCGCGCTGCCCGGCGTCGTCGGCGTCGTGGCGGCCGCCGACATCCCCGGCAGCAACGACTGCGGGCCGGTGATCCACGACGATCCGATCCTCGCCGACGGCGTCGTCCACTACGTCGGCCAGCCGGTCTTCGCGGTGATCGCCGAGACGCGCGACCTGGCGCGGCGCGCGGCCGCTCTCGCCAGGGACGTGCTGACGATCGAGCCGCTCGCGCCGATCCTGACGCCGGCCGAGGCGCACGCCGCCGGCAGCTACGTGTTGCCGCCGATGCACCTCGTCCGCGGCGACGCGCGCGCCGCGATCGCCGCCGCGCCGCATCGCCTCGTCGAGACGTTCGACGTCGCCGGCCAGGAGCAGTTCTATCTCGAGGGCCAGGTCTCGTACGCGGTGCCGCGCGAAGACGGTGCCGTCTTCGTCCACTGCTCGACGCAGCACCCGAGCGAGATGCAGCACCTGATCGCCAAGTGCCTCGACGTCGCGTCGCACCGCGTCCAGGTCGAATGCCGACGGATGGGCGGCGGCTTTGGCGGCAAGGAGTCGCAGTCGGCGCTGTTCGCGTGCGTCGCCGCGGTCGGCGCGGCTCGGCTCGGCCGCCCGGTCAAGCTGCGCCTCGACCGCGACGACGACTTCCTCGCCACCGGCCGCCGCCACTGCTTCCACCACGACCTCGAGATCGGCTACGACGACGACGGCCGGATCGTCGGTGCCGAGGTGACGATGGTCTCGCGCGCCGGTTTCTCGGCCGACCTCTCGGGCCCGGTGATGACGCGCGCGATCTGCCACTTCGACAACGCGTACTGGCTGCCGCACGTCGCGATCCATGGCTTCTCGGCGCGCACCAACACGCAGAGCAACACCGCCTTCCGCGGCTTCGGCGGCCCGCAGGGCGCGATCGCGATCGAGCATGCGATCGACTCGATCGCGCGCCGGCTCGGCAAGGATCCGCTCGACGTCCGCCGCGCGAACTTCTACGGCCGCAGCCCGAAGGACGGCGACGCCGGCGAGCGCAACGTCACGCCGTACGGCCAGGTCGTCGCCGACAACATCGTCGAGCCGCTCGTCGTCGAGCTCGAAAGGACGAGCGCCTACCGCGCCCGCCGCGCTGCGATCGCCGCCTTCAATGCGACGAGCGAGGTGCTGAAGCGCGGCATCGCGCTCACTCCCGTCAAGTTCGGCATCTCGTTCAACCTCGTCCACCTCAACCAGGCGGGCGCGCTGGTCCATGTCTACGGCGACGGCTCCGTCCTCGTCAACCACGGCGGCACCGAGATGGGCCAGGGCCTGCACACCAAGGTCGCGCAGGTCGTCGCGCACACGCTCGGCGTCGACTTCGACGCGGTCCGCGTCAGCGCGACCGACACCCAGAAGGTCGCCAACACGTCGGCGACCGCGGCCTCGACCGGCAGCGACCTCAACGGCAAGGCTGCCGAGGACGCGGCGCTGCAGATCCGCGCCCGCCTCGTCGCGTTCGCGTGCGAGCGCTGGGGCGTCGCCGCCGACGAGGTGCGCTTCGCGGCCGGCCGCGTCACGATCGGCAGCGCGATCGCGCTGAGCTTTCGCGAGCTCGTCGTCGAGGCGTACATGGCGCGCGTGCAGCTCTGGTCGGACGGCTTCTATGCGACGCCGGGGCTGTCGTGGAACCGCGACACGATGCAGGGCAACCCCTTCTACTACTTCGCCTACGGCGCCGCGGTGAGCGAGGTCGTCGTCGACACGCTGACCGGCGAATGGCGGCTCCTCGCCGCGCACGTGCTGCACGACGCCGGCCGCACGCTCAACGCGGCGATCGACATCGGCCAGATCGAAGGCGGCTTCATCCAGGGCATGGGCTGGCTGACGACCGAGGAGCTCGTCTGGCATCCGGCCGACGGCAGCGCGAAGGCGGGGCTGCTCCTGACCCACGCGCCGAGCACGTACAAGATCCCGACCGCGAACGACTGCCCGCCGGTGTTCGACGTGCGGCTGTGGCAGGACGGCGTCGCCGACGACAACGTCGCCGAGACGATCCACCGCAGCAAGGCGACCGGCGAGCCGCCGCTGCTGCTGCCGTTCTCGGTGTTCTTCGCGATCCGCGATGCCGTCTCGGCGGCCGGCGGGCACCGCGTCGATCCGCCGCTCGCCGCGCCGGCGACTCCCGAGGCGATCCTGCGTGCGATCGACGCGGTGCGCGCGTCGAAGGCGGCGCCATGAACGCGCGCGCGCTGCGCGCCGCCGCGGCGACGTGGCTCGCCGAGGGGCGCGCTGCGGTCGTCGTCGAAGTCGCCGGCGCGCGCGGCTCGGTGCCGCGCGGCGTCGGCACCCGGATGCTTGTCGCCGCCGACGCGACGCTCGGCACCATCGGCGGCGGCCACCTCGAGCTCGCGGCGACGACCGCGGCGCGCGCCGCGCTGGCGCCCGGCGGCGTCGTGCCGGGCGAGCGCTCGTTCGCGCTCGGGCCGTCGCTCGGCCAGTGCTGCGGCGGCGCGGTGACGATCGCGTTCGCGCCGCTCGACGCCAGCGCGATCGCGCGCTGGCCGCTGCCCGCGCCGCTCTTTCACCTGCAGCTGCACGGTGCCGGCCACGTCGGCCGCGCCATCGCGACGCTGCTCGCGACGATCGACTGCGACGTCGACTGGTACGACGAGCGCGACGACGGCTTCCCGGCCACGACCGCGCTCGGCTCGCCGTGGCCGCCGCACATCCGCGCGACGTCCGCCGACACCGTCGAGCGCGAGGTCGCGAACGCGCCGCCTCGATCGTTCTATCTCGTCCTCACCCACGAGCACGCGCTCGACCTGCGCATCGTCGAGGCGGTGCTGCGGCGCGGCGACTTCGCGTATTGCGGCCTGATCGGCTCGAAGACGAAGCGCGCGAGCTTCGCGCGCCGACTCGCCGCTCGCGGCGTCGCGGCCGACGCGATCGCACGGCTGACGTGCCCGATCGGCATCGCAGGCATCGGCGGCGAGTCGCCCGAGGTGATCGCCGCTGCGGTCGTCGCGCAACTGCTCACCCGCGCCGAGCACGACGACGCTCGCATGGTCGCCGCCGCCGAGCGCGACGTCGCTCGCCGATGACGAAGCTGATCGGCGGCGTCGCCTTCGTCGGGTTTTGCCTGTCGTTCCCGGTGCACATCGCCGCGCTGCTCGGCCACGACGTCTTCAGCCGCCATCCCGAGGCGCTGGTCCTTCACGTCGGCATCTTTCTCGTCGTGGTGCCGCTGGTCTTCGTCGAGCGGCGGCGGCGGACGCGCCTGGAGACGACGCTGCGCGAGCGAGCGCCGCGCGCGGTCGTCGTGATCGCTGCCGCGCTCGTGGTCTACGCGATCGTCAACTTCGCCATCTTC
>Ga0268264_10005725_pt1 | contig 10534 bp, 8 predicted proteins | sample KBSSwiS32_FD_190357 | JGI IMG/M metagenome (GOLD analysis project Ga0268264, IMG submission 190357) | Switchgrass rhizosphere microbial communities from Kellogg Biological Station, Michigan, USA - KBS Switchgrass S3-2 (SPAdes) (version 2) | ecosystem: Host-associated > Plants > Roots >... | reverse complement strand
GTTGCGGTCCTGGAGGAGCTTCTGCGACTCGCCGGTGACCACGTCCTGGATGAACAGGTCGTAGCTGCCGTCCTGGTCGGAGACGTAGAGGACGCTCTTGCCGTCCGGCGACCAGCCCGAGGGCCGCTCGTTGCGGTCGGACAGGGTGAGGCGGCGGGGCGTGCCCGAGGCGCGTCCGCCGGCGTCCAGGTCCAGGAGGTAGACGTCCGTCTGCTGCTCGAAGCGGGCGTAGGTGACGTCGCCCTTGGCCACGCTCAGCATCCCCGGCGTGGAGCCGATCCAGGAGTTGAGCATCCGCGCGTGGGTGCGGGGCAGGCCGGTGGTGGGGTCCAGGACGACGGACCAGAGCGTGAAGCCGGGCTCGGCGGGCGGCCGCTCCGCCAGCGCGAAGAGGATGCGGCCGTCCGGCGCCCACGTCACCGCGCCGCTGTCCCCGGTGTGGACCAGCCCCGCCTTCTCCAGCAGCGCCTGGGTCTGGCCGGTGGTGACGTTCACCGTCTCCAGGTACACGCGCGTCCCGTCGTCCTCGCGGACCTCGTGGACGAAGAGGAGGCGCCGGCCGTCCGGCGACCAGTGCACCTCGGAGAGCTCCTCCTCCGGGACCTTGGGCACCAGCACCCGCGGGTGGTCGAGCGAGAGCGGGGCGATCTGCAGGCCCTTGGGGCCGACGAAGGCGACCAGCGAGCCGTCGGGGGAGATCTGGGGCTTGCCCAGCTTGGCGCGGGCCAGCTCGCGCACCTTGCCGTCGAGGGTGGCGGCGAGCAACTCGCTCTCCTCGTCGCCCGCCTTGCGCGCGGTGAGCAGCACCTCCTTGCCGCTGGGCATCCAGGTGACGGACAGCGGCGGGGGCGCCCCGTCCGGCAGCTTGAGCGGGCGGGTGGACTCCGGGTCCAGCGTGCGCAGGTGGGCGCCCTTCATGTCCACGAAGGCGAGCACCGCGCCGTCGGGGGAGAGGGCGGCGTCGAGGATGGGGTCTTCGGGAGTGTTGAAGGTGAGGCGGTGCTCGGCGGGCTTGCGCGCCTGCTTGCGGAGGTTCTCCTCGGCGGCCAGGCGGCGGTCGCGGGCCACGATGTACCGGTGGATGTACGTGGCGGCGATGGTGACGCCGATGAGGAACACCGCCAGGCCGGCCAGCGCCCAGAAGAACTTCTGGCGGGTGGAGGTGTGGACGTTGAAGGGGACGGGCGGGAGGTCCATCCCGGTGGTGATGGGGACGGTGCGCAGCGCCTCCAGCACCGCGGCGCCGTTGGGGTAGCGGTCGCGCGGGTTGGGCTCGATGCACTTGAGGATGACCTGCTCCAGCGGCATCACCAGGCCGTGGTCCACGTCCTTGCCGGGCCCCTCCAGGACGTAGAGCAGGTGGGCGCGCGGGTCGCCGTGGCGCGCGGGGGGCGACCCGGTGAGCATCTCGAACAGCATCACCCCGAAGGAGTAGATGTCCGCGCGGGCGTCCAGCTTGGGCTCGCCCTTCTCCTGTTCGGGCGACATGTACGCCGGCGTGCCCAGCACCACGCCGTCGCGGGTGGGGGAGGCGGTCTCTTCCGGGGAGGGAGAGGGCGAGGCGCGCGGCGGCGGCGCGGGCTCCTGGGCCGACGACATGAGCTTAGCGAGGCCGAAGTCGAGGATCTTCACCCGCCGGTCGGGGGTGATCATCACGTTGTCGGGCTTGAGGTCGCGGTGGACGATGCCGGCCTCGTGCGCGCGGGCGAGCCCTTCGGCGACCTGGCGGGCGTAGTGGACGGCTTCGCCGATGAGGAGGGGGCGGCCCTTGGCGTAGGAGCGGAGGGACTTGCCGGCCACGTACTCCATGGCGATGAAGGAGACGCCCTGGGCCTCGCCCAGCTCGTAGATGGACGCGATGTGCGGGTGGTTCACCGCGGCGGCGTTCTGGGCCTCGCGCCAGAGGCGGGCGTTGCGCTCGCGGTCGCCGGCGTGGCGCGGGGGGAGGACCTTGAGCGCCACGGTGCGCTTCAGGCGTTCGTCGATGGCGCGGTAGATGACGCCCATCCCGCCCTCGCCGATCCGCTCCAGCACCTGGAAGTGGGCCAGCTGCTTGCCGGAGAGGTCCTCCTGGGCGGTCTTCGCCGCCCGCTCGGTGACGACCTTGGGGTCGACGCTGGGCGCCTGGGCGATCTTCTTGAGGAGGTCGGAGAACGCCGGGTCGTCGGCGGGGAAGACCTCCGTCGGCCCGTTCTGGTCCAGCGGGGGGTGATCGCTCTCCCCTGGCCTCTTCTTCGCCAAAGCCCTACGAGTCTCGCCCCAAAGGTCGGGGCGCCTCAAGCGGCCGTTGTGGCCGACCTCGGGTATGCGCGAGAGCCCCTCGCATCTGCGCGATGCACCACGCATAGCAGCTGTTCCGGTCGCGACCGTCAGGAGGGTGCGCGCTCCGGAGCGTGGCAATGGTCTGCGGGGCGAGGAGTAACTTCCGCACCTCGGGTCTGAGGTCGTCGATGTGCCGGGACAATCCCCCGAGGCTGCTCATCGCAGATCCGGCCCGATTCGAGTCATGGTGCGTGAAGGCGATCAATGCTTGGCATTGCTCGAGCCTCAGGGTTCCGCCGAGATGCTGCATCGAATAGATGGCGTTGGAGGCGATCGCTTCGTCCGCATCCCTCGACATCCTCCAGATGGGAGCTTCGAAGTGCGGCGCGTCCTCGGGACGATTGTTCAGATACACATGGAGCGCCCATCCAAGGGCCCGTCGCCATTTTTCGGAACGCTGGTGGGATCGCCAATGCCGGAAGAAGAGTCTTCGGAAGGCCGACCTTGGCAGACATGCAAACGCTGGGGACTGGATGATTCGATGATCCCTGGTCGCGTTGAGCAGGCGAGTGACCAGTTGATGGTCAATCTCGTAGCGTCCTTCACGAACCCCCTTGTAGCCGAGCAGAGCGTTGTAGCCCTCGTTCTGGAGCAGGACTGCGGTGATGGCGAGATTCAGTTGTCGGCGCGGAAGCTGCGCTGCCGTCATGCTCAAGAGCTGATCGGCGACAGTGGCGGTCGTCTTCATTGGAACCACGTGACGGTCTTCTCCTTCGAACAGGTGAAGCCGTCGTACCCGAAATATCTGCAGTCGGTCTGGCAGGTGGCACGGGTGTCCATCCGAGCAACAGGAGCACCCCCAAGATTCCGCGCATTGCCGGTCTCGCCTACGACGGCAGCGGGTGCAGCTCGGTGATGCGCGCGGGCGGGGGCAGCGCGTCCTCCTCCTCGTCCGGCCGCAGGTACCGCATCACCATCTCCGCGGTCTCGTCCACCAGCTCCTCCACGGAGATGTGCTCCGGGCGGTCGGTGGCGATGGCGTGGGTGACCGCCGCCCCGGTGGTGACCAGGAGGAACACCGCCGCGTCCAGATTCGCCGGCCGGATCTGCGCCTGCCGCATCTGCAGGTACCCCCGCAGCAGCTGCTCGAAGTGCTGGTCCATCTGGGCGACCTTGCACAGCCTCCCCACCCGCGGCACCTGCTCCATCAGCACCTTCTGCAGCTTCGGCTCCAGCGTCTTGGCGTCCACCAGCGCCGCGAGCAGCCCCCGCACCGCCACCGGCACCGGCGCGTCCGCCAGCTCCATCATCTTCGTCTCCAGCAGCGCCGCCAGCCTCTGCATGTGGCGCTCGATCAGCGCCGCCACCAGCGCCTCCTTCGACGGGTAGTACTGGTAGAGCGACCCGATGCTCACCCCCGCCACCTCCGCCACCCTGTTCGTCGACGTCCGGTCATACCCGTCCCGCACCAGAACCTGAGCAGTCGCCGCCAGGATGGCGTCCACCGTGGCGCGCGAGCGCGCCTGTCTCGGCGCTTTTCTTGGGGTCGTCCTCGGTCGCGCGCGCATCGCCAGCCCCTTCCTCAAATGCGAGTAGAGAATGTGAGCGAAAGCTCATAGATATCATGCCGGACGCCAGCCCGAGGTGCAACCCATGACCGCCACCGCCGTCGCCGCCCCCCATGACCTCGCCACCGCCAAGGAGGCCCCCGGGCCCAAGGGGTGGCCGGTGGTGGGGCTCGCGGGGGAGTTCCAGGCCAACCCGCTGGCCCTGCTCAGCCGCTCCGTCAACCAGTACGGGGACGTGGTGCACCTGAAGCTGGTGCGCAACGCGTACATCGTGAACCACCCGGACGGTGTGCGCCGCGTCCTCCACGACCACCACCTCAACTACAAGAAGAACTTCGTCTACGACCGGCTGAAGTCCATGCTGGGCGAAGGCCTGCTCACCTCCCAGGGCGAGCCGTGGAAGCGGCAGCGGAAGCTGGCCCAGCCCGCCTTCCACCGCCAGCGCATCAAGGGCTTCGCCGACCTGATGGCCACCCAGACCGCCCGGATGCTGGAGCGGTGGAAGGGGCTGGCCGCCTCCCGCCAGACCTTCGACGTGCACCACGAGATGATGCGGCTGACCTTCTCCATCATCGGCGAGGCGCTCTTCTCGCTGAACCTGGAAGGCGACGCCGCCGACGTGGGCAACGCGCTCCACGACGCGCTGGGGATCTCCCAGCGCCGCTTCACCGCCTTCTTCATCCCGCCCAAGGTGCTCCCCACCCCCGACAACCGCCGCTTCGCCGCCGCGATGAAGGTGCTGGACAAGGTGGTCGAGGAGATCATCCAGCGCCGCCGCGCCTCGGCCGACGCGGGGAGCGACCTGCTGGGCATGCTGATGGCGGCGCGCGACGAGGAGACCGGCGAGGCGATGGACAACCGCCAGCTCCGCGACGAGGTGATGACCATGATGCTGGCGGGCCACGAGACCACCGCCAACGCGCTGTCCTGGGTCTTCTACCTGCTCTCCAAGAACCCCGCGGTCGCCCGGCGCGTGCAGCAGGAGGCGCGCGAGGTGCTGGGCCGGCGGGCGCCGGCGATGGAGGACCTCCCCAACCTCCGCTACACCCAGCAGGTCATCGAGGAGTCGATGCGGCTGTACCCGCCGGCGTGGATCATTGGCCGCGAGGCGGTGGAGGACGACGTCGTCCAGGGATTCCGCATCCCCAAGGGGTCCAGCGTCCTGCTCGTCCCCTTCACCACCCACCGGCACCGCGACTTCTGGGAGCACCCGGAGGGCTTCGACCCGGACCGCTTCGCGCCGGAGGCGTCCCAGCAGCGGCACCGCTACGCCTACTTCCCCTTCGCCGCCGGCCCGCGGATGTGCATCGGCGACGCGTTCGCCAAGATGGAGATGCCCATCATCCTGGCCATGGTGGCGCAGCGGTACGCGCTCCACCTGGAGCCGGGCTTCGTGCCGGAGCTGGACCCGGTGGTCACCCTGCGGCCGGGCAACGGCATCCAGGTCACCGCCAAAGAGCTGGTGGCGTAGCCGCCCCGGCTTCGGCAACATCTCGCTCCTGTGACGGACCAGGCGGAGGACATCCAGGCGGCGGAGCGGGAGTTGCCCATCCGGGAGCCCCACCGCCGGGGCGACTTCAACGGCTCGGCCACCGCCGCCCTCGAGGTCTACGGCCCCGAGGTGCTGGGCTTCCTCATCGCCATCCTCAAGGACGAGGCGGTGGGGTCCGACGTCTTCTCCCAGTTCTGCGAGGACGTGTGGACCGGCCTGCCCAGCTTCCGGTGGGAGTGCACCTTCCGGACGTGGGCCTACACGCTGGCCCGGAACGCCGCCCGCCGCCACCTGCGCTCGCCGCACCTCAAGCGCAACACGCAGCTCTCCCGCGACGCGCTGGCGGAGGTGGCGGACAAGGTCCGCACGTCGACCATCTCGTACCTGCGCAGCGAGGTGAAGCAGGGGGTGCAGCGCCTCCGCGAGTCGCTGGACGAGGAGGACCAGGCGCTGCTCATCCTCCGCGTGGACCGCAACCTCCCCTGGAACGACGTGGCGCGCATCATGCTGGACGAGGGCGAAGGCGAAGGCGCCTCCGATGCGGCCTCCCCCGCCGCCATCGCGCGCAAGGCCGCCGCGCTGCGGAAGCGGTTCGAACGGGTGAAGGACCACCTCCGGGAGCTCGCCAAGCAACAGGGCCTGCTCCAGGAGGGGTGAGCCCCGCGATTCCGGCCTACCCTCCAGGACCATGAGCATGGACACGTCCGCCAAGCTCGCCGCGGTCCGCGCGTACTGCCAGGCGCACCCGCAGTCGGTGCTCTACGACGAGCCGGGCGAAGCGCTCTTCGACACCTTCGGCGTGAAGACCCTGGCCCTGCGCGGGAGCGATCTGCAGTCGGTCGAATCCCTCACCGACCAGCAGACCAAGGCGCCCTACCTCCGCCTCGTCCTCGCCGACGGCCGCCAGCTCGGGCTCACCGAGGCGGGCATCGCCTTTCCACCCGACTTCTCCAACTCCGGCCCGCTTCAGGACCTCCCGGACGCCGTCTGCTTCCGCGACTACCGCGGCCTGCTGGACCGCCTCAAGCACGACCTCTACGGGCACGCCGACACGCCCCCCACCCGCGGCACGGTCAAGCTGCTGATGATGTGCATCGCCATCGTCGACGGGGCACGGCGCGCCGGCTTCGATGTGGGGCGAGAGGAGCGGGAGCTGGAGACCCACCTGGTCGAGCTGGAGAAGCGAGCCCCCCCATCCCCTTCGCCGTAGACGGCCCTCTCGCCTTGACCCACCCCGCCTTCCCCCATAGAAGACCCCGGCTTCCCCGGAGGTGCCATGCGCCGCAACCCGTCTTTCGGCCTCGCCGCCACGCTCGCGGTCCTGCTCGCCGCCGGCTGTGAGAAGAAGAGCTCCACCACGACCGAGAACCCCGCCGGAACCGGAGGCAACCCTGCCACCGGCACCGCCGGCCAGACCCCGCCCGCCGCCTCGGACGTCATCCTCCTCGGCGAGGTGGGGTCGCTCACCGGCGCCCAGGCGACCTTCGGCATCTCCACCCGCAACGGCGTGGAGCTGGCGATCAACGAGACCAACGCCGAGGGCGGCGTGAAGGGCAAGAAGCTGGCGGTCCGCGTCTACGACGACCAGTCCAAGCCGGAAGAGGCGGCCAACGCCGCCACCCGGCTGATCACCCAGGACAAGGTGAAGATCATCCTGGGCGAGGTGGCCTCCACCAACTCCATCGCCATGGCGCACAAGGCGCAGGAGGCCGGCGTGCCGATGATCACCCCCTCGTCCACCAACGAGAAGGTGACCGCCATCGGCGACTACATCTTCCGGGTCTGCTTCATCGACCCGTTCCAGGGGTTCGTGATGGCGAAGTTCGCCAAGGAGAACCTCAAGACCACCAAGGCCGCGGTGCTGCGCGACACCAAGTCGGACTACTCGCAGGGCCTGTCGGACGTGTTCATCCGCAAGTACACCGAGATGGGCGGGAAGATCGTCGAGACCCAGTCCTTCGCCCAGGGCGACACCGACTTCCGCTCGCAGCTCACCGCCATCCGCAGCGCCAAGCCGGAGGCCATCTACGTCCCCGGCTACTACAACGACGTGGGCATCATCGCCCGCCAGGCGCGCGAGCTGGGCATCAAGGTGCCGCTGCTGGGCGGCGACGGCTGGGAGTCCGAGAAGCTGTGGGAGCTGGGCGGGACCGCGGTGGTGGGCAGCTACTTCTCCAACCACTACTCGCCGGAGGACCCGTCTCCGCGGGTGCAGAACTTCATCGCCGCCTACAAGAAGGCGTACGGCAGCGTGCCGGACTCGCTGGCGGCGCTGGCGTATGACGCCGCCAAGGTGGGCATCGAGGCCATGCGGAAGGCGCCCAGCCTGGAGAACAAGGACATCCGCGACGCCATCGCCCAGACCAAGGACTTCCCCGGCGTGGCGGGCACCATCACGCTGGACGACAAGCGCAACGCCATCAAGCCCGCGGTGGTGGTCCAGGTGGGCGACACCACGTCGAAGTACGTGGCCACCATCACCCCCTGATGTCGGACTTCATCCAGCACCTGATCAACGGCATCGCCGCCGGGACCATCTACGCGCTGATCGCGCTCGGCTACACGATGGTCTACGGGGTGCTGAAGCTGATCAACTTCGCCCACGGCGACGTGATGATGGTGGGCGTCTACTTCGGCTACGCCACCGCCTACCAGCTGGGCCGCGCCGCCCGCACCACCCTGTGGGGCGTGCTGCTCATCTTCCTGGCGGCGATGGCGGCCTGCGCGCTCCTGGGCTTCATCATCGAGCGGTTCGCCTACCGCCCGCTGCGCGACAAGCCGCGGCTCACCGCGCTGATCACCGCCATCGGCATCTCCTTCGCGCTCTCCTACGGCTTCCAGCTGGACTTCGGGCCGCTGCCGGGCGCCGCGCCCCGCGCCTTCCCGGAGGTCATCCAGCCCACCGAGTGGCTGGTGCTGGGCGACCCCGACCACCCGGTGGTGGTGTGGAACTGGCAAGTCATCTCCCTGCTCATCGCCGCCGCGCTGATGGTGACGCTGCAGTACCTGGTGTTCCGCACCCGCTTCGGCCGGGCCATGCGCGCCGTCTCGTTCGACCACCGGGTGGCGGGCCTGATGGGCATCCCCACCGACCGGGTCATCGCGCTCACCTTCATGCTCGGCTCCGCGCTGGCGGCGGGGGCGGGCATCCTCTACGCCATCAAGGACACCGCGGTGCAGCCGCTGATGGGCTTGTACGTGGGCCTGAAGGCGTTCGTGGCCGCGGTGGTGGGCGGCATCGGGCACGTGCCGGGGGCGGTGGTGGGGGCCCTGCTGCTGGGGCTGATCGAGGAGTTCGTGGTCGGCTACACCGCCTCCTCCTGGCGCGAGGCGGTGGCGTTCGGGGTGCTCATCCTGGTGCTGCTCTTCAAGCCTGAAGGGCTGTTCGGCCGCGTCGCCGCGGAGAAGGTGTAGATGGCCGACTCCGCCGCGACCGCCGCCCCCGCGCGCTTCGCCCTTCCCCTGTGGGCGCGCGGCGTGGCGCCGGTGGCGGTGGCCCTCGTCGCGCTGGCGGTCGCGCAGTGGCTGTCGGCCAGGTCGCCGTTCTTCGTCTACATCGCGTCCGTGGTGGGGGTGAACTGCATCCTCGCCGTCTCGCTCAACATCGTGAACGGGATGACCGGGCAGTTCTCCATCGGCCACGCCGGCTTCATGGCGGTGGGCGCGTACACCTCCGGGAAGATCTCCCAGGTGCTGGCGGACACCGCCATCTCCGGCGTCCCCGAGGTGGCCTCCGACCAGACCATGCTCCTCTTCTCGCTGCTCGCGGGCGGGACGGCGGCGGCGCTGTTCGGCTTCCTGGTGGGCCTCCCCTCGCTCCGCCTGCGCGGCGACTACCTGGCCATCGTCACCCTGGGCTTCGGGGAGATCATCCGCGTCATCGTGCAGAACACGCGAGCGCTGGGCGCGGCGCTCGGGCTCTCCGGCATTCCCCAGCGGTCCACCCTGTTCATGGTCTGGCTCTGGGTGTTCCTCACCGTGCTGGTGGCGCGGCGGATCGCCCACTCGTCGCACGGGCGGTCGCTGTGGGCCATTCGCGAGGACGAGGTGGCGGCGGAGGCGATGGGCGTGGACACCACCGCCTACAAGGTCCGGTCCTTCGTCATCTCTTCGTTCTTCGCCGGCGTCGCGGGCGGGCTGTTCGCCCACTTCATCCCCATCATCAACCCCAACTCCTTCGGCTTCGTGAAGTCGATGGAGGTGGTGGTGATGGTGGTGGCGGGCGGGCTGGGCTCCACCACCGGCGCCATCGTCGCCGCGGTGGCGCTCACGCTGCTGCCGGAGGGGCTGCGCTCCGGCTTCACTGCGCTGGGCCAGGGGAGCGACGAGCTGGTGCAGAAGGCGGACCAGATCCGCATGCCCATCTACGGCCTGCTCCTGGTGGTGCTGATGCTGGCGCGCCCGCAAGGCCTGTTCGGCACCCGCGAGCTATGGGACGTGCTGCCGCGCTGGTTGCCTCGGCGCCGGAAGGGCGTCGCGTGACGGGAGAGCCGCTCCTCCAGGCGAAGGACGCCAGCATCGAGTTCGGCGGCCTCAAGGCGCTCCAGCGCTTCAACCTGGAGATCCGCCAGGGCGACCTGAAGGGCCTCATTGGCCCCAACGGCGCGGGGAAGACCACCGCGTTCAACGTGCTCACCGGGGTGTACGAGCCGACCTCCGGCGACGTCTACGTCTGCGGCCAGCGGGTGAACGGGAAGAAGCCGCACCGGATCAACCGGCTGGGGCTGGCGCGCACCTTCCAGAACATCCGCCTCTTCCGCGCGCTCACCGCGCTGGACAACGTCCGCGTCGCCTGCCTGGCGGAGTCCCGCCCGGTCTTCTCCGCCGAGAGGCTGGACCGGCTGCGGCGCGAGGGCGGCGCCTCCGCGTGGATGGCCGGCGGGCTGGACGCCTGGAACAACTACTACGACTGGTGGCGGGCGCTGCTGCTGGCGCCGGGCTTCCTCCGCGAGGAGGAGGAGATCACCCGCCGCGCCGAGCAGCTCCTGGAGGTGATGGGCCTGTCCCACCGCCGCGACGAGGAGGCGCGCAACCTCCCCTACGGCGAGCAGCGGCGGCTGGAGATCGCCCGCGCGCTGGGGACGCGGCCGCGGGTGCTGCTCCTGGACGAGCCGGCGGCGGGGATGAACACCCGCGAGAAGGCCGACCTGATGGTGCTCATCCGGCGCTTGAAGGAGCAGTTCTCCCTGGGCATCCTGGTCATCGAGCACGA
>Ga0268264_10005724_pt1 | contig 10534 bp, 7 predicted proteins | sample KBSSwiS32_FD_190357 | JGI IMG/M metagenome (GOLD analysis project Ga0268264, IMG submission 190357) | Switchgrass rhizosphere microbial communities from Kellogg Biological Station, Michigan, USA - KBS Switchgrass S3-2 (SPAdes) (version 2) | ecosystem: Host-associated > Plants > Roots >... | reverse complement strand
CCGACGATCACCAACGCCACGCCCGTAGCGACCGTGCCCAGTATCAAGCCGAGGCGCCGCTGGCGGGGTCCCCGCAGGTTGGCGGCCAGCACCGCTCCGAAAACAAAACCGATGCCAGGAGCGGCCGAGAGCAGGCCATAGGTCTTCCCGTCGCCGTGAAGCACGTCCTTGGCAAAGATCGGCATGAGCGCGGCTTGCATCATGAAGAAGGTCTGCACGCCGGCAAACATGATCAGTCGGAACACCGCTGGATTGGCCCGTGCGTACCGTGCCCCCGATCGCAGCTGACTCAGCATCCCCTCCAAGGAGGAAACCTGCTTGGGTGGGCGCACGCGAACCGCGGCACAGGCCATGGTGACGGCCAGGAAGCTCACCGCGTTCACGCCAAACCCCATGGCCAAGCCCCACACCCCGATGACGGCGCCGGCGATCGTCGGCCCGACGACCCGGGTGGAATTGGTCATTCCGGAGTTGAGGGCGATGGCCTGATTGAGATCCTCGCGAGGAACCAGTGCGGGGATGAACGCCACGGTGGCCGGCTGCGTGAAGGCTTGGCCGCATCCCCCCACGAACACCAGTACGAACAGGTTCCCGAGGGTCAGCTTGTCGCTGGCGGCCAGGAGGGCGAGCAGGAGCGAGGGGAGCACCATGGCCAGGTTTCCGAACATGACCAGCCGGCGCCGATCCCACCGATCGGCCAGCACGCCCGCCACCGGCGAGAACAACAGCGACGGCCAGAACTGGGCCGAGAACATGGTGGCGATGAGAAAACTCGAGTCGGTGAGCGAACGTGCCGCCAACCCGACCGCCACGTACTGGGCCCAAAACCCCAGCTGCGAAACCATGTTGCCGATGGCGACCAGCCGGAAGTCGCGGTGTTTGAGGGCACGAAGCGCCCGCTCGGGCTTCGCCTCCACGCCGTCAACCGTGACCCCCACAACTTGACGGTACCAAGTTGGGCCGTCGGGCCCATGACCTGGGTAGTCTCTGCGCTGGGGAACAAACGCAGCAAGGCGCTGTAACCGGTGCGGCCCCTACCTCACTCACCGGTCACGCCGAGAGAGGCAACTCATGCAGATCAACGACATGATCATGGTGAGCATCGACGATCACATCATCGAGCCGCCGACTTTGTTCGAGGACCACATGGCCGAGAAGTACAAGGCGAACGGCCCCAAATTCGTTCGCCTGCCCGACGGCACCGACCAGTGGGTCTTTCAGGGTACGACCATGGGCACCTCGGGGCTTGGCGCAGTGGCTTCCTGGCCCAAGGAGGAGTGGGACTTTGACCCGGTAGGGCACGCCGAGATGCGGCCCGGTTGCTACGACGTGCACGAACGAGTGCGCGACATGAACGCCAACGGGCTCCTGGCGTCGATGAACTTTCCCACCGCCGCCGGATTCGCGGGTGCCTGGCTGGCCGACCATCCCGACCGCGAGCTCTCCGCAGCGGCGGTGTCGGCCTACAACGACTGGCAGATCGACGGATTGGCCGGGTCGTATCCGGGCCGGTTCATCCCGATGGGCCTTCTTCCGCTCTGGAGCCCTGATGCCATGGTGGCCGAGATCCACCGCATCGCGGCCAAGGGGTGCACCGCTATCAGCTTCCCCGAGACGCCGTATGTGAACGGCCTTCCCAGCTTCTACGGCGATCACTGGGATCCGGTGTTGAAGGCGCTGTGCGACACCGACATCGCCATGTGCATGCACATCGGCGGAGCGTTCAACCTTTTGCAACGCCCCGAAGGCGCCACGGCGGATCAGCTGATCGTGTTGTCACCGCAGCTGTCGGCCATCGCCACCACCGATCTGATGGTGAGCGGCACGTTCAGGAAGTTCCCGTCCCTCAAGGTGGCCCTGTCGGAGGGTGGCATCGGCTGGATCGCCTTCCTCCTCGATCGCATCGATCGCCATATCTCCAACCACAGCTGGACGGGCCTCGACCTGAACGGTGGCAATGGCACCGATCTCTGGCGCTCAAACTTCCTGGGTTGCTTCATCACCGATCCCTCGACCCTCTCATTGCTCGGCCGGATCGGCGAAGACACGGTGGCGTGGGAATGTGACTACCCGCACTCCGACTCCACCTGGCCCAACTCGCCCGAGGCGCTGATGGCGGAACTGGAAGCGGCCGACGTGAGCGACGCCCGCATCAGCAAGATCACGTGGGAGAACGCCTGCCGTTTCTTCCGCTTCGATCCCTTCAAGTACACCGCCAAGGAGCAGGCCACCGTCGGGGCCCTGCGGGCGTTGGCCACCGACGTTGACACCAGCACCACGTCGAGGGCGCAGTATCGGGCTCGCTACGAAGCGGCGGGGGCGCGCTGATCCTCGCCATACTCAGGCGATGTATTGGCTGCTGCTCTACAACCTGTCTGACGACTACATCGATCGAAGGGGCCCCTTGCGGGCGTCTCACTTGGCGCTCGTCCAAGGGGCCCACGACCGCGGCGAGCTGTTGATGGCGGGCGCCGTCAGCGAGCCCTTCGACCTTGCCGTGCTGGTGTTTACCGTGGAAGACCCTTCGATCATCCAGCGATTCGTGGCCGACGACATCTACGTGCACGAGGGTCTGGTGACCAGCTGGTCGATTAGACCTTGGAATGTCGTGGTGGGAGGGACAAGCTAACCGGGCTCCAAGGTCGTACCATGCGGCGCGGTGGAGTGCACGGAGCAAACGGTGTCACTCGGCGCCCGCGTGTTCGTGGCCAGCAATCTGGGTCTTACCGCCGCGGCGACCCCGTCGAGTGAGATCGCCACGGCCGAACTGTCCCTCGCCATCGAGGCCTGGGAAGGTGGCGGCGTGGTGGTGCTGGCCGGCCGGCTGTTCGATCCGGTGGCCGGGCGAATCTCACCGGCCGCCGCGATGGCGGCCCACCCCCGTCTCGCCGCCACGCTGGGTCGGTTCTCGGCGGCTGATGGTCGCGTGGTGGTGTGGCTTCCCGGCGCGGCGGAATTGGCCGCCGCAGACCTCGAGTCGCTGACCCGCGAGTTCCGGCGAGCGGTGCCCGGCGCGGTGGTGGCGCCGTCGCTGCGGCTGCGCATCCACACCGGGCTGGGGGAACGCCTGGTGTTGGTGGAGCCCGACGGCGGCCCGGGTCGGTCCGCCAATCCCGTCAGCGCGGCGGGCCGGCCCGAGTGGTTGAGCGGGCTCGACCTACTGGAGGACCCGGGATCGCTCCCTCGTTTCGTCAGCTCGCGACTGCTCTATCGGCAGATGGGTCGGCGGTTGTGGGTGCTGTTGATTCCGTTCGCCTTGGCCGTGTTGATCAAACTGCCGCTTTCGTTCGCGCTGCACGGACGACTCGATCGCTCGCTCGGCGCCTGGTCGGATCGGTTGGGCCTGATTGCCCTCACTACCGCTATCGACCTGGTGTTGGTGGCCATCTTGGTGTTCTTCATCGTCACCCGGGGTTGGCAGTTGGTGGTGGGTCCCCGGTCCTCGGGAACCGACCGCAACGACCGGGCCCGCACCAAGGCCCGCAGGTTTGTGTCAGATGGCGGATATGGGTTGATCGCCGCCAGCTCCCAGGCCGCCGAACTGGCGAACTTTCACTCCGGCTTCTTTGCCTGCCCGGGCATGTGCGGTGAAGCGGTCACCGAACGATCCGCTCGCGGTCGACTGCCCCCCGTGTTCATCCCCGAGCGCGTTCTTTCGTGGATCGAGATGGATGCCGGGGCGGAGCTGCGTCTGCGGCTGCTGCACGGCCGCGTCGATGCCCCCGGTTCTTCGTTGCTTGAGCATCTGGCCGCGCAACCGAGTGACGCCAGCCGTACCTCGGTGGTGGCCTCGTTTCCTGACGGCGAGTCGTGGCCTCGCGTCGAGCCGCCATCGCGGCGCACGGCTCAGATCCGGCGGAGGGCCAGCGCAGCCATCGCCCTCGGGGGTCTCGTGAATCTGGTCGCAGCCCTCACCCCGCCGTTGGAGGGACGGCTGTCGTGGCTGCTCGACTGGGTTCCCCTCGAGGTTCCCGAAGCGGCCACCATGGCTATCGCCCTGGCAGGGATCGGGCTGATTTTCCTGGCTCGGGGAGTGCGCAGGGGCCAGGCCACCGCGTGGCGGATCGCGGTGGTCCTGTTGTCGGGCTCGGTGCTGCTTCACCTGCTGGCCGGAGCCGATCTGGAGGAAGCGGTGGTGGCCGCGCTCATCGCCGGCTATCTCATCGTGCACCGGCGCCATTTCCGGGCGCCCACCGAAAGCACCGAGCTGAAGCGGGGTGTGCTCACGGCGGCGCTGATGCTTCCGTTGTTGAGCCTGGGCGCGGCCGCGGTGGTAGAGGCCGTCTCCTCCCACGCTGGGGAACGGCTGTCGTTGGTGGACGCGTACCGGGCCAGTGTGGAACGGATGGTGGCGGTACATTCGGTGGCGCTCCCGCATCGGCTGGATCAGTTCATGAGCCCGGCGCTGGTGGTGATCACCGTCGCGGTGGTCTGTCGGATCGCCTGGTTGCTGGTGCAGCCGGTGGCATCACGTCGCGGCACCCACGATGATCGGCGCCATGCCCGATCGTTGGTGAAGGACTGGGGTTCGAGCACGCTCGACTACTTCGCGTTGCGCACCGACAAGCAACTGTTCTTCTCGGGCTCCAGCGTGGTGGCCTACGGCGTGCAAAACGGCGTGTGCCTGGTATCGCCCGATCCCATTGGCCCACGGTGGGAGCGCGATGAAGTTTGGAAGAAATTCCGCCAGCTGGCCGATGCCCAAGGATGGATTCTGGCGGTTCTGGGAGTGGGGGAGGAATGGCTGTCGGTGTATCGCGCGTCGGGGATGCACGACCTCTACGTGGGCGACGAGGGATTGGTCGATGTCCGCCGGTTCTCACTGGAGGGTGGGCGCCACAAGAGCCTGCGCCAGGCGGTGAATCGGGTGGCCAAGAAGGGCTACTCCATCAGCTTTCACGATCCCGCCCACATCGATCCGGCAGTGGCCGCAGGAGTGCGAGCGATCATGGACAAGAGCCGACGCGGCGACATGGAGCGCGGCTTTTCAATGACCTTGGGTCGGATCTTCGATCCTTCCGACGAGGATCTGTTGCTGGCGGTATGCCACGGACCCGACGGCCTGCCGGTGGCCTTTTGCCAATACGTCCCGGCGCCGGGGATCGTGGGCTATTCGCTCGATCTCATGCGGCGCGACGAGGGCGACCATCCGAACGGCCTGCTCGACTTCGTGATTGTGGAGACGATCCGCTACCTGGCGGCCCACGATCAGGAGCGCCTCAGCCTCAACTTCGCCACGATGCGGGCGGTTCTGGCGGGCGAGATGGACAACAACGTCACGGCCCGCATCGAGCGTTGGGCGTTGCGGCGAATGTCGGGGTCGATGCAGATCGAGTCGTTGTGGCGGTTCAACGCCAAGTTCGATCCCGATTGGCAGGCTCGCTACATCGCCTACGACTCACCGGAGCACGTCGTGCAGGTGGCCATCGCGGTGGCGCGGGCCGAGTCGTTCTGGGAGCTGCCGATCATCGGGCGCTTCCTGCAGCCCAGTCATGTCAAGACCGTGGTGGAGGATCCGCCGATGATGAACCCGCCACTGTCGGCCTAGGAGGGCGATGATGCGCAGCATTCTCCCGGCCTCAGTGGTCGACGCGTCGTGGCTGGCCGAGCATTACGACGCGGTGGTGGTGGCCGACGTTCGCTGGTACATGGATGGTCGATCCGGGCGTGCCGCCTATGAGGCCGGTCATCTGCCGGGAGCGGTGTTCGTGGATCTCGATCATGATTTGTCGGCCCCGCCCACCAAGGAACTCGGTCGCCATCCGTTGCCGTCACCGCAGTGGGTGGCCGACCGCCTCGGACAGCTGGGCCTCGGTGATCACGACGTGGTGGTGGCCTACGACGACGCGGGTGGATCGATCGCGGCCCGACTGTGGTGGATGCTGCACGTCTTGGGTCAGGCGGTGGCGGTGCTCGATGGCGGCATGGCCAGCTGGCACGGCCCATTGGAAACCGTGGCGGTGCATCGGGCGCCCGTGTCGCGCCAGGCGCGGGACTGGCCGGTACGGCGGTTCGTGGACGCCGATCGTGTCGACGCTCTTCGTCTCGATCCCGGTGCCGTGGTGCTCGACGCCCGCTCCGCCGTGCGCTACGCAGAGGGGGATCCGGCGATCGATCCGCGACCAGGGCACATTCCCGGGGCCCGCAACGCGCCGTGGAGCGAGAACCTGGATCCGGTGGATTCACGGTTTCGCGACGCGGCGTGGTTGAGAAGACGCTTCGAAACATTGGGTGCCGACGAGGCCGATGTGGTGGTGGCCTATTGCGGTTCGGGCGTGACGGCTTGCCACGACCTCTTGGCCATGGATCTCGCGGGCATCACCGACACCGCGCTCTTCCCGGGCTCGTGGTCGGCGTGGGGCGGCGACGAAGATCGTCCCGCCGCTACCGGTTCGCGACCGTTGTGACGGGGACGAGGGTTCGTAGAGTCGACAACAACCAACGAAGCCGGAGGTGAGGTGGCATCACGATGGTGTGCGTGGCTCCGATCGTGGATCGGTCGCCCGTCGCAGGCTCGTGCGACCGTCACCTACACCGCCATCTTGGTGGCCACCAATATGGTGCTCGATGGCTCGAGCCCCCGCGTCGACCAGGTGATCCTGGAGTCGGCCTCCACCAATCTCCATCAGCTTCACATCCATCCGGTGAACGTGCTCGTCACCAGTGCGTTGTTTGTGACCGGCTGGGACCAGCTGCTCGAGTTCGCGCTCGTGGCCTTCTTCATCCTGTCGCCGCTCGAGCAACGCATCGGCACCATCCGCACGATCGTCGGCTTCGCCATCGGCCACGTGGGGGCCTCGGTGTTGGTGGCGGTCGGGTTGAACTACGCCGTGCACGCCGGTTCCGTATCGCCGTCGATCGTGCACACCATCGATGTGGGCGTGAGCTATGGCACGTTGTGTCTCGTGGCGGCGTCGGCGTATCTGCTGACTCACCGAAACCGGTTGATCGTGCTGCTCGGGTTGTTCCTGTACGAGACCGTTGCGTTGATCGTCGACAACAGTTACACGCAGTGGGGCCACATGATCAGCCTCGTCCTGGGAGCGCTGGTGGTCGGGCCGTTGTTGGTGCTGCCGCAGCGCGACGCCGTGGCGGAGGTGGCGATGGTAACCGGATGAACCCCCGCGGCGGTGCTAGGGCTTGGGTTCCGGCGCGCTGTCGTTCGTGAGAACGTTCACATCCGTGGCGGCGCTTTGGGTCGGCTTGTCGTCGGAGTCGGACAGGCCCTTTTCAAACTCTCGCTTCGCCTGCCCCAGCGACTTGGCCAGCTTCGGGATCTGCCCTCCGCCGAACAGCAGGGCGAGGATGCCGATCACGATCAACAGATCAGGTCCGAGGATTTCGCCGAAGATCACGAGCGCAACGCTAGCGACGTGCTCGGTGAGCTAACAGGAAGTTTGCCAAGCCATAACCGTGCCGGCGTCGAGCCCGCGCGGGTGCCGCTGACCGCGGCGGAGGGCGGAAAGCTCTACCGTGAGGGCATGAAGGTTCGCATTGGAATTAGCGCCGGGCCCCTCGGCGCCGGCTCGGCGGCGTTGGTCGACCTGGTGGGCGGCATCGGTCAGCACGGGTTCGACTCGTTGTGGCTGTCGGAGTTGCTCACCGGGCCCGTGCTCGATCCCACCGTGGCGCTGGCGTGGGCCGGGGCCCAGCAGCCCAAACTCAAGCTCGGCACCACGATGCTGCTGCCGGGACGCAACGTTGTGCGCTTGGCCAAGCAGCTCTCCACTCTGGACGCGCTCTCGAACGGCCGGGTGCTCCTGGTGTTCGTGCCCGGCCTGGCCCGCGAGCCGGAGCGCAGCGCCATCGGTTTGCCGCCGGCTCGACGCGGCCGGTTCATCGACGAGGCCATTCCGGTGCTTCGACGGCTCTGGGCCGGCGAGACCGTGACCTTCGCCGGCGAGGAACTTCACCTCGACGGGGTGAGCATCAACCCATTGCCCGTGCAGCAACCGTTGGAGATGTGGCTGGGCGGAATGGTGCCGGCCTCGCTCGAGCGGTGCGGTCGGCTCTCGGACGGATGGCTGCCGTCGCTGTGCACTCCCGAGGAGGCAGTTGCGGGTCGGGTGGTCATCAACGAGGCCGCCGATCGCGCCGGTCGGCAGATCGATCCCGAGCACTTCGGCGTGAGCGTCGGCTATTCCCACCAACCGCTCGACGAGGCGGCGATCCGCACGATCTCGGCCCGCAGCCGAGGCAACGATGTGGCGGAGATGGTGCCGGTGGGGTTGCCGGCGCTGCGCAAGCTGTTGGAACGGTTCATCGAAGTTGGCTTCTCCAAATTCGTGGTCCGACCGATGGCCCATCCCTCCGATTGGAACGAAGAACTGGCCCAATTGGCCGGGGCGGTAGGCGATCTCCAAACCTGAGACCTACGGCGTCACAAGGTGCTGCGCTTTGAGGTGCCCACCGCAGTACTGCAGCTCCGTCACCCGTGGATCACAGCCGGTGGAGCCCCGCTGGCACTGGTGGCGAACGCTTCCCACAAGCGGGCGTACTGTCCGGCGGCTTCCAGGAGCTCGGCGTGGGTTCCCTGCTCGATGATGCGACCTCGATCCACCACGTAGATGCGGTCGGCCGCCGCCGCGGTGGGTAGGCGATGGGCCACCAGCACCGTGGTTCGCCCGGCGGCGACGGTGCTCATGGCCCGCTGCACGCGGGCCTCGCTGGCCAGGTCGAGTTGGGAGGTGGCCTCGTCGAGGAGCAGGATCACCGGATCGACGAGATGGGCTCGGGCCAGGGCGATGAGCTGGCGTTGTCCGGCCGACAGCGATCGACCCCGCTCGCTGACGGGTTCCAGATAGCCGTGGGGGAGGGTGGCGACGAACTCGTGGACCCCCACGGCGCGAGCCGCTGCTTCTATTTCAGCATCAGAGGCGTCGGGTCGGCCGTAGGCGATGTTGTAGCGGATGGTGCCGGTGAACAGGAACGGCTCCTGTGGAACGATTCCCAGTTGGCGTCGGTACGCCGGCAGCTCCATGGCCTTCACCGAGATACCGTCGACCGTAACTTGTCCGCTGGTGCAGTCGTAGTACCGAGCCAGCAGCTTTACCAGGGTCGACTTGCCCGCCCCGGTCTCTCCCACCAACGCCACGGTTTCGCCGGGTTCGATCACGAGGCTCACCCCGTCGAGCACGATCGTGTCGTTGGTGCCGGAGTAGCCGAAGTGCACGTCGTCGAACTCCACCCGGCCCTGCAGCCGCGCCGGCACGATCGGATGCTCCGCCGGGGGCGTGCTGCTCTGCGTGGCCAACAGCTCCTGGATCTTGTGGATCGATGCCCCGGCCTGCTGCCACGTGTCGAACACCTGTGAGAGCTGCTGCAGGGGGGCGAAGAACTGCTCGAGGTACAGCAGGAACGCGATGACCACGCCGGCGGTCACGGTCTGGTTGTCGACGAAATGCACGCTGGCCGCCAGCACTACCACGGCGGCTAGGTCGCCCACGTAGTTCACGAACGGAAAGTAGATGGACACCAGCTTCTGGGTGCGGAGCCGGGCGGTGAGGTAGCTGCCATTGACGTCGCGGAAGTCGCTCACATTGCGGTCTCGGCGGACGTAGGCCTGCGAGATGCGCACGCCCGACAGGCTCTCTTGGAAGTTGGCGTTGACGTTGGCGATCGAGTCGCGGGCGGTGCGGTAGGCCCGGGCCGAGTTGCGTTGGTACCAGATGGTCGACACCGCCAGCGCCGGGATGACCGACGCGGTGACCAGCGCGAGCCACGGCGACAGCACCACCAAGAAGATGAAGACGCCGACGCCCGTGAGGATGCCCACGATGGCGCTGATGAGCCCTGTCTGGATGAGCTGCGAGAGCGCCTCCACGTCGGTGGTCATCCGGGTCATGATGCGCCCGTCGAGCTCGCGGTCGTAGTAGTCGAGCGAGAGCCGCTGGAGGTGAGCGAACAGCTTGATCCGCAGGGCGTACAGAATCCGCTCCGCCGTGCGCCCGGTGACGACGGTGTAGCCCCAGGTGACGAACAGGTCCAACACGATGCTGACCGCTAGGAGCCCGGCGGCGATCCACAACGCCCGCTCGTTGTCGAGCTTTACCCCCTTGTCGATGCCGCGGCTGATCAGGAACGGACCCAAAAGGGTGAGCAACGCATCGAGGGCCACCAAGCCGAACCCGAGGCACAGCCTGCGGGTCCACGGGCGGATGAACGTGAGGACCCGGAAGGGACCCACGGTCTCGGCGGCGGCGGAGCGCTCGTCGATGCGAGGCAGATCGTCGGCCGGGGGCAGGCGGTCGAGCCGGGCCAACAACTCCGGGGTGGCCGACAGCGAGGTGCCGATGGTGCCGCTTCCGGGACCGAAGCGCGCTACTCCTCCCGCGTTGGCGCTGGCGGTGGGAAGGGCCTGTGGCGCCTCCCACAGCGAGCGGGTAACTCCGTTGTGGGCCTCTTCCAACCCTTCGTCGGCGGCATCGCGCTCGTCGATGCCGGTGAGCAGCCGGCGATACAGCTCGCTGCGGGTGATGAGCTCCTCGTGGGTTCCCTGATCGGCCACGCGGCCGTGGTCGATCACCGCGATGCG
>Ga0268264_10005723_pt1 | contig 10535 bp, 9 predicted proteins | sample KBSSwiS32_FD_190357 | JGI IMG/M metagenome (GOLD analysis project Ga0268264, IMG submission 190357) | Switchgrass rhizosphere microbial communities from Kellogg Biological Station, Michigan, USA - KBS Switchgrass S3-2 (SPAdes) (version 2) | ecosystem: Host-associated > Plants > Roots >... | reverse complement strand
CGCGGGGCTAGGTCGCTCATGTAGCCCTTCTCGCCGCTGGTCTTGAGGTCGATGGCGGCGATGGTGCCGCATTGGCGGGGGGCGTCGAAATGGCAATAGAAGCCCAGCGTGCGCAGCCGCTCGGCCTGCATTTCGGCGAGCGCCGCCACCCGTTCCAGCACCGGCTCCTCGCGCCAGATGGCGAGGTTTTCCGCCGCCGCCGCGCAGGCAATGGGGTTGGCGGTGTAGCTGGAGGAGTGGAAGAACATCCTCGCGCGGTCGGTGGACCAGTGCGCCTGAAAGATCGCCTCGCTCGCCATGGTGACGGCGAGCGGCAGCGATCCGCCGGTCAGCCCCTTGGAGAGGCACAGCAGGTCCGGCTCGACGCCCGCCTGTTCGCAGGCCAGCAGCGTGCCGGTGCGGCCCCATGCGGTCATCACTTCGTCGGCGATGAACAGCACGCCCGACCGCGCGCAAATCTCGCGCATCTGGCGCAGCACGGCGGGCGGATACATCAGCATCCCGCCAGAACCCAGAACCAGCGGCTCGACGATGAAGGCGGCGGTATCGCCCTTGGCGCAGACCGCTTCCAGTGCGTCCAGCGTCTCCTGTTCGCGGCCCTCGGCGGGGAAGGGTATGGTCGCCACGCCGAACAGCAGCGGCTCGTAGGGCCGGTTGAACACACCGCGCGCGCCGACCGACATCGCGCCGATGGTGTCGCCATGGTAGCTGTGCTCCATCACCACGATGCGGTGCCGCGCCTCGCCCCGCGCATTCCAGTAGCCGAGCGCCATTTTCAGCGCGACTTCGACCGCGGTGGAGCCGGAATCGGAAAAGAACACCCGCGTCAGGCTCTGCGGCATGATCGCGCGCAGGCCCGCCGCCACGCTTTCCGCCGGTTCGTGCGTCCAGCCCGCGAAGATGAGCTGGTCCAGCTTTTCCGCCTGCGCGCGGATCGCGCCCATGATGCGCGGGTGGCAGTGGCCGTGCGTCGTCACCCACCACGAGGAAATCGCGTCGATCACCTGCCGCCCGTCCGCCGTGTGCAGCACCGCGCCCGCCGCATGGGTGACGAGCGGGATCGGCTCCTGCAGCCCGTGCTGGGTGAAGGGGTGCCAGACGCTGGAGGTCATGCGAGGAAGTCCTCCAGCGCGAAGTTGGCGGCGAAAGCGGCGCGCAGGGCCGGCGGGGTCAGCGGGTCTATCCGGGGCAGGCGGCCCAGGCGGCGGACGCGGCCCATCTCGGCAATGGTGCGCTCGCTGTCCTGCTGCGGATCGCCGATGAAGGCCACGCCCAGCACCGACACGCCGCGCGCGCGCAGGGCTTCGAGGCTGAGCAGCGCGTGGTTGATGGTGCCAAGCTCCGTGCGGGCCACCAGCACCACCGGGCAGTCCCAACGGGCGAACTGATCGGCATAGAGCGTCTGCCGGGTGAGCGGCACCAGCACGCCGCCCGCGCCTTCCACCACCAGCGGGCCGGAGACTTGCGGGATGGCCAGCCACTCCGGCTCGATCTCCACCCCGTCGATCTCGGCAGCGCGGTGGGGCGAACAGGGGGTGCGCAGGCGGTAGATCTCGGGCAGCACTTGCGAGCGGGACAGACCGCCAAGGCGCTGGACCAGCTCGCTGTCGCTTGCCTCCGGGTCCAGCCCGGCCTGCACCGGCTTCCAGTAATGCCCGCCCAGCGCCCCCGTCAGCGCGGCGGCGAAGACGGTCTTGCCGATGCCGGTATCGGTGCCGGTGACGATGATGGTGTGTCCGCTCATGGCGCTATCAACTAACGCGGGTCAGATGGCAGGTCACTACCTCGTAAGTGACTGAGGCACCGCTCGCATCGAAGCGCGCCATAACGCGCCGCAACGCGCGCGGGGAGAGCGGGCGGTGTGCGGGATCGGCAGTGCCCGCGCCGATGGCTTTCAGCGCGTGGAGAAACTCGCGGGCGCCGGAATGCTGCTCGGTACGGCGCTCGACGGTTGCCCCGGCGAAGGCACTGGCGGGCGGGAAGGGCGGTGTTCCGGCGGTCAGCCCTTCGGCCGCATGGGCCGCGCGCCACTCGGCAAAGCTGCCCTCGCCCAGCGTGGCCGCCATGACGTGACCGCCCGGCGTCAGCCAGCCGCGCATCCGTTCCAGCGCGGCGGGGGCATCGTCGAACCATTGCAAGGCAAGGCTGGAGCAGATGAGGTCGAAGGGGCCGCACTCAGGGGTGCCGTATTCGCCGTCGAGTTCGGCGAAGGTCATGCCCGGCGCGCCCGCCATGCGCGTTCGGCAGCGCTCGACCATTGCCGGTGCAATGTCGGTGACGAGCCATTCGCCGCGAAGCCCGCGTGTGTGCAGCGCCTGCGTCAGAAAGCCGGTGCCGCAGCCGACCTCCAGCACGCGGGGGGACGAGGGGAGAGGGAGCGCGGCGATGCGGTCGGCCAGTTCCTCGGCGACCTTGCGCTGCACCCGCGCGTGGCGGTCATAGTCGCGCGCATGGGCAAAGGCGGCGGCAATGCGCGCGTGGTCGGTCATGCGCCAAGCGTCTCCGCAAAGGCGCGAATGGCATCGGCGCACCACTGCGGCGCCTCGCGCGGGAGCAGGTGGCCCGCCTCGGGGTGGACGCGGCGCGTGATCTGGGCAGCGGAGAAAGCGGCATCGCGGGTCGCTGCATGCAGCAGATGGTCGTGCGCGCCTTCCAGCGAGAGCACCGGTACGGCCGGGGCGGGCGCCTCGCCATCGCGCAGCACTTCAAGGTCTGCGCGCAGCAGATCGGCGTCGAACGCGCCGACTGGATCGCCGCAGCCGCATTCCTCGCGGAAGGTCTGCAACACCGGCAGCGGATCGCGTCCGAACTGGCGCATCATCAGGTCCACCACGCGGCGGGGCACGCCCGGCCTGTCGCCCTTCGCCGTGAAGCGCAGGAAGCCGTTGATCGCGACAATCCCCGCCAGCCCCGGCGGCGGCGCGGACAGCAGGCACATGGTGCCGAAGGAGTGGGTGACGGCAAGGCACGGCCCCTCCACCTGCGGCGCAAAGGGCGCGCCGAAATAGCCCCGATCGTCCACCACATGCTCCCACTCCGGCAGCAGCGGGCGCAGCGCATCCCAGAAGTGCCGGTCGAAGCCCCAGCCGTGGAGGAAGAGAAACTTCATCTCGATGGCACGCGGAGGCGCAGAGACGCGGAGACGGGAAGGTGGGGCTCGCGCAAAGGCGCAAAGGCGCGAAGATGCCGGGTATGCGGCGCAGCCGCCTTACCATCGAACGGTCCGTTTTCAGCAGACGATCGCGGCAAAAGCAGAGCCTGCGGCGCTGCGAAACAACTTGGCGCCTTTGCGTCTTGGCGCGAACCAAAACCCTCCACGTCTCCGCGCCGCATGCACTTCATCCCGCCGCCCCGATCGCCGTGAGCAGGGCGTCGACATCAGCCTCCGAATGGCTCGCCCGCAGGGCAATGCGCAGGCGGCTGGTGCCGGGGGGGACGGTCGGTGGGCGGATCGCGCTGGCGAGCATTCCCGCCGCTTCCAGCCGGGCGGACAGCGCCAGTGCGTGTTCCTCAGCGCCGATCATGGCGGGAACGATCTGCGTGCTCGATGCGCCGTGGTCGATGCCGAGGCGGGTGAGGCCGCTCCGCAGCCGCTCGCCCAACATGGCCAGATGTACGCGTTCGGCTTCCATCTGCGGCACCAGATCAAGCGCGGCGTCGATCGCGCCCAGCACGGCGGGCGGAGGCGCGGTGGTGAAAATGAAGCCGCTCGCCGTGTTGACGAGGTAGTCGATCATCGCCCGCGATCCCGCGATATAGGCTCCGAAGCCGCCGAGCGCCTTGCTGAAAGTGCCCATCACGCAGTCGATGCGGCCCGGAACCTCGCTCGACAGGCCCGCGCCGCCTCTGCCCAGAACGCCCGTGGCATGGGCTTCGTCCACGAACAGGAAGGCGTCGTGGCGCTCCGCGATGGCGCACAGGCGGGCGAGGTCGGCGCGGTCACCGTCCATGGAGAACACGCTTTCGGTCAGGATCACGCGGGCCGGCGCATCGACGCCCTTGTCCGCCAGCAGCGCGTCCAGATGATCGAGGTCATTGTGGCGGAAGCGGTGCTGTCGTGCGCCCGCAAGGCCGACCCCGGCATGCATGCTGGCATGATTGAGCCGGTCGGTGAACACTGCCGCGCCGGGAGCGACAGCCAGCAGCGCCGGGATCACCGCCGCGTTGGCCTGCCAGCCGCTTGCCAGGATCAGCGCGGCCTCCGTCCCCTTGAATGCGGCAATCCGGGCTTCGAGCGCCAGATGCTCCTCGCTCGTTCCCGTCACCAGCCGCGACGCGCCTGAACCGGCGCCCAGCCGCGCCGTCCATTCACGCGAGCGCTCGATCAGCAGCGGGTGGCGGGCAAGGCCAAGGTAGTCATTGCTGGAAAAGTCGATCAGGCTGCGACCCTCGCGCACGATCCGCCCCCCGCCCGCCAGCGCGGCGGGGCGCAGGGTGCGGCGCTGTCCGGCGCGGCCGATCCGCTCCAGCGCTTCGGTAAAACGGGAATCGAGCCTGCTCATCAAGCTTGCCGGTATGCGATGGCAGCCGCGCCGACAATGGGAATGCGCCGCAGCCTTGTTCCAAGGTCCAATTGGCCGCGCCGCCCTTGTCGCTCAAGGTCCATGGCGAAGGGTCCGCAAAGGATCGCAAAGCCAAACCTTCCGGGAGTGATCGGGATCATGCTGGACAGGCCATGGTAAATTCAGGGGCGCATTGCTCATCCGCGAGCATTTTTGACGGCGCGGGGACGCCGTGACGCCTCAAGCCGCGGCCCCGGCCTTACGGGACCAGCAGTGTGTCGACCGCTTCCGGCAGGGTCGCGGGGTAATCCAGCGTATAGTGCAGTCCCCGGCTTTCGTGGCGGTGCAGCGCGCTTTTGACGATCAGTTCGGCAGACTGCAAAAGGTTGCGCAGTTCGACGAGGTCGGTCGAGACGCGGAAGTGGCGGTAGTATTCCTCCACCTCGGTATTGAGCAACTGGATGCGGTGCATGGCGCGCTCCAGGCGCTTGGTGGTGCGCACAATGCCGACATAGTTCCACATGAATCGGCGGATTTCGGTCCAGTTCTGCTTGATGACGACCTCCTCGTCGGAATCGGTAACGCGGCTGGCGTCCCATTCCTTGACCGGCGGCGGCGCATCGAAGCAGTCCCAGTGATCGAGAATGTCGGCAGCCGCGGCCTCGCCGAACACGAAGCATTCGAGCAGCGAGTTGGAAGCGAGGCGGTTGGCCCCGTGCAGGCCGCTCTCGGTGCATTCGCCCGCCGCATAGAGGCCGGGCAGGTCAGTCTTGCCGGCCAGATCGATCAGCACGCCGCCGCAGGTGTAATGCTGCGCTGGCACAACCGGGATCGGCTGCACGGTCATATCGATGCCGAGACCCAGCAGCTTTTCGTGGATGTTGGGGAAGTGTTCCTTCACGAATTCAGGCGGCTGGTGGCTGATGTCGAGATGGACGTAATCGAGGCCTGAACGCTTGATCTGGTCGTCGATCGCGCGCGCCACCACGTCGCGCGGGGCAAGTTCGGCACGCTCGTCGTAATCGGGCATGAAGCGGTGGCCGGTGACGGGATGCTTCAGATGCCCGCCTTCACCGCGCACGGCCTCGGTGATGAGGAAGTTCTTGACGTCGAGGTTGTAGAGGCAGGTCGGGTGGAACTGCATCATCTCCATGTTGGAGACCCGCGCGCCTGCCCGCCAGGCCATGGCGATGCCGTCGCCAGTGGCGCCGCGCGGGGCGGTGCTGAACTGATAGACGCGCCCTGCGCCGCCGGTCGCCAGAATCGTCGCCCGAGCCGTATAGGCCTTCACCTTGCCGGTTTTCTGGTCGAGCGCATAGACACCCCAGATGCGGCCTGAACCCGAGTAGCGCATCTCGTGCCTGCCGGTGATCAGATCGACGCAGGCCCGATTGGGTAACAGGGTGATATTGGGATTGTCGCCCGCCGCCTTGAGCAGCGCCGATTGCACCGCCCAGCCAGTGGCGTCGTTGACGTGGACTATGCGCCGGTGCGAATGACCGCCCTCGCGGGTGAGGTGGAGATGCTCGCCTTCGGTGTTGAACGGCACACCCAGTTCCACCAGCCGCCCGATTGCATGGGGTGCCCGCCCGATGACGTATTCGACTGTCTCGATCCGGTTGAGGCCGGCTCCTGCGACCATCGTGTCGCGGATATGGTTCTCAAAAGTGTCGCCGGTATCGAGCACGGCGGCAATGCCGCCCTGCGCCCATGCGGTCGATCCGCCAGTCAACTCGCCCTTGGCCAGCACCAGCACCCGCAGGCGCTCGGCCAGCGCGAGCGCCGCTGTCAATCCCGCCGCTCCCGAGCCCACCACAATGACATCATAGGGGGCTGTGCCCGGTCTGTCCTCATCCATGGGTTTCCCATGCCGGGTTGCTGCTCTGGCTGCAAGCAGGAGAGGGCGGCACGCAATTTGTGCGTTGCGGAATTCTCCAATACGTAGTAATGCTTAGGCCCGCTGATTTCGCAGATATTTCTGCCATTGCAGTGCAATAAACACCATCAATAGATGATTGCAATCGACGGCCGGATTTCCGGCGGAGGTGGCCATTTTGGTATTGAAGAAGCTTTTTTGCCTGTTCAACAGGCATCAACCTGTCCGCTCGGAAGCCGCATGGGACGGCTACCACTATGTCAGCGCTTGCCGGCACTGTCGGCACCCGATCCGGCGCGAGGCGCACGGCAAGTGGAAGTTTGACTGGATGGAAAAGGCGCGCGGCTAGGCTGCAGCCTCTACTTGCGTGGTCAGGGACACGAACACGTCTTCCAGATCCGCTTCGCGCGTCGTCACATCGACGATCCCAAGGCCCTGTGCCTGCACGGCTGACAGCACTTCACCCGCGTTTATCCTGTCCCGGTCATATGTGATTTCCAGTGTGCGCTGGCCGGTCTTGTCGCAGCGGACATAGCCGGGATGGGCGGGCAGTTCGGCTATGTCCTGATCGAGTGTCAGGACAACCACCTTTTCGCGCGCCATGCCGACCAGTTCCCGAGTCGGCTTGTTGGCGATAAGCTCGCCGTGGTTGATGATGGCGATGCGGTCACAAAGCTCCTCGGCTTCCTCGAGATAATGCGTAGTCAGGACTATGGTCACGCCTTCGCGGTTCATCTCGGTGACAAGTTCCCACAACTGACGCCGCAGTTCCACGTCGACACCTGCCGTCGGCTCGTCGAGGACCAGCACGGGTGGCCGGTGGACCAGCGCCTTTGCAATCAGCAGCCTTCGTTTCATGCCGCCCGATAACGTGCGCGCATAGGCATTGCGCTTGTCCGAGAGATGGACGGCGCGCAGCAATTCCTCACTGCGGCGAAGGTGTTTGGCAATGCCATAAAAGCCCGCCTGATTTTCCAGCACTTCATAGGGCGTGAAGAACGGGTCGAAGACGATCTCCTGCGGGACTATTCCGATGGAGCGCTTGGCATTGCGCTGGTCACGGTCGATATCGAAACCCCAGATTTCGGCCGAGCCCGAACTCTTGCGGACCAGGCCCGCGAGAATGTTGATCAATGTCGATTTACCCGCACCGTTCGGCCCGAGCAGGCCGAAGATGCCGCCTTCGGGAACGTCGAGGCTCACGCCCTTGAGCGCCAGCTTTCCTGCGTCATTCTTGCCGGCAGACGCATAGCGCTTCATGAGGTCGCGGATTGAAATTGCGGGAGCTGCTTCGGAGATGGTGCTCATGGCCCTGCATGTGGGGCAGGATCGCCCCGCCGTAAAGACCGGAGCCAGCACGCGGGCGATCAACCCGGCTTAGGTTGCCTGCCTCGGCTGGCTCGCTTATGCCCGTGACAGGGGCGGACCGGGGATCTATGCATGGGACAGCACTTGGCAGCGCAAGGCGCCGCGTCCGGATATGTCGGTCGCAGTGGTGGCCGGTTGGCCAACCCACATGTCCAGGTGCTGTTTTGCGTCGTTTCCGCGCTCCTCACCCGTGCTTTCGTGTTCGGCGATCCGGCGTTCCACATCGACGAGGACTGGTATCTGTTCGTTGGCCACCGGCTTCTGGAGGGTGACCGGCTCTACGTCGATATATGGGACCGCAAGCCGCCCGGCCTGTTCTATCTTTATGCGCTGTTCGCGGCGCTGCCCCGCCCCATCATCGCCTATCAGCTGGCCGCCTGCTTAGCGGCCGCGGGCGGGGCGCTGCTCGTACTCCGCATGGCCTTGCGCATAACGACGGCGCCTGCCGCCTTCATTGCGGCCGCGCTCTATCTTGCCAGCCTGGTGCAACTGGGTGGGGCAGGCGGGCAGAGCCCGGTGTTCTACAATGTCCTGATAGCGGGAGCGGCGGCGTTGGTGGGCCTTGGCGAACCCGATCGCCGTAAGCAGCGGCTGGCCATGCTGCTGGCGGGTTTTGCCATCACAATCAAGCCGACCGTATTGTTCGAGGGCGCCTTCCTCGGCCTATGGATAGTATGGCGGCTTTGGCGCAGCGGCATGGCGCCGGGCGCGATCGCTTTACATGCCCTGCAACTGGCGCTGATCGGCGCGCTACCCTTTCTGCTGCTCATGGCGTGGTTCGTGTCGATTGGCGACTTCGAGCCGTTCTGGCAGGCAACGGTCTTGTCCAATTTCGTTCGGGCAAACCAGATGGACGATCCGGTACGCGCCCACCGGATGCTGCTGGTCCTGCCGACCATCGCCTTTCCGGCGGGCTGTGCGCTGCTGGCGCTGCTGCTGGCGCGGGACAATTCACGCTTTGCGGGCCGGGCGGGCTTTCTGCTGGGCTGGATCGCTGCAGCGACACTCGGCGTCGTCGCGGTCCCGAATTTCTACAACCACTACCTCCTGCCATTGCTGCCGCCGCTTTGCGTGACGGCCAGTGCCTTTTTCGGACGCAGCCGCGTGCTGTTGCTGTTGGGCGTGCTGGGCGCGGCCACGCCACTGATCGAGGCGAAGCCGTGGAATACCCGCACCACGCGCCTGCAGGCCGAAGGCTATGCCCAACTCCTGTCCATGATCCGGGAGAACGACCCTCATCCGCGCCTGCTGGTGTTTCAGGGCCCGGCCACGCTTTACATGGACCTGGGCGTCAGGCAGCCGACCCCGCTGGCCTTCGCCCAGCACCTCGACAATCGCTATGAAAAGGATGTCAGCCTCCTGCGCACAAGCGACGAAGTGCGCCGTATACTGGCTGGCCGTCCGACGACGATCGTGATCGGAACGCTCGTTTCAAAGACGGTCGCCAACTTCGAATCGCGCTGGGCAATCCAGGGCTATGCGCAGAAGCATTGCCAATACATCGGGAAAGCCAGTCTGCCGGACTGGCTACCGCCTGAGCATGCCGTGTTCAGCCGTTGTAGATAGCGGCGCGGGGAACCACAGGCACCGGGATGCGTTGCGCCGCGTATCGCACACTGTTCCGGAGAGTTGCCATGAACCGACTGCTGCCCCTATCCCTCACACTTGCTGCCGGCGCCGCACTTGGCGGCTGCGCCACGGTCGAAGAAGCGGTGGTCGAGAAGACTGCCGAAACGTACAATGCCACTCTCACCGGCGCGCAGGAGCCGGGCGGCGGTGATCCGGATGGTGCTGGACGGGCCGAAATAAGCGTCGCCGACAAGCTCGACCAGATTTGCTATGACGTGAACGGCATCAGCAACATCGGCACGATCACCGCTGCGCATATCCACCGGGGCATGCCGGGCGAGAACGGTCCGCCCGTTTTGCCGCTCAAGATGGCCAACGAAGGCGGGTTCAAGGGCTGCGAGACGGCTCCGGAATGGCTGCAGAATGCGGTCGAGAGCCGCTTCCGTGGCTACTACGTCAACATCCATACCACCGATTACCCCAATGGCGCGATCCGCGGCCAGCTGGGTAACTGACCGGTTCAGGCAGGTGGGCGCTTCCACGGCCAGTCGATAGCGCCGCCTGCCCATAGCGCCCACCAGATCAGTACCGGCTGAAACGCCAGCCGGGGGATATGATAGGCGAGGGGCAATTCCTCGCCGTCAGGTTTGGCAAGATCGAGCAGCATGTGCTGGACGTTGGCGGGCCAGACGCACAGCGCATAAGCGGCAAGGCCCCAGCCTGCCGCGCGGCGCAGAGCCAGCGAACGGCTCTGCAGCAGGCCGATCGCGCCCGCTAGTTCGGCAAGGCCGGTCAACAGGACTACCAGCGCAGGTTGGGGCACCCAATGCGGGACGATCCCGATGAAAGGGTGAGGCGCAGCAACATGGAGAATGCCAGCCAGACCATAAAGCAAGGCCAGAACGGTTCGGGACAGGTCGCGGCGGTTCATGGTCGCGAACTGGTAAAGGCGGGATAGCCCTCTTCACCCAGCACGTCGGACGCGGCCTTGATCAACTGAAGGCGCGTCTTGGCGCCGACCGACTGATATCCCCCGTTTGCTACCATAATCCTCGCATTCCTAGGCGAAGGTGGCCCAATTGCAAATGAAGCTGGGCGCGGCGTGCTGCAGAGGCACGAAAAAGGCGGCCACGTGCGCCACGTAGCCGCCTTTCCAGGGGACCTCTTGCGGATCAGTCGGCTTTGGCGACCTTGATCCGCTTGTAGGGAATGAATTCGTT
>Ga0268264_10005721_pt1 | contig 10536 bp, 8 predicted proteins | sample KBSSwiS32_FD_190357 | JGI IMG/M metagenome (GOLD analysis project Ga0268264, IMG submission 190357) | Switchgrass rhizosphere microbial communities from Kellogg Biological Station, Michigan, USA - KBS Switchgrass S3-2 (SPAdes) (version 2) | ecosystem: Host-associated > Plants > Roots >... | reverse complement strand
GTCAGACCGGCATGTCGCACCGATGTCACCTGCCGCGGCGCACAATGTCGCCATGCGGGTGTTGGTGGCCGAGGATCACCGGACCCTCGCCGCTCGGATCGGCGAGGGACTGCGCGACGCGGGCCTCGCGGTCGACGTGGTGACCGACGGCGCCGCCGCGCTCGCCGCCGCCGCGGAAACCGCGTACGACGTCGTGGTTCTGGATCGGGATCTGCCGGCCGTGCACGGCGACCAGGTGTGCCGCCGGCTGGCCGGCGGGACGCCGCGGATCCTGCTGCTGACCGCGGCGTCCGGGGTGGACGACCGGGTGGACGGGCTCGAGCTGGGCGCCGACGACTACCTGGGCAAGCCGTTCGCGTTCCACGAGCTGGTCGCCCGGGTGCGCGCGCTCGGCCGCCGCGCGCCCTCCGCGCCGCCGGTGGTGCGGCTGGCCGACCTCACCGTCGACCGGGCGCGGCACCGGGCCACCCGCGGCGACCGGACGCTGTCGCTGACCCGCAAGGAGTTCGGCGTGCTGGAGATGCTGGCCGCCGCGGACGGTGGCGTGGTGAGCGCCGAGGAGCTGCTGGAGCACGTCTGGGACGCCAATGCGGACCCGTTCAGCAACATCGTGTCGGTGACGATGACCCGGCTGCGCCGCAAGCTCGGCGAGCCGCCGCTGATCCGTACCGTCGTCGGCAGGGGTTACCGGCTGTGCGACCACGACTGAGCCCACCCGCGGCGGAAAACCCATGAAAATTCGTCATCTGACCGTCCGGGCGCGGCTGACGCTGCTGTACACCGGTCTCTTCCTGGCCTGCGGCGTCGCGCTGGTGGCGATCACGTACGGCACGGTCGCGAGTTTTCCGTACGAGAAGACGGACGACACCCTCAAGCCCGGCGGCACCCAGGAACTGCTCACGATGTGCCGCGACTACCAGAACAGCACGGACAAGACCCTGCGCTACAAATGCGAGGCGGCCTACCAGGAGGGGAAGCTGGCCGGCGCGAAGGACCAGCGGCAGGCGACCCTCGACAGCCTCCTGCGGTCCTCGCTGCTCGCGCTCGGCGGCGTGACCGTCTTCGCCGCCGCGGCCGGCTGGTTCGTGGCCGGCCGGGTGCTGCGCCCGGTCAAGCAGATCACCGCGGCCGCCCGGGCCGCCTCCGAGCACAACCTGGACGCCCGGGTCGCGCTCACCGGCCCCCGCGACGAGCTGCGCGAGCTGGCCGACACCTTCGACGCGATGCTGGCCCGGCTGCAGGCGGCGTTCGCCAGTCAGGGGCGGTTCATCGCGGACGCCGGGCACGAGCTGCGTACCCCGCTCACCGTCATGCGCACCGCGGTCGACGTGGTGCTGGCCAAGCCCGACCCGACCCGCGAGGAACTGCGCGACATGGGCCGGGACGTGCAGGCCGCGGTGGCGCAGACCGAGCGGCTGATCGCGGCGCTGCTCACCCTGGCCCGCAACCAGGGCGGCCTGACCGTCCGCGAGCCGGTCGACCTGGCCACGGTCGCCGAGGACGCGCTCGACTCGGCCGCCACCGACGGCGTACGCCGGCACACCCTGCTCGATCCGGCCGGCACGGTCGGCGATCCGGTGCTGCTCGAGCGCCTGGTGGTCAACCTGCTGGAGAACGCGGCCCGCTACAACGTCCCGGACGGCGAGCTGTGGGTGGTGACCGGCGCCGACGACCGGACCGCCTCGGTCACGGTGGCCAACCGCGGCCCGGTGGTCCCCGCCGACCAGGTGGCCACCCTGTTCGAACCGTTCCACCGGCTGAACGGCCGCACCGCCGACGGCGGCCTGGGCCTCGGCCTGACCATCGTCGCGTCGATCGCCGAGATGCACGCCGGCTCGGTGACCGCCCACCCCCGCCCGGACGGCGGCCTGACGGTTAGAGTCTGCCTGCCACTGCTCTGAGGAAGGCACAGCGCTGACAAAGGGGGACCGCGTGGCGGACGCCGACGACGTACGCCGGTTGGCGCTGAGCCTGCCCGAGGTGGAGGAGATCGACAGCGACGGCTTCGACTTCCGGGTCGGCAACCGCGGCTTCGTCTGGTCGTACCCCGAGCGCCTCCCCGGCAAGCCCCGGGTGATCCGCACCGACGTCGCCGTGCTGTACGTCGGCGACGAGGCGGAGAAACAGGCCCTGCTGCTGGGCGAGCCCGGCCTGTTCTTCACCCACCCCAGCTACGACGGCCTGCCCTTGGTGATGCTGCGCCTGCCCGAGTGCTCGGTCGACCGCCTGACCGAGCTGGTCACCGACGCCTGGCGGATGCGCGCCCCGGCCGACCTGGCCGGCGAGCTCTAGCGGCCCGATTCCCGGCGGGTGCCCCCGGACCGGGCCGGGCCGGGGGCGTCGTGCCCGGGCGCCGGCCTGCCCGTCCGCCCGGTGGACCGGGGACGGGTGGCGACCGGCGGACCTAGCGTGGCGGGATGTCGTACACCTTCGGCCTGACCGAGGAAAACGAGGCGATGCTCGCGGCGGTTCGCGATGCCTGGCTGGCCGGCGCCGCCTCCACCGAGCGATGCGACCGCCCGGCCGCGGAGGCGTCGGTCGCCGCGGCCTACACCAGCGCCGGGCTGGCTCCGCCGCGGACCGTCGTCTGGATGGACTCGCCGTTGGGCGGCGCGCTGGCCGCGTACGGGCTGCGGCACGGAATCTCCGCCGCGGCCCTGCGCCGGCTGGTCGTCGGCGACATCGCCGAGCCGGTGCTCGATCGGGTGGAGGCCCAGCTGCGCGCCCAGTTGCCGGACGGCTCCGACGACCTGCCCGATGACGGCCGGGACGACCGGGACGCCGTACGGTCCGGGATGTTCGACGCCTTCTACGGGACCGGGGCGCATGCCGAACCACTGTGCGGCCCGCTGCTGACCGCCTTGAGACTCGAGCTGGAAGGCCACCTCGGCGGGCCGCTGACCGACCCGTTCGGAGCCATCGATGGGGAGGGGTACGACGCCGTCGAGTTGTGGGACGTCGTGCGGAGCCGGATGCGGCCGCTGGAGGACCGGCTCGGCGACGGGCCGGGCCGCTCGGTGGCCGGGCGGCTGTTCCGGGACCTGCAGCCCCGGCTGCCCGAAGATCTCCGGCGCCGGCTGCGAGCCGAGGTGCAGGACGTATCGGGGTTTCCGCCGGACCCGGACGGCGTCCGTTTCTGGCACGCGTTCGGCGGCCAGCTCGACCCGTGGGGCAACGCCGCCGGGCTGGCGATGGTCACCGCCGCGCTGCCGATGGCCGGCCTCGCACCGTCGCCCCGGCTGGACGCGCTGGTCGCCGCCGTACGCTCGCTCGGCTGGTGGTGGCCGCGATCGACGGCGGTGGTGCTCACCGACCGCCCGACCGAACTGCGCCTGAAGCGCTCGGGCACCCCGCGCGTGATGGCCTACGCCGACGGTTACCGTCCGGTCCGACGTTGATCGGCGGCTGCCGCCGACTGCCGACGTGCCCCGGCGTTTCACCAGGTGGACGGGTCTTCGGGGTGGGCTCTCATCCGGACGGTTGCCAGGGTGTCGAGGGCCTGCTGCTGGGTGAAGGCATGTGGCGTGCTGCCCACGACGTCGAAGAACACGCCGTCCAGCAGCATCGTCCAGTTGCCGCCACGCGGGTCGGCCCAGACCTGATTCGGGCCGGCCTTCAGGGGCCGCGGATAGACGCCGCCGCCGTGCGAGTCGCTGGCGTAGAAGATGAACGTCTTGCTTCCACCGCCGAAGCCGAGTTGGCCGTCCTCGAAGCGCCCGCTCAACTGGGTGCCGAGCCGGACCGTGCAGGTCCGTAGCTTGGTGCCGGCCGGCGCCCGGCCGACGGTGAACGGCAGGGCGCACTTCTTGGCCACGTCGAAGCGGACCGACTCGGCGATCCGCACCGCCCGGTCCAGGGGCTGTCCCTGCACCTCGACGGTCGCCCACAGCCCGTCGACCGGCTGCCAGAGCAAGGCCCACAGCTTGCCCTCGAGCGAAACCTGCGATCCTCCTGGCAATCTGGTCGTGCCGACCGAGGTGGCCGCGGTGCCCGGCCGGCCGCCGATGGTCACCGTGGTCGGTGAGCCCAGCGCGTACCGGAAGAATTTCACGAAGGAATCGCTGGGCGGGAGCTTCTCCGGGTCCCGGGAGACCGCGACGTAGACCTGGAAGTCGTCGCGTTGGACGGTGGCCGACTCGTAACCGGCCGTCGACGTCCAGGTCGCGATGAAGGCATTGTTCGCTATCGAGTCGGTCGAGAAGTGCACGGTCAGCGGGTCGGTGGCGACCAGGTCGGGCCGGGCGCCCGCCCCGGGCCGGCCGGCCGCCACCGGCAGCAGCGCCAGATCGGCGGCGAGGAATCCGGAGCGGGACGGGCCGGGGGCCGGCATGGCCGAGTTCGAGGGTCTCGGCGCGAGCGTTCCGGTGACGGCGATCGCGCTGACGGCCGCGGCTGCCAGCACGGCCGCGACGACCCGTCGGCGGGTCCGGATCCGGCGGCCGTCGATCACGGCGTCCCGCATCAGCCGGGCGGGATCGATCGGAGCGCCGAGGTTCGCCCGTTCCTGCAGGGCCGAGGTGAGCAGCTCGTCCAGTTCGGTCGGCATCAGCGTTCTCCGTTCGCGCTCTCGAAGGCCGGGTACAGGTGCTGGAGCTTCGCCAGAGCGCGTCTGGCCTGGGTGCGGACGGTGCCCGGGCGGCACTGCATCAGCTCGGCGATGGTCGCGTCGTCGTAGTCCTCGTAGTAGCGCAGCACGATGATCGTCCGCTGGCGCGGCGACAGTTGCAGGACAAGCCGCCAGATGGCGTCGCGCTCGGCCGACTCGGACGCGGTGTCCTCGACGGAACTGGTGGCCGCCGGCTCGGCGACGGCCAGCTCCCGGTTGACGGCCCGGCGCCACCAGGAGGTGTACGCGTTCACCAGCATCCGGCGAACGTAGAGATCAGGGTGTTCCAGCAGGCTGATCCGCCGCCAGCTCGCGTAGACCTTGGCCAGCACGTCCTGGACGAGATCCTCGGCTCGATGCTCGTCGGCGGTCAACACGCGGGCGAAGCGGAGCAGGGCCGCTCCGCGCGCCAACGCGTACTCCTCGAACGTCACGTCTTATGAACGCACCGACCCGGCTCATCCGTAGACAAGGAACTACGACAATCGCAGTTCCGCCCAGTCCAGAATCCCGTCGCCGAGGTCGCGCACGGTCGCGAGGAGACCGAGCCGGGCCCCCCGTACCTGCTCGTCCTCGGCCATCACGAACACCTCGTCGAAGAACGTCGCCAGGGGCGCCACCAGCCGCGACACCACCTCGGTGAACCGGAACAGATCGGGCTCCGGCGTCGCCCCGAGCTCCTCGCGAACCGTCGCCACCGCGGCCACCAGCGCCACCTCGGCCGGCTCTTTCAGCACGCCGGCGTCGTAGGAGGAAGGGGCGGACGGCGGCACGATCCGGCGTGCCCGCTGCACGGCCTCCGCGACGGCCACGAAGTCCGGGTTCGCCGTCACGGTGCCCAGCTGTGTCAGCAGGTTCGCGGCGACCGACGGGCGATCCGCGTGCCGCAGCACCGCCCGGACCCGATCGATCGGGAAACCCTCCTCGGCGAGGGTCTGCTCGAGCCGCTTGGCCACGAACTCCGCGCACGCGGCCAGCACCTCGCCGGAGACCGGGACGGGCTGCCGGGCCGCCGCCGCCCGCAGCGCGCCGGTCAGCGACAGCGCGGCCAGCGCCGGGTGCGCCCGGTGCACGGCGAGCAGCCCCAGGACCGCGCGGCGCACCGCGAACGGGTCGCTGCTGCCGGTCGGCAACCCGACCGTGGCGGCGAGCCCGGCGACCAGGTCGAGCCGGTCGGCCAGCGACAGCAGCGCGCCGGGCAGCGACGCGGGCAGGTCGTCCCCGGTGTTGCGCGGCAGCTCGGCCTCGTAGATCGCCTGCGCGACCTGCCGCGGCTCCCCGGCGTGCAGCGCGTAGTCGCGGGCCATCACGCCGGCCAGGCTGGTCATCTCGGTGACCAGCTGCGATCCGAGGTCGAACTTCACCAGCGCCGCCGCCCGGTCGAGCACCGTCGACGACAGCCCGAGCGAGGACGCCAGGTCGAGGGCCAGCGACGAGATCCGCGAGGCCCGGTCGGCCATCGAGCCCAGCCGATCGGTGAAGGTGAGCCGGCGCAGCCGTTCGCGCATCTCCGGCAGCGGCGTCTCCCGATCGGCGCGGTAGAAGAACGCCGCGTCCTCGTAGCGGGCCCGCAGGACGGCCTCATTTCCGCCGCGCACGAGGGAGACGTCGACCGGCCCGTTCGCGACGGTCACGAACATCGGCAGCAGCGCACCGTCCGCCGACCGGACCGGCAGGTAGCGCTGGTGTTTGCGCATGACCGTGGTCAGTACCGCGTCCGGCAGCGACAGATAGCTCTCGTCGAACGTGCCGAGCAGCGGCGTCGGCGCCTCGACCAGATAGGTGATCTGGTCGATCAGCGCGGCCTCCCCGCGCACGTCGACCTTGCCGTCCGGGTACACGTGGTCCTGCGCGCCGGTCACGATCAGCTCGCGCCGGTCCTCCGGGTCGGCGACGATCCCGTTGAACGCCAGGGTCTCCATGAAGGTCTCGGCCGAGGCGATCTCGATCGTGGGCGCCGCGGCGGTGCGCAGCACGCGGGTCTCCCGGCCGGCGGTGAGCGCTCCCACCGCCACCGGCACCACGTCGTCGCCCCAGAGCGCGGTCAGCCAGCGGATCGGCCGGCTGAACGACAGCTGCGGGTCGCGCCAGCGCATGTTCTTCGCCGCGCGGAGGCCGGCGACCACCTTCGCGAGCACGGGGGCCAGGACCTCGGCTGCCGCGCCGCCGGCTTCCGGCCGGTTCACCACCACATGGCGTACGCCGTTGAAGTCTCCTTCGGCGAGTTCCTCCCGCGTGGCGCCCTGACCGCGCAGGAACCCTTCGAGGGCCCTGGTCGGCGACCCGTCCGCCGCGTACGCCTGGGCCAGCTTGGGGCCGCGCACGGTCCGCACGTGATCGTCCTCGCGGGCGGCGACGTCGGCGACCACCGCGACCACCCGGCGCGGCGTGACGAACACGCGCACGTCGCCGTGCGTCAGCCGGGTGCCCGCCAGACCGGTTCTGATTTCCCGCTCGACCGCGTCCTTGGCCGCCCGGCACTCGGATGGCGGCAGCTCCTCGGTGCCGATCTCGAGGACCAGCAGCCGCGCCTCCGCCCGCTGAGCCGGCGCGGCCGCCGCGGTCGCCGGCGCCACCGGAGCCACCAGCCCGAGGGGATGGCCCAGCTCGTCGCGGCGGGCCACCCACAGCTTGGCCACCTCGCCGGCGAGCCGCCGCATCCGGCCGAACTCCGCCGCGCGGTCCGCGGTGGACACCGCGCCGCGCGAGTCCAGCACGTTGAACGCCTGCGAGCATTTGAGCACATAGGTGTGCGCCGGCACCGGCAGTCCGGCATCGATCAGCCGCTGCGCCTCGGCCGCATAGATCTCCAGCAGCTGCCGGTTGGCCGCCACATCGGCATCGTCCAGGTAGTACCGGGACATCTCGTACTCGCTCTGGCCGAACACCTCGCCGTAGGAGATTCCCGGCCCGTACTCGATGTCCTTGAAGTGGTTCTTGTCCTGCAGGGCCATGATGATGCGCTCGATGCCGTAGGTGATCTCCACCGACACCGGGTCGAGGTTGAGCCCGCCGGCCTGCTGGAAGTAGGTGAACTGGGTGATCTCCAGGCCGTCGAGCCAGACCTCCCAGCCCAGCCCCCACGCGCCGAGCGCCGGCGACGCCCAGTTGTCCTCGACGAACCGCACGTCGTGCGCGCTCACGTCGATGCCCAGTGCGGCGAGGCTACCGAGGTACAGCTCCTGCGGATTCCCCGGATCGGGTTTCAGGATCACCTGCAACTGCGTGTGCGTCTGCAGCCGGTTCGGATTCTCGCCGTACCGCGAATCGTCCGGTCGCACGGACGGCTCGACGTACACGACCCGCCACGGCTCCGGCCCGAGCACCCGCAGAAACGTGGCCGGGTTGAGCGTGCCCGCCCCCACCTCGGTGTTCATCGGCTGCACGACCAGGCAGCCCTGATCGGTCCAGTAGGTGGTCAGCCGGGCCAGCGCGTCCTGCATGGTGAGCATGGCTGGCAAGTCTAGGTGCGTGCTTCCTCCGGCCGGCATCAACCCGAAAATCAAAACCGTCCGGAGGTACGCGTGACGGCTCCCCGCCGGTCGCGGCCGAACCCGGCGCTCACCGCGACCACCTGCAACGTCAGGCCGTAACGCGACTCTCGCGTGCGGCGATTGCCCGGGCGCTACCAGGTGAAGCGGTCCGGGTAGGTGGCGTCGGCTATCTCCCGCTGGCCCTCGGCGTTCGGGTGGAAGTAGTCGACGTGGTTCACCAGGTTCAGCGAGTACCGCACCTCGTGGACGCTGCCGCCGTCCCATCGGCATCGTTTGCCGTACGACTCGCAGGCCTGCTGCAGCGCGGCGTCGTAGTCGCTGATCCGGTCACGTACGGCACGGCGCCGGGTCTCGTCGGCCGGGGCGGTCGAGGTGGCCGCGGCCAGCATCGCGGGGCAGATGTGGAAGCGCGACCAGACCCGGACCGCGCCGGTGTCGGCGTGGCCCAGCTGCCAGAGCCGGTAGAGGTCCGGGATGCTCGCCACCAGCACCCGCGAGTGGGGCAGGGCTTTCTTGATCGTGGACAACGCCTGGTCGACCGAGTGGCGGAAGTCTGCCACCGGGGTCATGTCGGCCACCGAACGGCCGCACACGTCGTTCGCCCCGATCAGGACGGTCACGTACTGCGCCTTCATCGCCACCGCGCGGTCCGCCTGCCCCGGCAGCGACGCCGCGACGGCCCCGGGCTGGGCGAAGTCGCGGGCGTGGTTCTTGATCGCCGGGTTCTTCGCGAGGATCCGGGCGTAGTGGCTGTCCACCTCCGACGCCGTTCCGGTCGACCACGAGTTCCGCGCGCAGATGAGGAACGACCCGCAACTGCCGAAGCCCGCCGTGATCGAGTCGCCGAGCGCGGCCATCGACGACGGGTACCCCTTGCTCGACCCGGACGGCGCCGGCGTGGCGCCGCCCGCGCCCTGCTCGCAGGCGAGCGTCAGGGCGCCCAGCACGATCAGCACGACCAGATGCCAACGGCGGATCATGAAACCCCCGTACGTGACGCACAGCGACAAACGACGCACGGTATGTTATCCCGCCGAGGCCAGCAGCCGGTCGGCCACCTCCGATCTGCGGTAGAGCACCGAGCGGCCGTGCCGGGCGCTGACCAGCAGCCCGCCGGCCCGCAACGCCCGCAGATGCTGGTTGACCGCGGTGGTGGTGACCCCGAGCCGGGCCGCCAGCTCGGTCGACGACGCCGGCGTTCCCAGCTGCACCAGCAGGCCGGCGCGCACGCTGCCGAGCAGGGCGGTGAGCGCTCCCGGCGCGGGCAGCGGCTGCGGTTCCCAGAGCGTGCCCGTCCCGCGGGCCGCGTAGATGATGAGCGGCGGCTCGTCGGGGGAGATGGGCGTCGAGGCGTTCAGCGTCCACAGGCTGGGGGTCAGCGTGAGCTGGCCCTCGGTGGCCCGGGTCCAGGTGACATCCGTGCGCAGCCGCACCTCGACCACGTCGCCGGTCAGGCTGACCCGCCCGGCGAGCCCGGCGAACATCGCGGCCAGCCCGCGCTGGGCGATCTCCCGTCCGCGGTACGTGACATCCCCCTCGAGCAGCGCCCGCATCCGCGGCCAGTGCGGGGCGAAACACCGCTCCCAGTAGCCCTCGAGCGCGGACAGGATGCGGGACAGCGGCGGCGGCCGGTAATCCGGGCCGTGCAGCAGCCGCAGGTCACGCTCGACCACCGCCGGCGGGGTGGCGGCGACGAGGGCGAACTCGTCCTCGAGCCGGGTCACCGGCGAGGCCGGCAGCGGGTTGAGGAAGTCGGGCGTCCACAGCACGCCGTTGACCAGCTCGTCCAGCGTCTCCGCATCCAGGTCGCCGCGGGCGCGGACCAGCTCGTGGATCCACGGCAGGTGCAGCGGGTAGCGCCCCGGGTCGCGCCACGCCCGCAGCGACAGGGACAGCTCGTTGAACGGCGAGATCGCGAACCGCACGCCGGCCAGGTCCTGCCCGACCAGCACGTACCGCACGACCATGAAGCAATACACTACATCGTTCGCGGTGATCGACGGACTCCTGCGACAAAGAGCGGCGTGACAGTCCTGGCGATAACTCGGCGCAGTCCGATCGAACAGGCCCTCACCTGGGGCACCGCGACCTCGTCCCTGGCGAAGGGGCTGCTGTTCGGGGTGAGCGCGCTCTTCTTCACCCGGGTGATCGGTTTGTCCGCGGCCACCGTCGGGCTCGGCCTCACCGTGGCCGGCGGGGTGGGGCTGGCGGCCGGGTTCGGGTCGGGCTACGCCGCCGATCGGCTGGGCGCCCGGCGGGTTCTGCTCGCCACGACCGTTGCTCAAGGTGCGGCGCTTGCGGCGTACACCATCGCGCGGAGCGCCTTGGTCTTCGTTCTTGTCGCCTGTGTCGCGGTCGGCTCGGAGGCGGCGCAGCGCACGGCGCGGACGACGCTGCTGGCGCGGCAGTTCACCGGCGGCGATCGGGTCGAGGTGC
>Ga0268264_10005720_pt1 | contig 10537 bp, 5 predicted proteins | sample KBSSwiS32_FD_190357 | JGI IMG/M metagenome (GOLD analysis project Ga0268264, IMG submission 190357) | Switchgrass rhizosphere microbial communities from Kellogg Biological Station, Michigan, USA - KBS Switchgrass S3-2 (SPAdes) (version 2) | ecosystem: Host-associated > Plants > Roots >... | reverse complement strand
GATGATCTTCACGCGGGCGAACTGGCCCGTGCCGCCGGTCTGCTTCTTGTGGGTGTAGTCGATGTCGGTCTTGCGGCCGAGGCTCTCGCGGTAGGCCACCTGCGGCGCGCCGATGTTGGCGTCGACCTTGTAGGTGCGGCGCAGGATGTCGACCTTGATGTCCAGGTGCAGTTCGCCCATGCCCTTCATGATCGTCTGGCCCGACTCCTGGTCGGTATGGACGGTGAAGGAGGGGTCCTCGGCGACCATCTTGGCCAGGGCCACGCCCAGCTTTTCCTGGTCGGCCTTGGTCTTCGGCTCGATCGACTGCTCGATGACCGGCGCGGGGAAGATCATGCGCTCCAGGATCACCGGGCTCTTGACCGGATCGCACAGGGTGTCCCCGGTGCGGGTGTCCTTCAGCCCGGCCAGGGCGACGATGTCGCCGGCATAGGCTTCCTTGATGTCCTCGCGGTTGTTGGAGTGCATCAGCAGCATGCGGCCCACCCGCTCGCGCTTGTCGCGCGTCGAGTTCAGCAGCCCCATGCCGGTCTCCAGCTTGCCGGAATAGATGCGGCAGAAGGTCAGCGAGCCCACGAAGGGGTCGTCCATGATCTTGAACGCCAGCACCGACAGCGGCTCCTCGTCGGAGGCCCTGCGCTCGACCTCCGCCTCGGTCTTGAAGTCGATGCCCTTGGTCGGCGGAATGTCCACCGGCGACGGCAGGTAGTCGACCACCGCGTCGAGCAGCGGCTGGACGCCCTTATTCTTGAAGGCCGAGCCGGCGAGGATCGGATAGAAGGCGCCGGTCAGCACCGCCTTGCGCAGGCACTTCTTGATCACCTCTTCCGACGGCTCTTCGCCGGACAGGTAGGCTTCCATGGCCTCGTCGTCGAGTTCGACGGAGTTCTCGATCATGTAGTGGCGGGCCGCGTCGACCGCCTCCTTCATGTCGGCGGGAATCTCTTCGTCATGATAGTTGGCGCCCAGGCCTTCGGAGTCCCAGACGATAGCCTTCATGCGCACGAGGTCGACGACGCCCTTCAGCGTGGCCTCGGACCCGATCGGCAGCTGGATCGGCACGGCCTTGACGCCCAGGCGCTCACGGATGGTGCGCAGGCACATCTCGAAGTCGGCGCCGATCTTGTCCATCTTGTTGACGAACACGATGCGCGGAACGTTGTAGCGGTCGGCCTGGCGCCAGACGGTCTCGGTCTGCGGCTCCACGCCCTGGTTGCCGTCGAGCACCGCGACGGCGCCGTCGAGCACGCGCAAGGACCGCTCCACCTCGATGGTGAAGTCCACGTGGCCGGGGGTGTCGATGATGTTGAGGCGCTTGCCCTTCCAGATGGCGGTCGTCGCGGCGGACGTGATGGTGATGCCGCGCTCCTGCTCCTGCTCCATCCAGTCCATGGTGGCGGCGCCGTCGTGCACTTCGCCGATCTTATGGCTCTTGCCGGTGTAATAGAGGATCCGCTCCGTGGTCGTGGTCTTGCCGGCGTCAATGTGGGCCATGATGCCGAAGTTGCGGTAGTCCTCGATTTTGTGCGCGCGGGGCATGACGGACAGCTCGATTCAGATGACGTTCGAAAGGGGCAGAACGAACGGCGCGGGCGGTTTAGCTGAAACCGCCCGCGCCGGGAAGCGATGGATTTGGGCTCTTACCAGCGGTAGTGAGAGAAGGCGCGGTTGGCCTCGGCCATCTTGTGGGTGTCTTCGCGCTTCTTCACCGCGGAGCCGCGGTTGGAGGAGGCGTCGAGGAGCTCACCAGCCAGTTTCTCGGTCATGGTGTTTTCGCCGCGGTTGCGGGCGGCGTTGACCAGCCAGCGGATGGCGAGCGCGCGGCGGCGGTCCGGGCGGACTTCCACCGGCACCTGATAGGTGGCGCCGCCGACCCGGCGGGAGCGCACTTCGATGGCGGGGGCGACATTGTCCAGGGCGGCGTGGAAGGTCTCCAGCGGGCCCAGGTCCTTGCGCTTGGCTTCCAGGATGTCGAAGGCGCCGTAGATGATGTTCTCGGCGACGGCTTTTTTGCCCTCGTACATCACGTAGTTCATGAACTTGGTGACGACCAGATCGCCGAACTTGGGATCCGGCAGGACTTCACGTTTATCGGCGCGGCGGCGGCGGGACATTCTCTTAATTCCTTACTTCGGACGCTTGGCGCCGTAGAGCGAGCGACGTTGCTTCCGGTCCTTGACCCCTTGCGTGTCGAGCACGCCGCGGAGGATGTGGTAGCGGACGCCCGGAAGGTCCTTCACCCGGCCGCCGCGGATCAGCACCACCGAGTGCTCCTGCAGGTTATGGCCTTCACCGGGGATGTAGCACACCGCCTCGATGCCCGTGGTCAGGCGCACCTTGGCGACCTTCCGCAGGGCGGAGTTCGGCTTCTTCGGGGTCGTGGTGTAGACCCGGGTGCAGACGCCCCGGCGTTGTGGGCAGCCCTTCAGCGCCGGCACCTTGTTGCGCGACGGCTTGTCCTGGCGCGGTTTGCGAATGAGCTGGTTGACTGTTGGCATCTGGTCTCTGTGCTCGTGGAGGCGTGTGCCGTTGGGCCGAGGCGCCTCAGGGGTCCATGTGTTTTCGTCGGGCTCGATAGCCGCCCGCTGAACGAAAAACGCGCCGGAGTCTTGCGATCCGGCGGGCCTGGCGCGCCATCGCTGGCGCGCCGTTCAACGGGACAGGGACGAATCCCGGCCTCGAAAGAGCGCGCTACATAGTCGTGAAGCGCTGTCGCGTCAACGCTTTCACCGCCGCACGACGCGCCTCCCCTCCCCCGGCTCAGTCGAAGATGTCGAAGATGTCGAAGCCGCGTTTGCGCTTCCGGCGCCCGTCGTCATCGTCATCGTAGCGGTAGCGCTTCTGGGCGGCGTCGTAGGCGTGCTTGCGCTTCCAGTCGTCGGGGTCGCGGTGGAAGGCGTCCACCTCCCGGTCGAAGCGCTCGTGGGCTTGCCGCTCATCGCCGGCCGACTGGCGGCCCGTCTCGAGGATCTTCTCCAGTTCGCCACGGTCGAGCCAAACGCCCCGGCAGGCCGGGCAAATGTCGAGTTCCACGCCGGAGCGGTTCACGTTCTGCATCGAGGTGTTGCAGTTGGGGCAGAGCAGCAGCGGCACCTGGAGGCCTCCCTTGTGGGTTGGCCGTCTCATCTAGGCGAGCGTGCGCCGAATGGAAGCCTCACCGCTCGGCGTTTATTTCCGGATGTAGGCCTTGAAGGCCGGCAGGACGACCGCCCAGGTGTCGAGGTTATTGCCGACCGCCTCCGAGGTGGCGCCGTGCTCGAGGTCCATGTCCATCTGCAGGTAGGGGTCCATCTCCTCGTCGAGGTAGGCGCGCCCAAAGCGGTTCTTGCGGTTCCACTCGTTGATCGTCTCCAGGGTCAGCCCTTCCGGCAGGTCGATGCCGGTGGCGAACTGGATCGCGGCGCAGCGGCTGGTCGACTTGCAGCCGTAGAACAGCACCCGGAAGGTCGTGCCGTCGACGCCGGTGGTGATCATCGGGTCGCCGTCCTTGTCCTTGGTGACCTCCGCCTTCAGGCCCTTGGCCTGCATGACCGCGGCCACCTCCGCCGCGGTGACGCCGCCGTCCGGCAAGGGGCCAGCGAGCGCCGGGGTCGAAAGGACGAGCGCCAGGAGCGCGGCCAGCGAGCGAACGGTCTTCATGACTTCCCCCCCTCAAGGGCGGCGTGACGCCGATCCGCTCATCTCACGACACGGACGCCTGCGCCAGAAAACAAGACGGCCCGGGATCGCTCCCGGGCCGCTCGTTTCGTTCGACGTCGGCGGACGTCAGACGTCCACCTTCTCCGCCTCGGCCTCGACGGCGATCTCGGCCGGCAGCGGCTCCATGGCCTCTTCGCGGCGCGCGGTGAGCGCCTCGTCGCGCTTGGCGGCGATGCGCTGCAGGTTGCGCAGGTACGAGCCCGTGCCCGCCGGGATCAGGCGGCCCACGATCACGTTCTCCTTCAACCCCTCCAGGGTGTCGACCTTGCCCTGGACCGAGGCCTCGGTGAGCACCCGGGTGGTCTCCTGGAAGGAGGCCGCCGAGATGAAGCTGCGGGTCTGCAGGGACGCCTTGGTGATGCCCAGCAGCACCGGCTGGGTCAGCGCCGGACGGCCGCCGCGGGCCTCGGCCTTGACGTTCTCGGCGTCGACCTCGGGCTTGTCGATGTGGTCGCCCTTGAGCAGGCCGGTGTCGCCCGGCTCGAGGATCTCCACCTTCTGCAGCATCTGACGGACGATCGTCTCGATGTGCTTGTCGTTGATCGGCACGCCCTGCAACCGGTAGACCTCCTGGATCTCATTGACCAGGAAGTTGGCCAGCTCCTCGATCCCCTGGATCCGCAGGATGTCGTGCGGGTCCGGGTTGCCGTCGATGATGTACTCACCCTTGCGGATGATGTCCCCGTCATGGACGGCGATGTGCTTGCCCTTCGGGATCAGGAACTCCACGGCCTCGCCGCCGTCCTCCGGCGTGATCTTGATCCGGCGCTTGTTCTTGTAGTCGCGCCCGAACTCGACCCGGCCGTCCATCTCGGCGATGACCGCGCAATCCTTCGGCCGACGCGCCTCGAACAGCTCCGCCACCCGCGGCAGGCCGCCGGTGATGTCGCGGGTCTTGGCGCTCTCGGTGGGCAGGCGGGCCAGCACGTCGCCGGGCTTGACCTCGTCGGCGTCACCCATGGACAGCACCGCGGCCACCGGCAGCAGGTAGCGGGCCTCGCCGCCGTTGGAGAGCCGGCGATAGGCGCCGTCGGCGTCGATCACCGCCATGGCCGGACGCAGATCCGCCCCCTTGGTGGAGGCGCGCCAGTCGATGACCACGCGGTTGGAGATGCCGGTGGCCTCGTCGGCTTCCTCGCGGAAGGAGAAGTTCTCCACGAGGTCCTCGAAGCGCACCTTGCCGCCCACTTCGGTGATGATCGGCGTGGTGTAGGGGTCCCATTCGGCCAGGCGCTGGCCGCGCTTGACCTTGTCGCCGTCCTTCACCTTCAGGCGCGCGCCGTACGGCGGCTTGTAGGACTCGCGGTCCTTGCCGTCGACCTGCACCGTGAGCTGCAGGTTGCGGCTCATGCAGATCAGCTCGCCGTCGTTGTTGACCACGGTGGCGCCGACGATCTTCGCCAGGCCGTCGTTGGCGCTCTCGAAGAACGACTGCTCGGCCACCTGGGCCGTGCCGCCGATGTGGAAGGTGCGCATGGTGAGCTGGGTGCCCGGCTCGCCGATCGACTGGGCGGCGATGACGCCCACGGCCTCACCGATGTTCACCGGCGTGCCGCGCGCGAGATCGCGGCCGTAGCAGGCGCCGCAGACGCCCACGTCGGCCTCGCAGGTGAGCACGGAGCGGACCTTCACCGACTGGACGCCGGCGCCCTCGACCGCGTCGACCATGTTCTCATCAAGGTAGGTGTCGGCCGGAACCACCACCTCGCCCGAGTTGGGGTCCTTGATGTCCTCCGCCGCGAACCGGCCCAGGATGCGCAGGCCCAGGGAGACCAGGACGTCGCCGCCCTCGACCACCGCGCGCAGGGTGATGCCCCGCGTGGTGCCGCAGTCCTCCTGGGTGATGATGCAGTCCTGCGCCACGTCGACCAGGCGCCGCGTCAGATAGCCGGAGTTGGCGGTCTTGAGCGCGGTGTCGGCCAGGCCCTTGCGGGCGCCGTGGGTGGAGTTGAAGTACTCCTGGACGGTCAGGCCTTCCTTGAAGTTCGAGATGATCGGCGTCTCGATGATCTCGCCGGAGGGCTTGGCCATCAGGCCGCGCATGCCGCCGAGCTGCTTCATCTGGGCCTGCGAGCCCCGGGCGCCGGAGTTGGCCATCATGAAGATCGAGTTGATCTCGCCGGTGGCGGTGTTGGAGATCTCCGCCATCATCTCGTCGGCGACCCGGTCGGTGGACTTGGCCCAGGCGTCGACCACCTTGTTGTACTTCTCGCCCTTGGTGATCAGGCCGTCGGCGTACTGCTGCTCGTATTCCTCCACGAGCTTGCGGGTCTCTTCGACGATCGGCGCCTTACGGGCCGGGATGATGATGTCGTCCTTGCCGAAGGAAATCCCCGCCTTGGCCGCCTCGCGAAAGCCCAGGCCCATGATCTGGTCGGCGAAGATGACCGTCGCCTTCTGGCCGCAGTGCCGGTAGACGGTGTCGATCAGGTTGGCGATTTCCTTCTTGGTGAGGTTCTTCTCCAGAAGGCGATGGCCGACCGCCGGGTGGTGCGGGAACAGGGCGGCGATCTTCATCCGGCCGGGCGAGGTGTCGATCACCTTGCGCAGCAGGTTGCCGTCGGCGTCCATCTCCGAGTGCCGGGCCTTGACCTTGGCGTGCAGGGAGACGACGCCCGCCTCCAGCGCCGCTTCGATCTCGCCCAGGTCGGCGAACAGCTTGCCCTCGCCCTTCTCGCCGTCCTTGATCAGCGACAGGTAGTAGAGGCCGAGCACGATGTCTTGCGACGGCACGATGATCGGCCGGCCGTTGGCGGGCGACAGGATGTTGTTCGTCGACATCATCAGGACGCGGGCTTCGAGCTGGGCCTCCAGGCTCAGCGGCACGTGCACGGCCATCTGGTCGCCGTCGAAGTCGGCGTTGAAGGCCGCGCAGACCAGCGGGTGGAGCTGGATCGCCTTGCCCTCGATCAGCTTGGGCTCGAAGGCCTGGATGCCCAGACGGTGCAGGGTGGGGGCGCGGTTCAGCAGCACCGGGTGCTCGCGGATCACCTCGTCGAGGATGTCCCAGACCGCCGGCTGCTCACGCTCCACCATGCGCTTGGATTGCTTGACGGTGCCGGACAGGCCCTTGGCGTCCAGGCGCGCGTAGATGAACGGCTTGAACAGCTCGAGCGCCATCTTCTTCGGCAGGCCGCATTCGTGCAGCTTCAGCTCCGGGCCCACCACGATCACCGAGCGGCCCGAGTAGTCGACGCGCTTGCCCAGCAGGTTCTGGCGGAACCGGCCTTGCTTACCCTTCAGCATGTCGGCCAGCGACTTCAGCGGCCGCTTGTTGGCGCCGGTGATGACCCGGCCACGGCGGCCGTTGTCGAACAGGGCGTCCACCGCTTCCTGCAGCATCCGCTTCTCGTTGCGGATGATGATGTCGGGGGCGCGCAGCTCGATCAGGCGCTTCAGGCGGTTGTTGCGGTTGATCACCCGCCGGTAGAGGTCGTTCAGGTCGGAGGTGGCGAACCGGCCGCCGTCCAGCGGCACCAGCGGGCGCAGCTCCGGCGGGATGACCGGGATCACCGAGAGGATCATCCACTCCGGCTTGTTGCCGGATTCGGTGAAGTTCTCGATCAGCTTGAGGCGCTTGGAGGCTTTCTTGAGCTTCATCTCGGAGGTGGTGGTGACCAGCTCCTCGCGCAGCTTGTCGGCGGTCTCGGCCAGGTTGATCGCCTTGAGCAGGCCCTGGACCGCCTCGGCGCCGATCTCGGCGGTGAAGCTGTCGTCGCCGAACTCTTCCTGGAAGCGCATGTAGTCGTCTTCGCTGAGCAGCTGGTGCAGCTTCAGCGGGGTCAGGCCGGGCTCGGTGACGATGTAGTGCTCGAAGTAGAGGACGCGCTCGATGTCCTTCAGCGGCATGTCGAGCATCAGGGCGATGCGGGACGGCAGGCTCTTCAGGAACCAGATGTGCGCCACCGGGCTGGCCAGCTCGATGTGGCCCATCCGCTCGCGGCGCACCCGCGCCAGCGTCACCTCGACGCCGCACTTCTCGCAGATGATGCCCTTGTACTTCATGCGCTTGTACTTGCCGCACAGGCACTCGTAGTCCTTGGTCGGGCCGAAGATCCGCGCGCAGAACAGGCCGTCACGCTCGGGCTTGAACGTGCGGTAGTTGATGGTCTCGGGCTTCTTGATCTCGCCGAACGACCACGAGCGGATCTTCTCCGGCGAGGCGAGCGCGATGCGGATCTGGTCGAAGGTCGGGGCGGCCACGACCGGGTTGAAGATATTCAGGACTTCCTGGTTCATCGGGCTTCCAGTTCGTCAGTATTTCAGGGGCGGCGGAGAGGGACTGACGGCCCCTCCCCCCGCAAGACGATGGCGGCGGCGGGCGTCGCCTAGCTGTTCTCCAGCTCCACGTTCAGGCCGAGGGAGCGCATCTCCTTGACCAGCACGTTGAAGCTTTCCGGGATGCCGGCCTCGAAGGTGTCGTCGCCACGGACGATGCTCTCGTAGACCTTGGTGCGACCGGCCACGTCGTCGGACTTCACCGTCAGCATCTCCTGCAGGGTGTAGGCGGCGCCGTAGGCTTCCAGGGCCCAGACCTCCATTTCGCCGAACCGCTGGCCGCCGAACTGGGCCTTGCCGCCCAGCGGCTGCTGGGTGACCAGGCTGTAGGGGCCGATCGAGCGGGCGTGGATCTTGTCGTCCACCAGGTGGTGCAGCTTGAGCATGTAGATGTAGCCCACCGTCACCGGCCGCTTGAACTGCTCGCCGGTCTGGCCGTCGTTCAGCATCACCTGGCCGGAACGGTTCAGACCCGCCTTCTCCAGCAGGTCCTCGATGTCGGCGATGTGCGCCCCGTCGAACACCGGCGTGGCGAAGGGGATGCCCTTCGACAGATTGCGGGCCAACTCCAGCAGTTCCTCGTCGGAATCCGGCAGCTCCTGGTCCGCGCCGTAGACGCCATACAGGTACTCGATCAGCGCCTGCCGCTGGCCGCCGTTCTGCCAGGCTTCCATCAGCTGGGCCACCTGCTTGCCCAGGCCGGAGGCGGCCCAGCCCAGGTGGGTCTCGAAGATCTGGCCCACGTTCATCCGCGAGGGCACGCCCAGCGGGTTGAGCACGATGTCGACGGTGGTGCCGTCGGCCAGGTAGGGCATGTCCTCGATCGGCAGAATCTTGGAGATCACCCCCTTGTTGCCGTGACGGCCGGCCATCTTGTCGCCCGGCTGCAGCTTGCGCTTCACCGCCACGAACACCTTGACCATCTTCATCACGCCGGGGGGCAGCTCGTCGCCGCGCTGCAGCTTGTCGACCTTGTCCTCGAAGCGGCGGTCCAGGCGCTTGCGGGCCTCGTCGAACTGCCGGCGCAGGGCCTCCAGCTCGCCCATGGCCTTCTCGTCGTCGAGGGCGATCTGCCACCACAGGCCGGGGGAGATCTCCTCCAGCTTCTCGGAGGTGATCTCGCCGCGGCCCAGGCCCTTGGGCCCGGAGACGGCGACCTTGCCGGTGAGCAGCTGGCGCAGACGGGTAGTCATGTTGCGGTTCAGGATCGCGAACTCGTCGTCGCGGTCCTTGCCGAGCCGATCGATCTCCGCCCGCTCGATGGCCATGGCGCGCTCGTCCTTGTCGACGCCGTGCCGGTTGAACACGCGCACTTCCACCACCGTTCCGGCCACGCCGGGCGGCAGGCGCAGAGAGGTGTCGCGCACGTCGGAGGCCTTTTCGCCGAAGATCGCCCGTAGCAGCTTTTCTTCCGGCGTCATCGGGCTCTCGCCCTTGGGCGTGACCTTGCCCACCAGGATGTCGCCCGGGAGGATCTCGGCGCCGATCGCCACGATGCCGGCCTCGTCGAGGTTGCGCAGGGCTTCCTCGCCGACGTTGGGGATGTCGCGGGTGATTTCTTCCGGGCCCAGCTTGGTGTCGCGGGCCATCACCTCGAATTCCTCGATATGGATCGAGGTGAAGACGTCGTCGCGCACGATGCGCTCGGAGATCAGGATCGAGTCCTCGAAGTTGTAGCCGTTCCACGGCATGAACGCGACGAGGGTGTTGCGGCCCAGGGCCAGCTCGCCGAGGTCGGTCGACGGGCCGTCGGCGATCACGTCGCCCACCTGGATCTGGTCATGCACGCGCACCAGCGGGCGCTGGTTGATGCAGGTCGAGGTGTTGGAACGCTGGAACTTCTGCAGCCGGTAGATGTCGACGCCGGGCTTGGTGGGGTCGGTCTCGTCCGTCGCGCGGACCACGATGCGGGTGCCGTCGATCTGCTCGACCACGCCGGAGCGGCGGGCCACGACCACGGCGCCGGAGTCGCGGGCGACCACCTCCTCCATGCCGGTGCCGACCAGCGGCGCATCCGTCTGGATGAGCGGCACGGCCTGCTTTTGCATGTTGGAGCCCATCAGGGCGCGGTTGGCGTCATCGTTCTCGAGGAACGGGATGAGCGAGGCGGCGACGGAAACCACCTGCTTGGGCGAGACGTCCATCAGGTCGACGGTGTCCCGGGGCAGCAGGCTGGGCTCGCCGTTTACCCGGCCGGGGACCAGGTCCTCGACGATCCGGCCGTCCTCCAGCTTGATGTTGGCCTGGGCGATGACGTGCTTGGCCTCTTCCATCGCCGACATGTAGACCACCTCGTCGGTGATCCGGCCGTCCTTGATCCGCCGGTAAGGGCTTTCGATGAAGCCGTACTTGTTGACCACCGCGTGAGTGGCCAGCGAGTTGATCAGGCCGATGTTCGGGCCTTCCGGCGTCTCGATCGGGCAGATCCGGCCATAGTGGGTCGGGTGCACGTCGCGGACCTCGAAGCCCGCGCGCTCGCGGGTCAGGCCGCCCGGGCCCAGCGCCGAGAGGCGGCGCTTGTGGGTGATCTCGGACAGCGGGTTCGTCTGGTCCATGAACT
>Ga0268264_10005717_pt1 | contig 10540 bp, 9 predicted proteins | sample KBSSwiS32_FD_190357 | JGI IMG/M metagenome (GOLD analysis project Ga0268264, IMG submission 190357) | Switchgrass rhizosphere microbial communities from Kellogg Biological Station, Michigan, USA - KBS Switchgrass S3-2 (SPAdes) (version 2) | ecosystem: Host-associated > Plants > Roots >... | reverse complement strand
CCTTCGAGGTGCAGGGGGCGCCGACGACGACCGCGCAGGCGCCGGGGGCGGCGCCGCCCAAGCCCGAGCCGCCGCGCTCGACGGCCCCGCGCTCCGAGCCACCCGGCGCCAAACCCGCGCCGCCCGACACGCCTGCGCCGGCTCCCGCGCCGTCCGGTCCGGCGGCTCCGTCTGGCGCAGCGGCGCCGTCTGGCGCAACGGCTCCGCCTGCCGCAACGGCTCCGCCTGCCGCAGCCCCGCCGCCGGTGGCGGCTGCCCCGCTGTCGATCTCCGTGCGGTATCCGGCCGACGGCGCGCGGGTGAAGGACGAGCAGACCGTGGTGGCGGCGGTGGTCACCTCCGGCCGCGGCGTCGGCAGCGTCACGCTCAGCCTGAACGGCCTCGAGGTGATGCGGCAAGCCGAGCGGACGCCGCTGCCCTCGATCGTGGTGACGGCGCCGGTGACGCTGCGCGAGGGGAACAACACGATCGTGGTGACGGCGCGCGAGGCCGACGGCACCGTTCGCCAGGAAGTGCGCACGGTCACGCTGGAGCGCGAGCGCAGCGCGCCGGCCCCGGCGACGCCGGCACCCGCGCCGTCCCCCCGGGAGTCGTGGGCCGTCGTCATCGGCGTCGGCCGTTACGAGAACCCGAGGATCCCCGCGCTCCGCTACGCGGTGGCCGACGCCGACGCGATCTACAGCGTGCTGATCGCCTCCGGCTTCAAGAAAGACCACGTACTGCTGCTGACCGACAACGCCGAGCGCAAGCCGACGCTGCGAAACATGAAGTACGCGCTGGGGACGTTCCTGGCACGGTCGGCCGGCAAGGACGACACCGTCATCGTCTACTACGCCGGCCACGGCGCGCCCGAGGTCGATCCGCGCGGCGTCGAGAAGGACGGGCTGGCCAAGTACCTGATCCCGAGCGACGCCGACCCCGACGACCTGTTCTCGACCGCGCTGCCCATGGACGACCTGCAGACGATCTTCGATCGCATCGAGGCCGAGCGGGTGGTGGCCTTCCTGGACAGCTGCTACAGCGGCGCGGGCGGCGGCCGGACCTTCGCCTCCAAGAAGACGCGTGCGGTGAACGTGGACGATCTGTTCCTCGACCGGCTCACGCGCTCCAAGGGGCGGGTGATCATCACCGCGGCGCGATCCTCGGAGGTCTCGATCGAGCTGCCGGATCTCGGGCACGGCGTGTTCACCTACTACTTGACCGAAGGGCTCAAGGGCGCCGGCGACCTCAATCGCGACGGGATCGTCAGCCTTCAGGAGCTCTACGAGTACGTGCAGCAGCAGGTGGTCCAGAAGTCACGCGCCGTCGGCGCCAACATGCACCCGCAGTTCAGGGGCGACGTGGAGGGCATCCTGCCGCTCACCAAGGCCCGCGGCCGGTAGGGGGCGACGATCGGCGCCCGTCTGCGCGCGTGGTGGGCGCTCCGCCGCTCACGCCTCCTGAAGCTCTGGGCGGTCGGGCTCCTCGCCAGCCTCCTCGTCACCGCCGCGTCGGCCCGCGGCTACCTCGAGCGCTGGCAGGTCCTCGCGCTCGATCTGCTGCAGCAGCTGCAGCCGCCGGCGCAGCCGGGCGACGTTGCGATCGTGGCGGTGGACTCCGCCGCGTTCGAGAGGCTGGGCGGCCGCCAGCCGATCCCGCGCGAGTACCTGGCCCGCGTCGTCCGTGGGCTGTCCCGGTGTGGCGCCTCCGTCGTGGGCATCGACATCACGTTCGCCTCGCCGACCGAGCCACGTGCCGATGCCGCGCTGGCCGAGGCCATCCGTGAGTTTTCCGACCACGGCGTCAGTCGCGTGGTCCTGCTCGGCCCGTTGAGCGCCGGCGCTGAGCCGCTCGGTGCCGCGGCGCTAGGCGCTTCAGTGCTGACCGCCTCACCGCTGGTGAGCGTTCCCCGGGACGGCGTCATCCGTCGAGTCGATCCGCTCCTGCCGGGCCCGGACGGCACCACGGAGCCGACCCTGGCGCTGGCGCTGGTGGCCCGGCAGCAGGGGCTCGATCGGCGGGCGCTCGATGCGAGGCTGGGGAGCGGACAGCTGCGGGGCGTGACGCTCGAGCGTGACGCGGGGTGGCCGATCAACTACGTCGGGCCGGCCGGATCGTTCTTCACGATCTCCAGCGATCAGCTGGCCGCGCTGGGCGACGCGGGGGCCGAGGCGCCGGCCACCGACAATCCATTCCGCGGTCGCATCGTGCTCGTGGGTGGAACCTTCCCCGAGGGGCGCGACACCTACCAGACGCCGTACGGGCCGATGCCCGGCGTCGAGGTCCACGCCAACGTGGCCCACATGCTGACGACCGGACGCTTCATCCGTCCCTCGAGCTGGTGGGTCGGCCTGGCCGTCAACGTGGCCGTGTCGCTCGTCGCCGGCGTCGTGCTCCTGAGCCTGCGTCCGCTGATCGGCACGCTGGTCTGCGTCGGCGGCGCGCTGGCCATCGGCGTGCCCGCCGCCTTCTACGCCTTCAACCGCGGCGGCTACTGGATCGACTTCGTGCTGCCGGTGGTGGCCACCACGCTGACCGGACTGGGCGGCGACGCGCTGGACCGGAAGCGGTTTCGCGACTCGTTCGCCCGCTACCTTTCGCGCGACGTGATGGCGCGCGTGCTGACCGACGCGCCCAGCCTGCGTGGCGAGCACCGGGAGGTGTCGATCCTGTTCTCCGACCTGCGCGGCTTCACCACGCTGTCCGAGCAGCTGCCACCCGAACGGATCGCCAGTCACCTCAACGAGTACTTCGAGGCGATGACCACCGCGATCTTCGCCCACCACGGGATGATCAACGACTTCGTGGGCGACGCGGTGATGGCGGTGTTCGGCGCGCCGATGGCCGATGCCGATCACGCCTGGCACGCCGTGCAGAGCGCCCGGGACATGGACCGCGCGCTCGAGCGCCTCAACGTGGCCTGGGATGCGGCGGGCCTGCCGCGGCTGCGCATGGGAATCGGGATTCACACCGGTCCGGTGTTCGCGGGGAATGTAGGCGGCCGGGACCGGATCAAGTACACCGTGATCGGCGATCCGGTGAACGTGGCGTCGCGGGTGGAAGGGTTGAACAAGGAGCTCGGCACGACGATCCTGATCACCGAGGAGACGCTGGCGGCGGTCGGCGAGCGCGTGCGGACCCGAGACTGCGGGCCTCAGGCGGTGAAGGGGCGGGTGGAAAAGGTGCGGGTCTTCGAGGTACTGACCGATGGGGAGGAGCGGACATGAGGGCAGGGAGGATCGGGGTGATCGCCACCGGCGTGCTGCTGGCGGCGGCGCTGGCCTGGGCGAGCGACCCGGTGGCGGTGTTGACCGAGATGCAGGCACGGCAGGGCAAGGTCGAGGTCAAGCCGGCGGGCGCCGACTGGCAGAGCCCCAAGCCGCTGCTCTCGCTGCGCGCCGGCGACCAAGTGCGCGCCGTCGGCGACGCCCGTGCGGTCCTGGTGTTCACGGGCGGACGCGGGACCCAGGTCGTCACGTCGGCCAACTCGCCGTTCGCCATCCAGGCCCAGACGGCGGAGGGCACGTCCGACCGGGCCCGGACGGTTCTGGGCAACGTCACGAGCTTCCTGATCGGCCAGCAGCGGGAGAAGTCGTACCAGTCCCTGTCGGTGCGGAGCGTGCGCGCCCAGCCGCCGCTCATCCTCGCCCCGCGCGACACGCGGGTGCTGCCCGGCTCGCTCACGTTCGAGTGGGCCGGCTCCGACCGCCTGAAATACCGCGTGCGCCTGCTCGGGCCGCCGGGCGCCGTGGTGTGGGAGCAGAGCGGCCTCGAGCGGCGGCCGCTGCCGTATCCGGCGAGCGCGCCGGCCTTGACCGCGGGGACTCGCTATACGTGGGAGCTGCAGACGCAGGAGCACGGCGCACAGAGCGCGTCGTTCGAGATCGCCTCGGCGGCCGACGCCACGCGAGTGCGTGACTCGCTGGCGCTGCTGACGCCGTCCACCGCGCAGGCGTACCCGCCCGCGACGCTGGCGCTCATGCGGGCGGGCCTGCTGTTTCAGGAGACGCTCTACGCGGACGCGCGGCGTGAGCTGCTGACGGCAATCGCTGCGGCGCCCGAGGAGCCGACGCTACGGCTGCTGCTGGGACACGTCTACGACCGCACGGGGCTCACGCAGCTGGCGGCGACCGAGTTCGACGAGGCGGAAGCGCTGACGGCGCCGCGCAACTGACGCCGCCGGGAGTCAGCCGTTACTGGCTCAGGCGATCGGTCTGGGGCGGGGATCGACGTCGCGCGGGTGGCGAGACCGCTTCGGTGACGCGGGCGGCTCGCTGACCGATGGTTCACTCGGCTTCAACTGCTTGTCGGTGTCGCTGCTTTGACTCGTGCGGCGCAGGTGAGCATCTACTGCGAGCCACTCGGCGAAGGCCATTGTATCCATCTGGCGGCGGGCCCCACGCAGGGGTTGTGCCAACTCTTCCACTCTCATAAATCCCTGTAATTTAATAACTGGGCCTCCGAGATCGTCGAATCGGTGCCGGCATGCCGGCACGAGCTGGGCAAGTTGGCATTTTCCGGGCGCTTCACGAGTCCGCAAGAATCGGCGGCGGATCAGTTTCGGCCGGGGCGAGTCGAATGCCAGGCGAGCTACAGCCCAGAACGCGGGCGCGAGCTACAGCCCCAGATAGGCGCGCTTGAGGCGGTCGTCGCCGAGCAGCTCCGGTCCCTGGCCAGTCAGCACCAGGTGGCCGGACTCGAGCACGGCAGCCCGGTGGGCCAGGGTGAGCGCCTGGCGGACGTTCTGCTCCACGAGCAGGATCGTCATGCCGTCGCCGTTGATCGTGCGCACGGTCTCGAAGATGCGCGCCACCAGCACCGGCGCCAGCCCGAGCGTCGGCTCGTCCAGCATGAGCACCCGCGGCCGGCTCATGAGCGCACGGCCGATGGCGCACATCTGCTGCTCACCGCCCGACAGCGAGCCGGCGAGCTGGTCACGGCGCTCCTGCAGCACGGGGAAGAGCGTGTAGACGTAGCGCAGGGTCTCGTCGCGGGCGCCGCGGGCGCGCGGCGAGTGGGCGCCGAGCAGGAGGTTCTCCGCCACGCTCATGAAGGGAAACAGCCGGCGCCCCTCCGGCACCTGGACGATGCCGAGGTCGACGCGCTGGTGGGCGGGCACGTGCGTGAGGTCCTGGCCGTCGAAGACGACACGGCCCCCGCGCGGTGCTACCAAGCCCGAGATCACCCGCAGCGTGGTCGACTTGCCGGCGGCGTTGGCCCCGACCAGTGCGAAGACCCGGCCCTGCTCGACCTCGAGCGAGACGCCGTACAGCGCCTGCAGATCGCCGTAGTAGGCGTCGATGCCTTCAAGCGTCAGCAAGGACGAACTCCTCGCCCAGGTAGGCGTCGATGACCCGGCGGTCGCTGGTGATCTCGTGCGGCGTGCCCTCGGCGATCTTCTCGCCGTGATGGAGCATGACGATCCGCTGGGCCAGGCGCATCATCGCCGCCATGATGTGCTCGATCACGATCAGCGTCAGGCCCTCGGCGTGGAGGCGGCGAATGAGGTCGATCATGGCCACCAGCTCGGTCGGGTTGAGACCGGCCATCACCTCGTCGAGCAGCAGCAGGCGCGGCCGGGTGGCCAGCGCGCGGGCGACCTCCAGGCGTTTGCGCAGGGCCAGGGGCAGCGTCCGGGCCCGGACGCCGGCGTGCGGCCCGAGACCGCAGAGGTCGATCACGGCCGCCGCCTCCGCGCGCGCCTGCCGCGTCGAGGCCACGCGGGTCAGTGCGCCGATCATGACGTTGTCGAGCACCGAGAGGTTGCCGAACGGCTTGACGATCTGAAAGGTCCGCGTCAGCCCCCGGCGTGAGATCGCGTGGGCGGGCTGGCCGGTGATGTCGCGGCCGTCGAAGACCACGCGCCCCTCGTCGGGCCGGAAGTAGCCGGAGATCACGTGGAAGAGCGTGGTCTTGCCCGCCCCGTTGGGGCCGATGATGCCGAGCAGATCGCCGGCCGCCACCGTGAGGCTCACCTCGCGCACGGCGGTGAGGCCGCCGAAGCGCTTGGTCACGCGGTCGAGCGTCAGCAGCGGCGGCGCGCCGGCACTGGTCGTCACGATGGCACCCGGGCCCGTGCCCACAGGCGCGCACTCAGTCCGGCCAGCCCCTCGGGGACGAAGCGCACGACCAGGATCAGGACGACGCCGTACACGATCAGGTAGATGCCGGTGAAGCCGGACTTCACGCCGGACAGCGTGGCGCGCAGATAGGTCTCGAGCGAGGTGATGAGGATCGATCCCAGGAAGGGCCCCAGCGCGGTCCCCATGCCGCCGATGATGGCGTTCAGGGCGAAGCGGACCGAGAGATCGACGGAGAACACGTAGAAGGGATCGACGAACCCGACGTACTGCGCCCACAGCGTTCCGCACACGGAGGTGAGAGCGGCGCTCATGGTCACCGCGATGACCTTCAGACGGCGGGCGGGGATGCCGAGCGCCTGCGCCGCGTCCTCGTCCTCGCGCACGCCGGCCAGCCGATAGCCGAAGCGCGAGTGCTCGAGCCAGAGCTCGAGGCCCCAGTACAGGAGCGCGACCACCAGCGCCAGGTACACCCACGCCACGTGGCCCAGGCCGAGCGTGGCGAAGCCGGGGCGGAAGGGCACCGGGATGCCCTCGGAGCCCGAGGTGAACGCGCGCCAGCGACTGGCCACGATGAGCAGCACCTGCGAGAAGGCGATGGTGGAGAGCGCGAAGTACGGGCCCTTGAGCCGGTTCGAGAGGTAACCGATGGCCGCGCCCGCGGCCAGCGACAGCGCCACGCCCACGAGCATGCCGAGCCAGGGTGATTGCTGAAAGCGCGTCCCGAGGAGCGCGGCCGAGTAGGCGCCGATGCCGAAGAACGCCGCGTGACCGATGGAGACCTGGCCGGCGTAGCCGCCGGCGACGTTCCAGGCCGCCGACAGGGCGCCCCATAACAAGATCAGCACGAGGCTGTCCAAAAAGTACGCGTCGCGCACCAGGATCGGCGTCAGCGCGGCCCCCCCGAAGATGAGGAGGGCGCCCCAGTGGCGCGCCACCAGGCCCATCACATGCCGAGCGTCTCGGCCCCGCGCTGCCCGAACAGGCCGGCCGGACGGAACACGAGCACGCCGATGAAGAGGAGGAAGTAGAAGATCTCCTTCCAGGCGGTGCCGAAGAAGTAGGAGCCGGCCACTTCCACCGCGGCCACGATGAGGCTGCCGATCAGCGCGCCGACCATGTCGCCGAGCCCGCCCAGGACCACCACGACGTAGGAGAGCAGGACGAACTGCAGGCCGGCGGTCGGATAGACCGCGTAGAGCGGCGAGACCAGCACGCCGGCCGCCCCCACCGCGGCAATGCCGAGGGCGAAGGTGAGACGGTACACGCGGTCGGTGTCGATGCCCATCAGGATGGCCGCGTCGCGGTCCTGGGCGGTGGCCCGCATGACGCGCCCGGTGTGCGTGCGGCGCATGAATAGGAACAGCAGGATGGTCAGGGTGACCGCGATGACGAAGGCCACCACCTGCGAGAGGTTGAACGCGGTCCCGGCCAGGCGAACCGGCGTCAGGGCGTGCCAGGGCCGGACGGTGTGGAAGTCTCCCGACCACAGCACGAGGGCGAGATTCTGCAGCGCGGTGGACAGCCCCACCGTGGTGAAGATCTGCACGTTGTGCGAGGCGAGGATGACGCCCTTCATGACCAGGGCGTAGGTGACGAGCCCGATGCCGAAGAACAGCGGGATCGAGACGAAGAGCACGAACCACGGATCGAGCGAGAGCAGGGTGAAGGCCCAGAAGGCCAGGTACATGCCGAGCATCAGGAACTCGCCGTGGGCGAAGTTCACGACGCGCATGATGCCGAAGATCAGCGTGAGCCCCACCGCGATCAGGGCATAGATGCCCCCCAATAAAATTGTGGAGACGCTGAGCTGAGCGAAGACGTCTATTTGCGCGCGTCCCAGGCGCCGAGCGGAATCCACTTCGCCCGGTTGGTCGTGAACTCCTCGGGCCACACCGAGACGAGCTGGCCGTTCTGCCACTGCAGCATGTAGTGCTGCACGCGCTCGTTGCTGTTCTGGCCGGTCTCGTTGAACTTCACACCCCAGCCGTTGATCATGGTGCCGACCGGCAGATCGAGCGACATGACGGCGGCGCGGAACTTGTCGGGATCGTCGCTCTGCGACTTGTCGAGCACCAGCTTGAGCAGCCACAGGCCGCCGCCGGCCAGCTGGTGGGAGCCGAGCGGATAGGAGCCGGTGCGCTTCTGGACGGCGTCCCGGAAGTCCTTCTCGATCTTCTGCCCGTCCGGCTTGAGCGACTCGACCTTGAAGCCGGGGCCGGGCTCCAGCAGGGCGAACACGCCGTTGCCGTCGTTGCCCACCGCCTTGCCGAAATCGCTGCTGCCGTAGCCGGTGGCACCCGCGTGCACCAGCGCCTTGAACAGGAAGTTCTGCTCGCGCGCCTGCCGCCAGAAGAGCGGGGCGTCGTTGGTGTAGGCGATGTGGTGGACGACGTCGGGGTTGAGCTGCTTGAGCTTGACGATGATCGGCGTCATGTCGTTGATCGTCTGGAAATTGTAGTACTCGACGCCGCCGACGACCTGCAGCCCGACCTCCTTGGCCCGGGCCACCGCGGATTCGGTGACGCCCTGGCCGTAGGAGGAATCTTCCGAGATGAACGCGATCTTCAGCTGGCTCGGCTGCAGGTTGAAGCGCGGGGCCAGGTGCTTGACGATGAAGTCGATGTTGTACCAGCCGAAGCCGGTGGCGTCGATCTCCGTGCGGTAGACGTTCTTGAGCCCGCGCTTGTTGAAGCGCGGGTCCACGCACGAGGTCTCCCAGTAGATGACGTTGTGACGGGCGGCCGCCTCGCTGGCGGCGCCGCACAGCCGGGAGGAGAACGTGCCGGTGACGATCTTGACGTTCTCCCGGGTGATGACCCGGTTGGCCTCGCTGGCCGCCGCCGTGGGGTCGGGGACGTCGGCCACGACGAAGCTCAGCTTCTTGCCCATCACGCCGCCGCGCTCGTTGATGAGGTCGCGCACGATCTCGAAGCCCTCGAGGTGGCGCTTGCCCTCGCCGGCCAGCGGCCCGGTGAGCGGCTCCAGGACGCCGATCTTGTACTCCCCGGACTGAGCGAAGACGGCCACCAGCCATCCGGTGGTGACGGCCACGAGTGTGAGCACGGCGGCGACGAGCAGACGACGCGACATGAGGAGCCTCCTGATAGCGTGAGCGTCGAGTTCAGACGGCCCGGTACGCGGGGGTTGTAGCACCCGGGTCGGAGTACTGTCAACTGAGCGACGGACGGATTAGACTCGATGCAGTGGCCGACGACCGCGAGCGCTTCCTCGGACCGACGACGATCCGGTTCTGCCCCCTGTGCGGCGGCTCGCTCAGGCGGGCGTCCGTGCCTCCCGATCACCGCGAGCAGGCCGTCTGTCGCCTCTGCGAATTCGTCTTCTACCTCAATCCCAAGGTCGTGGCGGGGACGATTCCCGAGCAGGACGGGCGTGTGCTGCTGACGCGCCGCTCGATCAATCCGGGCCACGGCCTCTGGACGTTTCCCGGCGGGTTCGTGGACTTCGGCGAGAGCGTCACCGACGCCGCCGTGCGCGAGACGCTCGAGGAGACCGGGCTCACGGTGGACCTGACTGGGCTCCTGAACGTCTACTCCTATCCGGGCTCGCCGGTGATCATCGTCTACCGGGCGCGGGTCACCGGCGGAACGCTGACGCCGTGCGCCGAGAACGATCTGCTGGAGTGGCGAGCGCCGGCCGAGATCCCATGGGCCACGCTGGCGTTCGACTCCACGCGCGAGGCCCTGCGCGAGTGGGTGGCCGCCCGCGGCCTGACCCCGGGCGGCTGATCGGCCGGCGGGCGGAGTCGGCCGATCGCCGATCGCCCCGTCGGTCTCTAGGGATTCATCTCCGATTCGTGGACGCGGCGTAGCTGGGCCGTCGGCTCCACCGTGACCCGATGCTCGCGCCCGACCTCCGACTGCCACGAGATCTCGGCTCGCGCGCCGTCCGGGGTGACCGAGACGATGCGGCCGAGCGGCTCGGCTTCCGATTGATAGACGCGCAGCGTGACCAGCTCGCCTCGCTGAAAGCGCTCTTCCATGGCTGTCCCCCTTTGCTCCGCTGCGACTGCAACGGCGTCGCCAGCGACGATTCGAGGTGGGATCGAGCCACAGTTGAGGATCGGTCGCATCGAGAGTCGGGCATCTAAAGAGTCGCTGGCATCGATCGCGCAGGTAGGTCCTCTGGCTGGAAGCGCCTTGGCGCGACGCTGGGCGTCCACCGGTCGAGCACGGAGGACTACATGACGAGGCTGATCATGGTCGGCGCGCTCGTGGCGTCGGTCTCGCTGCTGGCGGGGCCGGCGCACGCCCAGCCCAAGGCGAGTGCCGACATCAAGGACGCGAGCGGCAAGTCGCTCGGCGAGGCGATCCTGGAGCAGCAGGACGGGGCGGTGGAGATCAGCGCAACCCTGACCGGTCTGCCTCCCGGGGAGCATGCGTTCCACATCCACGAGGTCGGCCGGTGCGATCCACCGTTCGAGTCTGCCGGCGGCCATTTCAATCCCGAGGGCAAGAAGC
>Ga0268264_10005711_pt1 | contig 10545 bp, 10 predicted proteins | sample KBSSwiS32_FD_190357 | JGI IMG/M metagenome (GOLD analysis project Ga0268264, IMG submission 190357) | Switchgrass rhizosphere microbial communities from Kellogg Biological Station, Michigan, USA - KBS Switchgrass S3-2 (SPAdes) (version 2) | ecosystem: Host-associated > Plants > Roots >... | reverse complement strand
ATAGTCTCTTGGCCCGAACCTTGCTTTATCTTAGGTCAGGAGGAATTTATGAAATCAAAACTTTTAATGCTCACTTTACTTGCCAGTCTCATCGCTTGCGGAGGTTCCAATTCCGGAACCGACAATACGGATACCAGCAGCACCGGAACGACCGGTCAGAACAACACTTCAACCAGCTCTAACAGCAACTCTGGCAACGATGCCAGCGTCGTCAATCGTTTGGAACAAGCGGGAACGGTCTCTTACAAGATTTATCTGCAATCCGATGCGAACGGCAGCAACCGAAAGGGACTGATCCTCTTCGGAAGCGGCAATGACGAAAATGATCCCAGCACCGGCAGCCTGGACGATGGCCTGGAAAACCTGACGGCGAATGAATTGGCGAAACTCGGTTATGTGGTGGCGATTGTCGCCTACCGAGACGAGCCTGCCTTGGTCGCAGGTGACGGTGGTGCTTCTTGGAACAGCAACAGCGCGATGTTGGCCACGGACATGAGCAATGTTGCGGATGCGATCATCGCGAAGTACGGCAATGGCCTGACCCGCAGCAAGGTTTTGACCGGCGGTGTTTCTTACGCCTCTTACGCCTTGTTGACCAACACCGGTGAGAACAACACGCCTTTGGCCGACACTCGCGGAGTCTTGGCGACTTGCGGTGCGACGGACGATTCGTCGAATTTGCAGCTCCCGGTCTATACGATCAATTGTTCGGGCAACCCAGAAGGCGGCCTCAACGGCAAGCCCTTGGTCGACATGATCTCGGATGCGGGCGTCAAGGCCGACAGCGGATACTTCACCGATGCTTCATGCAATAGCCATTGCGGTGGCGATCAAAGCGAATGGAGTGCCAAGATCGTCTCTCAAGTGCAAGTTTGGCTGCCCTAAGTTTCGAATCAACCCACGCTCCAAGCCCCCGCATTCGCGGGGGCTTTTTTTTGTTCTGAAAATTCAGTGAGACATCTCGGGAGAGACATTGCAGACTGCCCGATCCATCGGAGTCATGGCGTCGCGCATGGTAGAGTCCGGCATTCCCATTTCGCAGGCGCCTGCGCCTTGCGATACCTCGATATTTTGCATCATGCCGTGATCTTCATGTTCTCCGATATGGCAATGGTAGACGAATTTTCCGATGATCGCCGGGTCGGTGAAGGGGATCAAGACCTTCACCGAACCTTGTGGGTCGGATGGTGTGGCGCAGGTGCAGTTTTGGCAGTTGCCCGAGGCGTCGCATTGGCAACGGTCGGGATGGGTGGCATCGGCGGCACGGTAGTCAAGATTCACCGTGTCCTGCCGACCGATAAAATCGACGGGCTGGCCGTTTTTTTCGATCACTTGATAGTCCAATTGGTGGATGTGGAAGACATGGTTTTCTCCCGTGCAATTGTTGACGGTCCATTCCTCCACGCAGCCGAATTGAACAGAGGTGTTGGTCGTGTCCATGTCGTACTGTTGGTTGTTGATGCAAAACTCAGAACCGTCCGAGGTCTCTGAAAAATCGAAGGTCCGATTGCAGCATAGCGGCATGCCTCGAAGGTCTTGCACTGGAGGGAAGTTTTCCGGCATCGGCATGGCCGGCTGCTCCGAACCTTGCGAAACCATGGTGGCTAGCGTGGTCTGCGGATAGGTGTCGCCTTCGGGACCCATGGAAATGGGATTGGTGGTGAAGGCGTAAGTCCCCGCCGGTCCACCGCGAACGAGAAATTCGGTGCGTGCGCTCGTCGGCAGGAGAATGTGGTCCATCGGGACGAGTTGGTTGTGCAGGTTTCCATCGCGGGCGATCTCGAAGAGCGTGTGGCCTTCTAACTTAAGGTCGTAATAGATGTCGGCGCCGATGTTCGCCACCCTCCATAATTGGATTTCTCCAGGATGGATGGTGACTGTGGGATTGATCTGTCCGTTCAAGGTGCGTTGTGTGGGATTCGCGCTGACCGGAGGGTTAGGAACGGCTCCGTTCACGATTTGAATATCCTTCAAGACCATGACGCGCTGGGTGATGCCCGCGAGTTCGGGAAAGGGGTCCAAGATTCCATCCACCAAGAGCACTCCGGACATCCCTCCGCCGATTTGGAATTCCGTCAAACCATGCATGTGGGGATGGTAGTAGAACATCCCTTTCGGATGGGAATCTGGGACCTGGATCTCGTAGCCGAAGGTGTCGCCAGGCATCACCGTCAAGAAGACATTGTCCGAATTTCCAAGCGGGGAGACGTTCATCCCATGGTAATGCAAGTTGCTCTCCTCATCGATCCTGTTGCTCAGCTCGATCATGATCGTGTCGCCGGGACTGACCTCCAAAGTTGGAGGGACCAGAAGATCGTTGTAGAGATTGGTCGTGACGGTCGTCCCGCCCACTTGGATTTGGTTTTGTTGGGCCGTCAGCTGGGCCTTGAGCACGCCGTTTTCACTCTTGATGACGGGTGGCTCGGGAAAACCATCGCCCCCACCACCGGAGCAGGCACCGAGCAAAAGCAAAAGGCACAGAAATGGAATTTGGATAGAGCGAAATGGCGGCATGGCGATCTCCCTTGAAAAATTTTAGCCTAGGGAATTTAATCGCTACGCGCAGTGTGGACAATGGATAATCGGGGCTCAGCAAAGATTAATTAATCTGGCAAAGGGCCTTCCCAACGCTTTGTCATCATTTCCATAGGTCTTCCCGTCTCGAGAAGAGTTTTGAGGCTGGAAAGCACGATGGGCCAACCTTGGGTGATGCCACGCCACATCTCTGAGTCGGGGTCTAAATTCTCATGGCTGACCTTCAGTCGAAGCAGATCGGCCATCTCGTGAAGTTCGTAAGTCACTTGGGAGGTCTTGTCGGGATTGCCCTCGTCGCCGGGAAGCGCCCATGTCACGGCAAGTCGGTGAGGAGGACGAAATTCCAGTACCTTTCCCACAATATCGACGAGCTTAGGATTGTCGTAGTCTCGGTGGGCCCATCTCGATCCGACCTTCCAATCCGAATCATTCACGCGTCGGCTCCAATAGTCCTTGGTGATTTCTTTGTCGATCAAGGCGTTGAAAGTCTCCTCCAGGTTGCTGACGATATATAGGACGTACACGAATTTTGCTTTTTCTTGGCTCATGATCTTCTCCTTTCTTTCCCTTTTCCTGAATCCCGAAAACATCCTATTTTAGGCGCGAGTCTCCCTTCGGTAAATCAAATTGGGGCATTTTCTCCCTCTTTTTCGACCTCTCGAATTTGAAAGGTTTGAATGAATTAAAAGCCCCACTTGATATTCACTATCTTCAAATCCTCTCCTTTTGGACTCCAAAACGAAATTAAAGGTCTTTGAGCACATCAAAACTCTGGCATTCCGTTTGCTTTATCCGGAATGGGGCGACCGTAAAATTATTTAAGGAGTTGAATCATGGCAAACCCAGTAGGCAGCACTTGTTCCAGCGCGCAAATCATCAATTTAGGAGCGATCGATCCTAAGGATGCCGTCCGAGCCAATGCATTTTTGAAGGAAATTGAGCCGAAGGTCTCCGAGATGTGCAAGGCCGAGGCGAAAGTTGAAGAGGCGACGAAAAAATTTGAGGCCGCAAAAAAAGCTGCTTTCGAGGCGGGTGCCGCAGCGAACCAAGACCCTTCCAAAGAAGGCGCCAGACTTGAAACCCAGAAAAAATTGCGCGTCGCCATTGCGGAATTGGACACGGCGAAGGCCTCCTTGGAGAAGCTCAAGACCCAAGTACTCCAGGCAAAGGTCCGTTTCTTAGAGGTCCTCAAAACCAATGCTCCGGTCCCTATGGCGGTGAGATTGCAGACGCCGAAGCCCACCACGCCGGTGAATGGTAAAGACGAGGGCGTGACTGTTCCCGAACGCACTTTGAAGGAACATCAAGTGGCGCCAGTGAACACCCGATTTAAGATCAGCGCTCAAGAAAAGAATGGTTTAAGAAATCATTAATCTGTCTAAGTTTGTCACGCGGCCTCCCAAGCTTGGGAGGCCGCTTTTTTTTTATGAAATCCAAACATCCTCTTCTTCTTGCCACCTTGAGTTTCACCATGGCTGCAATGCTCACGGCCTTCGCTCTTGTGAGGCAGGCTATCGGGGAAGGGTGGTGGAAAGTCATTCCCATCTCAGGCCTTGCCTCCGCGCTCGTAGCGGCATTTTTTTGGAAACGCTTGGTTCTCGCCAAACCATCTCCCACTACCTTTCGCCGCCTATGGGTGGGTGGCTTGGTGGGACTCGTGTCTCATCCAGTCACTTGGTATTTTCTCTTGCTTGGATTTTATTTGACGGGAGCGAGAGACAGTTTCGGGCACAGGACTTTGAATCCCTTGGTGGCGATTCCCGCATCTCTGACCTACTCCTTTTGGAGTCTGGCCTTATATGGCTGGGCCGCGATCCCCTTCGGCATGGCGGTGGGATTGGCCCTTGGTATTTTTTCTAGGCCTTGCAAAGACAAAAGCCGCCCTGGTTAGGGGCGGCTCTTGTTGGTGTGAGGGACTGGTTTTAGAAATTAGATGCAACCGTCGATCATGCAAGGGTCGATCTGTTTTGTGACATTCGAATTGATTGCGTGGTTCACGACTTGTGGAGTTAAGGTGGCCGTGAAATTCGGGTCCCGATTCACATAGAGGTTGCTCAAGTTGATAGTGGGCTTGGAATCTCCATCCGCCGCCGTGTTGGTGTTCTCATCCCCAACATTCCTAGGACTCTCCTCCTCGACACCAGAATCCGCGGCATGCATCGCTCCGATCAAAACAGGGATCTTGTAACGGGTTCCGGGGGTCATCGGTTTCGCATCCTCGGTTTCATCACTGGGTGAAGCGGGGGATTTCGAATTCGCAGCGATGACCGAGTCATTTGGGTTTCCAACCTGGTAGGCCGAGTCCGGGATGTTGGAAGCGCCGCAGGCGGCGAGCAATCCTAAGATGGCAAGGGGAAACATGAAAACGATGGCTTGCTTGATTTTTTTCATAACGATCTCCTTTTGATTAAATTGATGATTCCAAAACATTATTGAATGGGTTGCGAAAGGATGCGTCCGAAGGAAGAGGAATCCATATACATCCGGATGAATTCTTTCATGGGTGGCGGAGGCGGATAGCTCAAGGTTTGCTTTCCATTCTGTTGGGTAGAGTGGTTCAATTTTTCGAGTTGGTTCCAGGCGACAAAACCGCGGCCTTGACGGCTTTCGACGTAGATGTACTTGGAGTTGTTGTCCTTGAAATACTCAAGAGTTTTACGGTCGAGGGGTTGATGGACTTGGACGCCTTCGATGGAAAAACTATGGCTGTTGTCTTTCACCGCTTTCGGCAGGCCGTCCTCGGAGGACTTAGGGCTGTGCTTGCTCTTGAGAGTCGATTCCAAAAGCGCGGTGTAGTTCTTATCGATGGTCTTTTGAAGATCCTGTCCTTGGTTTTGCGTTTGGGGCTGAGCGGAACTTTTCGTCGCTCCAGTTGTCGGCTTTGAGGCCTTGGCGTCGTCGTGCAGTTGCACCGCAGGGGGAGTATAGCTTACTAAAGTTTTTCTGCTTGGGGGTGTCATCTCTCTTTTCTCCTTTTTCTCCTCAGCCTCATTTAGCGTCGGATATAAGAAGGTAAAGCAAGCTTTGTGCCAGAGCAGATATGAAAAATAACACAGTTATTTCAGTAAGATAGATAACAAGGTAAATTTTCTGCCTGTCCGAAGCAAAAGACAGGACGTTAGTAATTACAAAAATTTGTATCTAGCTTTCTTTGCCTCTAGTTTAAAGGATGAGGAAGGAAATTTCCCCCTGAAGCGGCCTTGAGCCCTTTCAATTCCCGCGAATGACGGGCTATTGAAAGGGCGACGGCATCAGCCCGAAAAAAATCCTTTTTTCGGGCTGATAAAGCTTCAGGGGGAAATTTCCTTCCGGGCGTCGCCATAAAGCCGAGTCTACGGTTGGTATCGACTTTCTAAATTGGGGAAAAACAGAAAATAAAAAAGGTGGTTGCGGAACTCCACAACCACCTCCGAGCAATCTACCTTTTCCCACCCATATTCCAATTAAAAGATACTATCCCATGCGTCCGCGACGACCGCGCCGAGGGAATCACGCATTCCGCTTGGTCGGTTTGGTTCGAAGGTCGCACCTTGAGGGTACCAGGCCCCATCGCTAGTCTGGTTCCAGGTCGTGAAGACTAAAGAGTTGGGCGGCTTGCTGTTGTCGCACAGAGTACGATCACTGCATTGGTCCACCTGCTTATTCGCGAAGCTGGAAAGGACTCCGTCAAACCAAATATTGCACCACGACCTGGCGTCGGTGTTCCAATCCGCGACTTTGATATTGTCCTTTTTGTCGGGATACATCGCCTGCAGCAAATTCACCAAGCGGTTGCTGGCCTTTTTCCAGGATTGAAACCCGTCTTGAGATGCTTGGTCGAAATAGGTCTTAAATTCCTTGTCCGCGTCGCTCAAGAAGTTGAGCATGGTTTGATCCGGTCCATTCATGTTGGGCCAAGTCTTTTCCTTGATCGCCTTGTCCAATTCTTTTCGGCTCAAGGTTCCGTTGCCATCGCTATCGAGGCTTGGATAGTAGCTTCTAATCTTCTCGAGCAGGTCTTTTTCTCCCATGCCCCCACCGATGGTCGAGAGGAGGTTGTCGAAGGTCGGCGAGGCGGATGGATCGTCCTCCGCTTCTTCTCCCGTGGATTCTACGGCTTTGCCCGTGCTGACAAACTCGCCTTTGAATTCGCTGAGTTTGTCGCTGAGGTCACTGCACATCATGTCGACCATTTCCAAATCAGGAGCGTCGCCTTTCAATTCGTTTTCGATCCTTCCTAATTTTTCCGTCAGTTCGTCGCGCACCTCTTCGGTGATCGCACCCTCTTTGAAGAGATTGGTGATTTTATCTTCGAGATCTTTCGTTTTATTTTCCAGGCCACCTTGGCTGAGGTCTTGGCCATCCGAACCCGTCATTTCTGAAACATCTTCTTGGCCGATGCCGTAGATTTTGGACTCGATGTCTCCCATTTGCCCTGCGATTTCTTCGAGCTTGCTCTGCCTCTGTCGCGGGCTTAGCGATTCGGCGAAGTTGATCTTTCCTTGGAGGTTGCGAATTTCCTTTTCCAAACTTCTTTGAGTTGCGGAGTCGAGATTGGATGAATGCAGAAGAGCGTTCAATTCCTTCAGTCGGTTTCTCAGCCCTTGCGGAGAGAGATCTACCTGTGTTTCTCCGCCATTGTCCTCTCCGTCCTCAACGAAATGATCGTCCGAGAGCTCGTCGGTGTTCATGAAGGAAGGGTCGTAGTCCGACATTCCTTCCGCAGCGTCGAGGGCGTCGTTGTATTGAGGCGCAGAATTGTTTTGAACGGGATAAGCCATATTTTCCTCCTAAGAATTCGTCGTCACTGGGCTAGAGGAGAGCAAAAAGGATGCCAGAAACTATTTTAAAATAACTAATAATATTAAATAGTTAAATGTGCTCTTTTTCCTTATGCCGAAGCATCTCTCACAATAATTACAAATAATTGTAATGTCCGAGTTTCATCGCCTTAAGATTATTGTTCGCTGACGCAGAATCCATCGGGGTCGGATGCTTGATAGTTCCAGGCATATTTATTCCCGTCGATCGAGAACTCTCCCCATTGTTCAGGATTGTTCGCCACTTGTTCGGTGTGAATGATGGAATCCGGGCTTAAGATTGTGAGCAATTCCTCGATCCTTTGGGTCGCATCGGCGAATAGGGATTTTCTCTCCTCACTATCCTCGGTGACTCCCAAGGAAGAGACCGCGTCATGCAAATCCGTATCGAGCGTGCTCAGGAAATCGAGCAATTTCTTGTTGATCTCGCCGGGGAATTCATGATTGCGAACGGCGTTCTTAAACTCCTCGATCGTTTGATAGTTGTAATCGGCACCATGCAGGGCATGTAATAGCTGGGTTTCGGAGCATTGGGTGGTTTCCATCAGCTCATCGACGATGTCGCTACCAGTGTTGCTGCTCTCACCGTTTTCATCGATTCCACCATTGATGGTCACGAGGTCTTGCAACTCGCCAGGCATCGTTTCGGATCCGTCGTAAGTCACGGCATGGGCGTTGATATTGACCTTGTATCCCTTTTGGATTTCGTAGACATCTTTCGACCCGTTGGAGTGGGTGACGGTTACCGTCACCACTTTCGAGCTCGGGTCCATGGTGACGTCGCTTTGGTCCGAAGGTTTGACGGAGATATTCGTGTCCGCCCAAACCACGCGAGTCGTGGTCTGGCCGTCCGCGCCCAGAGCGCTTTTGAAGGACACGGTGTCTCCGTCATAGTCGGGTTCGTAGACGAGTTTTCCGTCCTTCTCAACGCCGGGGATGCTCGACTCTGCTCCATCTCCTTCCGCCGCTGGGGCATGGTAGTCGCCCACGGTCACGTCGCCCGTGAGATCTTGGACGCGACTGGTCCCATCGGATTTTTTCGCGGCATTGCAGGTGATCTTCACGCCGTCGTGGAAAAATACGACGCTCTGTGAGGCCTCTCCGCTGGAGTCGCGTTTCGCTGGGTTGCGGACGATCGCTTTTACGACTTCCTCGGGAGGATTGTATCGGGTGTCGGTGGTGGTCTCGAAGGTGACCGTGCAGGGAGGAGGGACATTCATCGTGGCAGTGTTGCCCCACACGTCGGAGACCGGGGTGGAACCGTCGCAGGTAAATTCATTTTGCTCGTCCGTATAAACCGAATTTTGCACGGCGCCTTGTCCCGCCGCCAAATTCGATTCCGCATCGTCCATGCTTCCCCAAACACTACTCTGTCCTTCGAGCGAAGTTTGGGCGAACTGTATCCAATCTTGGAGTTGTTGGTACTGCTCGGGAGAGATTTGGATCTGTCCGCTCTGAACGGCCTGCCAATAAGGCAAGGCGTTCTCGTACCACTGAGCTAAAGCCAGGTTGTCGCCACCCAGATTTTTGTGTTCCGCACTCTGTTGAAGAGGCGTTCCTAAAGCCTTCGACGAGGTCGCAGTGAGGCCTAGAGATTTGGGAGAGTAGGGATAGTTTTGGATGGGATTGAAATATTGAGTGGCAGAACTTTGCATCTTGAAACCTCCTTATGGCTTTCGAACACAGTTATTAGCCTCAATTTGCAAGGGCCATGCCGAAACGAAAATATCAAAAAATATTAATAATTATAGATAGTTAAAAAGATATTTAGAAAGCCTGGGTTAAAATAATTACAAGTGAGGCGAGTGAAATATTACAATTAATTAACAGTTGGGATTTTATATTAAGTGGGTAGGGGTACCTGCCCAAACGAAGGAAATTAAAAGCATGTCCGATCAGGATATTGGCAACTCCACTGAAACAGCTTACGATACTATTCTTGGTGTGAGAGCTCTGGGGAAGGGTTCCGGTTTGTCATTTCAATCCAATAAAATAATCGTTTGGCTAAGGCGGTTTCTTTCCGCGGCTCTGCTTTGCGCCCTTTTGGCCTGCGGAGCTGGCGGCCCCAATGCATTGACCGGGGGCGGTGGCGGGATTGGCGAAGTCGCTCCCATGGCGGCACCGACTCAGCCTAGCGGAGCGGCAAGCCCTCATGTCGACACGGGAGACGAGAAAGATCTTTCTGTTACCTTGGTCGGTTCGTATCCGGTCGCAGTCGCAAACGATCCCCAGAATGCCAATACGGATCCCGTTGAAGTCACCCTGCAGGGTCACCTGAGGTGCTCGGGCCATCCTGCACATGGTTGCCTGAGTGGTCGGATCCTTCGCGTCCTTTTTAAAGGCGAAAATCAATTCATGGAAGGTCTGCTCACCAAGGATCCGGAAAGCAATGAGGAGGGTTATTTCGAGTTTAAATTTAAGATTGCCAAACAGGACATTTACGAAAATGCCATCTCTCTGGGAGGAAATCTTTGGCAATTTTCTCTAGCTCCCGCGGACTACAATGCGACGATGCTTCGGGAAAAACAGGATTGTTCCCTCACCGGCGACGAGGACTGTCGCGGACCTCATTGGACCGCCTTATTTTTCTTCTGGTCGGCTCCGCTGCCAGCGGTTCATGTACCCACGAATATCGGACCACCCATCACGATTCCGACGATCTAAAGGTCTGTCGGATTTTTCTAATCCCATTTCAACTCTGTTCTAAAAATTGGATGAGCAAGGATTGTTTTTTTGGAATTTGGTGTCTTTGCATCCTCAGGTAAACGCTTTTCAAGGTGATCCCCAGTTCGTCGGCGACGGCCTTCTTATCCAAGCGGTGCCGGCGCAAGGCTTCGATCAATTGTGCCCGTTCGCTGGCGTTTTCGTCTAAATTGGGACGCGTCGTCTCTTCTTCCTCCATCGTAGTTTCATCCCCGTCTTGTTCGCTCAGCAGATCATTCATTTTCAACAGGCTTCGATCGATCGCTTTGCCATCCGCGAACATCATCGCATTGCGGATGAATCCCTCGAGTTCGCGGATGTTGCCGGGCCAGGGCTGGCCTAAGAGAAATTGAAAGGCATCCTTCGTCACCTTGCAAGGCGGCAGGTCGTAGTCTCGGGCAATTTTTTTGATCAAATGATGGACTAGGGCAGGAATATCCTCCTTGCGATTTCTCAAAGGAGGCACACGCAGGGTAAGTCCGTTGATCCGATAGAAAAGGTCCTCGCG
>Ga0268264_10005707_pt1 | contig 10548 bp, 10 predicted proteins | sample KBSSwiS32_FD_190357 | JGI IMG/M metagenome (GOLD analysis project Ga0268264, IMG submission 190357) | Switchgrass rhizosphere microbial communities from Kellogg Biological Station, Michigan, USA - KBS Switchgrass S3-2 (SPAdes) (version 2) | ecosystem: Host-associated > Plants > Roots >... | reverse complement strand
GCGAGCGCCTGCGACCAATACGCCGCGATTGCATGCTTGCCGCGCAATCGCCCCGAAGATTCGCCCGCAATGGAAACGATGAACGGCGAAGACAGTTCGAAGTCTTCCGCGTAATGAGCGAGGACACGCGCGAGATCGTGACTGTTCCACGCCGCAATCCATTCGTCAGCGAATTGCTCGGCTTGCACTCTGGTCAACATCTGCCTGGTCTCAATCGACTACGAACAACGTCGCTCCGGTTTCGCTGCGCGAGCGATGCGGTTCAGCATTGTCGGCAACCTGGTAACTCATGCCGGGCTTGAGTGTGAAGGTACGGCCGTCGGCCAGCTCGGTGTGCAACTCACCCTGGATACAAAACAGGATATGGCCTTTGACACACCAGTGGTCGGCGCGATAGCCGGGCGAATATTCCAGCATCCGCACGCGGATATTGCCGAATTGCCGGGAGCGCCAGCGCGCGATTCCGCTTTCGCCTTTGTGCTCGACGCGTTCTACGTCTGACCAGTCCGTGGTTGCAAATGGAATATCGGATATTTGCATGCGTGCCTTTCGCTCAGCAGGTCATGACGAGTTTACCCTGTACCGAATTGCTTTCGAGCAATCGGTGCGCCTGCTTCACCACATCCACCGACAGCGTACCCAGAACGGTAACCGGCGGCGGCGCGAGTGCGCGGCTGTCGAACAGGTGCGCCAGACGATCGAGGATTTCCGCATAGGTGCGCCAGATCGCGCGCTCGCCGAGCAGCGAATAGGCGTTCGCTCCGATCGGATGAAACGACGCGTTTTTGCGGAACAGGAATTCGAAGTCGTCGCGATTCGGCGCCTCGGTAACCGAGGCCAGATTGCCATCCACGCCGAGCAGAACGCAGCAGGCCGACAGCATGCGTCCGCCGACCAGATCCAGCGCGATATCGAAACCGCCACTGTTATGCCGCAGCGTCTGATCGACGAAGTCGGCATCGCGATAATCGACGATTTGGTCGCCGCTCAAGCCGGCATGTTTGATCAGGTATGCGCGGCTGGCGGCGCTGCCGGCCGTCGTCACCAGATTGCGCACGCCCAGATAGCGCAACAGGCGGATCGCAAACGTGCCGACGCCGCCGGCGCCGCCGGCAACGAACACGGACTTGCTGTCGTCGGCCCAGCACTTGTCGAGCGCCATACTGGCGGTGATTCCAGCGACCGGCACTGCGGCCGCCTGCGCATGTGACAGCGAGGTGGGCTTGGCCGCGAGCAACTCGGCCGGCACGCTGACATATTCGGCATACGTGCCATTGCTTGCCAGGTCGCAGACGTAACCGAACACTTCGTCGCCGACTCTGAAATCGGTGACGCCTGCGTCCACCGCGTCGATGACGCCCGATAGATCGCGACCGAGGATCATCGAGCGCAAGCGGCTGCTCTCGGGCAACCCCTTGCGTATCTGGTAATCGACCGGGTTGAACGAAACTGCTTTGATTCGTACCCTGACTTCGCCCGCGCGTACCTCGGGAACCGGCAGATCGGCGGCAACAAAATTGTCGGCGTCCCCGAAAGCGCTCAATACGACCGCGCGCATGCTTGCGGCGGTGCGCGAGCGCGCGGCCAGTGTTCGGGCTGTGACGCAGCCCGGCTGAAAGCGTGCACTCACGTCGGTGACGCTCATGGCGCGAACGAAGTGTCGATTGCACTCGCCCTGCGTGCACGCAAGCGCGGCAGCAACATTCCGACGCGAGTCTTGTAGCGCAGATATTGTTCGCCGAACTGCGCGATCAGGTCGCGCTCTTCGAACACGATTGCGACGAGAATGTAGCCGGTGGTCATGATCGAAAACAGCAGATGTCCGCCGCTCATCACCGGCGCGGACCAGAACGCGATCAAGAACCCTAGATACAGCGGATGGCGCACGCTGCGATAGAACAGCGGCGTCCGGAACACCGGGTCAGGCGGCGTCCGGTTGAGCAGCCGAGCGATCACCTGGCTCAAGCCGAACAGCTCGAAATGACTGATCAAAAACGTGCTCGCAAAAACCAAGGCCCACCCGAGCCAGAAGAGCCCGACCAGCACGGCGCCTGCCGGCGCAGCGGTGACGGTCCAGACGGGATCGGCGAGTGGGCGCCATTGCCAGAACAGCAGCAGCAGTGCGCCACTGGCAAACACCACGTACGTGCTGCGCTCGAGCGCTTTGGGCACGAACTGCGTCCATACGCGTTTGAACCCGGGCCGCGCCATCACGCTGTGCTGTATCGCGAACAAGCCCAGCAAGAGCAGGTCAACGGCGAGGGTTTCACCAAGCGCGAAGGATACCCCCGAATCGATCGACTTCGGCACGCCGAAATTGCCGACGAAACCAATCGCGTAGACGATCGTGCCGAGAAACAACAGGTAGGCCGCTAGGCCGTAAAACAGCGATACAACTGCGCGCATTGGGCGGATCCTAGATGCTTGGCGATGGTCACTGAAGCAAAACGTCATTTCACGGTGACGTGCGCCACAGCCGTAAGCCGGCGGCACCCGCCGCGATGATGTCCGGCGGGCGTGCGACAAGCATTTGCGGAAGGTCGACAACTGGCCGGAATCCGCCGACTCCGACCAGTCGCTGCCAACTCAGTAGGACGCGCTATCCACATCGATGCGGCCATACAGGCCATCGCCCTCATCGTGCGGCCCCGCTGCAAAAAACAGCGTATTGACTGGCTGATTCGCCGATCCGTTGCCGAAACCGATACCCCATAGCCCGTCGATCTGAATCGGTCGATGATACGGGCCGCGCAGTTCCCGCGCCGGCGTACCGAGGACTGGGTCGTAAGCATTGATGTGACCGTCACCGAAGTTGCCGATCAGCAACATATTGCTGAAGGGACCGAATCCTGCGGGGGCGAGTGCGACGCCCCAGGGAGCATTGAGTGCCCCGGCGGATGCGACGCGACGAATCAGGTTGCCGTTGGGGTCGTAGACATCCACATAGCCCAGGCCGGTGCCGTGCAGTTCGTCCTCCCGGTCCGCATCCTGCAGCGCATACGTGACATAGATATCGCCGCCAATGGCCTGGATGCCGAATGGCGCAAACCCGCGGGGAAGCTTGTCATCCTTGAAAGCTCCCGCGGCCAGAGTTACCGGGGCAAACTTGTTGTCGAATACGTCGACCGTGCCATTGTGGAAATCCGTGGCATACAGCAGTTGCCCACTGCCTCCCGCGCTCAATGCGGCGCCCTTGTAGATTGCGTTGCGCGCGGAGTTGTCGACCATCGTCAGCGCATGCGTGGCGTCGGCGGTGGGCGACCAAGCGGCGATCACGCCTTCTTCGGTGGCGAAGATGAAACGCGCGGCGCCGGTAGCGGTTCCGGCCGTGACGACGAACCCGGTCGATGCATTGAACACGATGCCTGTCGCACTACCGCCGGTAGTACTCGTCGGCGTAGGAATGCTGACGACCAGCGTCTGCGGATTGCCGCTGCCGTCGTACAACGTCGTCGTGCCGCTGTGATTGTTCGCGACCCAGGCCACGCCAAACGGGTTGAACGCGATACCCCAGGCATTGATGAGGTTGACGTCGGTGTGATCCGCCGGTACGGCACCGTTGGATACGAGATTATGCTGATTGTAGATGGCCCATGCGCGCTGCAGGTCGAGCGACTGATCCGCGAATACAGACGTGGTGCAGCCCAGCGCAGAAGTGAGCGCCATTGCAGCGCCAAAGCGCCGGAAGAATGTTGAACGTGTCTTCATATGCTGATCCTGATGATGGCGAATGCCCCTGATCGCAACATGCTGCATCAGAGTGCACCGCGTAGACCGCGCACCCATTGGACAGCTTTCGGTTTGTGCGCTGCTGCGTCGTCGGGTATCTACACCGACTTAAGTCAGCTGACTGTGTTCTGCGTGCGGGGGCACCGCGTCCGAGTTCGGATTCAGCGCGCGCGCGTACAGGAGAACCTCGTCGTCCGGCGCCAAGCACAGGGTTCGTTCATAGCGCATGCCGAGCTTTTCGAGCAGGTGCTCCGAACGCGCGTTATCGGCGTCGGTGATCGCCACGACCCGAGCAAGTCCAAGTGTGTCGCGCGCATAGATCAGCGTCGCCTGTGCTGCCTCGTACGCCAGGCCCTGTCCCGCGTGGCGCGCCAGCAGGGCGAAGCCGAGGTCGATATCATCGAGCGTTTCGCGCTTGATCAACCCGCACATGCCGACGAGCGCGGCATCCGCCTTGCGCTGCATCGCGAACAAACCGAATCCGTGCCGGCGATAGGCTGCAACCGGACCGTTTTCGATGTAGTGGCGCGCCGCGTCGAGTGAATCGACGCCCTTGTCGCCGATGAAGCGTTTCCAATCCGGCTCGTTGACCAGCTCGTGGATGAAGGCAGCATCCGCGGCAGTAAACCGTCGCAGGATCAGCCTGGGGGTTTCAAGAACGTTCACATGGTCAGTGGTTTCCGTCACGGGTGTGCTCCCTTCCTGCTCGGCGGAGCGTTGCAGTGCGTGCAGTATGGCCAGGGCGCGATCGGCCGAATCCGCCGGCACGAACAGGTGATCGTGGCTGACTGCCGCCACCACGTTGCACGCGATTCCGGCTTCCGCCAGGGCTGTCGCCACGGCCGCAGTCAACCCGACGGCATGCAATTCCGACCGCACATGCAACGTGATCCAGGCGGCGCGGAACAGGATCGGCAGGTGCGCGCGCTTGGCCGTGCTCTCCGCCACGATGATCGAGCAGCCTTCGGGCTCGTGGAACGTGGCCACCGGCTCGAACCAGGACGCCACCGCATTGCGCGGACACAGGCAAAATGCGAATGTGCCTTCGTGCAGGCGTGGAGCCAGCAGCCGTAGCAAATCGTTCAACGGTGTTGCAGCGTTGACCATCACCTTACCTCGCCAAGCGATACCGGCCAAGCGGATTGCATCAGTATTGCAGACAGCGTCAATCCGAGGCGCGGTCCCTCGATCCTAAAACGAATTTGTATGGTCACATATGCCATGTTCGAAGGCTGACGCGCGCGGACACCAAACTTCGTTCATCGATATAGCGGCGCCGACTGCGCATCTCGATCCTTCGCTGGATCGTCTTGCAGGAATCCGCCGTGGACTGACCTCAGGTGACTCGTGGAACAATCCTGCCAACCCGGACACAGCACGCAACGCACGGCCATCGCGCAACGTTGCACCGCGCAGATTCGCCCCTTGAACGATGCCGATTCAATCGGCGATCTCACCGCTCTCATCCATCGCGCGTACGCGCAGCTGGCGGCAATGGGACTGCGGCATACCGCCGTTGATCAGTCGCCGCAAACCACTGCCAAGCGTATTGACGGCGGCACCTGCTTTGTCGCGACGCTCGCGGACAAAATTGTCGGTACGATCGTGGTGCATCCAACTTACGATGAAAGTCCCTGCGCCTATTTCACTCTGGCCGGAGTTGCAGCCGCCCATCAGCTCGCGATCGAACCGGCGTACCAAGGGCTGGGCATCGGGCGCGCGCTATTGCACAAGGCGGAGGATTGGGCTGCCAGCCGCGGCTTCCGCGAGCTGGCGCTGGACGCCGCCGAACGGGCGACGCATCTTCTGGATTTGTATACCCGGCTCGGATACCGACCCGTAGGCAGGGTGCAGTGGCCGGGAAAGGATTTCCGCTGCGTCGTACTCAGCAAGACCCTGCCGATCCCGCGCGGAGAACCGCAATGCTAGAACTCAGACCGACTTGCGAAAACTGCAACAAGGCGCTGCCGCCGGCTTCGGCGGAAGCGCGCATCTGCAGCTACGAGTGCACGTTCTGCGCCGACTGCGTGGATTCGATCCTCGGCAACGTCTGCCCGAACTGCGGCGGCGGCTTCGTGCCCAGGCCGATCCGCCCGGCAACCAACTGGAAAGGCGACAATTATCTCGGCAAGGATCCGCCGAGCAGCAAGATCCGGCACCGGCCGGTCGACGGCGCGACGCACGCTCGCTTTGCTTCCGCCATTGGGTCAATACCACCGGAAAAACGCTAAGCCTGCCCGCAATCGTTGGCGCGCGCAGCTTCCGGACATCGTTCTGCTTTGCCCCGGCAGCATTTGGAACGAAATGCATGGCGCACGCCGACGCCTGACTTCGTTCTATACAGTGAGAACCGTTGCACTCCCCCAGGCAACGGTTTCCGTGGCCCCGGCCTTCGCGGCTGTCCTCCCCTTGCACTGCGGAGGCCGGGGTGTTTTGCAAACGATGCCGCAGCTGATTTTTGTCACCCGCATCACACGACCGTCACCCGCGCCCGCTAACGTTGAGCGAGCCGCGTATTGATCGCCAGGCTTGGGTTGCGCTTGCTAGGCTCGACACATAAAAGCCCCCGGCGAAACTCCGCCGGGGGCTTTGATTTGCGCTGCTGATTTTATCCGCCGCCGTTCTGATCGCGCTTTTCATCCTTGCGCTTGGCCTCCCGCTGCTGCGGGGTCTGCTGGCGTTGGCTGGTTGGACGCTGCGGTTCGCGATACTGCGCCTGGGCGCGGGGTTGCACGCGTACCTGCGGCTGGATGCGTTCGGGCGCCCGATACTGAGCCTGCGCGTGCGCCTGCTCGCGCACCTGCGGCTGCATCCTTGGCGCCTCACGCACGATCGACCGCTGCGGCGCTCGCTCCGGCGTGCGGCTCTGCACCTGTGCGCGCTCGGCCGGCTGCGGCGTGCGGATCTGCGTCTGCGCCCGCTCGCTCATGCGGGTCTGCACATGCTCATTCGCACGGGTGGAGGTCGGCGCAACTCTCTGCTCCGTTGCGCGGCCATGCGCTGCATACGCGTTGCTGCGCACTGGCGCGTTCGCGTTCACATTGCCGCGCTGCTCCGTCCGCGTGCGGTTCTGCGCGCTAACCGACTCGCGCGGCGCCACTGGACGTGTCGTGCTCCGTTCGATGCGTGCATTCGCCGATGCACGCTGCTGTGCGCTGACCGATTCACGCGGCTGCGGGGTCGGACGTCCCGTGCCGCGTTCGACGCGCGCGTTCGTCGACGCATGCTGCTGCGTCGTGACCGATTCGCGCGGCGCGTTCCCACCATGCGCGAAACCGGATGAACGCAATTGCGTATTGCCGCGTTCGAAGCGCGCATTCGCAGACGCATGCTGCTGTGCAGTGGTCGATTCACGCGGCTGCGGGGTCGGGCGTGCGGTGCCGCGTTCAAAACGGGCATTCGGCGACGCATGCTGTTGCGCCGTGGCCGATTCGCGCGGCACGTTGCTGCCGTGCGCAAACCCGGACGAGCGTAGCTGCCCGTTGCGTGCGTTCGCGGTAGTTGCCGCGCGGTTGTTCGCCGTGCCCGGCGCATTTGCAGTTGCCCGCGCGTTGGCCCGTGCATTGGCGTTTGGCGCCGTGGCCGTCGCAGCGGCCGCACCTGCCACTCGCACGTTACTGCGGGAATTAGCCGCAGGGCCGCGCGCGTTCGCGCTGGCGACCGTGCGCATCTGCGCCGCCGTCAATGGCTGACCCGGCGGATTTTTCCGCAGCAGCGCCTGACGCTGCGCGAACGGCGCGGGCACCGGTGCCGGACGATTCGCCGCCACTACGCTGCGGTTCCGCACGGCAGCCGGTGGCGCCATGGCGCGACCACGGTTCGCGACCAGGCTCGCAGCCGTCGGCGCAACGGTCGCACGCGGCAAGATGCGCGCGTTCGTGAGCATGGTGCGGTTCACGGCGATCGCGGATGCCGCCACCGGGCGGCCCGAAGCGAAAGTAGTAGCTGGCACCGCCGTCATCGCGCGCGGCGCCATGCGGTTCGCATAGCTGATCTGCGCGTAGTTGACGTTGCCGGCGCTGAATGCACCGTAGTAGTTGTTGACCACGGTGTTGTTCACGACCGTATTGCTGATGTTGACGCTGTTGAAGTAGTCGCGGCCGCAGCGGTAGCCCGGGAAATAGACGTCGCCCGGACCGAGCGCAAACCAGCCGATCGGCCCGCCGATCGAGATGTCGACGCCGAAACCTCCACCACCGACGAATGCGACGAGCGCAGGTGCATACACCGGACGCACATCAACCGGCCCCGGCACCCAGCCCCAGCGCGAACCGATATAGGCCCAGCGTCCGTAGTGGAATGGCGCGAAGCCCCATGACGCATTGTCAACCCAGGTCCAGCCATACGGTTCGACCCAGTCCCAGTTGCCGTCGTGATACGGCGCCCAATCGGTGGCAACGTGCGTGGGATACCAGACGTGCCCGTAATCCGGCGCATCTTCCCAGCTGCCGTTGTCGTCGAGGTCTTCGTAGCCGACCACATCCTCGGAGACATAGTTGCGCGAGACGCCGCGATCGTAACGCTCGCTGCGCTGCGCCGCGTACGTGTCAAAGCCGTCGTCGCTGCGGCGCTGCGCAAGGTTGTGATAGTCATTCAGCTGCGCATCGTTGAAGACGACGCTCTGGCCTTCCTCGATGCGCACGCGCTTGCCGCCTTCGCCGATGGCCTCGCCCGAGCCGCGTCGGATCGACACGGTGGTTGTCTGCCCGTTGGAATCGACGTCGATGCGATAGTCGCCGATGCGATCGGCGACGAATGCGATCGTCGGCGTGTCGACTTCGTAAACCTCGCCGCTGCGCAGACGGCGCACGTCGAGATTCAACGCGCCCTGCGTCAGTTCGACCTGCGCGGTCTGATCATTGAGATTGAGGAAGTCCATGCTCGTGTGTTGATCGACATGGATGATGGAGGCGCCGACTTGCAGCTCGGCACGGCCACCCGCGTCGGTGTACAGCTTGTCGCCGGTCACCATCGGCCGGTTGCGCTGTGCGCGCGACCAGTCGTTTTCGCCGGCCGGCGCAAAGCTGACATCGCCGGACAGATACGCCAAGCGCGCGACGCGCGATGGCGGATCAACGACGCGGCTGGAACTGTCGGCGGTGACATTGTCGAACGCCCCCGCCTGATAGGATTGGTCCTGATCCGGCGCTTGCTGGGCGCCGGCCGAGCATGCGAGCGCAATGGCGCCCGCGAGTGCTGCGATACGAATTCTGATAGTCATGGCCATCGCTCCTGTTGCCGCAATGCGCGGCGACTCGTTTGTGCGATGGACGTTATCTAAGCGTAGTCATGCTGAATACCAGCCCGCAAAGCCGGCCTGGTGGAATACCCGTTCAGCGGGCGGAAAGAATCGGGGTCAGGCGCCGCGGCTGCTCGTGATCTGTGCGCCCTCGCGCAGCGCTCTGGTCACGGGAGTTTTCTCCACGATCTCGAGCAGGCGTTGCCACTGCTCGTCGCTGAGCGGCTGATCGGAATGCAGCACGCGGTGGACCTGCACGTTGCCGGTGTCATCGCGCGCGAGGCTGAGTTCCGCACGAAATTCACCGAGATTCCAGCCCTTTTTCTGCGCATACATGCGCAGCGTGATTGCCGTGCAGGCGGCAAGCGAAGCGAGGTAGTAGTCGAAAGGCGCCGGCGCGGCGCCTTGTCCGCCGAGCGCGGTCGGCTCATCGGTGGACAGATCAAAATGCCCGGCACGAATACGATGCAAATAGTTCGTGCCGGTGGAAACGATGCTGGCGTGGAATTGCGGCTTTGTGTCCATCCTGTCACTCCTCCGAAGCCACGACGCCGGCGCTGCCACTCATGTCGAAGAACAGTGTCATGAAGCCGGGCACAGTTTCCTTACGCGCCCAGTCGCGCTGCAACTCGCACCACAGCTGCGTGACGCTGATCATCTTGGCGCCGGCTTGCTCGATACGGCGCAGCGCCATTTCGTGCGCTGTCACCGAAGTACCGCCAACCGCGTCGGCGACCACGTAGACTTCATAACCTTCGCGCAGCGCATCGAGCGCGGGAAACGTAAGGCAGGCTTCCGTCCACAGCGCCGTCATGATCAGCTTCTTGCGTCCGGTTGCTTCGACCGCCTTGCGGAAATCCACGTCCTCCCACGAATTGATCGTGGTGCGATCGTAGGTCGGCACCTTGTCGAGTAGCTTGCGCAACGGCGCGATCGGCGGCTTGTTGATGCCGTTCTTGACGTTGACCGTGGAATGCACGATCGGCAGTCCATAGGTGACCGCGGCCTTTGCCGCGCGCACGACGTTGCTGACGAGGCGCTGGCGTTCCATCGAGGCGATCGAGTTCACCTGCACCGGCTGATAGTCGATGATGATGAACGCCGCGTTGTGGGGCGTGAGCAGATGATCCTGGAGCGGATCGCGGATCGGTTCGCTGGCCATGTGCGTCTCCCGGATCGTTGAAACAAAGCCGGAGCGCGTCGCGCTCCGGCTGATTCGCTACGCCGCCATGCGGCCGAACTTGCCGCTGTTGAAATCCTTGATCGCCTGATCGATTTCCTCAGCGGAATTCATCACGAACGGACCGTAACCTACGATCGGTTCGTCGATCGGCTCGCCGCTGAGCAGCAGCAGCGTCGCATCGTTGTTTGCCTCGACTGCGATCTCGCCACCTTCGCGATCGAAGCACACGAGCTGGCCTTCGCGTGCGAGCTGGCTGCCATTCACCTGCACGGTGCCATGCAGCACGATCAGTGCAAGCGTACGGCCTTCCGACACCTTCAACTGCGCTTTGCGGCCTTCCTTCAGACGCACGTCCCACACATCGACCGGCGTGAACGTGCGCGCCGGGCCTTTATGT
>Ga0268264_10005704_pt1 | contig 10554 bp, 9 predicted proteins | sample KBSSwiS32_FD_190357 | JGI IMG/M metagenome (GOLD analysis project Ga0268264, IMG submission 190357) | Switchgrass rhizosphere microbial communities from Kellogg Biological Station, Michigan, USA - KBS Switchgrass S3-2 (SPAdes) (version 2) | ecosystem: Host-associated > Plants > Roots >... | reverse complement strand
AGGCCTTCGCGGTGCAGGTGATACTTTGTCAAGAACGCCTTGGCATCGATCCGGCAAAGCTCAACGTCAACGGCGGGGCGATCTCGATCGGACACCCCTTCGGTATGTCAGGCGCGCGGATGACCGGCCATGCCCTGATAGAGGCAAAGCGGCGCGGAGAGAGGTTCGCAGTCGTTACAATGTGTGCAGCAGGGGGCATGGGCGCGGCGGGGCTATTTGAGGTCGCATGAGGGCGTCAACCATAAGCAAGTGTAAACCTGCTTCGGCCCGATGCGCGCGGGCATGCTCAACATCTCGCGCTCGAAGTGTAAACGACAGCGAACGTTTCACGCTTCGCGGCCCGGTGTAGTATCAGAGGAGGAACCGCCCAATTCGATGGTATTAACGGAATCATCGCTCGCCATGTAAGCCCAAGGTTAAAAACATCGGCACAAGCTGCGCACACATTTGCGCGGGAAGTTCAACCCCGATATTGGAATACCTATTTGCAGAGTGTTATGGCTGCTTCTGCAATTCGCTTCGCGTCGGGGGCGTATGCGGCCTCGAGGGGCTTGGAGAACGGTACCGGAGCGTATGGCGCTCCGAGTCGAGCGATGGGCCTTTTCAATATACCGAACAGCTCTTCAGATAAAACCGCCGCAATCTCGGCACCCACACCGAACTGGGATACCGCCTCGTGCGCGATTATGCAGCGTCCCGTTTTCCGGACGGAGGCGGTTACTGTCTCGCGATCCCACGGAGAGATCGTTCGCAGATCAATGATTTCGGCCGATATGGCCGCCGCTTCCAGCGCTTCCGTCGCATTCATCGCTTCGTTCAGGATGCGCGAGTAACTGACGATGGTGATATCGGTGCCTTCCTTTGCGACACGGGCCTTACCCAAGGGTACGACATGACCGGCTTCGGGCGCCTCACCCGACGACCAGTATATGGGAAGGTTCTCAATGTAGAGAACCGGATCGGGATCAGTAATCGCAGCCCGCAACAGCCCGTAGGCGTCGGCGGGATTAGACGGGGCCACTACCTTCATGCCAGCCGTATGGGCGAACCATGCTTCCAGGTAATCAGAGTGCTGTCCGCCGGAACTGAAGCCGGCACCCGTCATTGTGCGGATCACAATCGGCACATGCGTTTGCCCGCCCGACATGAAGCGAAGCTTAGCAGCATGATTCACAATCATGTCCATCGCCACTGTCGTGAAGTTCATCAACATGATCTCCACGATCGGCTTGTAGCCCACCAAGCTCGCGCCAATCGCCGCGCCGACAATCGCCTGCTCGGCGATAGGCGTCGATCGAACGCGCCTATCACCGAAGCGCGTCGACAAGCCCTTTGTTACGCCGCACACGCCGCCACCTTCGGGATCCGCAACATCCTCGCCTAGCAAAACCACCATTTCGTCTGCTTCCATGGCATCCGCCATGGCGGCATTGATCGCCTGCAAAATGGTGACCGGCTCGGCCTTCGCTACTGAAGACTCTGGAAGCGCGTCTATGCTCATGCTATCGCTCCGTATACGTCCATCGTGAGTTCATCGAGATGGGGAAACGGAGATGCGAGAGCGAACTCAACAGCTTCATCAATTTCCGCTTCGAAGCCCTCTTCGATCTTCGAAAGCTCCTCCTCGCTAGCGATACGATCCGCGATCAGCCTGGCGCGGAAACGCGGAACTGGATCATTCTCGATCGCAGCCTTCTTGATTGCCTCATCCATGTATCCATCATCATCCCCGAAGATGTGTCCATGAAAGCGGAAGGTCATCGCTTCGATTAACGTCGGTCCCTCGCCTGCGCGAGCCCGCGCGACCGCTTCGCGCGCAGCCGTATACATCTCAATTGGATCGTTGCCGTCTACGCGCACGCCCGGGATCGCGTAAGCTGCGGCACGGTCAGCGACGCGCTTTGCCGAGGTCGCTTTTTCGTATGCGGTATGCTCTCCGTAAAGGTTGTTCTGACACAGAAAAATTACGGGGAGCTTCCAGACCGCTGCCAAGTTCAAGCTCTCGTGAAAGGCGCCGATGTTCGAGGCACCGTCCCCGAAGGTGGCAACGGCAATGCGGCCGTCGCCCGACAATTGCGCACCCCAGGCAAGCCCGCAAGCAATCGGCATCGACGAGCCGACAATGCCCGTCGTCACCATAATGCCCTTCTTTGGGTAAGTCAGATGCATGGAACCACCCTTGCCCTTACAGGCACCGTCCACACGGCCCGCTATCTCCGCCCACAAATCCTTGAGGGGCATGCCCTTGGCGAGCATGTCGTGCATGCCGCGGTAGATCGTGACGAGATAGTCTTCGTCAGAAAGTGCCGCCATCGTCGCAGCTGGTATCACTTCCTGTCCGCGGTAACTGTAATAAGGCATTATAATCCGACCGGTGCGGATCACTCGCCGACATCGCTCATCGTTCGCCTTTAAGAGCGCTACACGCCGATAGATGTCCAGCTGGATGGCGGCGTCTGGAGCGTTTGCGTTGCTCATCCCCAGTTCCTTATTTTAAGAATGTTAGAGAAAGTAAACGGCGTTTGTTTCGAGGTGTCGGACAGATTGGGGGATCTGGAGGGCATCCCGCGAAATCCATTTGCCCGGCAGCGCTGTCGAGCGTCGGATGACATAGGCAGGAAACGCACCGCCAGAGAGATGGACGTGATCATGACGCTTCCTCTGACGCATTTGACGCTCGGCGCGAAGCTATGCCGCCATAACATCGCGCTTACGATGTTCGGACCATCAATCGAACCTAAAGCATAATCAATCACGACAGTTCCACGGCTTCCTTGGTTCGGTGCCGCGCCAACAGGTGAAGGTTCAGGTCGAAGTTTTCCGGCCGTTCATCGCTAAGCCTGTAACAGGCCAATATATGCGTCGAAAAGACGGGAAGCCGTCGCCACCGGTCAGGCCACGCCCTATCGTTCATCAGTTCGCCGAAACCGCCCTTCAAGTTCCGACGTTCCGAGGCTGCAGTAGCCCGATAAAGGCAATATTCCTCAGCCCCGGACCGCTCGATATCGTGCTCACGCGAGTACCAATCCAAGCAGGCCCTGCTGCCACTCGACTAAATCAACCAGGGTAGGAGCGGCGGCAACCATCTACGGGGAGACTGCGACAGCTGCATCCCTTTTAGCCAAAAGCGGTCCGCGATCGAAGGCATTATCGCAGGCGCGATGCCTGCCGAACAACGTTGCCCTGTTTTGTTATCTTCGCGATTGAAGGGAAATGGACACTGCCCTCGTCGACATTTGTCGCCAAAAACAATCAGTAACCCCAGCGCCTGAGGCCCGCGTTACGACGCCGCTTAAGCCATTGACGACGCTCGTGAATCGTGATCGTCTTGGTAGTTCTAGGTAGAACATGATTGAGCTGCGCAAGCTTAACAATTGACGTGCGGAATGTAGGGACTTTAAGAGCCTTTTGAAGTCGTAATAACAGCGCCCCCTTCGCGAGTCCGACCGTATCTATCCAATTCGGGACACCTGGGTCAGTCGCGCAGACGACAATCCTTACAATGCCATCTTCGTCTTCCGTAATTTGAAACCCATTCAAAGAAGATTGATGGTCAATATAGTCATTGACTTCATTCCAGAGATTCGAAGATTGGATACCCCAGTAATGCGCATCAAGATCATGAATCACTATATAAAGGGCTTCGTCCGGTTTAATATCAAAGCCCAAGAAAAAGTATTGGGTGAGAGGATTAATTCCCGCTTCTTTATGCGTTGCCATTTGAGGGGAAGCAAATGTATTCCAACCAACCCTCTCGATCACATCCTCAATATAGGTCATAGAATATTGTCCGATCGTCCACTCCATGAACCGTACGGCGCCGCGGATTCTTTCGATGAACTCAGTCTCCGTGATGATCGACCTGTTTAGCTGCCCGTCGAGGCGTTCGATGTGGAGTTCCGACGGAAACTCCGCTTCCCAATCATTGAATGCCTCCCGCACGAGCAGACAATTGTTATCGTAGGTAGGATCGAGGCGAATCCAGTTGCCCGAATGTGGCTCCGGACTAGCGATGATCTCGAATGAGCCGTCTGGGCCAAACTCCAGTTCGTCAAAGTCGATCTCCCCGAGTTGGCTCATCTCACTCACCGGGTCGTTCCAGTAAGCTCTGATTATCTGCATCAATAGCATGTGCGACGTATTCCTGGTCCCATAAATACGATACGTCCCCTTCCCATCAACAAAAGCCTTCCTATAAAGAAGGTCCGCATTTGGCGATGTCCAAGGGTACATAGTCGGCTCAAACAGAAGGTGCATGAAGAATCGCGGCGTATACTGACGACATCCCATCGCCACGTTAAATGCAACTGCCTGTATCTCAAGGAATAGATAATGCGCTCCCTGCCCTTCTGGTGAAGCAGCATAGGACCTCGAATAGATGTACTGCCGCAGATCCTCTATCTTCGATTGATATTCCCGCCATGCGCTCTCCATTACTGGGGAACAGGCTCCGATAGAGAGATAAGTCATGGCATCAGATTCCTTCATTTAGAAGAACTGCTCGCACCGTCTATTCTTAATATTTGAAGACGTCGCGGTGACTAGCAAGGCTACTCGAATAATTATGTCATCCGTGACTCGCGCGGGCCTCGATCTGTTCCCAATATGGACCGTTCTCAATCACTGTTGTGATGCGTTCACGAGAGACACACCGACCATCCTACGCACAGCCATTCCGATTTTGACGCACGCAAACTGCAGCCATCGATACATCGAAGGATTGGTACAATAGCCGGGTTGGAATGCAGCAGGAGTGCATTGGATTTGGAATTTGCTCCCTTCCTTTTCCATGCTTCCCGACCTCATGGTAGCATCTGCCTCCACCACAGCACCGTTTCAGCCTCAGGCAGCGCTACTCCAGCTAAATTACGCCTTCCATTCTTAGCGAAGCAATTTCCTCATCGCTGCGTCCAAGCAGGTCCCGCAGTATGGCTATGGTGTCTTGCCCCAATGTTGGTGGTGCAGCCGCGTCTGGGATCGGCGTTGCCGACATCCGGATCGGATTTCGAAGTACGGGAACCTCCCCAGCGATCGCATGATCCACCGAAGCGAGCATGCCTCGATGCCGAATCTGAGGATTGTCGAACACCGTACGCACGTCGTTTATTGGGCTAGCTGGCACGTCCGCCTCATCGAGATCCAGCAGCCATTGGTCAGCTCGCCGCTTTGCAAATTCACCTTCGAGTATGATGAGAAGCGCATCGCGATTCTCTATACGCGTGGAGACATCGCAGAAACGAGGATCCTGCGGAATATCAGGCCGCCCGAGCACTTGAGCCAGCGCGACAAACTGCTTGTTCGTGCTCGCAACAACGAAAATCTCGGCATCAGCGCATCGAAAGGTCTGTGAGGGAACTCCACCGTATCCACCGTTTCCGCGACGCTCGGGTACTATCCCGGAGATGAGGTAGTTCTGAACGTAATGCGAGAGCGCCGCGAGACCACAGTCAAGCAACGACATGTCTATGTGCTGCCCCTCGCCCGTCCGATCACGATGCCGCAACGCTGCTTGGATCGCATTGGCGGCATAGAGGCCGGTTAGGATGTCCACCATCGAGACCCCAACTTTTATAGGGCCAGCTCCTGGCCCGTCTCCAGGCAAGCCCGAAACGCTCATCATTCCGGACATCGCTTGGAAAACGCCGTCATATCCCGGTCGCCCGGAATAAGGGCCGTCCTGTCCATACCCGGTGACCGAGCAGTAAACGAGACGCGAATTAACATGTCTAAGCGAACCATAGTCGAGGCCGTATTTCGCGAGTACTCCCCCTCGGAAGTTCTCGATCAGCACATCGGACTTCGCCGCAAGTTCGCGGATGATTGCCGCGCCCTCAGGCTTTGCGTGGTTGACAGTGATCGCCCGCTTGTTGCGGTTGCATGAAAGGAAGAACCCAGCGTCGCAAGTCGCATTGCCGTGCATGTCGGTGAGGAAAGGAGGACCATATTGCCGCGCATCGTCTCCTACCCCAGGGCGTTCAACCTTGATTATATCGGCACCAAGGTCGCCGAGCAGCTGACTCGCGAATGGCGCAGCTAGGATACGACTGAGATCTAGAACTCGGATGCCATCCAGTGCTTGCGGCGCCATCCATTTCTCTCCCACTTTTCCTGACGCCGGTTCAATGCGAAATGGCAGAGCATTACAACGGGGCCTAACCGTTGATCAGGCTGGCGATATATTACTTGAGATGCTCAATGCTCTCTTGCGATAGAGCATTGTTACCGCGCGGCCGCTCATCAGCATTCGGCTCAATCGCGAGGCCGGGCACATCGGCAATGACCCTTGGCTCGCCATGGTTCGGCGAGTGGATCCCCAGAGGCACGCGGTCGCCACTGTCATTCACAGGATCGCGATAGCGAGCGGAAGTTGCGCCAATCCAAAGGCGCGCCGTCCGGAGCGACACCAGCGCGACACCATGGAATCGGTGATGTCTTGGAGGTGCGCAATTGCTACCGAATCGGACGAACAAATGAAGGAGCCCCAAAATTCGCCACGACAATATCACGCTCACGATGTCTGTCCGTAGCGGTTTTCAACTCTGCTGACTTTGGATAGCATGTTTCTTTAATGCGCATTCAAATGCTGTTGGGCTGTCCACTCTTGTCAACTGCGGGCCACAGCTCGTTCAAATGAGCTGAGTTGAACCACGTATACGTCAAGGATTACATGGCGAATAACGATCTCCAGGAGTTCTACGCGAAGCTCTTCGAGGCCACTAGGTTAGGTAGGCTCGAATTACCGAACCGCATCGTCATGGCGCCAATGACGCGCTATTTTTCGCCTGGAGGAACTCCTGGCGCGGATGTGGCCGCTTATTACCGGCGCCGCGCTGAGGGTGGCGCAGGCCTGATCATTACCGAAGGAAGTTGGATCCCGCATCCTGGAGCGTCCAACGATGACAATGCTCCAAGGATGTACGGAAGCGAAGCCTTGGAGGGGTGGGCTAGAGTCGTTCAGGAAGTGCACGCCGCCGGTGGGCGCATCATGCCTCAACTTTGGCATGTAGGATTAACGATCAAACCTGCCGTAAACACATTGGGGCTATACGAGAACAGCCAACTTGAGGAGAGGCAGGTCGGCCCTTCGGGTATGGCATCAAGGATGAATGAACCGCAGATAAAACTTGCATCTCCAATGACTTCGCGTGAAATCGACGACGTGATTGCAGCCTATGCCGAAGCCGCCGCTGCCGCGTTTAAACTTGGCTTCGACGGAGTGGAGCTTCACGCAGCCCATGGGTATCTCATCGATCAGTTTTTTTGGCATGAAACCAATTTGAGAGATGATATATACGGCGGAGATCACGGCGCACGCGCCAAATTCGGCGCAGAAGTTGTCAAAGCATGTAAGTCCGCCACTACCCCGGATTTTCCGGTCGTTTTGCGTATGTCCCAGTGGAAGCTTTCCGACTTCAATGCGAAGCTAGCCAAAACTGCGGATGAACTAAGCGGGCTGCTAACTCCCCTTGTCGACGCCGGAGTTGACGCCTTTCACTGCTCTCAGCGTCGCTTCTGGACGCCTGAGTTCGAAGGATCTGACCTTAACCTTGCAGGTTGGGTTAAGAAACTAACCGGAAAAGCGACTATCACGGTCGGCTCGGTGGGTCTAAATGTAGACTTCTTTGAGTCTCTTGAAGGCGCGCATGGTGAAGCGATGGCGCTAGATCGACTCATGGAGATGCTAGATCGGAACGACTTCGATTTTGTTGCCGTCGGGCGCGCGCTGATCGGCGATCCGGCATGGCCTATCAAAGTCAAAGCCGGAGACCTCGATACAATACAACAATTTACACCCGATAATCTATCGTGTCTCTCATAAGAGGCGGAAATTAATATGTTTAAAGTTATTGTTTTTTTGAAACGCAAGCGCGGACTTCCTCGCGATAAATTTATCGAGTACTATGAAAATGTTCACCAGAAGCTAGTTCGAGATATATTGCCGCCGATCCTAGACTATAGGCGCAATTATCCCATCCCCAATGACCCGCTGGCGTTCTCAGGCAAATTTGACGATGCTCAAAATTTTAGTAGCGATGCTCCATCGAATCCAACAGACGATTTTGACGTCATAACGGAGATATCTTTTCATGACCGTTCAGGCTTCGAGGAGCTGATCAAGGCATTGCGGGAGTCACCGGCCGGCAAAAGGATCGCGGAGGATGAGATACAATTCCTCGAGCGCGAAGGAAATAGGGTGATGATCGTGGAGGAATTTGTCTCGGATCCCGTGTGAACAAAGTAGGTTGGCAGAACGTGTTCCGCACAGATTGAGGAGCACTACAATCGGTCAAAACGACTGCGACCAAACAGATTCAAAGTGCAAGCAAAAAAGGGCGTTCCGTTGCTCAAACTTCAACTGATGAAGCGGCCCCTGCCCTTATCCTTAAGCACGCTATGGAGTGAGAAGTCAGATGGTCGATAAAGCACTTGATGAGCCTCTTGCGCGTGAATTTGAGCTCGATCGACCCGGTCGTGCTCAGGATGTGCTGAGAGCCGACAAAGAGCCGCCCGAGCCCACGCTACTAGACTCTCCAGAATATGTTCTCGGCACGGAATCGATAGATGCCCGGCGTTACTACTCGACCGAATGGCATAATCTCGAGGTGTCCAAGGTTTGGAGCAGAACGTGGCAGTTTGCAGCATGGTCGTACGATATACCGCATCCCGGTGACATAGCTGTGTACCGCAATGTTGGGCAATCCGTTCTCGTTATTCGTCAACGCGATGGATCAGTTCGCGCGTTCCATAACTCGTGCCGGCATCGTGGACGCGAGCTCTGCACCGAAGCACTGCAAAGCCAGCCGGAACTTCGGTGCCCATTTCATGGATTCACATGGCGGCTGGATGGGGCACTAAAATGGATACCAAGTGCTTGGGACTTTCCACAAATCGATAGCGCCGAGTTTGGTTTACCTGAGGTTCGATGCGAGCAATGGAATGGCTTCGTGTTCATCAATTTCGATTCGCAGGCACCTTCTCTAGTAAGTTATATGGGTAAAATGTTTGCTCAATTCGCGGAGAGCCCCAGTTGGGATTTTTCTAATCGCTACATGGCGGTTAATGCCGTGAAGCACATGAACCTCAATTGGAAGACATGCATGGAGGGATTCATAGAGTCCTTTCACGTGACATGCTCACATCCTCAGCTTCTTCCAATGTCGGCAGATACCATCACCCAGTATGATGTTTGGCCCGATGAGCCTCATTTCAATCGAATGATCACACCGATCGGTGTCGCGTCGACGAACCTGTCGCCAGCTCCCAGTGACGCAGAATTGGTTGAAACCTTCGTTCTTACCTATCTACCGGAGCTAGCCGGGACGCCTGAAGGAATCCAAGCGCCCGGCGAAAGCGCGCGCGAGGCCCTGCATCGGCTTACCCGCGACGTTCTTGGCGCAAGGATGCGTGTCAAACTTGAGAATAAGCCTCCATCGTGGCTCCTTGACAGTGTCGAGTACTTCTTGTTTCCGAACTTCATGATCTGGCCCACCTTCGGCGCTCCGCTCGTCTATCGATTTAGACCTGGGGATACGCCAGAGAAGTGCATTTGGGAGACAATGGTGTTTCTGCCGTTTGAAGGCGAACGCCCCCCCTCGGGACCGACGATTGTCCAAACCCCAGGAGAGAGCCTTGCGGACATTCCTGAGCTGGGCTTCCTTGGCCCCGTACTTCAGCAAGATGTCGAGAACCTTGAGTCCTTACAGCGTGGATTGCGTGCTAGCCTGAGCCAAAAGGTTACTCTTTCTAACTATCAGGAAGTTCGGATCCGCCATTTTCATCAGACTTTACAGGAATATGTGGATCATTAGGATCGAAGGCCATCGCATAATGCTTGAGCCGCTTGGCGTAACGTTCGCTGCATATAGCGGCGAAACGGTCATGCACGCGGCGGAGCGCGCGGGCCTCCAATGGCCGACTGTATGCCACGGCAACGCGCAATGCGGCACTTGTTACGTTGAGGTTTTGGAAGGGGCTGACAAGCTTCAGCCCCCCGAAGATCGTGAGCAACGTGCGTTAAGGATGAGTCCGCCAGCGGTAATCGGGGATGGCACGATGAGGCTGGCCTGTCAGCTGAGAGCGTATGGGGATCTCAAATTACATCGGAGACATGTCCGCAAATGTGAGCCTCTGCCGAATCGAAATCAGTCCTGAATCCGCCCGATCGTGTGACGGACGTAAGCAATAGTTATCGCGACGCACCCAACTCGGGGCCAGCCTAACTTCGGGGTTCGCCCGCAGCAAAGGTGGCTGAGGCGTTAAGCGGAAGGCCGAATTCTATCCGCAATAAGTCGAATAGCGTGCAATTTGCACATCTCTCCTGTCACTAACGGCGTTTGAATGTTAACAGCCTGCTGGCCTCTTGCTTGCTCGCAGTGCATCGCTGCCATTTGCTACCGATAGCCAAGCCACACTGTTGGCATCAAACGTCCGATTCGACCACATTAGCCGCACGAGTCTCACTGCAGTGGATTTTGGAAAAGGTCGGGCTTCGGGGTCCCGACCTGAGCAAATATAAGAAATTTCATCTTTTCGGGTTCGACTCACGCCCTAGGC
>Ga0268264_10005698_pt1 | contig 10558 bp, 7 predicted proteins | sample KBSSwiS32_FD_190357 | JGI IMG/M metagenome (GOLD analysis project Ga0268264, IMG submission 190357) | Switchgrass rhizosphere microbial communities from Kellogg Biological Station, Michigan, USA - KBS Switchgrass S3-2 (SPAdes) (version 2) | ecosystem: Host-associated > Plants > Roots >... | reverse complement strand
GGTCGCTGCCGCCCACCCGCTCGCCTCACGACTCGAGCGCTTGCGAGGTTGTGGCGCCAGAATGGAGGAAATCGTCCTCGGCCCGCTCGCACCCGATGATGTAGGCCACCTGCTGTCCCATGCTTTACATTGCGCGCGCCAGCACGTCGAACAATTGGCGTGTCTCGTATTTGAGAAGACCCAGGGTAACCCCTTTTTCGTCATCCAATTCCTGACCACTCTTGAAGACCAGGGCCTGCTCACGCGCGACCCGGTCAGCGCGGCGTGGCACTGGGATTTGAAACGCATCCAGGCGCAGGGATTCACCGACAATGTCGCGCATCTGCTGGTCGCGAGGCTGAACCGTCTGGCGGCGCAAACCCAGCAGGCGGTGGCGCGGCTTGCGTGTCTGGGCAGCGGCGCCGATCTGGAAATTCTGATGAAGGTGCTCGAGAGCCCCGAGCAAGCCGTCCACGAGGTGTACAGGGAAGCGGTGCTCGCGGGACTCGTCATTCACGTCGACGACGCATACCGATTCCTGCACGACCGCGTTCAGGAGGCCGCTTACGATCTCATCCCCTCTGCGCAGCGGCCGGCGTTGCATCTTCGTATCGGCAGAGCGCTGTTGTCACAGATGCACTCGCAGCAGATCGAGGAGCACGTATTCGACATCGTGAACCAGTTGAATCAGGGACGCGAGCTGCTGCCGCAAGGGCACGAGCGCCGGCAACTCGCCGAGCTCAATCTCCTTGCCGGCAAGCGCGCCAGACAAGCGAGCGCGTATTCGACAGCGCTCACTTACCTGGTCGTGGGTTGCGCGCTGCTGCCGGGAGAAGACCTGACACAATGGCGCGAGCTCGCCTTTGCGCTGCAATTTCACCGCGCAGAGTGCGAATTTCTGACGGGTGATCTCGGACCCGCTGAAACACGGCTGTCGGCTCTCGCGGCGGCAACGAGCAACTCTCGCGAGGGCGCCGCAGTATGCTGTTTACGCCAGACACTGTATCAAACCCTGGCACGCAACGACCGCGCGGTCGAGGTGTGTCTGCAATACCTCCAGCAGGCCGGTATCGCGTGGCAACCCTGCGCAACCGAGGAGGAGGTTGCACAGGAGCTCGCGTGGTTCTGGCAGCGGCTCGGCGGCCGCGCGGTCGAAGAGCTCATCGAGCTGCCGTCCCTGTCTGATCCGCACCAACAGGCCATTCTCGATGTGCTGGCCTCGGTTCTGGCACCCGCTCTGCTGACCGACACGAATTTGTTCCGCCGTGCCGTCGGCCGCATGGCGAATCTCAGTCTGCAGTATGGCAACAGCGACGCATCCCTGCTTGCCTACAGCTATCTCAACTTCCTCGTGGGCAACGGGCTCGGCGACTACGCGACGGGTTTCCGGTTTGCCAAGCTTGCCGTGGATCTGCTCGGGAAGGGTTTGCGCCGCTTCAAGGCGCGCGTGGAGATCGCCTTTGGCGCAACAGCCATTCCCTGGACGAAGCCGCTGCGCAGCGGACTGCCCTGGGTACGCCGCTCCATTCAGACCGCCCAGGAATGCGGCGACCTGACCTTTGCCTGTTACTCGTGGGTTCTGTTGATTCTGCACCTGCTGAGTGTTGGTGAGCCGCTGGAGAGCGTGCAGCGGGATGCGCAGCTGGCCCTCGAGTTTGCGCGCAAGCTGCACTTTGATCCGATGATCGATCTGCTTGAGGCGTACGTGGGCTTCGTTCGAGCCATGCGGGGCGGCACCGCGCAGCTCGGCAGTCTGAGCCACGAATCCTTCGATGAGGAGCGCTACGAGCGGCGCTTGGAAGAGGATCCGAATCTACGGCACGCGGCGCAGTGGTATTGGCTCAGCAAGTTGCAGGTGTACTTTCACGCGGAGGATTACCCGGCCGCGGCGGCCGCCAGCTTGAATGCGAAGCGGAATTTGTGGTTATCGTTGACGGTGTTTGAAGCGAGCGAATATCACCTGTACGCGGCGCTCGTACAGGCAGCGCGCTATGAATTCTGCTCGGCTGAGGAGCGGCTCGACTGCCGGCAGCGCCTGGCAGAGCACGCCAAATCGCTGGGAGCTCTGGCTGCCAACGGCCCGGAGAACTTCGGCGCCAGGGCAGCTCTGGTAGCGGCCGAGATGGCGCGGCTCGATGGCCGGGAGCCGGATGCGCAGTCCCTCTACGAGAACGCCATACGTATGGCTCGAGACAATGGATTTGTGCAGATCGAAGCGCTCGCGTTCGAGCTGGCCGCACGCTTCTACGCGCAGCGCGGACTCGAAATTGTCTCCCACACTCTCCTGCGCAATGCGCGTTCGTGCTATGAGCGCTGGGGTGCCGTGGGTAAAGTGCGCCTGCTCGAGCAGCGCCACCCGGGTCTGCGTGGAGAGGCCTCTCTGCGGCTTTCGGGCTCGACGATCAGAGCCCCCCTTGGAGAGTTGGACGCCGAGTCGGTATTCGGTGCCGCGCAGGCCGTCTCCAGCGAGATCGTGTTGGAGAAGCTGCTCCAGAGGCTGCTGCTGATCGCTGTCAGGCACGCCGGCGCCGAACGGGGGCTCCTCGTTCTGATGCGCAATGGCCGGCCGCTTCTGGAGGCAGAAGCCACCACAACCGGTCCCGACACCGTGGCTGTCAGCGTGAAGGAGGTGGAAATCACCTCCGAACACCTTCCGCAGACCATTCTGAATTTTGTGATCCGCACTCAGGAGAGTGTGTTGCTGGACGACGCGACCACGTCCAGTTTGTTTTCCACCGATGAGTATGTGCGGCAGCGCCGGCCGCGCTCGGTATTGTGTCAGCCGCTTGCCAAACAGGGCCGGCTGGTTGGTGTACTGTATCTCGAGAACAAGCTGGTGGCCGGCACCTTCACGGCGCGGACGGCAGTGCTCGATGTGCTCGCGGCGCAGGCGGCCATCTCGCTGGAGAACGCTTACCTGTATGCCGACCTGCATGAGCGGGAGAGCCGCATCCGGGGTTTGGTCGATTCCAATGTTGTTGCAATTTGTTTCTGGGCCTGTGGTGGCCGCATCGTGGATGCGAACGAGGCATTCGCGCGGCTCGTTGGATTTTCGCGCGCAGAGTTGATGTCCGATGACATGAACTGGCGCGAGCGGACCCCGCCGGAATATCGCGCCCGCGACGAACAGTGGCTCCGGGAGTTGCGTTCGGGTAAGGCGGCAGCCCCCTACGAGAAGGAGTATCTGCGGCGTGACGGCACCCGGATACCGGTTCTCGTTGGTGGCGCTCTGCTGGAGGGTGAGGAGGAGCAGGGCGTTGCTTTTGTCGTTGACTTGACTGAGCGCAGGCACGCGGAGCTGGAGCGCCAGGCGCGCCGTGTGGCCGAGGCGGCGAACCGGGCCAAGGGCGAGTTTCTGGCCATGATGAGCCACGAGTTACGCACGCCGCTGAATGGCATCCTCGGGTACGCGCAAATACTGATACGCGACGCGCAGCTGAGCGCACGGCAACGTCAGAGCGCAACGGTGATTCGGCACAGCGGTGAGCATCTGCTGACATTGATCAATGACATCCTGGATCTTGCGAAGATCGAGGCAGGGAAGCTGGCTCTCGAATGCGGCGCCGTGCACCTTGCGAGCTTCCTGCGTGGCATACACGAGATCATTATCGTTCAGGCGCAGGAGAAGGCGCTCGAGCTGGTTTGGCAGACAGCGCCGGATCTGCCCGCGGCAATTCGTGCCGACGAGCGGCGGCTGCGCCAGGTCCTGTTGAATCTGTTGGGCAATGCGGTGAAGTTCACCGATCGCGGCCAGGTCAGTCTCCTGGTCAGCTGCCCACAGCCGGGACGGTTGCGTTTTGACGTACGTGACACCGGAGAGGGGATCCGGGCTGATCAGCTCGGTGTGTTGTTCCAGCCATTTGAGCAGGTCGGTGAGGTTCGCCGAGGGCTGCAGGGTACCGGGCTCGGTCTGGCGATCAGCCGGCAGCTCGTGCGGCTGATGGGCGGGGAGATCTCGGTCGAGAGCCAGCCGGCGAAGGGCAGTCTGTTCTGGTTCGAGGTGGATGTTCAGGCAGTCCGGATCGAGCCGGCAGTACGCGCGCCCGGTGGGGTGATGACCGGTTATGAAGGTCCGCGCAAGACGCTGCTTGTGATCGACGATGTGGCAGAGAACCGCTCGATGCTCGTGGATTTGTTGGCGCCGCTCGGCTTTGCGATCAGCGCAGCGGCTGGCGGAAGCGAGGCGCTCGAACGCGCGCAGCTGATGCCTGCGGACCTGGTGTTGACTGACTTGGTCATGCCGCAGATGGACGGCTGGGAAACAATCCGCCGCCTGCGTGAGCTGCCGGGCATGGCACAAATTCCTATCATCGTAGTGTCTGCCGACGCCTCGGGGGGACATACGCAGGAACTTGTCAGCGCGGGAGCGGATGCCTTTCTGAGCAAACCGATTGATGCGCAGGACCTCCTGAGTAAGATAGTTGCGCTGTTGAAGTTGCGGCCGATCTACGCATCAGGCGATCACCCGCTCGAGCGGCAGCGCGCCGCAGAGGTGGCCGTACCGCCTGTGCAGGAGTTGGAGCTGTTGCATCGCCTGGCCGAGGAAGGCGACATGCGGCAGATCGTCAGATGGGCCGCGCGTGTCGCCGGGCTCGATGAGCTCTACGGTCCTTTTACCGACCAAGTGCGTAACCTGGCCAGCCAATACCAATCGCGTGCTTTACTGAGTCTCGTGGAGCAACATCTGGCCTGCCGCGACTGAGCCTGGCCCTGCCCATGCGCCCGCGCAAATAGTATAGTCGGCTGCAGCTCCAACTGACGGTGGGCGACTCATGGCTAAGGAAGTCCGTCTCGCAGATGTCACAGTCACTCTGGATGATGAAGGCGAGGGCGTTCCAGTCCTTCTGTTGCATGGCTTTCCTGCTACCAGGCACCTTTGGTCGGGTGTTGCGCCGTCGTTGACGGAAGCTGGTTTTCGCGTTCTCGTTCCCGATCTCGTTGGTTATGGCACGTCAGATGCGCCACCGGGCGTCCGTGTGGACATGGCGGCCCAAGGGCGGTGGATGCTGCAGCTTCTCGATGCGCTCAGAGTAGACCGCGCGGTGGTTGTGGCCCACGACGTTGGCTCGGCGGCTGCCCAACTCATGGTGGCAAGCGCATCACGACGCGTGCGCGGTCTTGTGGTGTTGGATGGTGTGTATGAAGACGAGTGGGCAATGGAGGCCATTGCGAGTATCCAGGCTTGGAATCCCCAGGACGCGCAGCGCCTTGCGCCGGTGCTGGCACGGCGACTCGACAGGGGTGGTGTGTTGAGCGAAATGCTTGCGGCCTACCGCGGGGAGCAGGGTGGGCAGCGGCTGATTCGCGCCGCCCGGGACCTGGATCCGCAGCAGACAGCCCACATCGGCGAGTCGCTCCGCCACAGCGGTGTCCCGGCATTGGTTCTATGGGGAGAGCGCGACACTTTCCTGTCGATGGACGAGGTCGGCCGGCCGCTGGCAGAGCTGTTAGGTGCAGCTTTGATTCCGCTTCCAGGCGGGCATTTCACTCCTCTGGATTGCCCCACGCAGGTTGCTGCGGCACTGCGCGAATTTCTTACGCGGCTACCTTCTTAATGCGAAACCAGCCGGCTGGTAATACGTCCCACGTGCTCGCCCTGATACCGGCACATTTCCAGCTCGAGTGCAGTCGGCATCCGCAGCTCGGCTCCAGAGCCCGTGACACAACTCGCGCCGTAGGGGGTACCGCCGGTGACCTCCCTCATGGTTGCGAGATCTTTGAACGTATAAGGCAATCCCACGATGATCATCCCGTGGTGCAGAAGCGTAGTGTGAAATGAAGTGATGGTCGTCTCCTGCCCGCCGTGTTGACTGGCGGTGCTGCAGAAGACGCTTCCAACTTTTCCAACCAGCGCGCCCCGTGTCCACAGGGCGCCGGTCTGGTCCAGGAAATTTCTCATCTGCGCGGCCATATTGCCAAAGCGGGTTGGGGTGCCGAACACAACGGCATCGTAGTTCTCCAACTCAGCGGGATTGGCAACCGGTGCGGCCTGGTCGACCCGAAAACCCGCAGCGATGGCCGCATCGCGTGGTACGAGCTCTGCAACACGTTTGACGGCTACGCTGACCCCAGGAACGCGGGCGGCTCCCTCGGCCTGCGCTGTGGCCATCCGTTCGATATGTCCGTAGCTGCTGTAGTACAGAACGAGGATGTTGACCATCGGGAAATCCTCGGCGGGAATTTCGGATAGCGAAATAACTTTCGATATCAGGCTACTGGCCCGAACCGTGGGCGTCAAGCCGCGCCGTGCGTCCGCTGGAGAAAGTGCCGCAGGATCTCATTGTAGGTTTGCGGCTGGTCGAGGTTGGGCAGGTGACCGGCACCGGGAATGATCCGGTGCGCGGCGTGCGGCAGCGATTTGCCGAGGGCCTCACCGGCCAGCCTGCGGCTGCGAAGGTCAAATTCGCCGTTGATCACCAGGGTTGGATGATGAATGTCCTGCAGCCGCGGCCGAGTAAGGGTCTGCGCGCAGACGGGGGCCGTCAAATCTGCGCCCGCGTAACGTGCGAGCATGCGACTCAACAGCGCGTGCGCGGTTTGATCTTGGGTTCGCAGACGGCTCAGGGGATGAGTGGCCCAGCTTCGCCGGACTGCCTCGATGCCCTCGCTGCGCAGTGCTGCCGCGTACTGCGATAGGGGTACATCGTGGGCGGTGAGATCTCCGCCGGGCCGCATGTCGGGTGGGCCATCAAACACCAGGCAGCTGATGGATTCGGGAACTACACCCGCGAGGTGCTGCAGAATTCGTGCCCCTTGGGACATTCCGACAAACGTTGCGCGCTGCACGCCCAGATGCCGGCACAACACCTGAATGTCCGCAGCGTCGTCTGCCAGGGAGGGCATTCCAGAAGAAAACCCGCAGCCACGCCGATCGAATCGGATCAACCGGAAGCTGCTCGAGAGAGCGTCGACCTGCGGCTCCCACATGTCCAGATCGAGAGTCCAACCGTGGATCAACACGATTATCGGGCCACTACCCTCGTCGCGGTAACGCAGCCGGGCGGCTGACACATCCAGGAAGCGATCGCTGCCCATGGTGCTGCCGCTGATCAGACCACCGCGCTGAGTGACAGCCCCGGCAGTCCCGCCAGGTCCTTGGAGATCTGCCGGCTCACCTGTTGCAGCATGCTCAGCCGCTCGCGCACCAACCTGGCTTTGGATACTTTCTTTGAGTGGCTCGAGCTGTTCAGCGCGGCGACTACTCTGCCGTACTGGTCCAAAACCGGCACCGCGAGCGCTACAACTCCGTAGGCGAGCTCGTCCTCGACAGCCGCATAGCCGCTACGGCGGGACTCCTCAATCAACTGGCGCAACTTGACGGGATTGGTGACCGTCCGGTCCGTCAATGCGGCCAGTTCCGCGGTGGCGAAGTATCGGTCGAGGTGTTCCGCAGTCAGGCCCGCGAGAAGCGTGCGCCCGGTCGAAGTTGCGTGGGCAGGAAACCTGCTTCCAACATGGGCCTCGAGCCGCAGCAACGTGCGCACGGAAGTACGCGCGACGTACACGACGTCTGTTCCATCCAGAACGCACAGCGCTGCCGAATCGTTGGTGGCCCGGGCGAGCTCCTCCAGATGCGTCCTGGTCAGATGCTCGATATTCATTGATTCGAGGTAGGCGGCTCCAAGCTCCAGCACCTTCGGGCGCAGCAGGAAGTCGCGCCCGTTGCGTTTCACATAGCCGAGCTCCTCGAGTGTGAGCAAACAGCGGCGGGCAGTAGCCGCGGGTATCCCGGCGCTGCGTGCGACATCGCTCAGACTCAATGCCGCGTGGTCACGCGTAAACGCACGAATAACCGCGAGACCCTTGCCGAGACCGCCCATCGCCTCGCGGCGTGGCTGGCCGTTCTTTTGCCGTGACATCCGGGCAGTTTATTTCGGTATGCGAAAGGCGGGAAGCGTTTTCGGCTGCGGCCGCTTGACGCGCCGTTGCCGGCGGGTCCACGATATTCGTATGCCGAAGTAAATTTCGATATGCGAAAAAACGCAAAGGAGGAGTGCCGCGGTGAAAATCGGTGCTCAAACGAATCGCAGCTCCGCCATATCCGCCTCCAACGAGACCACGATTCTCGTGCGCGGCCGCGACCTGGTGCAGGAGCTTGTGGGTAATGTCAGTTTTACTGATCACTTCTGGCTCCTCGTGACGGGACAGCCGCCATCGGCCGCACAGCGGCGCGTGCTGGATGCAACATTAGTGGCGATCGCGGAGCACGGCTTGGTGCCGAGCGTACAGGTGAGCCGCATGACGCTTGCCGCCGCGCCGGAGGCGTTGCAGGGGGCCGTTGCCGCCGGGATTCTCGGCTGCGGCTCGGTGGTGTTGGGCTCGTCCGAAGCGGCCGGAATTTTTTATTCGCAGATCGCTGACTACTCGAAAGAAGGTGCGGCTGCCGAAGACGCCGTCACGAAGGTCATCGAGGAATACAGGCGCAGCCGCCGCGCCATTCCAGGTTACGGACATCCCCTTCACAAGGAAGCTGACGCGCGCGCGCTGCGGTTGCTACAGATTGCCGAAGAAGTAGGCCTCACCGGGCAGTTCGTGAGCATCGCGCGCCTTGTCGAATCATGTCTGCCGCGGGTGCTCGGCAAACCTTTGGCGCTGAACGTTTCAGGCGCGATTCCGGCGGTGCTGTTGGACGCGGGATATCCACTGCAGGCCTTGAAGGGTGTACCCATCCTCGCGCGTACGGCCGGGCTGATCGCACATCTGCTCGAGGAGCAGCAACAGCCGATCGGTTTCGTGATGTCGCACGCCGCGGCCGGAGCGGTTGACTATAGCGGTCCAGCTCCGGCCGGATTCAAACGAACAGATGGGTAACGGCACCGTGTTACGGGCAATGTCAGGCGTACTGCAGGGCGTTCGCGTCATCGAGCAAGGTACATTCATCACCGGACCCTGTGCCGGAATGATGCTGGCGGACCTTGGCGCTGACGTGGTGAAGATCGAGAGTCCTGAGGGAGATCCTTACCGCAGCTATCAGGGAGATCAGTATTCGCCGCACTTCCAGGCCTACAATCGCAACAAGCGCAGCATCGCTGTAGACCTGAAGAGTCCCGCCGATCGATCGCTCTTCGAGGGGTTGGTGCGCGAGGCCGACGTCTACATCCAGAACTTCAGACCCGGAACCGCGGAACGCCTCGGCGCCGGCGTGCAACGCCTGCGGGACCTGAATCCGCGGCTCGTGTACTGCTCGATCAGCGGCTTCGGATCAAGCGGACCGTACGTTGAGCGGCCGAGCTACGACTCGGTGGCGCAGGCCCTGAGTGGCTTCCTGAGCGTGGTGGTGGATTCGCGCAAGCCTCAGTTTCTCGGGCCTGCGCTGGCGGATGCGATCACCGGACTTTACGCGGCCTACGGGATTCTGGGTGCGCTGGTACAGCGCGGCCGGACCGGGCAGGGCGCACTCGTGGAAGTATCGATGCTCGAGGCCATGGCGCATTTCACCGTCGAGCCTTTCGCAGCGTTCTTTGCGCTGGGACAGAATCCAACCTCCAGCGATCGTCCGCGGCTGGCGCAAGCTTACATCCTGCGAACGGCTGATGGGCGACTGCTCGCCATTCATCTGTCCTCGTTGGAGAAGTTCTGGGAGGGGCTCACTGCCGCCCTATGTGCACCGGCGCTGTCCAGCGATCCACGCTTTGCCGCGCGCCAGGCACGGATCGACCACTACGAGGCATTGGGCACCGAGCTCGATCGACTCTTCTCACAGAAGAGCCTCGCTCACTGGATCCAGGAGTTGGGACGTAACGACGTTCCGTTCGCGCCCATCAACAGTATTGAGGATGTTGTGAGCGACCCGCAGGTCGGACACCTCGGGCTGATCGTGCCCGTGGATTCGCCGCATGGAGCCACTCACGCAGTGCGTCCCGCCGTGCAGTTTTCAGGACAGCGGTGCGCATCCGTCCGGGCAGCGCCGCTGCTGAACGAGCACGGCGCCGCGATTCGCGGGGCGCTGGGTAAAGGCCAATGTTGGCCAGTGGAGGCTTAGGATCGGATGCGTTGACTTTTGTCAGGAAGACAAAGTAAGACAAGGGGGAGATCCAGGTGCACACATCGAGAGGGGGGGTGGTACGGGCGGTGGCAGCTGTGCTCGGCGGACTGGCCGCGCTGCCGGTCTGGGCACAGGCGCAGAGTCTGGAAGAGGTCGTCGTCACGGCGCGCAAGCGTAATGAGTCGGTACGCGACGTGCCGATTACCGAGAGTGTGTTTACGGAGCAGGCCATCGAAGCGGCCGGAATCCAGAAACCGGGCGACTTCATCTCGCTCGTGCCTAACATGACCCTGGTGGAGACACAGAACGCCGGTACTTCATTTGTGGTGGTCCGCGGTGTATCGCAGGCGCGCAACAGCGAGCCCTCCGTAGCGGTGCTGGTGGATGGTGTCCTCGAGACCAATCCGGCCGAATTCAACCAGGAGCTGTTCGATATCGCCCAGATCGAAGTCCTGAAGGGCCCGCAGGGCGCCCTCTATGGCCGCAACGCCATCGGCGGAGCGATCATCATCCGAACGAAAGACCCGTCCAATCAATTTGAGGGGAACGTGCGGGTAGGGGTAGGAAACGGCTCTTCCAAACGGGCGCAAATTG
>Ga0268264_10005689_pt1 | contig 10570 bp, 8 predicted proteins | sample KBSSwiS32_FD_190357 | JGI IMG/M metagenome (GOLD analysis project Ga0268264, IMG submission 190357) | Switchgrass rhizosphere microbial communities from Kellogg Biological Station, Michigan, USA - KBS Switchgrass S3-2 (SPAdes) (version 2) | ecosystem: Host-associated > Plants > Roots >... | reverse complement strand
GAAACCGTTTGGCGATTATGCCAACACACCCATTACTATTGCAGCATTCATTTCGCTATTTGTATGTTTAATACCCACCACCATCGGCGGCCTTTTAAGCGCTATTGGTATTGCGGGTATGGACAGGGCCCTGCGCGCGAATGTCATTGCCAAAAGTGGTAAGGCAGTAGAAACAGCCGGCGATCTGGATACTCTATTACTTGACAAAACAGGAACCATCACCATTGGCAACCGTAAAGCAACCAATTTTTATCCCGCTGATGGAATTGACAAAACCGCGTTCATAGAAGCCTGTGCCTTGTCGTCGCTGGCCGATGAAACACCGGAAGGGAAATCAATTATTGAACTGGCGGGTATCAATATAAATACTTTCAATACAAATGGGGCAAGGTTTATTGAATTCACTGCTGAAACAAGAAGCAGCGGCATAGACCTGCCCAGCGGTTTAAAAATCCGGAAAGGAGCATTTGATTCTATCAAAAACATGGTTGTAAAAGCCGGGAACAGTATTCCGCCGGAAACAGCCGCCAGCGTAACCGCCATCGCATCTAATGGGGGAACGCCCCTGGTGGTAAGCCAGAATGAGCAAATACTGGGTGTTATAGAATTACAGGATATCATTAAAACCGGTATAAAAGACAGGTTTGAACGGCTCAGGAAGATGGGCATTAAAACCGTTATGGTAACCGGCGATAATCCCCTCACCGCAAAATTCATCGCTGAAAAAGCAGGGGTAGATGATTTTATAGCGGAGGCTAAACCGGAAGATAAAATGAGCTATATAAAAAAAGAACAACAACAGGGGAAATTGGTGGCCATGATGGGAGATGGTACCAATGATGCGCCTGCGCTGGCCCAGGCAGATGTGGGCGTAGCCATGAACAGTGGAACAGCTGCCGCAAAAGAAGCCGGGAATATGGTTGACCTGGATAACGACCCCACCAAACTGATTGAGATTGTTGAGATAGGTAAACAATTATTAATGACAAGGGGTACACTTACTACGTTTTCTATTGCCAATGATGTGGCAAAATACTTTGCCATTGTTCCTGCTTTGTTCATCATCTCTATCCCGGCTTTGCAGGGCCTGAATATTATGCGCCTGCACAGCCCGGAAAGTGCCATTTTATCGGCCGTGATCTTTAATGCCATTATCATTCCATTATTGATCCCGCTCGCTTTAAAAGGAGTTGCCTACAAACCAATTGGTGCCAGCGCATTGCTCAGAAGAAATCTATTGATCTATGGATTGGGTGGTGTAATCATTCCTTTTATTGGCATAAAACTGCTTGACATGGTGGTCAGCTTTTGGTTCTAATTTTCTGTATTCAGTATTCACTATCCGATATTAATTGAATAATGAATCAAGAATGACGAACATCGAAATAAATATTCACTTGTTTTAAATACTAAAAACATGAAACAACATATTCTTCCCGCTATCAGACTTACACTGGTTTGCATAATAGTCTTTATGGGGTTATATACCTTACTTATCCTGGGTATTGCCCAGGCTGCGCCCAATAGCGGCAAAGGCGAGACCGTATCTGTAAACAATAAAGTAGTTGGCTACCAATTAGAAGGGCAGAATTTCACCGCCGATAACTATTTCAATAGCCGCCCTTCTGCCGCAGGCTATAACGCCGCCGGCAGCGGTGGAAGCAATAAAGGCCCTTCTAACTCCGAATACCTGAAACAGGTAAGGGATAGAATCGATACTTTTTTAGTACACAACCCGGGTATCGATAAATCAGCAATACCCTCAGAACTGGTAACGGCTTCGGGCAGCGGGCTGGACCCGGATTTATCTCCCGAAGGAGCAAAAGTGCAGGTAAAACGCATTGCCGCTGTGCGTAAGATGAATGAAGCTAAGATCAGTGCGCTGGTAGAACAAAATATCCAGGGGCCGCTTCTTGGATTGTTCGGAACTTCGAAAGTGAATGTACTGAAACTGAATATCGCGTTGGATAAGTTATCCAGGTGATTAAAAATTGTAATTTAAAAAGCAATTTATACTTATTGGCTTTTGTTTCGCAGGAACATTTTATGGCATTGACAGTTGAATTATTGCTGCGTAAAATAATGATATGCCCGAACAGGAAAAAAGTGCTGAACAATTTTTAGAACTCATCCGCAAAAGCAGGCGGGGAAAGTTTAAAATCTATATTGGCATGAGCGCCGGTGTAGGTAAAACCTACCGTATGCTGCAGGAAGCCCAGACCCTGTTGCGCAATGGCATTGATATAAAAATAGGCTATATTGAAACACATAACCGGTCAGAAACACATGCCCTGCTGGATGGATTGCCCGTGATTCCACGCCGCAGGTTATTTTATAAAGGAAAAGAACTGGAAGAGCTGGATGTGCAGGCAATATTGAATTTGCATCCTGAAGTGGTAGTGATAGATGAACTGGCCCATACCAATATAGAAGGCAGTAAAAATGAAAAACGCTGGCAGGATGTAATGGATATCCTGGACGCGGGCATCAATGTAATCAGCGCTGTTAACATCCAGCATATTGAAAGCCTGAACGATGAGGTAAGGGAAATTACAGGTGTGAATGTGGCCGAACGCATACCAGACAGTGTTCTGCAACAGGCCGATGAGGTAGTGAATATAGACCTCACGGCAGATGAACTGGTAAACAGGCTTAAAGAAGGTAAGATATATACCACAGATAAAATTGAAAGGGCGCTCCAGAATTTTTTTCAGGCAGACAGAATTTTACAGTTGCGTGAACTGGCTTTAAAGGAAGTGGCTTCCCAGGTAGAAAGAAAAGTTGAAACCGAGGTGCCGCGAAACATTTCAATAAAGCACGAACGTTTTCTGGCCTGCATTGGCAGCAATGAAAATACAGCGAGAAATGTTATCCGTAAAACCGCCAGGCTGGCCAACTACTACCATAGTAAATGGTGGTTGCTGTATGTGCAAACGCCCAAAGAAGATGGCGACAAAATAGGGTTGGCAGCGCAACGCCATCTCATTAATAATTTTAAACTGGCTACAGAACTGGGCGCAGAAGTAATAAAAATAAAAAGCAACAATATTGCCAAGGGGATTTTTGAGGTAACGGAACAGAAATCCATTACCACCATTTGCATTGGCAAGCCGCATCTTAATTTATTCAATGTAATTTTGAATACCGCGGTATTTAACCAGTTATTAAATAAACTTTCCGCAGCCGATATTGACATTGTAATCCTGTCGTGATATATGAGAATGAAATTAAAAACCAAACTGTCCATTGGGCTTGTCTTTTTGTTTACGGTGATACTGCTGTTCGGGATAGTGGGTATCCTGAGCATAAACCGGCTGGGCAACGATACGGCCTTGGTTTTAAAAAATAACCATGAGTCGCTGCTGTATTGCAACAACATGCTGAAAGCGCTGGAGACAATAAAAATAAAAAAGGATGCCGTGCAGGTATTCGAGGACAACCTGAAAAAACAAGAAGGCAATATTACCGAGGAAGGGGAAAAAGAAGCTACGCAGGAGCTGCGCAAGAATTTTGGAGAACTGATAGCCAACCCGCTTGATTCAACCAATTACCCGGAGATCAGGCAATCGCTTATACGCATACAGGATCTGAATGAACTGGCAATACTCCGTAAGAATGGGGTAGTACAGAAAACAGCCGACGATGCTAAATTCTGGCTTACGGTAACCTTTACCATTCTGACACTTGTTTCTTTTACGTTTATTTTTAACCTGCCCGGTATATTGTCGGCACCTATTCAATCACTGTCGGACGGTATCAAAGAAATCGCCAACAAGAATTACCGCAAACGTATTTATTTGAAGCAAGACGATGAATTTGGCGACCTGGCGAACGCTTTTAACAGCATGGCAGAAAAACTGCATGAATATGAAAACAGCAATATTGCTAAAATGCAGTTTGAGAAAAGCCGCATTGAAACCATTATCAACCAGATGCGGGATGGCATTGTGGGGCTGGACGCGCAGAACAATATTTTATTCCTGAACGCAGTTGCCCAAAACCTGATGGGCCTGAAGCAGGCCGATATAGCAGGCAAATATGCCCCAGATGTTGCGTTGGGTAATGACCTGATGAGAACACTGCTAAGAGAAGATGGCGAAAAAAAAGAATTAAAAATTTATGCCGACAATAAAGAAAGCTACTTCAGCAAAGACGTGCTTGATGTAACCAGCAACAATGCCATTATAGGAAAAGTAATTGTATTGAGAAACATTACGCCATTTCACGAGTTGAATGAAGCCAAAACAAATTTCATTGCCACTGTGTCGCATGAATTAAAGACACCTATTTCTGCTATTAAAATGAGCGCACAGTTACTGACAGATAACCGCGTTGGCAACCTGAATACTGAACAGCAGGAATTAACCCGGAGCATTAATGACGATGCGGAAAGGCTGTTAAAAATCACCGGCGAGCTGCTGAATATATCGCAGGCCGAAACCGGCAATATCCAGTTAAAATTACAGGCCACCCGCCCGGCGGCTATTGTTGAGCAGGCAGTACAGGCGGTAAATATACAAGCACAGCAAAAAAACATACAACTGCAATTATCGGTGCAGGATCCGCTGCCTTCAATACAGGCGGATGCAGAAAAAACTTCCTGGGTGCTGATTAATTTTTTAACCAACGCTATCAAATATTCTCCCAGCGGGGCAACAATTGAGGTATCAGTGCATACAAAAAATAACCGTGTATTATTTGCAGTGAAAGATTATGGCAGGGGCATCGAAGAAAAATACCTGCCGCGGATATTCGATCGTTATTTCAAAGTACCGGGCACGCATGAACGAAGCGGCACCGGCCTGGGACTGGCTATCTCAAAAGAGTTTATAGAGGCACAGAGTGGTCATATTGAAGTAAGCAGTATGGCGGGCGAAGGAAGCGTATTCAGTTTTGATTTTCCAGTTGTCTGAGCGGAAGACCGGAATAAGTCATTTTCATATTCCCACATCTCTCACATTTCCACATTATAATTATAAATCAGTAATCGGTTTGTACTTTGGTACCAGGGTTTTCATTACACCCCATGCAACGAGGTATGCCAATGCGCAAATGGCAAACATAATTGTATAGCCGGTCTTGATATGACCTAGTGCCTTGTATTTGTCGAACAGGAAGCCACCCAATTTTGTCATCAGTACACCACCGAAGCCGCCCGCCATTCCACCAATACCAACCACCGAACCAATGGCTTTTTTGGGAAACATATCAGAAACGGTCGTAAAAATATTGGCGCTCCATGCCTGGTGCGCAGCAGTACCAATACCAATCAGAATTACCGGCACCCAATAACTATAATCCCCAAAAGGTTGTGCAAGCAATACTACCAGCGGAATAAGTGCGATTACCAGCATCGCTTTCATCCGTCCGTCGTACGGATTATGGCCTCTCCGGATAAAGTACATCGGGAACCAGCCGCCCGTTACGCTGCCAATACCGGTGATGGTATACAAGATCGCAAGCGGAACTACCATCTCCATTTCAGTCATATGGTGTTGATCTTTCAGGAAGGCCGGTAGCCAGAAAAGAAAGAACCACCAAACTCCATCGGTCATAAATTTTCCAAAAGTGAAAGCCCATGTCTGCGGGTAGGTAAGCATCTTGGCCCATGACACTTTTTCTTTGGGTGCACCGGCCACGGGGATTACAGCCGATTCGTTATCTGAATCGCTATTGATATAGGCTAGCTCCGCCGCAGAGAGTTTTTTTTGTTTCTCCGGCTTCTCATAAGAAATCAGCCAGAAGCCCAACCATAAAAAACCCAGGGCTCCAATGATGATAAATGCATATTCCCATCCCCAGTTGCGTGCAATCCAGGGAACACTTAGCGGGGCCAGTACGGCACCCACGTTGGCACCGGAGTTAAATATGCCGGTAGAAAAAGAACGTTCCTTCTTTGGAAAATATTCGGCGGTAGCTTTAATGGCCGCAGGGAAATTACCCGATTCACCGATCGCAAGCAAGGCCCGGGAAAACATAAACCCCGAAATTGAAACCGGTATTGAAATAACACCTACCCATCCCAATACGGCGGTAATACCGTGTCCGATTGGCAACGCCACTGCATGCATTATTGCAGCCAGCGACCAGATAATAATAGCCCAGGAATAGCCCCATTTGGTATCCAGCTTATCGATAATTCTTCCGGCAAAGAGTAGCCCGATTGCATACGTGAACTGAAAAACAGCTTGTATATTGGCATAGTCGGTGTTCGTCCAGTGAAATATCTCCTCAAGCCGGGGTTTTAAAAAACTCAGCACCTGCCTGTCAAGATAATTGATAGTTGTAGCAAAAAACAATAACGCGCAAATGGTCCAGCGATACTTTCCAACCGACTTTGCTTGATTCATATGGCTTTTTTAATAACTGATCCGGGCAATAACGCGTGAAAATATTATAAATAAATTATAGCCCCGCTTTTACTTTATTGATGGTTGCAAAAACCTCTTTTGTCAGCGATTCGATGGCCGCATAGTCTTTTTGCTCCATTAATTTTTTACTGATCAGTTTACTGCCCATGCCCACGGCACACACGCCGGCTTTAAACCAGCCGCTGATATTTTCACTGCTGGTATCCACGCCACCAGTGGGCATAAACAGCAATTTTGGAAAAATATCTTTGATGCTGCTGAGGTATTCAGGTCCCAGCATATTACCCGGAAACAGTTTGATAAATTTAATGCCGGCATTTTCCGCCGCAATGATCTCGCTGGGCGTCATGCAGCCCGGTGCATAAAAAATGCCCTTGCTGTTGGCATAGTCCGCCACTTCCTTCACAAAGCCCGGGCTCACTAAAAAGTCAGCGCCGGCCTCAATATAGTTTTGGGCTGTTGACAAATCTTTCACGGTGCCGATACCCAATAGCAATCCCGGCATTTCTGCATTGCGTACGGCAATGAGTTTTTTAAAATTATTGAAAGCCGCTTCGCCCCTATTGGTGTATTCTACAGCTTTCACACCTGCACGGTAAATGGCCCTCAATACTTCTGCGCTGATTGTTTCATCGGCATTGAAATACAGGGGCAGCATGCCCTGCGCTATAATGGTTTCAGTAGTTTGTTTGATATTGCTCATATTATGTTATTTGACTTCACCCCAGCCCTCTCCAAGGGAGAGGGAGCAGGGCCTGGGTTAGATTTTTACTTTGATGACTAACTTTTTTATTTCGGCGTTGCCTATCATCGGTGCATGCACATCTTCCGGAAACAAAATGACGAACTGCCCATTGGTTAATTGAAAATAACTGTCTGGTTTATCATGGTACAGCTGAACATCTTTTTCTTCATTGTATCCACCGTTGGGACTGCTGCATTTTTCACGGGGCTTCCAGCCAAATTCTTCTACACCATCAATGCAAAGTTGTATATCGATATGTTTATTGTGGCATTCAAATTTTGCCGTTGATTCCGCTGCTGTCATTCCCTTTTTGTTGGAAAAAGCTGCTTTTAAGCTGGCCCCTTCAATTTCATATTTACCTGGTTCAACTGCATTCAAATCCGTTTTATTGATGTAGTCAAATGCTTTTGCAAATAAGGGGTGAACGGTAAAATATTTTGACGCGTTTTGTATGGTATCTATAATCATTTTATATTCTCCTTCCCTAAAGGGAGGCTTTAATGTTTTAAATATAACTTACTTTTCGCTGATCGGAACAGATGGTCGGTGAGACACCAACTTCGAATTGCTGTTGCTGAAAACATCAACAGCGACGATCAGCGGCGGAAAATTATCATTTCGTTTGTGGGTCAACGTTCCGGTCGGTGAGACACCGACCGGGGCCACCGACGGGGGCGGGGTTTATCGCTGTACCCTTCCACTCCCGTCTCCCTTCATTAAATCTTTTACGTCGCTAAGGGTTGCATGGTTTAAGTCGCCCGGTATAGTGTGTTTGATAGCCGATGCCGCCACGCCAAATTCAGCCGCCTCGGGCATGGGCATACCGGTTACGAGTCCATAAATAAACCCGCTTGCAAATGAATCACCACTGCCAACCCGGTCAACAATACGTACTTCATATTTTTTAGTATGATAGAACTCAGACCCGTCGTACACCAATGCGCTCCAGCCATTGTCGCTGGCACTATGGCTTTCGCGCAATGAGGAGGCTATGTATTTGAACCCGAATTTTTCTTTCATCTGTTTGAACACGTCTTTAAAACCATCGAGGTTCAGCTCACCCTTGGTTACGTCTGTATCTTTTGCTTTAAACCCGAGCGTGGTATCGGCATCCTCTTCGTTGCCAATACAAACGTCTACATATTTGCAGAGTTTGGTCATCACTTCACGCGCTTTTTCCTTGCTCCACAATTTCTTTCGGTAATTTAAATCGATACTGGTGGTAATGCCTTTTGCTTTCGCTGCTTTCAAAGCGGCTTCCGTTAGTGCTGCGGCCTTATCGCTGAGTGCGGGCGTAATACCCGTGGTATGGAACCAGCTGGCGCCCGCTAAGATTTTATCGAAATCAAATTCGCTGATATCCACATCAGCTATAGACGCGCCTGCGCGATCGTATATTACTTGTGATGCACGCATGGAGGCGCCGGTTTCCAAAAAATAAATACCCAGGCGATCACCGCCCCGGGCTATAAATTGCGTATCCACTCCGTAACGGCGGAGGTGGTTGATAGCGCTTTGCCCGATAGCATTATTTGGAACCTTGGTAACAAATGTTCCGTTTAAACCATAATTGCACAGGGCTGCGGCTACATTGGCTTCCCCACCGCCATAGGTTACGTCAAATGAATCGGCCTGCACAAAACGTTTAAAATCGGGTGTTGACAACCGCAACATAATTTCTCCCAGCGTGACAACTTTTTTTGACATTGTTTCAGTGTTTATTAATTATCGAATGTTCGTTTTCAGGGTGTGAGGCAGAAGGTGGGGAGCGTAAGGCCCGAGGCAAAAGCACCCTAACACTACACCCTACGCCTTATACCTTATTTCTTACCTGATGTCCTTAACAGCTACCTGATCCATATCTGTAAACTCCTTATTCTCTCCAGCCATTCCCCAGATAAAGCCATAGTTGGCGGTACCACATCCAAAATGCATACTCCAGGGAGGAGAAATCACCGCTTCGCGGTTTTGCATTACGATATGCCTTGTCTGTTGTGGTTCGCCCATAAAATGCATTACCCGCTGTGCCTCGTGCACATCAAAATAAAAATAGGCTTCCATTCTTCGGGTATGCGTATGCGGTGGTACGGAGTTCCAGACGTTTCCTTCTTCCAGCACTGTTAGCCCCATCACCAACTGGCAACTTTGAATGCCATCATTGTGAATGTATTTATATAATGATCTTTTATTGGAAGTAAGTGCTTCGCCCAATTGCAAAGGGGCCGCATCCTGTTTGGTCATTTTTTTATTAGGATAGGTATGATGGGCGGGTGTTGACAACAGGTAAAATGCTGCCGGGTTTTTTGGATCACTACTGTTGAATGTTACTTCTTTCGTTCCCTTACCGAGGTAAACACATTCCAGTTTATCGATATCATAAGCCGTTCCGTCTGCGTTTACGGTTCCCTTTCCGCCTACATTGATAATCCCCATTTCGCGACGTTCCAGGAAAAAGGAAGCTTTCAATTCTCCTTCGTTTGGCAGGCTAAGAGCACCGGAGGACGGCACTACCCCGCCAATGATCATTCTGTCGTAATGAGAATATACCAACTTAATATTTCCGCTTTGCATTAAACCTTCTGCGAGGAAATGAGTGCGCAGTTGCTGCGTATCCATCTGGCGGGTTTCTTCCGGACTATGCTGAAATCGTATTTCCATTGCTTGTATTGATTTTTTTAGATATCGGGCCTTAGCGAACCCGATTTTTTTAGCGCCCCGATTGACGGCGCCAAATTAGTTATTTACCGATGAAGCCTATAAGCATAATGCATTAAATATGAAGTTTCTTACTAAAACGTTTTCGGAAAAACGGCAATACCAATACAGCCCGTCAAACGCCCAATTCAAATCACTGTTGTCCGGTTAATTTCTATAACTTTTACCGGTCTGCCTCAAAGCCGGCAGGGCTTCGTACCCGCAATGCCGCTGCGTTTTCCTCTTAGGCTGTAATTCAGCTTCAGTAAGGGTTTCAGCCATCGCTTTTTCAACTTTAGTATAAAGCTGACGGAAAGGCGAGGCGGCTTATGCAGGTACTGGTGATGTTCCGTAAATACCAATCCTTCGTTTACGCTCAATCGCTGAAACGCAAACCACGTTAGTATTAAAAGAACCAATGTATTGTCTCCGGACAGAAATGATTCCGAATGCCTAATTCAACTCTCCCCCAATCAACCGCTGCTACTCTTGCTCAACCTTAGGAACAGCTTGTCGTACGCAAACTGCTGAGTAGACGCCCAATTCCAAATTCCCAATCCCTAATTCCACCCTTCAACTAGCCAACTGATCAACCAACCGCTACCTCCCCATCCATCCTCCATCTACAGTTAAAATTGTTCCATGCACATATTCTCCCGCTTTGCTGGCGAGAAAGATAGCGGGCCCCTTAAAATCTTCCGGTTGCCCCCAGCGGTTCGCCGGTATCCTGCTTAAAATAGATTTGCTTCTTTCCTCATCA
>Ga0268264_10005687_pt1 | contig 10572 bp, 10 predicted proteins | sample KBSSwiS32_FD_190357 | JGI IMG/M metagenome (GOLD analysis project Ga0268264, IMG submission 190357) | Switchgrass rhizosphere microbial communities from Kellogg Biological Station, Michigan, USA - KBS Switchgrass S3-2 (SPAdes) (version 2) | ecosystem: Host-associated > Plants > Roots >... | reverse complement strand
GCGACGGCTCCATTTGTCCATATGCGGCGCATTGCCTGCGATGCCTACAGTAATATCAACGAGACAGGCTATACGCTAAATAGCACTACCTATGGCTGGTGGCTGGGGAAACTATATGACTTCATGGATGCTGACCATGTCGTATTCAAGAACGAGCCGGCAGGTATGAATCGTGCGCGTCTGGTTTCGGCGCTGGTTACAGGTACGCTGATCACCGGGGATGACTATTCGACACCGGGTCCATGGCAGGCTGCGGCTCGGGATCTTTTGCAAAATAAGGACCTGTTGCAAGTGGCAAGGGATGGACATGCATTCCAGCCGGTGGAGGGCAATACGGGTAATAAACCGGGCAGTTTTTTTGTACGAAGAGGGAAGCAAACTTATCTGGCCATTGTCAATTACAGCGATACCGTTTTGCACTATACCATCGATGCGGCCCGGTGGGGGATAGTGCCCGGCCGGCCGATGAAAGAGTTGTTTTCGGGAGCGTTAGTACATTCTTACGCGGTAACCATACCACCCACGGATGCCGTCATCTATCGAATGGATTAATCTCCTTCTTCGAACCCTTCGTCCACCAGCAGATCGCCTCCATCGGCAGCTGCGGTAGCCAGCTCGTCACAACGGTTGTTGTTCGGATTGTCTGCATGTCCTCTCACCCAGACAAATCGGATCGTATGTTTTTTGGACAGCTCAAAGAATTGCAGCCAGAGGTCCTTGTTCTTTTTGCCTCCTTTGAAGTTAGTGGCTATCCAATTCTTCAGCCAGCCCTGTTCCCAGGCTTTTACCACATACTGGCTGTCGGAATAGATAGTGATCTTCAGCGCTTCCCGTTTCAGCGCTTCGAGTCCCGCAATCACTGCCATCAGCTCCATTCGATTGTTCGTCGTCCGGCGATAGCCCTGGGACAATTCCTTCCGGTGACCGCCCCAGAATAATATTGTTCCATATCCTCCGGGGCCCGGATTGCCGCGGGAGGCGCCGTCTGTATACATGACCAGTTCGTTATTTGCCATAATTGCTATAGACTTTAGCCATATGCGGGAATTGGGCTATTTTTCGAACGAGACCAATTCCCGCACTTTTAAACCTGGATTACTCCTGTATTAAATGCCGGAAGCTCCGTATTGTGCGCAGCTGCTTTTAATCCTTCTGCAATGACCTTACGGGTATCAGTAGGATCGATGATCGCGTCTACCCATAGACGGGCCGCCGCATAGTAGGGAGTCGTCTGGGTGTCATAGCGGCCTTTGATCTCATCCAATAATTTTTTCTCCTCAGCCGGATCGATGTCCTGGCCTTTGCTTTTTAATGCGCTGACCTGTATCTGCAGCAGGGTCTTTGCAGCCTGCTCGCCACCCATCACGGCGATCTTAGCCGTAGGCCAGGCATAGATGAAGCGGGGATCATAGGCTTTGCCGCACATGGCATAGTTGCCCGCGCCGTAAGAGTTGCCGACGACGATAGTGATCTTGGGGACCACGGAATTCGCCACTGCATTCACCATCTTGGCGCCGTCCTTGATAATGCCCGAATGTTCGCTGCGTGACCCCACCATAAAACCCGTGACATCCTGCAGGAACACCAGCGGTATCTTTTTTTGATTGCAGTTCATGATAAAACGGGCAGCCTTATCCGCGCTGTCATTATAAATGACGCCCCCCATCTGCATTTCCCCTTTTTTAGTTCGAATGACCTTTCGCTGGTTGGCTACGATACCTACGGCCCAGCCTTCGATGCGCGCATAGCCGCAGAGGATGGTTTTTCCATAGTCCTCTTTAAATTGTTCAAAGGCTGAATCGTCTACTATGCGCTCAATGATCTCCAACATGTCGTAGGGCTTGGTCGCGTCTTCCGGCAGGATGCCGTATAATTCGTCGGTGGGCTTTTTGGGTGCGATGGGGTCTGCCCGGTGAAATATGGGAGATGGGGGAGTCCCCAGCTTGCTCATGATCTTTCTTACCTGGTCGAGACATTCCTGCTCCGTCTTGAACTTATAATCTGCGATACCGGAGAGCTCCGTATGGGTAACGGCCCCGCCCAGGGTCTCGGCATCGATGTTTTCTCCAATAGCGGCTTTTACCAGGTAAGGGCCCGCCAAAAATATGGAGCCATTCCCTTCTACCATCAATGTCTCATCGCTCATGATCGGCAGGTAAGCGCCGCCAGCCACACAGGCCCCCATCACTGCGGCAATTTGAGTAATGCCCATGGCGCTCATTCGGGCATTGTTGCGGAAGATGCGGCCAAAATGTTCTTTGTCCGGGAATATTTCATCCTGCATGGGCAGGAAAACACCCGCGCTGTCTACCAGGTAGATGACGGGGAGACGATTCTCCATGGCTATTTCCTGCATCCGCAGGTTTTTCTTTCCCGTAATGGGAAACCAGGCTCCGGCCTTGACCGTCTGGTCATTCGCTACGATGATACATTGCCTTCCGCTGACATATCCGATGCCTGCCACTGTCCCGCCTGCAGGGCATCCACCCTGGTCTTCGTACATGTCATAGCCGGCAAGAGCCCCGATCTCAATAAAAGGAGCTCCTTCGTCTGCCAGGTAAGCGATGCGTTCGCGTGGGGTAAGCTTATTCTTCTCCCGCTGCTTTTCAATCGCCTTTTTACCACCGCCCAATGCGATCTTGTCCAGTCGCGTCCTTAACAGGCTAAGCGACCTTTTCATGACATCCTCATTTTTGTTAAAGTCTATGTTCATAGCCGGAATTGTGTTTGCAATTTAACATGGATGGTGTAATATTTGGAGTATTTTTAATCCTATGTTCGGTAAATCGAAAATAGTCTGGATAATCCTCATAATGCTTGCCGCTGGTATAAAGATCCTTTCCTTTTCTTCCAATGCCGTCGAGAGATATTATTCCACGGGCATCTATCCCCTGATCGCCCGCCTGGAGAGGTTGTTGTTCGGTTGGCTCCCCTTTAGCGTGGGGGACATCCTTTATACGCTGGCGGGGGCGGGTCTGTTATATGGATTGGTAATGCTGATCCGGAGATTGATCCGTCGAGAAGCCGGTTTGGTCTATTTTAAAGCGGTGCTGGGCAATACCTTGTTTGTGCTGCTGGTGGTATATGTTTATTTCAATTTGTCCTGGGGGCTCAATTACGACCGGCGGGGTATTGCCTATCAGCTGCAGCTGGATGTACAGCCCTATTCTACCAATGACCTGGATACTTTATTACAGCAGGTGGTGCGACAGATCAAGGAATCGGACAGTCTTGGACATCTGCACCGGCCGGTCCTGACCCGTCATGCCAACCTGTTCAGCGGCGCTGTCGGGAGCTATGGGGTCCTTTCGTCCAGGGATGCGCGATTCGGCTATGCTTCTCCTTCCGTTAAGGCGTCGTTATACAGCTATCTGGGGGACTATCTGGGCTTTGGGGGATACTATAATCCTTTTACCGGCGAGGCACAGGTGAACACCACCGTACCCGTCTTTACCCAGCCTTTTACTACCTGTCATGAGATAGGGCATCAATTAGGGTATGCTCCGATCTATGAGGCCAATTTTGTGGGCTATCTTTCCGCCCGTATGTCCGACAACCCTGCATTCCGATATTCTGTTTATTTCGACCTGTATCTGTATGCTGCGCGGGAATTATACGTGCGTGATTCCATGCTGCTAAAGCCCCTGAAGACACAGCTTTCCCCTTCCGTCAAGGCGGATTTCCAGGAACTGCAGCGGTTCAATCGGAAATATGAGAACCCCTTCGAGCCGAAAGTACGCGGGTTATATGACCGCTATCTACGGGCCAACCGGCAGCCACAGGGCATGCGAACCTATAATGAGGTCATTGCATGGCTGATCGCCTATGGTAAAAAGAATGGCTGGCAGTCCATCTAGAATTTATTCTTCCACATCATGCTTTCGATAGGCTTATCAGGCTGGCCGCTGTATTTAGCATCCTTTTTCTGGTTGTATTTTACTTCTATCTCTCCTTCCACAGGGAAATAGATGAGCTGCCCCACCGGCATACCTTTATAGACCTTCACCGGCTGTTTGACCGATATCTCCAGGGTCCAGTTGCCGCAGAAGCCTACGTCCCCCTTGCCGGCTGTGGCGTGGATGTCGATACCCAACCGGCCTGTGGAAGATTTTCCCTCCAGGAAGGGAACGTGCGCATGTGTTTCCGTATATTCATCGGTGACACCCAGGTAAAAGACGTGTGGATATAAAACGAACCCGTCGTCAGGGATCTCGAAATATTCTATTTCATTATGTTTTTTGGCGTCCAGTATATGATCCTTATAGGTGGCAAGCCATTTGCCGAGATGTACATCATATGAATTACTTCCCAGGCAGACCCGATCGTAGGGTACGATCTTTATCGTGCCTTTTTCTATCTCCTCCAGTATACGCTTATCAGATAAGATCATGATGAAATTGGTTAAGTTTGCGAATATGCTGTTATAATTTTAAAGATGCCCCTTTTTTATCAACATAATATCAACCAGGACACAAAACTAGGGATTTGGCATATTGAAGAGCCTGAATCTTTTTTCCTGGAGAAAGTACCCCTAAAAAGGGATGTATCCCATCCTTCCAAGCGGCTGCAGCATCTGGCAGGACGTTATCTGCTGTCTTATCTTTTTCCCGACTTCCCCCTGGAAGAGATACAGATAGCCGATACGCGTCAGCCTTTTCTGGCCAATGAAAAGTATCATTTTCCATTTCGCATTGCGGAAAATATGCTGCGGCCATTGTCAGCGGCAGTAGCAGGGTGGGGGTCGACATCGAGCTGATCACTCCCCGGATAGAGGCTGTGGCCGGCAAGTTCCTTACGGAGGAGGAAGCGCATTATTTCAACGAGGAATATGCGCAGTTCCTGGAGCAATGGGGATTGAGGGGAAGGGTACATCAGGAATTCCTTACCCTGATATGGAGCGCTAAGGAAGCTATCTTCAAATGGTATGGCCGTGGCGAGCTGGACTTCAAGCGGCATATGCAGATGGAAGGGAATATTACCATGGATGGGGATTCGGTGAAACTCCCTTTTATTTTTGAAAAGGGTAAAAAGATACATTTAGGTATTGAAGGAAGGGTCTTCGACGAGCAGGCGCTGGTCCTGGCATGGCTGCTGACATAGGCCGGTCCTTGACCCGGAGGCCGAAGCTCAGTCCAGCAGGTCCTGTTCGAGATCGTCTTCCAGCAGGGGGGCGTCGATGGCGTCCTTGCCGGCGATACCTTCTATGGAGCCGCGAACATGTGCGGCATTGAGCAATACTTTTTCCAATTGTTTTTCACGCGCCTTCCAGAGTCTTTCCATCGTATCCCTTTCCTTTTGTATGGATTGTTTCATCGAGAGAAACCCTTCCCTGATGGCTTTCCATTGCTCGCTGAATTCCCCGCTGGTGAGGTAGTTATAAAGAAGCTGCATTTTGTCTCCTTTATTTTCCTGTGCTTTGGAGGCGTTGAAGACGCGGATGATGCCATCCCGGAGGACATAGGTAAGGGCGCGGACCTCGGAGAAGGAGCATATCCAGACTCCATTCCTTTCTCCAAAGCATTCCATATCCTTTGGCATGGCCTGGGTAACTATGACTGCTATATGTGCCCCCTGGCTGCGCATATCGGATTTGAGCTTGTCGATCCAGTCCAGCGAGAAGGTTTGGGTACGCTTGCTCTCGTAGATGATCTTGCCTGCCTCCTGCCCGTAGTTGTTGCGGACGGTAAGTATACAGTCGGCGCCCCGGATGCCTTTGCCTACTTCGATGATCTCGTCGAAGGGGAAGCTGGTCTTTAATAATTGTTCCAGGGCCAGTTCCTGTACTTCGCCCTGCAGCTGCATGGAACCTTGTTCCGCCTTGCGTTTCATTTCTTCCGCCAGCTTTTTCTGATCGTCGAGCTGCTTTTCCAGCTCTTTCATTTTCATGTGGAGCTCATTTTCCCTGGCTGCCGTCTTTTGTATTTCCAGGCGATGGATATCTTCTGAGAGTTTCAGTCTTTCTTCCTGCAGCCGGCGTTGTATGGACAGTTCCATTTCGGCTTCTTTATTTTTCAGGTCCTGTTCTTTTTTCAGGAATTCGAGCTCTTTCTGGCGGGAGAGCTTTAGCTTTTCCTCGTTGTCCTTGTTGGATTCTTCCAGCAGGCGCAGCTTGATCTCATAGTCCGTAGTGATGGATTTCCGGAGGGTTTGTTCCGTAGACTGCTGTATCTGGCGTTTTTCCTCTTCCAGTTTGCGAACGAAGGCAGCCTCCTGCTGCTGAGCATTATGGATCATATCCTGCTCTTTTCGCTGGAATTCTTTTTCTTTATTTTTCAGGAAGGACTGCATCTGATCCCTCAACTCTTTTTTGTATTCTTCGGATACGGCTTCTTCCATGAGGAATTGATGACCGCAGTTAGGGCACTTTATATCTGTCGCCATAAGGCTAAATTTTTTTGCAAAATAAGATAAGTGGTTTATACAAAATAAAAAAGCTGCCCAATGGACAGACTTACGATGACAAAGCTCAGGATAATTATTTTGTACGTATGCTTTTTTTGACCTTTTTTACAAATTCAAGGGGTACTTCGTCAGAATAGTCGGCAATATGCAGAGTATTATACACATATTCTAAATGTTTTCCCAGGTAATTATGTCTGTAACAGCTTTTCACCAGTTTTTACCCCATCAAATGCTCCCTCTGATAATGCTGCGGACTCTTCCCCGTGATCATCTTAAAATTCTTATGAAAACAGGTGAAATTATTGAACCCGCTCTCAAAACAAAGCTGCTTGATGCTGATCCTGTTGTCGATAAGCAATTTGCAGGCATGTCCCACACGTATCTCCGTGAGGAATTGGGTATATGTCTTACCCGTCCGGGATTTGAAATAGCGGCAGAAAGAGTTGGGCACCAGCCCCACGATCGCAGCCACCTGCTCGAGGTATATTTTTTGCGAGAAATGACGTAGGGTATAATCATAGATGGCATTGATACGCTGGCTCTCCTCTTCGGAAAAATCGTGGCGGAACCCTATAGAGGACAGCAGGTGCGGATCGGCTGTAACGGCAAAGGCGGAAAGACATTCTATCAGCGCAATGATCCTTCCGACACCTTCCGAATGACGGATCTTTTCAACGAGTGGCGGGATATTACGGTGCTCACGCGCATTGACCTGTAATCCCCGGCGGGCCTTGTCCAGCAGGCTACGGATCGGCTTTATCTCGGGCAGCTGCAGAAAAGTCTCGCCCCAGAAATTCTCCGAGAAATGGATCACCGTGGAGTGAACCTTTCTCTTCTCTTCTTCGTTGAAATAAGCATCGTCATATCGCCAGTAATGCGGCAGATTGGAGCCCACCAGGATAATATCCCCTGGATCAAAGCGCTTGATATGATCGCCCACGAACTGTGTACCGCTGCCTTCATGAAAATAAATGAGCTCAATTTCGGGATGGTAATGCCAGCGATTGTTGATATAAGGGTCCCTGTCCTCACGTACGCTGAACGAATGCGTCGGGGTTTTGGGAACTTTTAATAGCCTGGGCTTCATGTAGCACAAATTTACTAATTTCGAACTTGCTAATAAAAGTGAAACACCGTGAATAAACTCCTTCTTTTCCTGGCCTTGTCGGGCATCACAGCTGTGCTTGCCTGTCACCGAAATCCCATTACGGGGCGTAAGCAATTGTCATTGGTATCTGAAAGTCAGGTACAGTCGATGGCCCTCACCGAATACAAGAGCTTTCTCAGCAGCAATAAGGTCGTACCTGTTGACAATAACAACAGCGAGATGGTAAAAAGGGTAGGGACCCGTATTGCCGCTGCTATCAACAAGTATTATCAATCCCAGGGGCTGGGTGCTGCCCTTGAAGGATATAGTTGGGAATTTAACCTTGTAGAGAGCAAAGAGGTCAATGCCTGGTGTATGCCGGGTGGGAAAGTAGTAGTCTACACCGGGCTGTTACCCATCACGCAAAATGAGACGGCCCTGGCCATCGTACTGGGACATGAGATCACACATGCCGTGGCGGGTCATGGCCGGGAAAGGATGAGCCAGCAGCTGTTGGCGCAGGGCATACAGGTGGCGGGTGATGTGGCATTGAGCAGTAACCCTACAACAGTAAATATCTTCAACCAGGTATATGCCCCGACCTCCCAGGTGGCTGTCCTGCTGCCTTATTCCCGCAAGCATGAATACGAGGCGGATCATTATGGGCTTATCTTCGCCGCCATGGCGGGGTATGATCCGCGTGAAGCCGTTCCATTCTGGCAGCGTATGGCAGCCATGGGCGGACAAAAGCCTCCAATTCTTCTTAGCGACCACCCCGCCGATGAGGACAGGATAAAAAAACTGCAGGAGCTGATGCCGGAGGCGCTGAAATACTATAAACAAAGCAAATAGGCTAAGGCAGCCATTGCAGGGCGAAATACTCGCAGGTCCCTGTTCCCTTATTTTCAAGCGCGTGCGGTACTCCCGAGGGAAGAAAGATAAGATCTCCCGCGGAAGCTTTGTAATACTTCCCACCGATGTATTCCTCCACATTGCCCGATCGCATGAGGATCATCTCTTCGGCGCGATGGGTGTGAGGGGCATGGCTTACCTGCCCGGGGTTGAGTGTGGTAGCGTGTATGTCAATCTTCCCCAGCCAGGCCACTGGCCGGCTGAATATCTGACGGCTCTCGCCTTTATCCGTCTTTTTCATCACCATCTCCTGCCAGTCCATGAGAGTGGGGGAGCCGGCTCGGCCCTGATCCCTGCTGCCCCGGCCGCGGAAATGGAATAAATAATAGGTGACGGGCGTAGGACCGCCATTTTCCAGGCTATACCTTGCTCCCGCGGAAAAAAGTGCTACTCCGCCCGGTCCCAGCATTTTTTGATCGCTGTCGGCGGATACATCCAGCTCACCGTCCTTAACGATGATAAGTTCATCCGCCTCCGATCCATAGGCGGCCACGATGACGCCGGTGTCCAGGGTGAGGGCCTTTATTTCCAATTGGGACAGGTCATGGGTTGCGCCGTTCAATACCATCCTGGTAGTGCCCCGATGGCTGGAAGTAGCCATCAACTGCTGCCAGCGAACGACCTCACCGGTAAGAGTATCGGCCGAAAGAGTTTGTGCATAAAGACGGGGGATCCCCGGGAGGAGAGCTAATATGGCAATGACGAGGTGAGAACGGCGCATGCCCAAAGTAACAACAATTTTTCTAAGACAGGCCGCTGACAGGGTGAACCAAGCCTGCCTTCTGCCGTTATTAATCCTAATGACAGCGAATACGCGTTCCTCCGGGAAGCCATCCTCGGGCGGCAGACCCTCCAATGGACAGCAAACGGCCCCCCTTACTTTTAAAGAAAGGCTGGAAGCCCTCCGCAATCTGCCCCGATTCTTCCGGCTGGTCTGGCAGACCAGTCCCCGTATCATGATTGTCAATGCCGCCCTCAGAACGGCCCGTTCTGCCACTCCTGTAGCGATCCTTTATGTGGGCAAGCTGATCATCGACCAGGTGATCCTTCTTGCCAAAGCCAAAGGGCATGCGATCCCCCCGGACGCGGTCCATCATCTATGGGAACTGGTAGGTCTTGAGTTCGGGCTGGCCATTTTATCTGACGGATTGAGCAGAGCCATTTCATTGATGGATAGTCTATTAGGCGACTTATTCGCAAATTTTACTTCAATTAGGATTATGCGGCATGCCGCCTCGCTGGACCTGGATCAGTTTGAGGATTCCACCTTTTATGACAAGCTGGAAAGGGCGCGCCAGCAGACGACAGGACGCACGATACTGCTGTCCCAGGTACTGAGCCAGGTGCAGGACCTCGTGACCATGGCCTTTCTGGCGGCAGGGCTAATGGCCTTTAATCCCTGGCTGATCATCTTGCTCCTTATTGCCGTGATACCCGCCTTTTTGGGAGAGTCCTATTTCAATGACAAGACTTATGCGCTCACCCGTCAGCAGACTACCGAAAGACGGGAGCTGGACTATATCCGGTATTTAGGCGCCAGCGACGAGACGGCGAAGGAGGTTAAACTTTTTTCGTTGTCAGATTTCCTAATCGACAGATTCAGAGCGTTGTCCGATAAATTTTATAAGGATGGCCGGGCCTTGTCGATACGACGGAACACTTGGGGGACTTTTTTTGCATTTATAGGATCAGCAGGGTATTATACGGCTTATATCGTAATTATATGGAGGACGGTGAATGGGAACCTGTCCATTGGCGATCTCACTTTCCTGGCCGGTTCTTTTCGTCAGCTAAGGGCGTTGCTGGAAGGAATATTGAGCCGATTTACCAGTGTGTCGCAGGGAGCCATCTATTTACGGGACCTGTTCGAGTTCTTCGAGATACATCCCCGTATCGAGATCCCAGCGCATCCCCGTCCCTTCCCCCGCAAAATAAATGAAGGTTTCCGCTTTGAGAACGTGGGTTTCAAGTACATACACTCGGAGCGATGGGCCATTCGGAACTTAAGTTTTACTTTAACACCCGGAGAAAAGCTGGCCCTTGTGGGAGAGAATGGCGCGGGCAAGACCACACTTATCAAATTGCTGGCGCGTCTTTATGATCCTGTCGAAGGACGGATATTTTTAGATGGAGTTGATTTAAAAGAATACGACCCGGAGGACTTGCGCCGG
>Ga0268264_10005686_pt1 | contig 10572 bp, 8 predicted proteins | sample KBSSwiS32_FD_190357 | JGI IMG/M metagenome (GOLD analysis project Ga0268264, IMG submission 190357) | Switchgrass rhizosphere microbial communities from Kellogg Biological Station, Michigan, USA - KBS Switchgrass S3-2 (SPAdes) (version 2) | ecosystem: Host-associated > Plants > Roots >... | reverse complement strand
CGACACACTGAACTCGCCGCCGGTATAGGGGCGGTCCAGCGCGTCGCCCGCTAGGCCGGTGGCGACCGTCGTCATCTTCCCGTCCAGCCCGACGCGCGCGACCCGCTTCACCCCATGATCGTCATAGGAGACATAGAGCGCACCATTGCCCGCCCATTGCACGCCGTCGATGCTGCGATTGAGGGATGCGGTCAGCGAACGCGGGGAGCCGCCGTTGCTGCTCATCACATAGAGTTGCGCATCCTCATAGGCCCGCAGCTTGTCGTCATAGCCAATATAGGCGATCTTACTGCCGTCCGGCGACATCTGCGCGCCCTCGTCCGGGCCGTTGCGGCTGGTGAGCGCCTTTACACCGCCACTCGCGACATCCAGCGTGAACACCTCGCTGTTCAGCGGATGCAGTTCCCAATCCGGATGGCGATTGGCGCTGAAGATGATCGTGCGACCGTCCGCCGACCAACTGAGCGGGCCGTTATCGTTGAACTTGCCGAAGGTCAGCTGGCGCGGCGCGCCGCCATCCGCCGCCACGACGAATATATGGTCGAAGCCTGGCTTCAGATAGCCCGCGCCGTCCGCCCGGTACGTCACCTTGTCGATGACGGTCAGCGGGTCGGCCCATTTCGCGCCCTCCGGCTTGTCCGGCGCAGCGCCCAGCTTCGCGCCGGTGTCCGGCACCGTCATGGTATAGGCGATGCTGTTACCGTTGGGAGACCAGGCGATGGCCGAGGGGCTGTCAGGCAGGCCGGTGATCTTCGCGCTCGTCCCGTCCGCGATCCACAGCACGTAAAGCTGCGGCGCGCCATCGGTTGCGGAGACATAGGCAAGCCGCTTGCCATCCGGCGACCAGCGCGGAGACTGATGCGATCCAGGTCCTGCGACCAGCGGCGATTGCCTGCCCGTCGCCACATCGACCAGCCAGATGGTCGGCCGCGCCTTGTCCGTCATGATGTCGTTGGACATGCGGACATAGGCGATGGTCTTGCCGTCCGGGCTGATCTGCGGATCGCTCGCCGCCTCCAGCGAGAAGAGATCGCGGCCAGTAAAGGCGCGGACCGGGCCATCAGGCGCGGGCTTGGGGTCCTGCGCAAAAGCGGCGGTGGCGCTGCCAAGCAGCAGCAAGGCGATAAGGGGCTGACGGAAGCGGAGCATCAGGGGCCTCTCTCTTATTGGGGGAGGCCGCAGCATGGCGTTTTTGGAGAAGGGTGCAAGAGGGAGGTGTTGTGCAACCGCTCTAGGCCGCTGCCCGCCGAAACTGGCCATGCCGCAGGAAGTGCGCCACCTGTTCAGCAACCGGCTGCCTGTAGATCATCGCCGTGTGAGCGACAGGCATGACGAGATGGTCGGACTGGCCGGGGAGATGCGTCGCCGATACGCTGACTTTGCCATCATTTGGCCCCCGGAACACGAAGTGGGGTGCAAAGGCAGTGAGTGGACGGTCACCGGCGATGATGCCGAGCGGATAATCGACCCCGCCGAGGGTGTCCTCCATGACAACACTCCGCCGCGTACGCAGGAGTTCGCCCGCATGATTGAGAACCAGGGCGTCAATACGCAGTCGATACAACAAGTCCGCCAATTCGCTGCCGCCATTCGGCGTGCCAAGCATGACCACACGGCCGAGATTGGGCGGGCGATACCTCCCGATATACGCACGCAGCATAAGACCGCCCATTGAATGGCCTATGAAATGCAGGTGCGGAGAGTCGCTCACCTGCGACGCAACGAGGCGCCGGTGTAGATGCGAGAGGACTGTCTCGATCGGCCATCGCCAACTTGGATAACCGACATTGGCGACAACAAAACCCGACTGTCGCAAGCGACGCGCAAGGAGCGCCGTCTGGATCTGATGACCGCCAAAACCATGAAGGAGGACGACACCATCCGGCGTCGCCCTCCCATCATGATCGTCTTGCAGCATGGGATCGCGCGATTCTCGCCCGTCCATGCCGGTCGCGTTATTTCCCGGCCTTCGCCGGCGCGGCCTTCTTCGCCGTTCCGCCGCCCTTCTTGCCCTTCTTGGGCGCGGCGGGGATGATCTCGAAGGCCAGCGCGTCGTCTTTCAGGCGCACATGGACCTCGCCGCCATGGACGAGCTTGCCGAACAGCAGTTCCTCGGCCAGCGGCTGCTTGATCTTCTCCTGCATCAGGCGGCCCATCGGGCGCGCGCCGTACAGCTTGTCGTATCCGCGCTTGGTCAGCCACGCCTTCGATTCATCATCCAGCGTGATGTGAACGTCACGGTCGGCAAGCTGCAGTTCCAACTGAAGCACGAACTTGTCGATGACGCGGGCGACGATCTCCGGCGGCAAATAGCCGAACGGCACGATCGCATCCAGGCGGTTGCGGAATTCCGGCGTGAACAGCTTCTTGACCGCTTCCTCGCCCACATCGTCGCGGGTGAGCGTGCCGAAACCGATGCCTTCCTTCTCCATGTCCGACGCACCTGCGTTGGTGGTCATGATCAGGATGACATTGCGGAAATCCACCGTCTTGCCGTGATGATCGGTCAGGCGACCATTATCCATCACCTGCAACAGGATGTTGAACAGGTCCGGATGCGCCTTCTCGATCTCGTCGAGCAGCAACACGCAATGCGGCTGCTGATCGATGGCATCGGTGAGCAGACCGCCCTGATCATAACCGACATAGCCCGGAGGCGCGCCGATCAGACGGCTGACCGAATGCCGCTCCATATATTCGGACATGTCGAACCGCTGGAGCGGAATGCCGAGCAATGTCGCCAACTGCCGCGCCACTTCCGTCTTGCCGACGCCGGTAGGGCCGGAGAACAGATAGTTGCCGATCGGCTTGTCCGGATCGCGCAGGCCAGCCCGCGACAGCTTGATCGCGCTGGACAGCACCTCGATCGCCTTGTCCTGGCCGAATACGACACGCTTCAGGTCGGTCGACAGGCTTTCCAGCACCGACTTGTCGTCCGACGAGACCGTCTTAGGAGGAATGCGGGCCATGGTCGCAATGACCTGCTCGATCTCCTTGGGCGTGATCGTCTTCTTGCGCTTGGCGAGCGGCACCAGCATCTGCATCGCCCCGACCTCGTCGATTACGTCGATCGCCTTGTCGGGCAGCTTGCGATCATTGATGTAGCGCGCCGACAGTTCGACGGCTGCCTTGATCGCATCCGGCGTATATTTGACGCTGTGATGGCTCTCGAACGCCGTGCGCAGGCCGGTCAGTATCTTGATCGTATCCTCGATCGTCGGCTCGTTCACGTCGATTTTCTGGAACCGGCGCAGCAGGGCTCGGTCCTTCTCGAAGTGATTCCGGAACTCCTTATAGGTGGTCGAACCGATGCACCGGATCGTACCGCCAGACAGAGCCGGCTTAAGCAGGTTGGACGCGTCCATCGCCCCGCCGCTGGTTGCGCCGGCGCCGATCACCGTGTGGATCTCATCGATAAAGAGCACCGCGTGCGGCATCTTCTCCAATTCGTTGACGACCGCCTTCAGCCGCTCCTCGAAGTCACCGCGATACCGGGTGCCGGCCAGCAGCGCGCCCATGTCGAGCGAGTAGATGACGGCTTCCTTCAATACCTCGGGAACTTCGCCTTCGATGATCTTGCGGGCCAGGCCTTCGGCGATGGCGGTCTTGCCGACGCCGGGATCGCCGACATAGAGCGGATTGTTCTTCGATCGGCGGCACAGGATCTGGATCGTGCGGTCGACCTCCGGACCGCGCCCGATCAGCGGATCGACCTTGCCGCGCTCCGCCTTCTCGTTGAGGTTGACGGTGAACTGGTCGAGGGCGCTGTCCTTCTTGCCCTTGCTGTCCTGCTTCTTCTCTTCCTCCACGGCGCCCTTGACCTCACGTTGCTCAGGGGCGGCGGTGCCTTTGCCGACGCCATGACTGAGGAAACTCACCGCATCCAGGCGGCTCATATCCTGCTGCTGCAGGAAATAGACGGCATAGCTCTCCCGCTCGGAGAAGAGGGCGACCAGGACATTCGCGCCAGTGACCTCATCCTTGCCGGAGGACTGCACATGGAGGATGGCGCGCTGGACGACACGCTGGAAGCCGCTGGTGGGCGAAGGATCGGTCTCCCCCTCTACCTTCAGGCTGTCGAGTTCGGTGTCGAGATATTGGGTGACCGCATCGCCAAGCTCGCCAATGTCGACGCCGCATGCCTGCATCACTTTGGACGCATGCTCGTCATCGATCAGGGCGAGAAGGAGGTGCTCCAGCGTCGCATATTCGTGACGACGCTCTGAAGCGTGCGTCAGCGCATTGTGCAGCGTGGTTTCAAGAGCGGCGGCAAAAGACGGCATTTCTTTACTCCAATCCCCCGCTAACCGGGGGCATGTTGGACCTTATGTCGGCATTGGAACCGGACCAATCAAGACAATCATATGACAGACCGGTAAAGCCAACCTTTCGCATGCGCCCTTCGTTCCGCTGGGGAAAAGAGAAGGGCCGGTGCGTGGTCATTTCCTGAACAGCGCCTCTGCGCTCGCCTTATGCCTGACGGCATAGTCGATCTTGGCCCTGGTCCGGACGATCTCGCCCTCCAGAGCCACGATGCGCGCTTCCAGTTCTGAAACGGACAGGGGATCAAGGTCCTGCTTTGTCAGCTGGGCCAGGGCATCGTCCGCTTTGCGCGGCAGATTGTCCTCCACGTCCATGAACGCAATGTTGACCCTAATGATTAGTCTGTCAATAAGAGCGCGAGCGCCGCGTCGCAAAAATGTCGCGGTGCAACATAATGGGACTGGTGCAGGGGCAGGCGGACGCTCACCGATGCCGATCCCTGGATTCCTGTGGGGGAACGACGTGAATTCGACGACCCGGGCGGCCTTGCCCAAGGATATGACGGCCATTGCGATCAGCGAACCCGGTGGCCCGGATGTGCTTGTTCCCACAACCCTGCCGGTGCCAGTGCCAGGCGACGGAGAAGTGCTGATCTGCGTGGCTGCGGCGGGTGTGAACCGTCCGGACGTGCTGCAGCGCATGGGAAAATATCCGCCGCCGCCCGGCGCGCCGGACACCCCTGGGCTTGAGGTTTCCGGCACGATCGCGGCGGTCGGCGACAATGTCGATCCCGCCCTCGTCGGGCAGCGTGTGTGCGCGCTTGTGGCGGGCGGAGGCTATGCCGAATATGCGCTGGCACCCGCCGTCCAATGCCTCCCGGTTCCCGAAACCTATGACATTATAGAGGCGGCTGCGCTGCCCGAAACGCTCTTCACCGTTTGGACCAACCTGTTCGAGCGCGCCTATGTGACCGAAGGCGAAACCGTCCTGATCCATGGCGGCACGAGCGGCATCGGAACGACGGCTGTGGCGCTATGCAAGCTGTTCGGCGTCACCAGCATCGTGACCTGCGGGTCGGACGACAAATGCGCGGCCGCGCTGCAATGGGGCGCGACGCACGCGATCAATTATCGCACCGCCGACTATGTCGAGGAGGTCGCACGCATCACCGGCGGTGCCGGATGCAATGCCGTGCTGGACATGGTCGGCGGCGACTATCTGCCTCGCAATCTCAAATGCCTGGCCCCGGACGGGCGGCACGTTTCGATCGCCGTCCTTGGCGGGCCGAAAGCGGACATCTTCATCCCGGAGATCATGGCAAAGCGACTAACCATCACCGGCTCGACGCTCCGCCCCCGCTCCGTGGAATTCAAGGGCCTGGTCGCGGAAGAGCTGAAACGCGTGGTCTGGCCGTTTGTCGAAAGCGGAGAGCTACGCCCGGCCATGGACATGCGCTTCCCGCTGGCCGAAGCGAACAAGGCCCATGCCCGAATGGATGCAGGCGAGCATTTCGGGAAAATCGTGCTGGTGGTGGAATGATCGGCCCTCATACCGTCACCCCTGCGTAGGCAGAGGTCCCGCTTATTCTTTTCTAAAATGCGTGGCGGCTGGGTCTATATTCTGGCCAGTCGATATCGGGGAACGCTCTACATCGGCGTGACTTCGAATATCGCCGCCAGAACCTTTCAGCACAAAGCCGAAACCGGCGCCGCCTTCACTCGTAAATATGGAGTGACCCTGCTGGTCCATGCAGAACAGCACGCGACGATTGAGGAAGCCATCGCCCGCGAGAAGGCGCTCAAGAAATGGAAGCGGGAATGGAAGTTCCGGTTGATAGAGGAAGAAAATCCGGATTGGTTGGATCTGTACGATAGGATCAACGGGTAAAATAAGTCAAAATAGCGGGACCCCTGCCTTCGCAGGGGTGACGTTTTCCGTAGCAAATCCTTCATATTCCAAGTCAAAATGTAACAAGGCAAAGCTAATGGCGTGGTCCCGACAGCAATAGTCTCGGGGCAAGTTCATGAATTTCATCAGCCGGCTGCCATTCGCTACAGATGTCGAAGAGGACAGCATGGATCAGTTCGTGGTGCCGGAGCGCCAGAACGGTCCCCGTCGCAAATACCGGACCATCTGGATTTCCGACATCCATTTGGGCACACGCGGATGCAATGCGCACATGCTGATCGACTTCCTCGACAGCGTCGACAGCGACACGCTGTATCTGGTCGGAGACATCATCGACGGATGGCGGCTCAAGAAGCGCTTCTACTGGCCCGCCGCACACAATGATATCGTCTGGCGGATCATGAAGCGGGCGAAGCGCGGCACCCGCGTCATCTATATTCCCGGCAATCATGACGAGATGTTCCGACAGTTCGGCGGCATCTCTTTCGGCGGGGTCGAGATCAAACGGAAGGCGCTGCATGAAACTGCAGACGGCCGCAAGCTGCTGGTGATGCACGGCGACGAATTCGACACGATCATGCTGGCCCACCGCTGGCTCGCCTTCGTGGGCGACGCCGCCTACACGGCGCTGATGGGCCTCAACCGCTGGGTCAATGCGGTGCGGCAATGGTTCGACCTGCCTTACTGGTCGCTCAGCAAGATGGCCAAGCACAAAGTCAAGAACGCCGTCGCCTTCATTTCGAAGTTCGAGGAAGTGGTGGCGCACGAGGCTGGCGCGCGCGGCGTGGACGGCGTGGTGTGCGGCCACATCCACAATGCCGACATTCGCGAGATCGCGGGCATCGAATATTATAATGACGGCGACTGGGTGGAAGGCTGCACGGCGCTGGTCGAGCATGCTGACGGCCAGATGGAAGTGCTGCACTGGGCCGACGAGATGGCCAAGCGCACAGAGGCGGAGGCGCAAGCTGCGCGCGCCGCCGAACGGCTCGCAGCCTGAAGGGCCGGGCCGTGCGCATCCTGATCGTCACCGACGCCTGGACACCCCAGGTGAACGGCGTCGTCCGCACCCTGCGCTCCGTGCGCGCGGAGCTGGAAACGGCGGGTCATGCCGTGCGCATTCTGTCCCCCGATCAATATGGTTCCCTGCCCTGCCCAACCTATCCGGAGATCCGGCTTGCGGTGGCGCGGTCGCGCACGATCGGGCGGGAGATCGACGCCTTCCAACCCGATGCGATCCATTTGGCGACAGAGGGCCCGTTATGCTTGGCCGCCCGCCGCTGGTGCCTGCGTAACGCGATCCCTTTCACTACCGCCTATCACACCCATTTCCCGGACTATGTCGCCCAGCGCACCGGCATACCGGCCGCCTGGATCTGGCGGTATATCCGCTGGTTCCACGGACCTGCGCAGGCCGTGCTGGTATCCACCCGTTCCGTTCGCGAGCAGCTCCGCGCCCACGGCATCGCGCAGGTGCGTCCCTGGGGCCGCGGCGTCGATCTCTCCAACTTCTCATCCGACGCGCCGCCGCCCCCGCTTTTCGCTGACCTGCCCGGCCCGATACAGCTCTATGTCGGCCGGATCGCCGTGGAAAAGAATATCGAGGCTTTCCTGTCCTCCGGCCATCCCGGATCGAAAGTGATCGTTGGCGACGGCCCCGCGCGCGCGTCGCTCGAGCGCGCCTATCCACAGGCACATTTCATGGGACCGCTCACCGGCCGGGCGCTCGCCGGCGCCTATGCGGGTGCTGATGTGTTCGTCTTCCCCAGCCGCACCGACACGTTCGGCCTGGTGATGATCGAGGCGCTGGCCTGCGGCACGCCGGTCGCCGCCTATCCGGTCACCGGCCCGGTGGATATCGTGACCCCGGAAACCGGCGCACTGGCCGAAACGCTGGAAGAGGCCATCGCCCGCGCACTCGCCTGTGATCGCGAACAGTGCGCGGCCTATGGTCGCGGCTTCACATGGGAGGCAAGCGCCCGGCAATTCCTCGAAGGGCTTTACCCCTTCAACCCGGACGCGCTTCCTCTGGCGGCTTGATCACACGCGTCATCCCAGCGCAGGCTGGGGCGACCGGAAGGGTGGCCACATCAGCCCAAACGCTTTTTCTTGCCGTTTCCACGCCAATGCACTACCATTCGCCCACGCAGAGGCCGCTCCGTGAGGGGCGGCCCTTATTGTTTGATGTTCAGGAGAGGCTTTCCGTGTCCCAGCCGCTTATGCCCCACGCCACCGCAAGCTGGCTCGTCGACAACACCGCCCTCAGCTTCGACCAGATCGCGGAATTCTGCGGCCTGCACATCCTTGAGGTACAGGCGATCGCCGATGATACCGCCGCGACAAAATATACCGGCCGCGACCCCGTCCGCGCCCATGAGCTAACGCAGGAGGAAATTCAGCGGGGCGAGGCGAATCCGGATTACCGGCTGATCATCTCCAAGGGCCCCGAGCCCGTCCGCCGCACCAAGGGGCCGCGCTACACGCCGGTGTCCAAACGCGCCGACAAGCCGGACGGCATCGCCTGGATCCTGCGCAACCATCCGGAGATTTCGGACGGCGCGATCAGCAAGCTGATCGGCACCACCCGGACGACCATCCAGGCGCTGCGCGACCGCAGCCATTGGAACATCTCCAACATCGTACCGAAGGACCCGGTGACGCTCGGCCTCTGCTCGCAGCGGGAACTGGACGCGCTGGTCGCCAAGGCCGCGAAGAAGGCTGGCATCGAAGCGCCGACCGACGAGCGTCTGGACGGCGACCGCGCCGCCCTGATCGAGGAGCTGCGCCGCGAGCGCCAGGATACGATCCGTCGCGCCGAGGAAGCCATGCACGCCGAGGCGCAGGCCATCTCCGACGTCGCAACGATTCTCGACCCCTTCAGCAACAATGACGGGCATGTCGGCTAGGCTTTTAGGGCTTTTTGCCGCCTAATCGAAAAAAATTTGCATTTGCAGAAGGGGCGGTGCCGTTACGGCATCGCCCCTTCTTAATTGACGCGCACGGAAACCTGTCGGATCGACGCTCCGGACGGATTGCGGGAAGCCAATTCCCCGCATACATTCGTCCATATGGAGAGCGAAAAGATAATCTGGAAAGAGCATTACAACCATCCGGTTGCGTGGGATCAGACCTTCCCGCCGCTGTCGTTGACGGACATGCTCATCAACAGCGCCAATGCGCATCCCGAAGCCCGCGCCATCGACTTTCTCGGCCGCCACTACAGCTATGCCGAGATAGTGGGCGGCGTGCGCAAGGTCGCCTGCGGGCTGCAGGCGATGGGCATCGGCAAGGGCGATCGCGTCGGCCTCTATCTGCCCAACGTGCCCCATTATGTCGCCGCTTATTATGGCGCGATGCTGGCCGGGGCCACGGTCGTCAACTTTTCCCCCCTCTACACCGCCGCAGAGCTTGAGCATCAGGTCGAGGACAGCGGCACGAAGATCCTTTTCACCCTGTCGGCCAAGGCGCTGCTCCCCACCGCGCTGGAGGTGCTGAACGACTCCAGCCTGGAAAAGCTGGCCGTGGGATCGATCGCAGGGGTTTTGCCCAAGACGAAATCCCTGCTCTATCGCCTGCTCAAGCGCGCAGAGACAGCGGAAACGCCGCACGATCCGCGTATCATCGCCTTCTCTAAGCTGATCGCGAACAAGGGCGATTGCGCCACCCCGGCCATTGATCCGGAAAAGGACGTCGCCCTGCTGCAATATACCGGCGGCACCACCGGACGGCCCAAGGGCGCGATGCTGACCCACCAGAATCTGACGGCTAACGCCCGGCAGGTCGAGATGATGGACCCCCATGCGGGCGAGGAAGATCGCATCATCGGCGTGCTGCCCTTCTTCCACGTCTTCGCCAACACCTGCATCCTCAACCGCACAATGCTGAACGGCGGCGAGATCGTCATGCTGCCGCGCTTCGACGCAACGCAGGTGCTGCAGGCGATCCACCGGACCAAGGCCACGTCGATCGCCGGGGTCCCGACGCTCTATCAGGCGCTGCTGGATCATCCCGCCATCGCCAATGTGGACCTGTCGTCGCTGCGCATCTGCAGTTCCGGTGGCGCGCCTTTGCCGTTGGAGGTGAAACAGAAGTTTGAGGCGGTAACCGGTGCCAAACTGGTCGAAGGTTATGGCCTCACCGAAACCAGCCCGGTCGTCTGCTCCAATCCCTATGAGGGGCTCAACAAGCCCGGCACGGTCGGGCAGCCGGTGGCCGGAACGCTGGTCAAGGTCGTGGACCGCGAGGACCCGACCCGTCAGCCGCCACCCGGCGAACCCGGCGAATTGCTGTTCCGCGGCCCGCAGGTGATGAAGGGCTATTGGCAACAGCCCGACGCCGATGCCGAGGTGTTCGTGGACGGGTGGCTGCGCACCGGCGACGTCGGCCTGATCGACGCGGACG
>Ga0268264_10005685_pt1 | contig 10573 bp, 10 predicted proteins | sample KBSSwiS32_FD_190357 | JGI IMG/M metagenome (GOLD analysis project Ga0268264, IMG submission 190357) | Switchgrass rhizosphere microbial communities from Kellogg Biological Station, Michigan, USA - KBS Switchgrass S3-2 (SPAdes) (version 2) | ecosystem: Host-associated > Plants > Roots >... | reverse complement strand
CGGGCACACGGATCACGGTACGGGGCGGGGGTCCGGCCCGCCCGCCGACTTCGCCCGCTCCGCCTCCGCACGCTCCGCCTCCGCGCCATGGGTCGGCTCCGCACGCTCCGCCTCCGCGCCGAGGGTCGGCTCCGCACGCTCCGCCTCCCGGCCGCCCGGGGGTCGCAGCACCGCCGACGCGTCCGTGACGCGCAACGCGCGCTCGGTGAACCGGAACAGCGCGGCCGGACGGCCGCCCGCGGGCCCGGGGGGCGAGGTCTCCCCGGTGGCCGCCAGCACCCCGCGTCGGGTCAGCACGCGCTGCAGGTTGGTGGCCGACACCGGGTGCCCGAGGGCGGCCGCATAGAGCTCGCGCAGCGCCGAGACCGTGAACTCCCGCGGCGCCAGCGCGAAGCCGAGGTTCGTGTAGGACAGCTTGGCGCGCAACCGGTCCCGCGCGTCCCGGACGATCTCGGCGTGGTCGAACGCCGTCGCGGGCAGGTCCTCCACCGGGTACCAGGCGGTGTCGGCGGGGATCTCCGGATCGGCGTCCGACGGCACCAGGCCCAGGAACGAGGTCGCCACCAGCCGCGCGCCGGGCACCCGGTTCGGGGCGCTGAACACACCGAGCTGCTCGACGTGGGCGACCTCGCGCACGTCGACCTTCTCGGCGAGCTGGCGGCGCACCGACTCCTCGACGTCCTCGGTGTCCCCGAGCCGCCCGCCCGGCAGCGCCCAGCGGCCGCGGTCCGGCTCGCGCCCGCGCTGCCACAACAGGACCTGCAGCGTGCACGCCCGGACCTGCAGGACGGCCGCGAGTACCTCGTGACCGGTGGGAACGGGCATGGGGCGATCGTAGGGCGTGCCCCGGGCGGATCCGACCGTCGCGCTCGCGGTCGTCCGGCTCCGGTCGTGCAGGTTACGGCCAGGTGAGTTCCAGGTCACGTGGACGGTGTCGCAGGGTGCGCTGCGGTGCTACGATCCCCCTTGTTTTCGACCATCAGGCGAAAACACCCGAGGAGGACGACCATGACGGTGACGGCAGACCTGCAGCAGGGAACCGGCGTGCCGTTCCCCGGCTGGGCCGACGAGGTGCGCGAGCTCGCCCGACAGCGCGGGGCGGTGCTGCTGGCGCACAACTACCAGCTCCCGGCGATCCAGGACGTCGCCGACTTCGTGGGCGACTCCCTGGCGCTGTCCCGGATCGCGGCCGAGGTCGAGGCCGACACCATCGTCTTCTGCGGCGTCCACTTCATGGCCGAGACCGCCAAGATCCTCTCGCCCGAGAAGACCGTGCTGATCCCGGACGCGCGGGCGGGCTGCTCGCTGGCCGACTCGATCACGGTCGAGCAGCTGCGGGAGTGGAAGGCCGAGCACCCCGGCGCCGTCGTCGTCAGCTACGTCAACACCACCGCCGCGGTGAAGGCGGAGACGGACATCTGCTGCACCTCCTCGAACGCGGTCGAGGTCGTGGCGTCCATCCCGGAGGACCGGGAGGTGCTGTTCCTGCCGGACCAGTTCCTCGGCGCGCACGTCCGGCGCACCCTGAACCGCGAGAACATGCACGTCTGGGCGGGGGAGTGCCACGTCCACGCGGGCATCAACGGCGCCGAGCTGACCAAGCGCGCCGAGGAGAACCCCGAGGCGGACCTCTTCGTGCACCCCGAGTGCGGCTGCGCCACCTCGGCGCTCTACCTCGCAGGCTCGGGTGCCGTCGCCGCCGACAAGGTCAAGATCCTCTCGACGGGCGGGATGATCGACGCCGCCCGCGCGACGAACGCCACGTCGGTGCTGGTGGCCACGGAGATCGGCATGCTGCACCAGCTGCGCAAGGCCGCCCCGGAGATCGACTTCCGTGCGGTGAACGAACGCGCGAGCTGCACCTACATGAAGATGATCACGCCGGAGGCGTTGCTGCGCAGCGTCCGCCACGGCACCGACGAGGTGCACGTGGACCCGGAGCTGGCGGCGCGCGGGCGTAAGGCGGTCGAGCGGATGATCGCCATCGGGCAGCCCGGGGGTGGCGAATGAGGTGGGAGGCGAGCGCCGACCTGGTGGTGGTCGGGACCGGCGTCGCGGGCCTCACCGCAGCGCTCGACGCCGCCGAGGCCGGGCTGCGCGTGGTCGTCGTGACCAAGGACGGGGTCGCCGAGGGCAGCACCCGCTGGGCCCAGGGGGGCGTCGCGGTGGTCCTGGGCGACATCGCCGGGGACACGGTCGAGGCGCACGTCGCGGACACCCTGGCCGCGGGTGGCGGACTGAACGACGCCGCCGCGGTCGCGGAGATCGTCACCGCCGGGCCCGCTGCGGTGCAGCGGCTCCGGGCGCGCGGTGCGCTCTTCGACGCCAGGGGTCCGAAGCTGGACCGCACCCGCGAGGGTGGGCATTCCGCCTTCCGCGTCGTGCACGCGGGCGGCGACGCGACGGGCGCCGAGATCGAGCGGGCACTGGTCGAGGCCGCGAAGGCGCTGACCATCCTGACCGGGCACGTGGCCGTCGACGTCGTGAAGGACGTCTCCGGGCACGTCGCAGGCCTCCACGTGCTCGACGACCACGGGCGCCCCGGTCTGCTCCGGGCGCCTGCCGTCCTGCTGGCGAGCGGCGGCTACGGCCAGCTCTACGCGAGCACCACCAACCCCGCCACCTCCACCGGGGACGGCGTGGCCCTGGCCCTGCGCGCGGGCGCGGCCGCGGCGGACCTGGAGTTCGTGCAGTTCCACCCGACCGTCCTCTACACCGGACCCGCGGTCGGCCGCCGCCCGCTGGTCACCGAGGCCGTCCGCGGCGAGGGCGCGGTCCTGCGGGACCGCGCGGGCACCCGGTTCATGGTCGGGCAGCACCCGCTCGCGGACCTCGCGCCGCGGGACGTCGTGGCCGCCGCGATCACCCGGCGGATGGCCGAGACCGGCGCGGACTGCATGTTCCTGGACGCGACGGAGCTCGCCGGGTTCGCCGACCGCTTCCCGACGGTCTACGCCTCCTGCCGTGCGGCGGGCATCGACCCCACGCGGGACCCGATCCCGGTCACCCCGGCGGCGCACTACGCGTGCGGCGGTGTGGTCGCGGGCGTCGACGGGCGCACCGCCGTCCCCGGTCTCTACGCCGCGGGCGAGGTGGCCCGGACCGGCCTGCACGGGGCGAACCGGCTGGCGTCGAACTCGCTGCTGGAGGGCCTGGTCGTCGGGGAGCGGGCGGTGCGCTCGGTGGTCGAGGACCGTGGCCTGCCCCGCAGCGCCGAGCTGGTCGTGCCCGCCCCGGCGGTCGGGGTGGCCCAGCGCGGGATCGTGCAGCGGGCCATGAGCGCGTTCGCGGCGATCGGGCGGGACGCGACCGGCCTGGCGACGGCGTCGGACGTGATCGAGAGCGCCACCCTGCTCGCCACCCCGCTGGACCGCACCGGCGTCGAGGACGCCGCGCTGACCCTGATCGCGCAGGCCGTGCTGGCCGCGGCGGGCACCCGTCGCGAGACCCGCGGCTGCCACGTCCGCACGGACTTCCCCGAGCGGGACGACGTGTGGCAGAAGGAGTCCCTGGTGATCACCCTGGACGAGGCGGGGCGCCCGGCCGTCGGGACCGACGCGCTGGCGGGTGCGGCATGACGCCGGCCGCGGGGCTGCGGGTGGGCGGCGCGACCGAGATCGGCGTGCCGGACCCCGAGGACCTGGCCCGCGTGGTGCGGACCGCGCTGGACGAGGACCTCCGCTACGGGCCCGACGCCACGACGGCCGCCACCGTGCCGGAGGGGGCGGTCGCGGTCGGCTCGTTCACCCCGCGCCAGGCCGGGGTGCTCGCGGGCATCCCGGTGGCGCGCGCGGTGCTCGACCTCGTCGTACCGGGGTACTCGCTGGTCAGTGAGCTGTCCGACGGATCCCGGCTCGTCCCGGGGGAGCCCGCGCTCGTCGTCGAGGCGCCGGTGCGGGCGCTGCTGACCGCGGAGCGGACCGCGCTCAACCTGCTCTGCCACCTGTCCGGGATCGCCACCGCGACCGCGCAGTGGGTGGACGCGGTCGCAGGCACGAACGCCCGGATCAGGGACACCCGCAAGACGCTGCCCGGCCTGCGGCTGCTGGAGAAGTACGCCGTGCGCTGCGGTGGCGGGATGAACCACCGGCTCGGCCTCGGCGACGCGATCCTGATCAAGGACAACCACGTCGCCGCGGCGGGCTCCGTCACGGCCGCACTGGAGGCCGCGCGGGCGTACGCCCCGGACCTGCCGTGCGAGGTGGAGGTGGACTCCCTGGACCAGCTGGACGAGGTGCTGGCCCTGCGTGCGGAGCTGGTGCTGCTGGACAACTTCAGCCCGGCGCAGACCGCGGAGGCCGTGCGGCGCAGGGGATCCGCGAGCACCCTGCTGGAGAGCAGCGGCGGCCTCGTGCTGGCGAACGCCCGGGAGTACGCCGAGACCGGCGTGGACTTCATCTCGGTGGGCGCCCTGACCCACTCCGTCACAGCCCTGGACCTGGGCCTGGACCTCTAACCCCCGAGATGAACCTCAGTGCTGTTCGAGGGGGCCCGAACAGCACTGAGGTTCATCTCGGCGGAAATCGGTGGCGGTCCCGCCTACCGTGGACCGCTGTGAATACCGATGTGCGCATCCGCCGGGCGATGGCCAACTGCTCCAAGGGCGAGGCCACACGGATGACGCTGCCCCCGCAGGTGCGCGAGCTGGATCTCGACGCGCTCGCCGACGTCGTCGGATGGCGGGACCCGAAGGCCCCCGAGCGTGCGGTCCTGCTCGTCCCGGGTGCGGAAGGGCCGGTGGGGATCGCGCTGCGTAGCGCGACCAACGCCGTGGGATCGACGGCGATGTGCGCCTTGTGCCGCACCACCCACAGCCCCGGCGGGACCGCCCTGTTCAGCGCCGCGCGCAAGGGCGCCCGGGGCCGCGCGGGGGACACCGTGGGCACATACGTCTGCGCCGACCTCGCCTGCGCGGCGCACGTCCGCGTCGAGAAGGCGACGGCGGCGCTGCGTCCGGCCCCCGGGCTGAGCGTCGACGAGCGCCGGGCCGGCCTGCGCGAGCGGGCGTCGGCGTTCGTGGCGGAGGTCCTGGCCGCGAGCTGACGGGTGGCGAGGTCCGTCCGGGTGGTATCGGCGCGGGCCTCCCGGGGCTCTCTCACCCATGCGGTCTCCCCTGCGCCTCCTCGTCTGCTCCTGGCCCGGCTTCGGGCACCTGCTGCCGATGGTGCCGCTGATCCGGGCGGCGACGGCCCGCGGCGTCGAGGTGGTGGTGTCGACGGGCGCCGATCTCGGCCCGGCGGCGGAGCGCCTGGGGGTCCGGGTGCACCAGTCCGGTCTCACGCTGGCCGAGTCCTACGCCCGGGTGCCCACGATGATCGGCGCGCTGCCCGCGGAGGAGCAGCCGATCGCCGCGGCCCGGCACCTGTTCGGCGCTGGCGCCGTGGACCGGGCCCGGGACGTCGCCGCGCTGCTGGAGGACTGGCGACCCGACCTCGTCGTGCACGACACCCTGGAGCTCGGGGGGCCGACGGTCGCGCTGGGCCACGGGATCCCGCACCTCACCCACGGCTACGGACCGACCGTGCCCGGCAGCGCGGAGTTCGGCCTGGCGATCGGCGAGACGATCGCCGCCGCGGGGCTGCCGGACCCGGTCCCCGCGGTGTTCGCCGCGCCGTACCTCGATCCGTGCCCGCCCGGGCTGCGCGGGCCGGAACCGACGCCGTTCACCGACGTCCGGCCGGTGCGCGCCACCGCGGGCGACCCCGACGGCCCTGCACCCGAGCTCGACGGCCTCCCGGACCGGGACACCGTCTACGTCACGCTCGGGACGGTGATGAACCAGGCGCCGCAGGTCTTCCGCGCGGTGCTCGAGGGGTGCCTGCGGCTGCCCGTCGCCGTCGTCGTGACGACCGGGCCGGACGTCGATCCGGCCGGCCTCGGCCCGTTGCCCCCGCACGTCCGCGCGGCCCGGTTCCTGCCCCAGGCCCGGGTGCTGCCGCAGTGCTCGGCGGTGGTCTCGCACGGCGGCGCCGGGACGATGCTGGGCGCCCTCGTGCACGGGCTGCCGCAGCTGTGCCTGCCCCAGGGCACGGACCAGCCCTCCAACGTCGCCGCGTTGCTGCCCACCGGGGCCGGCCTGGCGCTCGACCCCGACGAGATCACGGCGGACGCTGTCGCCGCTGCTCTCCGGCGGCTGCTCGACGAGCGGTCCTTCCGTTCCGCGGCGGGCCTGCTGGCCGCGGAGATCGCCGCCGCGCCCTCGGCGGGTGCGGTGCTCACGGCCCTGATCGCCGAGCGGGTCGGGGAGCCCGCCGGGCCGTGAGCGCTCACTCGGTCAGTAGGCCGCGAGCTGCAGGATGGGGCGGCCCGCGGCCGTCGAGTCCCGGGCGAACGCGGCGAGCTCGGAGAGGATCTCGCCGAGGGCCTCCGGCTCGTCGTGGCGAATGGCCTCCGACCAGCGGGCCATCACCGGGGCCGCGGTCCGCGGGGTCAGCTCGGCGAGCGCCTCGACGGCCTCGGCGGGCACCCGGGTGACGATCAGACCGGCGTCGGCCTCGACGGCCAGCAACCCGGCGGGGGACCTCGGATCGTCCGCCGGGCCCTCGGTCGGTGCGGTCAGCGCGGTACAGAGCGCCGCCAGCTCGCTGCGGCGCAGGGGGATCGACAGGTGCGGCCACTCGTCGAGGGACCGCTCACCGCCGACGAGGTCGTCGGCGTCGGACTCCGGCGCGAGGAACCAGTCGCTCATGCCGGGACCGTAGCGCCTGCGCTCACGCCCTCAGCTCGGCCTGCATCGGAGCGGGGAACCGGACGGTGAAGCGCACGTCGCCGAGCAGGGTCTCCAGCCGGTGTGCGGCGGCCTCGACCTCCTGTGCCGCCTCGGATCCGACGTCGGTGAGCAGCTTCAGCGCGATCGTCCCGTCCTTGCGCTGCACCCAGCCGCCGACGATCGCGCCGTCCACCCAGATCGCCGGGCCGCCGTTGCCGTTGCGGTCGAACAGGTGTCCGGCGAGCTCCGGCGGGAGGTAGTGGTCGCGCTGCTTCCAGCCCATCGTCGTGGGGTCCAAGCCGGGGAGGAGGGCGACGGAGGGCTGCGGCGCAACGGGATCGGTGTCGTCGGGCAGGACGAACCCGGCGGTGGTCTCCACGGCGTCGACGTCGGCGAGCGCCGTCCTCGTCGTCGCGACGGTCCAGCCCGCCCACCACTTGAGGTCCTCGCGGGTCGCGGGGCCGAAGGCGCGCAGGTAGGCGCGGGCGAGCCCGGCCGCGGCCGCCCGCCTGGGCAGCGGCTCCCCGAGCCCGCCGGGGACCCAGGCGTCGGCGGCGGCCCAGCGGTACTGGCCGTTGATCCACGTGCCCGTCGGGCGGGCGCGGAGGACCTCGCCGTCGAAGCCCATGACGAGCAGGACGCGGGAGTGCAGCGGGAACTCGCCGGGCCCGATCGGGACCGGGGTCGTGAGGTGGGGGAGCCGGAGGCCGACCTCGCGGGCCGGGAGCGGCCCCTCGGCCCGCAGCAGGTCGTGGATCTCGCCCCGAGCCTCGCGCAGGGTGGCTTCCGGGTCGCCGTGCCCGCCCGCGGTGAGCTGCTTCATCAGGTTCCGGTGCTGCACCGCGGCGACGTCGGCGGTGGCGGCGTGGTGGGCGAGCCGGGCGTGCTCCCGGCCGAAGACCCACAGCGTGCGGCGCATCGAGTGGTGCCGCAGCAGGGTGCGGTCCTCGTAGAGCGCCCGGTGCATCGGCTCCAGGGCCGGTGTCGCCATCCGGGCCGCGGCACTCAGGTACACCGAGACGGGATCGGTGGAGTGCAGGGCGACGAGGTCGTCGACCAGCACGGACAGGTCGTCCGTGCGGGTCTCGGGGCTGAGCCGGTGCCGCGCGACGAGCCGTGCCCGCCGCTGGGCCGGGGTGATCTCGGGGACTGCCACGGGGCCACTCTGCCCGTCCTGTGGACAACTCCCGCCGAAAGGGTCGCCACCGTCGGGGGGCGGTCGGGACGGCACGTACCCTGGGACCATGCCCAGCCCGATCCTCCGCCGTCTCGACCTGCGCTCGGACCCCCTGCCCCGGCCCGCCGTCCTGCGCGGGATGCTGCCCCGCGCGGAGGTGGACGTCGACGCGGCGCTCGAGGCGGTCCGGCCGATCGTCGAGTCGGTGCGGCAGCGCGGGGTGGAGGCCGTCCTGGAGGTCAGTGAGCGGTTCGACAAGGTCCGCCCGGCGTCCGTGCGGGTGCCCGTCGCCGAGATCGAGAAGGCGCTCGCGAACCTCGACCCGGCCGTGCGGACCGCGCTGGAGACCTCGATCGAGCGGGCCCGCAAGGTGCACGAGGAGCAGCGCCGGGCGGACGTCGTCACGCAGGTGGTGCCGGGCGGCACGGTCACCGAGCGGTTCGTGCCGGTCCGCCGCGTCGGGCTCTACGCGCCGGGTGGCCTCGCGGTCTACCCGTCGTCGGTGATCATGAACGTGGTCCCGGCGCAGGCCGCGGGGGTCGAGTCGCTGGTCGTCGCCAGCCCGCCGCAGGCCGAGTTCGACGGGCTGCCGCACCCCACGATCCTGGCGGCCGCCGCGTTGCTCGGGATCGACGAGGTGTGGGCGGTCGGCGGTGCGCAGTGTGTCGCGCTGCTGGCGTATGGCGGGACCGACACGGACGGCGCCGAGCTGGAGCCGGTCGACATGGTCACCGGGCCGGGCAACATCTACCTGACCGCGGCCAAGCGCATGCTGCGCGGCCTCGTCGGGATCGACGCGGAGGCAGGCACCACCGAGATCGCGATCCTCGCGGACGGCGGGGCGGACCCGGTGCACGTCGCCGCGGACCTGATCTCGCAGGCCGAGCACGACCCGAACGCCGCCTCGGTGCTGGTCACGACGTCGCCGGAGCTGGCAGACGCCGTCGACGTCGAGCTGGAGCGCCAGGTCGCGGCCACCAAGCACACCGAGCGGGTCCGGATCGCGCTGTCCGGTCCGCAGTCCGGCACGATCCTCGTCGCGGACACCACGGACGGGATCGCGGTGGTGGACGCCTACGCCGCCGAGCACCTGGAGATCCAGACCGCGGACGCGCGGGCCGTCGGGGCGAGGGTGCGCAACGCGGGCGCGATCTTCATCGGTCCCTATGCCCCGGTCTCGCTGGGCGACTACTGCGCGGGCTCGAACCACGTGCTGCCCACCGGCGGCTGCGCGCGGCACTCCGGGGGCCTGTCCACCAGCACGTTCCTGCGCGGGGTGCATGTCGTCGAGTACACCGAGCAGGCGCTGCGCGAGGTGGCGGACCAGGTCGTCACGCTGGCGACCGCCGAGGACCTGCCCGCGCACGGACAGGCCGTCACGGCCCGGTTCGGATCAGCGGGGTTCTCCCGGTGACCGTGCGTCTCGAGGACCTTCCGCTGCGGGAGTCGTTGCGGGGCAGGTCGCCCTACGGCGCCCCGCAGCTCGACGTGCCGGTGCGGCTGAACACCAACGAGAACCCGTACCCGCCGCCGCCCGAGCTGGTCGCGGACGTCGCGAGGGCCTGCGAGGAGGCCGCCCGCGAGCTGCACCGCTACCCGGACCGGGACGCGGTCGCGTTGCGCACCGATCTCGCCGCGTACCTGACCCGGCAGACCGGCGTGCCCCTCGCGACGGCGAACCTGTGGGCCGCCAACGGGTCCAACGAGATCCTGCAGCAGGTCCTGCAGGCGTTCGGCGGGCCCGGCCGCACCGCGCTGGGCTTCGTGCCCAGCTACTCCATGCACCCCATCATCAGCTCGGGCACGCAGACGGACTGGCTGGAGATGCCGCGTCGGGCGGACTTCTCGATCGACGTCGAGGCCGCGCAGCTCGTGCTCAAGGAGCGCGCCCCGGACGTCACGTTTCTGACCAGCCCGAACAACCCCACCGGCCAGTCCCTGGACCCGGCGGACCTCGCGCTGCTGATCGACGCGGCACCCGGGATCGTCGTGGTCGACGAGGCCTACGCGGAGTTCTCCTCGCACCCCAGCGCCACCACGCTGCTGGAGACCCACGGGCACAAGCTGATCGTCTCCCGGACCATGAGCAAGGCCTTCGCCTTCGCGGGCGGGCGGCTCGGGTACCTGGCCGCGGCGCCCGCGGTCGTCGAGGCGCTGTTGCTGGTCCGGCTGCCGTACCACCTGTCGGTGCTCACCCAGGCGGCCGCGCGGGCGGCGTTGCGGCATGCCGAGGCGACCCTCGGGTCGGTCGCGCTCCTGGCGGCGGAGCGGGACCGGGTGGTGCCCGCGCTGGAGGCGCTGGGCCACCACTGCGTCACGAGCGACGCCAACTTCGTGCTCTACGGCCGCTTCGCGGACGCCCCGCGCGCCTGGCGGGCGTACCTGGACCACGGCGTGCTGATCCGGGACGTGGGGGTCCCCGGGTACCTGCGGGTCACGATCGGCACCCCCGAGGAGAACGACGCGTTCCTGGCCGCTGCGGCGGCCGTGGCAGAGGAGTTGTTGTGAGTCGAGTCGGCCGCGTCGAGCGGGTCACCAAGGAGTCCAAGGTTCTGGTCGAGATCGACCTCGACGGGACCGGCCAGGTGTCGGTGTCCACCGGCGTCCCGTTCTTCGACCACATGCTCGACGCCTTCGGCAAGCACGGCGCCTTCGACCTCACCGTGCAGGCGGAGGGGGACGTCCAG
>Ga0268264_10005680_pt1 | contig 10575 bp, 8 predicted proteins | sample KBSSwiS32_FD_190357 | JGI IMG/M metagenome (GOLD analysis project Ga0268264, IMG submission 190357) | Switchgrass rhizosphere microbial communities from Kellogg Biological Station, Michigan, USA - KBS Switchgrass S3-2 (SPAdes) (version 2) | ecosystem: Host-associated > Plants > Roots >... | reverse complement strand
CAGATAATCCTTGACCGCTCCGGCCGTACGCGATTTCATCTCGGCGCGTTGCGCCTGCTCGCGCGCGATGCCGGCTTGCCACAGGCTCACGCCCGTGGCGGCAATCAACGCCAGCGCGACGATGGCCGCGGCGGCAACGCCGGCGCGGTTGCGACGCATGAATTTGCGCATTCGATACAGTGCACTGTCGCCACGCGCGGCGATTGGCCTGCCGTCGAGATACGCGCGGATGTCGGCCGCGAAAGCATCGACCGAGGCATAGCGGCGCTCGGGTTCCTTGGCCAGCGCGGTGAGCACGATGCGGTCGAGGTCGCCGCGCAGCTGGCGCGCGCGTACGAGATTGCCGGTCGTCTGCGCGGCGGCATTGCTCGGCGCGGTCGGCTGCGCGTGGAGAATCGCCTGTTCCAGGGATCCGTCACGCCGCAGTTTGTACGGCCGCGTACCGCTCAACAGTTCGTACAGCATCACGCCGAGTGCATAGACGTCGGTGGCCGTGGTGATGGCCGCGCCGCGGATCTGCTCCGGGGCAGCGTAGTCCGGCGTAAACAGGCGCGTCGTAGTCTGCGTGGCATCGTCGGTGTTTTCCAGCACCTTGGCAATGCCGAAATCGAGCAGTTTCGGCGTGCCATCGGACGCGACGAGGATGTTCGAGGGTTTCAGGTCGCGGTGCACGACGAGGTTGCGGTGCGCGTACTGCACCGCATGGCAGACGCGCAGGAACAACCGCAGAGTGTGCGTGACTTCGAGCGCCTGCGTGCTTACGTACTGTGTGATCGTCACGCCGTCGACGAATTCCATGGCGAAGTACGGCACGTCATTCTCGCCGACGCCGCCGTCGAGCAGGCGCGCGATATGGGGGTGCTCCAAACGCGCCAGGATCTGCCGTTCCTGGCGGAAGCGTTGCATCAATCCTGGGGTGGGGTGTGGCAACAGTTTTAGCGCCACCTGCTGTTCGAATGCGCCGTCGCCGCGCTCGGCCAGATGTACTTCGCCCATGCCGCCGGCGCCGATCGGACGCAACAGGCGGTACGCGCCGAAGCGACGCGATCCCGGGGCGTAGCCGGAGGGTTCTGCCGGCAGCGGCGGCTCGAGAAAACCGCCGGCGCCTGAGTCGGCGGCGAGCATGCGGCGCAAATCCGCGGCCAGGTCGGCATCCTCGGCATGCACGCGCGCGACAAAGGCTGCGCGTTCGCTGGCGTCGATCTCCACGGCTGCGTCGAACAGTTCGGCAAGGCGCGACCAGCGCTGCGCATCCATCGCGGTCACTCTGGCGCGTTCACCGAGTCGAACAGGAAAGCGCGTGCGCGGCGCCAATCACGGATTACGGTGCGTGGCGCGACGTCGCGCAGTTCCGCCACCTGTTCAACCGACAGGCCGGCAAAGAAGCGCAATTCGACGAGTTCCGACAGGTGCGGATCGAGCGCATGCAGACGGTTCATCGCGCCATCGAGGTGGATCAGCTGTTCCGGATCGAGCGGGTCGGAGGCGGCGCTGTCGTCGAGTGTCACCAACTGCGCTGCGGCACCGCCGCGCTTGTCCGCATGCCGGCGCCGAGCGAAGTCGATGACGATCTGACGCATCGCGCGCGCCGCGGTGGCGTAGAAATGGCCGCGGTCGTTGAGCTGCAGCGCTTGTGGTCGCACGAGTTTTAGGTATGTCTCGTGCACCAGTCCGGTGGTGTTGAGCGTCGCTCCGGCGTGACGTGCAAGCTGGTCGTGCGCCAGGCGCTTGAGTTCGTCGTACACGGTGGCGAACAGGTCCTGCAGCGCCGCGCTGTTGCCGCCGCCAGCGGCGTGTACGAGTTCGGTGATGTCGGTCTCCAACGCCCACCCCGCTGCGCGATGCGCGTGAGTCTAACCGGTTCGCTGCTACTGGCAAATCTTCGCGAGCAACGCCTGTTGTGCTGTGTGCGGCATGTCTTCGCCGGGCGTGGCGCGTTCATAGTGGCCGTCGGAGTGCAGCCGCCACGCGTGCGTGTTGTCGGCGAGGTAGTTTTCCAGGGCCTCGGCATAGACGCGCTGCGCCAGTTCCGGGTCGAGGATCGGGAAACATACCTCGATGCGGCGCAGCAGGTTGCGTTCCATCCAGTCGGCGCTGGCGCAGTAGATTTCCGCATTGCCGCCATTGGCGAACCAGTACACGCGGCTGTGTTCGAGGAAGCGCCCGACAATCGAGCGTACACGGATGTTTTCCGAGACGTTGGGCACGCCGGGTCGCAGCGTGCATGCACCGCGCACGATCAGGTCGATCTGCACGCCGGCGCACGATGCCTTGTATAGCAGTTCGACGACACTCGCTTCGTTGAGCGCGTTGATCTTGGCGACAATGCGCGCAGGCCGGCCGGCCTGCGCATGCGCGATCTCGCGCTCGATCGTCTCGAGCACCCACTGGTGCAGCGTGAATGGCGACTGCCACAGACGCTTGAGCTCGATCACCGGACCCAGGCCGGAAATCTGCTGGAACAGCTTGTGCGTGTCGCTGCCGATGTCCGCATCGGCCGTCATCAGGCCGAAATCGGTGTAGATGCGCGAGGTGATCTGGTGATAGTTACCGGTCGACAGATGCACGTAGCGCCGCAGCGCGCCTTTTTCGCGGCGTACGATCAGCAGCATTTTTGCGTGCGTCTTGTAGCCGACCACGCCGTAAACGACCTGCACGCCGGCTTCCTGCAAGCGGTTTGCGAGCTGGATGTTGGCTTCCTCGTCGAAGCGCGCGCGCAGTTCGACGACAACGGTGACGTCCTTGCCGGCACGCGCAGCGTCGATCAACAGAGTCACCAGCGGTGAATCCGGGCCGGTGCGGTACAGTGTCTGCTTGATCGCCAGCACATCCGGATCGGCGCAGGCCTGGCGCAAAAGTTCGATGACGACACTGAACGATTCGAACGGATGATGCACGAGGATGTCGCGTTCGGCGATCGCCTCGAACAGATTACGCTCGGCCGCGACTGCTGCGACCGGGCGTTGCGTGAATTTCGGGAATTTCAGGTCCGGGCGCTCGACCTGATCGTAGATCGCGTTGACGCGATGGATGTTGACCGGTCCGGCGCAGCGATAGACCTCAGCCTCGTCGAGTTCAAAGTTGTGCATGAGGAAATCGGCGATGCCTTTTGGGCAGCTATCGTCGATCTCCAGGCGCACCGCTTTGGCGAAGCCGCGTCCGCGCAGTTCGTCGCGCAGCGCGTGCGCGAGGTTTTCGACTTCCTCTTCGTCGACGGTCAGCTCACTGTTGCGGGTGACGCGGAACGTATATGCGCCCTTGACGCGCATGCCGGGAAACAGTTCGTCGACGAACTCGAGCAGGATGCTCGACAGGAACACGAATTCGTACGGGCGGCTGCTGACTTCCTGCGGCAGGCGCACGATGCGCGGCAGCGAACGCGGTGCGCGTACGAGCGCCATGTCGCCTTCGCGGCCGAACGCATCCTTGCCGCGCAGCGAGACGATGACGTTGAGGCTCTTGTTCAAGATCCGCGGAAACGGATGTGCCGGATCCAGCCCCAGTGGCGACAGCACCGGTAGCACTTCGTTCTGGAAATAGCCTTGCAGCCAGCGTCTCTGCTTGACGGTCCAGCGCTTGCGCTCGACGAAGTGGATGCCTTCGCGCTCGAGCTCGGGCAAGAGTCCGTCCGTCCACAACGAATACTGCGCACTGACGAATTCGAGCACGCGTGCGCGGATGCGCACAAGCACGTCGCTCGGCGACAATCCGTCCGCGCCCGGCACGGCGTCGCCGAAGGCAACATGATGGCGCAGGATGGCAACGAGCACCTCGAAGAATTCGTCGAGGTTCGAGTTAGCGATGCACATGAACCGGAGCCGCTCGAGCAGCGGCACGCTGGCGTCCTGCGCTTGCGCGAGCACGCGGAAATTGAATTCGAGCTGCGCCAGCTCGCGATTGAGATAGAGCTCGGGCGATTTCAGGTTCGGCATGGGCGAGCGCATGATCTGGGATGATACTAATTCGTTGCCGCGCGTGCCGTCGGCGTGTCGCCCAAGCCCTCGGGCGGCACCAGACGTTCTTTGTCGAACACCCCGCTGAACGTGCTGCCCACGCCGACCTTACTCTCGATTTCCAGACGCGCGTCGTGTACCTGCAGCACGTGCTTGACGATCGACAGGCCCAGGCCCGTGCCGCCGGTATCGCGCGAGCGGCTTGTCGAGACACGGTAAAAGCGCTCGCTGATGCGCGGCAGATGTTCGGACGGAATGCCTACGCCGGTGTCGGCGACCGCGAACCGCGCACCGCCGTCGATCGTGGCGCGCCAGGAAATTTCGATCGTGCCCTCCGCGGGCGTATAGCGCACGGCATTCGACACTAGGTTGGAGAATGCGCTGTGCAGATAATCAACGCCGCCGAGCAGGTCCTGTTCGCACTCGCGCGCGAGCAGGATCTTGTGCCGGCCCTGCGACAGCGCTTCGGCCTCGCGCTTGAGGGTGTTGAGCATGGCGCGCATCGGCACGCGCTCGGGGGCCGGTTGTTGTTGCGCATCCAGGCGCGACAGGGTGAGCAAGTCTTCGACAATCTGCGTCATGCGTCTGGATTGACTGCGCAGGTCGGTCATCACCGGCGCCAGTTGTGGCGAGGTCTCGGTGTCCAGCATTTCCAGATAGCCGTGCAGCACGGTCAGCGGCGTGCGCAGTTCATGCGAGACATTGGCGACAAAATCGCGGCGCACCTGTTCCAGGCGTACCAGTGGCGTCACGTCGCGCACGACGAGCAGCATCTGCTCCTGCGCATAGGGAATCAGGCGGAACGACAGGCGCAGGCTGGGATCGATTTCGGACGCGACCTCGCGCAGTGGTTCATCTTCCGGATCGCCGCTGATCCAGCCGCGGGCCGCCGTCGGCAGGAACGTGTCGATGTGCGCGCGGCGGTCGCGTGGCATCGACAGCCCGAGCAGGCGCGCCGCGGCTTCGTTGAACCATTGCACGCTGCGTCCGCGCGTCAGCACGACGACGCCGTCGGGCAATGCCGCGGCGGCCGTACGGAATTCACGCAGCAGCGCGATCAGGCGGCGCTTGCGCGAGCGCTCGCGATGCTGGCGCTTGTATACATGCGCCGAAATGTCAGACCACACGCCACGATCCTCCGGCGGCGGGCGCCGCCGCCGCGAACTCAGCCAATCCTGCATCTGATACAGGCTCACCAGCGACCACGCGCAATAACCGAATAGCGCTGCGGTCAACGTATACATTTCCGCGTGCCACGGCAGGCCCGCCGCGAACGCCGCCACTAACAGGACGACGAAGCGTCCAAGCGAAACTTGCCAAGCGTGACTTTGCAGGAATTCCAGACGCATCATTCCGTCGGTGTATTCGAAAATCGGTACCCAGCCCCGCGCACGGTTTGCACGAACCCGGCGCAGCCGAATGGTTCCAACGTCTGGCGCAAGCGCCGGATGTGTACGTCGACCGTGCGCTCCTCCACGTAGACGCTGCCGCCCCAGACGTAGTCCAGCAACTGGCTGCGCGTGTAGACCCGCTCCGGGTGGGTCATGAAGAAATGCAGCAGGCGGTATTCGGTCGGCCCGATCGGCACGTTATCGCCGTTCGCGTAGACGCGGTGCGCCGGGCTGTCGATGCGCAGATCGCCGACGGCGATATGGCCCTCGGTGTCGCTGCCGCGGCTGCGCCGGATCACGGCGTTGATGCGCGCGATCAGTTCGCGCGGCGAAAACGGCTTGACCACGTAATCGTCGACGCCGGCATCGAGCCCGCCGACACGGTCGGATTCCTCGCCGCGCGCGGTCAGCATGATGATTGGCACGCTGCGCGTGAGTTCTTCCTTGCGCAGGCGGCGCGCCAGCTCCAGGCCGCTCATGCCGGGCAACATCCAGTCAAGCAGGATCAGGTCCGGCACGCGTTCGGCGATCAGGTCCTGCGCGCTGCGCGCATCGGCCGCGTGCGCCGGCTCCATTTCGGCCTTGCGCAAGGCGAACGCGACCATGTCGCGGATGGCGGGTTCGTCTTCGACAATCAGAATATACTTTTGCACGTTGGCCGGGGCCGTAAAGCGCCATTATGACAGTGGCGCGTATTCCAACGTGGAATTATTACGTCAGAATGACAATGCGGCGCAAGTATCGGTGCCGCAAGCGGAAATCGCCGGTCCGAATTTGCCCTGATCGGACGGCTTGATCTTGCGCCGGCGCAGCTCCAAGACGACTGGGGTCATCTCCGCGATGCGCGCGTCGATGCGGGCGCGCTGGTAGTAGTCCAGGTCGCGGCGTTTGGCTAGGTCCTGCAGCTGGTTCAAAGCATCCTCGGCGCGGCCGTTGAGGTACGCCGCCGCCGCGTGTGATTCGCCGGCGCGCACCGGATCGCCGGCCAGTTCGCAGGCGCGACCGAACAGGGTATACAGATCCGGGTCTTCGTCGTTCGCCGACAGTTGCGGACGCAATACGTCTTGCGCGGCTTTCGCGCTCGCCTTGTCGCCACCCTGCAACAGCGCCTCGGCATGCGCGAGTGCGAGCGCGCGATTGTCCGGATATTCGGTTTTCAGTGCTATGTAGCGTTTGAGTGCCGCGTCGCGCGCACCGGACATCACTTCGGCATGGCCCAGCGCGAGCTGTAATACGAGCTGATCGGCATGTTCCGCGGCCAGCTTGGCGGCAGCTTCGCGCGCCTTGCCCGCTTCGCCGGCGCGTGCCAGAGCCAGCACCTGACCATAGCGGTTGGCGATGCTGACAGACCCCGGGTTGTCGCGTGCGCTGTCGGCGTAATACGCAGCCGTCTGCGTCGGCCGGTCCGAAGCGAGCACGCGCGTGCGCTCGCGCATGAGCTCGTAATAGTTTTCGGCGCGAGCGCGTTGCCGCTCCGCTGATTCGGACGGACGCGCCAACTCTGCCGCCATGGCGCTGGAACTCGTCTTCGCGCCCGGCAGGCTCAATAAGGGCGATACCGCAGGCGTCGAGGCTGAAGCAGCCGCGAGCGCAGCGTGGCGATCGGCTTCCTCCTTCTTCACCGCCACGGCGCGCGCCTTGGCCTCGCTGATGCGCTGCAGCGTGACCGGATGGTCCATCAGCAATGCGGGCACGTCGTTCTCGTCGAAACCGGGACGCAGCGCGCGCTGCATACGCGCGAAGAAGCCGGCCATTGCGTCCGGATCGAAGTTCGCCCGCGCCAGGGTCTGGATGCCGATGCGGTCGGCTTCGGATTCGTCGGCACGCGTGAAGTTGATCTGCAACTGCTGCATGATGCCTTGCGCGGTCGCGATCGCGCCCATGTCCGCATTGCTCGTGCTGCCGCTGCCCTGGTGCGACGCGGCAACGATCGCGCCGAGCATTGCCAGCACCATCAACGGCGCATATTTCTGCTCGGCCTCGACCGCGCGCACGAGGTGTTGCTGGGTCACGTGCGAGATTTCGTGCGCGAGGACGGCGGCAAGCTCGCTCTCGCTCGTGGTGGTGGTGATGAGTCCGGCGTTGATGCCAACGAAACCGCCGGGCAGGGCGAACGCGTTGATCGCGGTGTCGCGCACGACGAAGAACGTGAACGGCTGATCCGGCTTCGGACTGTAAGCGACGAGCTGGTAGCCAAGCGTGTTCAGATAGTCGGTGAGCAGCGCGTCGTCGAGCACCAGGCTCTGGTTGCGCATTTCGTGCAGCATGTAAAAGCCGTACTGGCGCTGCTCCTCGGGTGAGGCGATCGCCCCGGCCGAGCTGCCCATGTTCGGCAGCTCGGTGTCAACCGCGCGCGCGGGACTGCCCGCGAGCAGGCAGATCAGGGCGATAAGGGCGGCGAGGAAACAAGAGCGCATCGGCGGCTTCGAACCACGGGTTTGTGGTTGGACAACATAGCTCAGATGCAGGTTCCCGGCCACTTTTGACGCGTTCGCACTCAGCCGGCGTTAATTCAGGGACGGGCTGCGAACAGAGTATACTTCTGTCCGATTCCGGACCCGATCCCGCACGATGCCAAAAGTAGAAATGTACACCACCGCCAATTGCGCTTATTGTGTGGCGGCAAAAATGCTGCTCAAGCAAAGAGGATTGGACTACACCGAGTTTCGCGTGGACACCGATATGGCCAAACGTGAAGAGATGTTGATGCGCGCGCACCGCAGGACCGTGCCGCAGATCTTCATCGACGACCAGCATATCGGCGGCTACGAGGATCTCGTTGCGGCGGCGCGCAGCGGCAAGTTGGCGGAAATAGCGGGGAACCCATGAACGATCGAGTCAGCGAGTTCGTCGAATTCCGCAAGCGCATGAACGAGCGCATCCTCGAGCACGACAATCAGGTCGTGCGGCGCTTCTTCGCGCTGGACACGCAGACCTATAAGGACGGCGCATTGCCGGTCAGAACCAAGGAGATGCTCGGGCTCGTCGCATCGCTGGTACTGCGCTGCGATGATTGCATCAGCTATCACATCGCCGAGTGCCGCAACGTTGGCGTAACTCGCGACGAGTTCTTCGAAGTGTTCAGCGTCGGGCTCGTGGTCGGCGGCTCGATTGTCATACCGCACCTTCGCCGCGCAGTGGATTTTCTCGATCAACTCGAATCTGCGTCTAGCGCGTAATCCGCAGCAGGTGCAGGTCTGCGCGATCTGCGCGCTGGCCATCCATACGCGCGAGCGCGACGGACGTGAAGTTGCCCAGAATGCCCGTGCCGTCTGTCGCGTGCAGGCTGCAAGCAGTCGGCGGCCAGTCGGGTTGCGCCGGCCGGCGACTGCAGGTCAGCGCAACATTTGCCGCGGAGTCGGCGAGTTCGAAGTGAGCCGCGTCGATTGCGTGGTATTGATCCAAATGCAGGCGCTGTGGCACCGCATCGGCTGCATCGGCGACCAGCACCCAGTCGCCCTGCCAGGCGCGGCCATCGATGCTGTCGGCCAGCGGCAACCGCACGAGGTCGAGCGACTGCAGCTGCAAGACCGGGTCCTCGCCCGCGGGTGTGCGTGACAGCCACGCACTGGCATGCGCGGATGAAGCGAACTCCACATCGAGCGCCAGCGCAGGGTCGCCGTGCGGCGCGGTCGAGGTCTGCACGAACGGCGCGCTGCCGCCGGCCAGGCGCAGCATCGGCAGGTGTGCGATGCGACCAGCATACTGCGCCGCACCGAAGTACCAGACCGGCTGACCAAGATCGTCGTAGCTGAGCAGGGCGGCGCTGAGCTGACCATCCTGCAGTTCGAAGCTCAGGGTCGTGCGGTCGGCGGCGCCGTCCCCGTCGTGGCTGCTCCACCAGAAACCGGTTTCAGGAGTGATGGTCGGTGCACTCGGCAGGCTGCGGTCAACCAACGCAAACGCGCGCAACTTCGGCGTTGCCCGGGTGCCGTCCGCGGCGTAGAAACTGACGCGATAGACACCCGGCGCAAACGCGCCGCGCCCCAGCGCAAGCGCGGGATTGAGTTCGACCGAAAATGGTGTTGCGCCGCGTTCGCACAACTCCAGCACCGAGCGGGCGTCGATGCGCAGGTCATGGTCATCCAGCGCGAGGTTTTCCAGTGTCGGCGGGCATTGCGTTGGCCAAGTGCCGCTGATGGCGAGCGTCCATCCCGGCACGATATGCGTGCGCGGCTCGCTGCGGTCCTGGATCGAAAACCCTGCCGATTGTGCGAACACGGCCGTAGCCGCGGCCAGCAACGCCAGTGCGGTCAGGCAGCGAATCGGCAGTCGTGAAAATCCGGCGCGCATCGGCGAACTCGTTTCGTATCCGGTCTCCCAGCTTACATTATAATTAGCGTTGCGTTTATTCCTTGTTAGGCCCTTTGATGAGCAAGACGATTGCGGTAATCCGCGGCGACGGTATCGGCCCGGAAATCATGCGCGCGACTTTGCGCGTGCTCGATGAACTCAAGGCCGGGCTCGAATACGAATTCGTCGAGGCGGGGCTTGCCGCGCAGGAGAAATTCGGTGAACTGCTGCCGGCGGCCACCCTGGAAAGCATTGCGAAACATCGGGTCGCGCTCAAGAGCCCGCTGACCACCCCGGTCGGTGGCGGCTTCGCCTCGCTCAATGTCGAACTGCGCAAGCGCTTCGACCTGTACGCGAACGTGCGACCGGCGCTGAGCATACCGGGCACGAAATCGCGCTACGAGAACATCGATATCATCACCGTGCGTGAGAACACCGAAGGCGCTTATATCGGCGAAGGGCAGCAGCTGTCGGCGGACGGCGAAACCGCCACGTTGACGCAGAGAGTGACGCGCCGCGGTTCCGAGCGCATCGTGCGCTACGCGTTCGATATGGCGCGCAGCATCGGACGCAAGAAAGTCACCATTGTGCACAAAGCGAACATTCTCAAATCGACGTCCGGCCTGTTTCTCAAGGTTGCGCGCGAAGTCGCGGCGAGTTATCCGGACATCGTTTGCACGGAAATGATCGTCGACAACTGCTGCATGCAGCTCGTGATGAACCCGCATCAGTTCGACGTGATCGTCACCACGAACCTGTTCGGCGACATCCTGTCGGACCTGTGCGCCGGACTGGTCGGCGGGCTCGGCGTAGCTCCCGGTGCGAACATCGGCACCGAGGCGGCGGTTTTCGAAGCAGTGCATGGCTCGGCACCCGACATCGCCGGCAAAGGTATCGCCAACCCCTGCGCGCTGCTGCTAGCGGCGTGCCAGATGCTC